>Ga0073899_10000468_pt1 | contig 37283 bp, 33 predicted proteins | sample KloWWTmetaKNB5Ph_FD_88975 | JGI IMG/M metagenome (GOLD analysis project Ga0073899, IMG submission 88975) | Active sludge microbial communities from Klosterneuburg, Austria, studying microevolution and ecology of nitrifiers - Klosterneuburg... | ecosystem: Engineered > WWTP > Aerobic digester >... | reverse complement strand
TTGGAGAGCTTGAGAATCGAGATATCGAAGGTGCCTCCGCCAAAGTCGTACACCGCATAGACACCTTCAGCCGCGTTATCGAGGCCGTAGGCGATTGCGGCGGCGGTCGGCTCGTTGAGCAGGCGCAACACATTGAGTCCGGCGAGACGTGCAGCATCCTTGGTAGCCTGGCGCTGGGCGTCGTCGAAATACGCGGGGACGGTAATGACTGCACCGCTGAGTACGCCACCGAGTGCCGTCTCGGCACGCTCGCGCAGTACCCGGAGAATCTCTGCGGAAACCTCGACCGGACTCTTGACACCACCTGCGGTGCGTAACTTGACCATGCCTTGGCTATCGACAAAGTCATACGGCATGCTTTCAATATGGGCGATATCCTTGACGCCGCGTCCCATGAAACGCTTGGCCGAGGCAACTGTGTTTTTTGGATCAAGAGACAGTTTCGCTTGCGCAGCATGGCCGACTTCAACGCTGCCATCCGACGCATAGCGCACCACTGAAGGCAGTAGCGTGCGGCCCTTGGTGTCGCTGAGGACTACGGACATGCCGCTTCTGACGGTGGCCACCAGCGAGTTGGTTGTGCCGAGGTCGATGCCAATGGCAAGACGATGTTCGTGCGGTGCAGTCGATTCGCCGGGTTCTGCAATCTGGAGTAATGCCATATTATTTTTTTGTTATATCAAGCGTCGAGTACCGCTAGCGCGTCGTCAACTTCGTCGAGCAGTTTTTCCTGAAACATCAGTTTGCGCACCAATTCAGCAGCCGCCGCGTGATCACGCCTATCGTCAAACAGATCCCCAAGCTGACGATACTGCCCTGTCATTTCCTGCTTGATGCCACGGTGCAAATGATCGAGTGCCGCACTGTCGCTGGCGGCGCACGCTGCCTCGACGGCTTCGCGCCAATCCATCTGGCGTATCAGAAAATCTGGCGGCATGGTGCGCTCACGATGCACATCAATACCGGCAAGAGACAGCAGATATTCAGCACGGCCAAGTGGCTGGCGCAGCGTCCGGTAGGCTTCATTCACCTGCGTCGACCATTGCATCGCCAAACGCTGCTCGGCATCGCCGAGATGGGCATGGCGATCCGGATGGACGCGCGTCTGCATCTCGCGATAGCGTCGATCGAGCTCGTTGCTGTCGATCGCAAAGCGTTGCGGCAGATCGAAGAGGCTGAAATGATCCTGGTTGAAATCCATGTTTCCGTGACCAGCGTTCAGAAAATCCAGAACAAGTTGCTTTCATTGAGGGTTCGACCGGATCATCACGAATGGCATCCAACATTCACTGCCGACATTAATGTTGGCACCAACCACCTACCGTTCGTCCTGAGTCTGTCGAATGGTTGCCTAAACGTTGAAGCTCTCGCCGCAGCCGCACTCATCCTTGATGTTCGGGTTGTTGAACTTGAACCCTTCGTTCAGGCCTTCGCGGGTGTAATCAAGTTCGGTACCATCGATATAGGGCAGGCTCTTCGGATCGACCAATACCTTGATGCCGTGGCTCTCGAAAACGACGTCATCGGGATTGACGGCATCGACAAACTCCAGTTTGTAGGCCATGCCTGAACAACCCGAAGTACGCACACCGAAGCGCAGTCCGATGCCCTTGCCGCGCTTGGCGATATAGCTGGCAACGTGTTTCGCCGCCTTCTCGGTCAGGGTGATCTGCGTCATGCTCATTCTCCGTGCTTGAGTTTGTAATCGGCCACCGCCGCCTTGATCGCATCCTCGGCGAGGATCGAGCAGTGGATCTTCACCGGCGGCAATGCCAACTCCTCGGCAATCTGCGTGTTCTTGATGTCGAGCGCCTGATCGAGTGTCTTGCCCTTGACCCATTCGGTCACCAGCGATGACGAGGCAATTGCCGAGCCGCAGCCGTAGGTCTTGAATTTGGCGTCTTCGATGACACCATCCTTGCCGACCCTGATCTGCAACTTCATCACATCGCCGCATGCCGGCGCACCGACCATGCCGGTGCCGACATCCTCGGCATCCTTGGCGAAGGCACCGACATTGCGTGGATTTTCGTAGTGATCAAGTACTTTTTCGCTATATGCCATTTTGATTCTCCGAGACCGATTAATGCGCCGCCCACTGAACGGTGTTCAGATCGACACCTTCCTTGTACATATCCCACAGCGGCGAAAGTTCGCGCAATTTGGCGATTTTCGCATGCAGCAGTTTTACTGCGAAATCAATTTCCTCCTCGGTGGTGAAGCGGCCGAGTGTGAAACGGATCGAGCTGTGCGCGAGTTCGTCTGAACGCCCCAGCGCACGCAGCACATAGGACGGCTCAAGACTCGCCGAAGTGCACGCCGAGCCAGACGATACGGCAATATCCTTGATCGCCATGATCATCGACTCGCCTTCGACATAATTGAAACTGATGTTGATGTTGTGCGGTACGCGCTGCACGAGGTCGCCATTCACATAGGTTTCCTCAATGTCGTTGAGCCCCTTGAGCAGCCGGTCGCGCAGCTTGGCGATACGATTATTTTCGACGGTCATTTCCTCGCGGGCAAGACGGAAGGCTTCACCCATACCGACGATCTGGTGCGTCGCCAGCGTGCCTGAACGCAGACCGCGCTCGTGGCCACCACCGTGGATCTGTGCTTCCAGACGAATGCGTGGCTTGCGGCGCACGTACAACGCGCCGATGCCTTTCGGTCCATAGGTCTTGTGGGCACTGAAGGACATCAGGTCGACTTTCAGCGTCGTCAGATCGATGGGCATTTTGCCAGTCGCCTGGGCAGCATCAACGTGGAAGATCACGCCTTTTTCACGGCAGACCTCACCCAGCTCGGCGATTGGCTGGATCACACCGATTTCGTTATTCACCGCCATCACCGAAGCGAGGATGGTGTCCGGACGCAGTGCCGCCTTGAACTGCTCGATGGTGATCAAACCATTGTCCTGCGGTTCGAGATAGGTCACGGTAAAACCCTGACGCTCCAGTTCGCGCATGGTGTCGAGCACCGCCTTGTGTTCGGTGGACACGGTAATCAGATGCTTGCCCTTGCCCGAATAGAAGTGCGCCGCACCCTTGAGGGCAAGGTTGTTGGATTCAGTCGCGCCGGAAGTCCAGATGATGTCCTTGGCATCGGCACCGACCAGCGCCGCCACCTGCGCACGCGCTTCTTCGACGGCGGTATCCGCTTCCCAGCCGAAGGCATGCGAACGACTCGCCGGGTTGCCAAACTTTTCGGTGAGATAAGGAATCATTTTTTCCGCAACACGCGGATCGACCGGTGTCGTCGCCGAATAGTCGAGATAGATGGGCAGTTTGAGCATTTAAATTCTCCAGGTTCCGTTCTAACCAGCCAGCGCCGTCAAACGACGCAACTGGAACAGCATGTCGCCGAGGACGGCGAGAAAATCTGTGACTTGTTTTGCGGTATTGCCAGCGCCAAGGCTGATGCGTACAGCACCACGCGCCATATCTGGGACCACACCCATCGCCCGCAATACATGCGAGGGTTCGGGTTCGGCACTGGAACAGGCGGAACCGCTGGCTACAGCGAATCCGGCACGGTCAAGCTTGCCGACCAGCGTTTCGCCGTCAATGCCGGGCAAGGCGAAGAAAGTTGTATTGGACAGACGCTCCGTGCTTTCATTTTCACTTTTGCTTTTATCTTCAGCACGACCGAAAATCGTCGCGCCCTGCTGCACCAGCCCCGCTTCGAGCACGTCGCGCAGCGCAGCAAGTCGCGGCACCTCAACCAGCCGCTCGGCCAGCAGGCTGCACGCCCTGCCGAAGCCGACGATCGCTGCGAGGTTTTCGGTACCCGAGCGCAGACCACGCTCCTGACCACCGCCGGAAATCAGCGGGCGCAGTTCGACGCGTTTGTCGAGTACCAGCGCACCAGCACCGAGCGGACCGCCGATCTTGTGTGCAGAGATCGTCAGCGCATGCACGCCGGTCGCATTCAATGCACGAAAATCCAGCGGCAGCTTGCCGCAGGCCTGCACCGCGTCGCAGTGAAACCAGGAAGCGCCCGCAGCGCGCGCCTGCTCCGCCAAGGTAGAAATATCCTGAATGGCGCCGGTTTCATTATTGGCCAGCATCAGTGACAGCAGGCGCGGCTTGAGCTTCAACACATCCACATAATCATCACCGGCAATGCGGCCCAAGCCATCAACGGCGATTTCGCGCAGTTGCCAGCCCTGACGCTGCAAGTCTTGTGCTGTCTCGCGCACACTCGGATGCTCGATTGCGGAAATCGCCACGAGGGGTGTTGCAAGCTGTAGCGATGCAGATTGACGCATGCACGCCGCCGCGCCCTTCAAAAACAGATTGTTGGCCTCGCTGCCACCGCTTGTAAAGATCACCTCGGTTGGATGTGCGCCAACCGCAACCGCGACCTGCTGCCGCGCCTCGTCAATGGCCTTGCGCGCCTGCCGGCCATATTCATGTCGACTGGAGGCATTGCCAAAACGCTCGCGCAGATACGGCAGCATATCCTTGAGCACGCGCCAATCCAGCTGCGTCGTGGCGTTGTGGTCGAAATAGACGGGGGCGAACATGATGATTGAGTTGTCGAAAGTAGCGCGATGGACTCAGACGCTTGCCACGGCGATGGTGCGGCGCGACGGTGGCGTACGCGGCGTAATGCTGATATGCGATTCGCCATTGCCGACACGCTGCTGCTCAACCAGATCGGCCAGCGAAACTGAATTCAGGTACTCGATCATGCGCTCGGTCAGCGCAGTCCACAGGTTGTGTGTCATGCACGGCTGGTCGTCGTGACAATTCGCCTTGCCGCCACACATGGTGGCATCGAGCGGCTCGTCGACGGCCAGCACGATGTCGGACACGGAAACGTCGCCGAGTGGCCGGGCGATGCAGTAGCCGCCGCCTGGCCCGCGTACGCTATTGACCAGACCATGGCGGCGCAGCTTGCCGAAGAGTTGCTCAAGATAGGACAGGGATATCTTCTGGCGTTCGCTGATTCCCGCCAATGAGACCGGACCGCCTGCCTGGCGCAGCGCCAGATCAATCATCGCGGTCACTGCAAAGCGTCCTTTAGTCGTCAGTTTCATGGTCTACCTTTCACTGGAAATCATCGTTATCCAGTGCTCAGTATACAATCCCGACGATTTTAGTCAACTATCTTGCCCAGATAATTCGGATCGAACTTTTCTGCTGTTGCTGCCCCGTCATCTGCGTCATCTGCAAGCGAGACACCGGCCTGCATCAGGCGCTGCTGCAAATGTTCGATGCGCCGGTCGGTATCGACCGCGTGATCGAGCAGACCATGAATCGCCTTGGACAGCGGGTCGTCCTCGCCACCCGTCACCGCATAGGCGGAGAAGCCCATTTTCTCGGCCTTGGCTTCGCGTGCCTGATCGTGTGCGGACTCGATGATGCGTGCCGGAATGCCGACCGCAGTAGCGCCCGGCGGCACGTCACGCACCACCACGGCATTCGAACCAACACGTGCGCCCTCGCCGACAGTGATCGGGCCGAGCACCTTGGCACCAGCGCCGATCACCACGCCGCGCGCCAGCGTCGGATGGCGCTTGCCCCGGTTCCAGGAAGTGCCGCCCAGCGTGACACCGTGATACAGCGTGCAGTCGTCATGAATCTCGGCGGTCTCGCCAATCACCACACCCATCCCGTGATCGATGAAGACGCGGCGACCGATCATCGCACCGGGATGAATTTCAATGCCGGTCAGCCAGCGCGCACAGTGCGAAATCCAGCGCGCCAGCCAGCGGAAGCGCGCCGTCCACAACCAGTGCGCAAGCCGATGGCATAACAGCGCATGCACGCCCGGATAGCAGGTGAGCACTTCGAGAGTCGAACGGGCGGCGGGATCGCGTTCGAAGACGCAAGCGATGTCTTCACGCAGACGGCTGAACATGGGCGGACTCCAATATCTGAAACTGGAGGAATATAGAATTCCCCGTTGTTCCGGTCAACTTTTCCTGCGGATTTTCGGTTTCTCGATGGTCGTCAGAAAACCGCGCAGGATGCTGACCTCCTCATGTTCCAGGCGGGCGCGGGCAAACAGGCGGCGCAGGCGCGGCATCAGGCGCTTGGGCTGCGCCGGATCGAGAAAACCAGTTTCGATGGCAACGCGTTCGAGATGTGCATGCAGGCCTTCCACCTCTTCGCTCGTCGCTGGTGCGAAATCCGTAGGGCCTTGTGGTAACTCACCGGGGGAAGCGACGGCGAGACGCAATTCGTAGCACAGTAGTTGCACCGCCGCACCGAGATTCAGCGAGGAATATTCTGGATTCGTCGGGATCGTCAGCGCCAGATGACACAGCGCCAACTCCTCATTGGATAGCCCGGCGCTCTCGTTGCCAAACAGCAGCGCAACTTCGCACGTACCCTGCTGCGTGCCGGCCAGCAACTCGGCGGCACCATCGCGCGCCCAGCGAAAAGGCGCCGCCAGATCGCGTCGTCGTGCCGTCACACCGGCGACCAGCACCGTGCCGTGCAGAGCCTCCTCCAGCGTTGCGCAAAGTGTGGCACGCTCCAGAACATCAGCCGCACCCGATGCGCGCGCCGTGGCTTCGTCATGCGGGAAAAGCTTCGGTGCCACCAGCGTCAGGCGCGACAAGCCCATCGTCTTCATGGCCCGCGCCACCGCGCCGATATTGCCGGGATGGCTCGGGTGCGAGAGCACGATACGGATACAGTCAAGCGGTGAAGGGTTGTTCATATTAGAATCCGGGATTCGCCGATTGGCACGTTCTTTCTTCTCTTGATCGCCCCGGACTTTGGCACCTTGCCTTATCCCTTATCGGTACGCAGCACAGTAAATCGGAACCTACTCCATGCATCCCATGCTCATCACCGCTGTCAAGGCAGCGCGCCGCGCCGGTCAGGTCATCAGCCGCGCCAGCCTCGACATCAGCCAGCTCAAGGTCAACACCAAACAGCAAAGCGATTACGTCACGGAAGTGGACAAGCTCGCCGAAAGCGCCATTATCGAAATTCTGCGCGAGACCTATCCGAATCACGCGATTCTAGCAGAGGAGTCCGGCAGCTCCGGCGATTCGCAGGCAGAGTACCAGTGGATCATCGATCCACTCGACGGCACGACCAACTTCATTCACGGCTTCCCGCAATACGCGGTTTCAATAGGCCTGGCGCACAAGGGTGTACTGACTCAGGCCGTGGTCTATGACACCACACGTAATGAATTGTTCACCGCCAGCAAGGGTGGTGGCGCCTTTCTCAACGAAAAACGCATCCGCGTATCGAAGCGCGCGAAGCTCGAAGAAGCGTTGATCGGCACCGGCTTTCCCTACCGCAGCTTCGTGCATATCGATGCCTACCTCGCCATCTTCCGCGAACTGGCGCAGAAGACCTCCGGCCTGCGTCGCCCCGGCGCCGCCTCGCTCGATCTGGCCTACGTCGCCTGCGGGCGTCTCGATGGTTTCTGGGAATTTGGCCTGAGTCCCTGGGACATGGCAGCCGGCGCCCTGCTGATCAGTGAAGCCGGCGGTCTCGTCGGCGATCTCAAGGGCGAACCGAACTACCTTGCCAGCGGCAATTTTGTCGGCGGTAATCCAAAGGTCTTTGCACAACTTTTGCAGGTCATCGCACCACATCTCGGCGGCAAGCTCGGCTAATCGCGCGCTGCGCCCGAATCAAATCCGCTGCTGCACAATCACTCTTGTAGTCAGGAAAAAACATGGAAGCCGAACGCATCAACGCCCTCGCCAATCATCTCGCCAACCTTGCCGGTCGCGGCGACGAACTGCGGAGGTATCTTTGACTACGCTGTCAAGGAAGAAAAGCTCGAAGAACTGAACCAGGCGCTCGAAGACCCGAAGGTCTGGGACGACGCGACACGCGCCCAGGCGCTCGGCAAGGAAAAGAAGTCGCTCGAAGATGTCGTGCTGACGCTGCGCAAATTCAGCCAGCAACTCGCGGATACCCGCGACCTGTTCGAACTGGCACGCAACGAGGACGACGAGGAAACCATGCTCAGCGTCGAGGCCGATCTGGAATCGCTGGAGAGCCTCGTGGCGGGCCTCGAATTCCGTCGCATGTTCGCCAATCCTGCCGATCCGAACAACTGCTTTATCGATATCCAGGCCGGCGCAGGTGGCACCGAGGCCTGCGACTGGGCGAGCATGCTGCTGCGCCAGTACCTGCGCTATTGCGAACGCAAGGGCTTCAAGACGGAACTGCTGGAGGAAACTCCGGGTGATGTCGCCGGTATCCGCAGCGCCTCGATCAAGGTCGAGGGTGAATACGCCTTCGGTCATCTGCGCACCGAAACCGGTGTACATCGTCTGGTGCGCAAGAGCCCCTTCGATTCCTCGGGCGGACGGCATACCTCGTTCGCCAGTCTGTTCGTTTATCCAGAGGTCGACGATTCGATCGAGGTCATCATCAACCCGGCCGATCTGCGCACCGACACTTTTCGCGCCTCGGGTGCCGGTGGTCAGCACATTAACAAGACCGACTCGGCGATCCGCATCACCCACATTCCGACGGGTATCGTCGTGCAATGCCAGAGCGATCGTTCGCAGCACCGCAACCGCGCGGAAGCCATGCTGATGCTGAAGTCGCGCCTCTACGAAGCCGAACTGCGCAAGCGCCAGGCCGAGGCCGACACGCTCGAAGCCGGCAAGACCGACGTCGGCTGGGGCCACCAGATCCGCTCGTATGTGCTCGACCAGAGCCGCATCAAGGATCTACGCACCAATGTGGAAATCTCCAACACCCAGAAAGTCCTCGACGGCGATCTCGATCCCTTCATCGAGGCGAGTCTGAAACAGGGGATCTAGGGAACCCTGAATTAACTTCGGGCGGAGCTTGTCGAAGCACTTCTTGCTTCAAGAGGGGCTGTATTTCGACAGACTTAATACGGGCAAACCTAACCGGGAAGTTCCTGTTCCCTCAATATCCATCTATCGCCAGCCCGAATGGTCGAGGAAAAATTCGGCAGCGCGCCGATTGCCGAAATCGCTCAGATGATGAGATTCATAATACAGCGGCTGGCCGTCCAGCGTCAGGTCGCAGGTCTTCTCATTGCAATATATGGCCGTCGGATCTACGACGCCAATAGCATATCTTTTCTGTAGCTTGGCAATCAGTATGCGGAAGACCCTCAGTGAATCCTCGTGCTTGGCGCGGAGGATTGAGCATTGCGGCGACCTGAGATGCAACGGCAGCGATTTCGCCAGCAAACAGTCTGCGGGATTCACTTCGAGATCAGGATTATCAATGATGAAATAGACCTCCTTGCCGCCACTTTGCAATGCTTCGATGGTCGCCGACATGCCAAGTAGAAACAGTTCCTCGGTCGTTCGTGCGGTGGTATCGTTATCCAGACGGAATTTGTTCGGAATGAGATCCCGGTAGGCAATCGAAATCAGCACTCCGCGAATTTCCGGATGGGCGACAATGGCCTCAACAGCCTTCTGTGGCAGTAAACGACACACCTCGTCGCGCATGAAGCTGTCCATGACAGCGCGCACCAGCACACCGCCGAGTAGCGGCACGCAGGCCTGGAAACCAATCACCTGCCAGCGATGCCCGGGTGTCGAATCAACGACCAGCCCCGGATACAGTGCATCAGCATGGCTGTCACCGAGCACGACATAACGGGCGGGCTCGCGCTTGTCCGATAGGCAAATTGGTTGAAGCGGCAAGTGGCTGTCAGATATCAGACAGCCACTAACGATATATTGAGCCGCTGCCGGCCCACGCAGTTCCAGCGATTTCTTCAGTTGCGCGTAATCCGAACTCTTGATACGACTGGGCAGTCCTTCATGATCGAAAGCGTAGTAACCGAGGCCGCCCGCCAGCACAATGCCGGCAACAAGCGCCAGGGTAATCGGCAGCGCACCACGCCTGATCTGGCGAATCGGGCGCTCGACGAACCGCCAGGTGAGCCATGCCAGCACGATGCTGAGCAGCACGGCAGTACAGCGCAGCAGTGAGGACGGGTTGCCGGATTTGATAATGTGCAGGAAGGAAAGCAGCGGCCAGTGCCACAGATACAGCGGATAACTGATCAAACCAAACCAGACCAACACCGAATTAGCCAACAGGCGGCGATTCAGCCAGGCGGTGGGTCCGGCGGCGATCAGCAGAAAGGCCCCGCCGACTGGCAGCACGGCCCAGCCACCGGGGTAGGCGAAATCCTTGCGCAAACCAACAACGGAAAACATGATCAAGGTCAGGCCGAGTGCCGCCTTGAAATTGTTGAAACGCGCAGTAATGACGTTGCCAACCGCCTGATCGCTCACTTGATGCTTGAATGCAAAATGTGCGAGCAGGCTGCCAACCAGTAATTCCCAGAAGCGCGTCAGCGGCAGATAAAACACGGCAATGGGTTCGCTGCCGATTTTCCAGATATTACCGAGGAATGAGGCGGTCAGGATCAGCAGGATCAGCCACAATAGATTGCAGCGCCAGCGCCATCCCAGATACAGTAATAGTGGCCAGAACAGATAGAACTGTTCCTCGATACCCAGCGACCACAGATGTAGCAGCGGCTTTGACGCCGCAGCGGAATCGAAATAACCCGATTCCGCCCAGAGGACAAGATTGGCGATAAAACCGGCGCTACCGACGATATTCAGGCCGAGGCTACTGAACTCACCGGGCAGCAGTACCAGCCAGCCAGCGCCGTAGCTCGCCAGCAGCACCAGGATCAGCGCCGGGAAAAGGCGCTTGACGCGGTGAATATAGAACTCGGAAAAGCTGAAACCATCGCGCTGCAAGCTGCCAAACACAATGCCGGAAATCAGGTAGCCGGAGATAACGAAGAAGATATCGACGCCGACAAAGCCACCATGCAGCCAGTCGGGAAAGGCATGATAGGCGACCACCGACAGCACGGCGACGGCGCGCAAGCCGTCGATGTCGGCGCGATAGGTAGGGTGAAGGTTACTCACGACACCGGTGTTTTCGGCGGTCTGGCGTACCCAATTTCTGTACTTTCATCGAGTCCCCGCTATTGAGCATCCTGGCAGATGGTGAAGGTTCAGAACTGAGCAACTACCGTCTATTATTCAACAGCCGCTTGATTGATCGACAGATTTAAACTTGGCACAGCCTTCACTACATTGCCCTCAATGCACCTCGCGCGTTTCCAGAAAACGAATTTCCGGAAAGCGTTCCTGCGTCAGCTTGAGGTTCACCTGGTTTGGCGCCAGATAGACATAATCGCCAGCACCATCCAGCGCGATATTCTGTCCATATTTCTCGGTTATCTGTTTAAGCTGCTCGTCGCTGCCACGCAGCCAGCGCGCCGTCGCCGTCGGATAGGCTTCAAAAATCGCATCGACGCCGTATTCGTGTTCGAGGCGATGCGCGACCACGTCGAATTGCAAGGTGCCAACCGCGCCGAGGATCATATCGTTCGAGGCAATCGGCCGAAACAATTGTGTCGCGCCCTCCTCTGCCAGTTGCTGCAAGCCTTTCTGTAATTGCTTGAGCTTCAGCGGATTGCGCAGTACCGCACGCTGAAAGTACTCCGGGGCAAACGCCGGGATACCGGTGAAGCGCAAATCCTCACTTTCGGTAAACGTCTCACCAAGCCGTATCGTGCCGTGATTGGGAATCCCGATGATGTCGCCGGCATAGGCTTCGTCGGTGGTATTGCGGTCACGCGCCATGAAGGTGATGGCGTTGTTGACGGCAATCGACTTGCCACCCGCCACCTGCCTGATTTTCATGCCACGCTCAAAACGGCCGGAGCAGACGCGCATGAAGGCGATGCGGTCGCGGTGCTTCGGGTCCATGTTGGCTTGGATCTTGAAGACGAAACCGGAGAATTTGTCTTCATAGGGGTCGACGGTGCGTGTTTCGGCAGGTCGCGAAAGCGGCGCTGGCGACATGTCGACCACGGCATCAAGTAGTAACTGCACGCCGAAATTATTGGCCGCCGAACCAAAGAATACCGGTGACTGTTTGCCGGCGCGATAGGCGGCGGCATCGAAAGTATGCGAAGCGCCGCGCACCAGTTCGATGTCAATGCGCAGTTCCGCTGCCTGCTCACCGATGAGTTCATCGAGACGTGGATTATCGAGGCCCTGAACAACTTCGCCGCTGCCCTTCTCGCTCTTTGGTGTGAAGAAGGTAATGCTGTCGTCGTACAGGTGATAGACACCGCGAAAGCGTTCACCCATGCCAATCGGCCAGGTGATCGGCGCACACTGGATGTTCAGCACCGATTCGATTTCGTCGAGCAATTCGATCGGCGGCCGGCCATCGCGGTCGAGTTTGTTGATGAAGGAAATGATCGGGGTATCGCGCAGACGACAGACATTGATCAGCTTGATGGTCTGCGCCTCGACGCCTTTCACGGAATCGAGCACCATCACCGCCGAGTCGACGGCGGTCAGAGTGCGGTAGGTATCCTCGGAAAAATCTTCGTGGCCCGGCGTATCGAGCAGGTTGATCATGCATTCTCGATAAGGGAACTGCATCACCGAGGAAGTGATGGAAATACCGCGCTGCTTTTCCAGCTCCATCCAGTCGGAAGTGGCATGGCGGCCAGACTTGCGCGCGCGCACCGCACCGGCCATCAGGATGGCGCCACCGTACCAGAGCAGCTTTTCGGTCAGCGTAGTCTTGCCCGCATCGGGGTGGGAAATGATGGCGAAGGTGCGCCGGCGCCGGATTTCGGTTTCGAGAGTGCTCACTGCTGTAATTTTCCGGGGTGGGGTTGAAAAAGAATGGAAAAAGAGGCGCGATTATACAAGCCGCACCGGAATATTCTTGTTCAACCCTGCCCGGATAGGCGACAATTCACTATTTACCGCCCCACCTTCCGCACAAGAGACAACAGACAACGCCATGAACGATCAGACATCCACCCAACCGGCACAGGACGAAAATCACCTGATCGCCGAACGCCGCGCGAAGCTCGCCGAATGGCGTGCCACGGGCAAAGCTTTCCCGAACGACTTCCGTCGCGAGAATACGGCCGCCAAGCTCGACGAGCTGTACAGCGAAAAAACCCGCGAGGAGCTTGAGGCAACTCCGGTCGAAGTCCGGGTTGCCGGACGTATCATGTTGAAACGGGTGATGGGCAAGGCCAGCTTCGCCACCATTCAGGATCTCTCCGGACGCCTCCAGATTTTTGTCAGCAACGACAAGACCGGCGAGGAAACGCATGCCGAGTTCAAACGCTGGGACAGCGGCGATATCGTCGGCGTTGTCGGCACGCTGTTCCGCACCAAGACCAACGAACTTACCGTGCAGGCCAGCGAGATTCGCCTGCTCACCAAATCGCTGCGTCCGCTGCCGGAGAAATTCCATGGACTCACCGATGTCGAGCAGAAATACCGCGCCCGCTATCTTGACCTGATGACCAACGAGCAGACGCGCTTCACCTTCGTCGCACGCAGCCGCATGATCCAGTCGATCCGCAATTACATGGTCACGCACGGCTTCCTCGAAGTCGAAACGCCGATGATGCACCCGATTCCAGGTGGTGCCGCAGCCAAGCCCTTCAAGACTCACCACAACGCGCTCGACATGGAAATGTTCCTGCGCATCGCACCCGAGCTTTATCTCAAGCGCCTCGTCGTCGGCGGCTTCGAGAAGGTCTTCGAGGTTAACCGCAACTTCCGCAACGAAGGCATCTCGCCGCGCCACAATCCGGAATTCACCATGATGGAATTCTACGAGGCGTACGCTGATTACCACATGCTGATGGACTTCACCGAAGGACTGCTGCGCCACTCGGCGCGCGAGGCGCTCGGCACTGAAGTCTTCGAATACCAAGGGCGCACGCTCGACCTGTCGAAGCCTTTCGCACGGCTCACCGTGGCCGATGCCATTCGCAAACATCATCCAGGGTTCAGCCTCGAACAACTCAACGATGCCGCCTGGATCAAACAGAAAATCAACGATTTCGGCGAAACGGTCAAGCCCGGCGGCCTCGGTTCACTGCAACTGCAACTCTTTGAAGCCTGCGCCGAAGCCGAACTCTGGGAGCCGACCTTCATCATCGACTACCCGGCCGAGGTCTCGCCGCTGGCGCGACGCAACGACGCCAATCCGGAAATCACCGAGCGCTTCGAGCTGTTTATCGTCGGCCGCGAAATCGCCAATGGCTTCTCGGAATTGAACGACGCCGAAGACCAGGCTGCACGCTTTCTCGAACAAGCCAAGGCCAAGGATGCCGGCGATGAAGAAGCCATGTTCTACGATGCCGACTTCATCCGCGCTCTCGAATACGGTCTGCCACCCACCGGCGGCTGTGGTATCGGCATCGACCGACTGGTGATGCTGCTCACCGACAGTGCAAATATCCGCGACGTGATTTTGTTCCCGCAGATGCGCGCGTAACCTTTGCAGGGTGGGCGCAGCCCACGCGTATTCAACCTCGGTGGTGACAAACGCGTGGGCTGCGCCCACCCTACGAAATCTACATCGAGCAATGCCCACGCCCCTTATCCCCGCTCGCCTCACCTTCGCCACCGACGGCACGCCGTATTCCGCAGATTACGATGATGTCTATCACAGCAGCGACGGTGGCCTTGGTCAGGCACGCCATGTCTTCCTCGGCGGCAATGACATTCCGGAACGCTGGCGCGACCGCGAGCGCTTCGTCATCATCGAGACCGGCTTCGGTCTCGGCCTGAATTTTCTCGCCACCTGGCAGGCCTGGCGCAACGATCCGCAGCGCTGCACGCGGCTGCATTTCGTCTCCTTCGAAAAACATCCTTTTCAATGCGCCGACCTTGCCATTCTCCAGGCACACTGGCCGGAACTTGCCGATTACTCAGCCGCACTGCAAACACAATGGCCGACACTGTTGCCCGGTATGCAGCGCCTGTTTTTCGACGATGAGCGTGTGATCCTGACACTGTGCTTCGGCGATGCCATCGACATGCTGCCAAAATTGCGCGGCAAGGCCGATGCCTTCTATCTCGATGGGTTCTCGCCGAACAAAAATCCGCAACTCTGGTCACCGCGCATCTACGCCAACCTCTCACGCCTGGCATCGACCGGCACGACACTGGCGACATGGACCGTCGCCGTCGCAGTGCGCAAGGAACTTTCCGCAGCAGGTTTCCTGCTCGAAAAAACACCAGGCTTCGGCGGCAAGCACGGGATGACACGCGGCGTATTCCGTGTTCTCCGTCCCACGCCAGCGCTCCCACAAAAACGCTCGGCGATTGTGATCGGTGCCGGCCTCGCTGGCTGCGCGGCTGCCGAACGCCTTGCCGCACGCGGCTGGGAGATCGCGTTGATCGATCGCGCCGCAGGCCCGGCCAAAGGAGCTTCCGGCAATCGCGCCGGCATTCTGCGCCCCTTGCCGAGCATCGATGACAATCTGCTGGCCCGGCTGACGCGCGCCGGTTTTCTCCATGCGCGACGCCATCTACAAATGCTCGATGCGGAAGGCCTGCCGCTGCGCTGGAATGCCTGTGGCGTTCTGCATCTGGCACGCGAAACGCTGCACGAAACCAGCCAACGGCAGATCGTTGATGCGTTGCAGCCGCCGACCGATTACCTGCGCTGCGTTGATCGCACAGAAGCCAGCCGGCTCGCCAACTGGCCCGTGAGCAACGGCGGCTGGTGGTTTCCTGGCGGTGGCTGGATCGATCCGCCGAGCCTGTGTCGCGTCAATCTTGCAAGATTCGACAAACGCATCCACCGGATATTCGGCCGCGAAGTCGCACGGATCACCCGCGTCGATGACGCATGGCAAGCCTTCGATGCGGATGGAAAGGTCATCGCCAGCGCACCGCTGCTGATCCTCGCCAACGCAGGCGACGCACGCCGCCTGTTGAGCAGCGATGCCGGCATCGGCCTGCCGTTGCGCGATGCACGCGGCCAGGTCAGCCATCTGCCGGCAGAAGTGCTGACCGCGCCCGACATCGTGATCTGCCGCCTCGGTTATGTCACACCGCTCATCGATGGACTGCGTCATGCCGGCGCCAGCTTCATCGCCGACGATACAGACGATGAACTGCGTCTCGCCGAACACAGCGAAAACCTGCAACGCCTGGAATTCTCCATGCCCGGTGCCACCGCGAACATCAAAGCGGATTCGCTTGCCGGGCGCGTTGGTTTTCGCTCAATGACCCCCGATCGACTGCCTCTGGTTGGCCCGCTGCCCGTTAATCAGCCAGCCACCCATCTCGAAGAAATTCCCCGTCAGCCCGGCCTTTGGGGCATGCTTGGCTTCGGTGCACGGGGTCTGGTCTGGGCATCGCTGGCTGCCGAATTACTTGCCGCACAGATCGAGGGTGAGCCGTTGCCACTCGAAGCCGACCTTGTCGCCGCAGTCGATCCAGCGCGGTTTCTGCTGCGCCGGACACGCCGGAGCAAATCTGGCACAGCAACACCGCACGATCGAGATCCAGACAAAGCGCAATAGTACAATCGCGTTTTTGGCACACACCCGAGGGAACAACCATGCGCATCCGTACCGATCTTTCGACTGCGCACTGCGTCGTCGAACAGGAAGGCAAGACCCTGATCGTCACCCTGTCGCGTCCCGAAGCGAAGAATGCCCTGAGCGGCCCGATGCTGCTCGGCATGTACCGCGCCTGGCGCGAACTCGACAAGAATGACGAACTGATCTGCGCTATTCTCACCGGACAGGGTGACACCTTCTGTTCCGGCAAGGATCTGAAAAAAGGCATCAACGAAAGCGGTCCCGAGGATGAAGAATTTCTCCGCGTCATGGCCGATGTGCCAAACATCCACTGGCAGGCGCTGCTGCGCGAAAACCAGCCGATGAAGCCGGTGATTCTCGCCATCGAAGGCTATGCGCTGGCCGGCGGTACCGAAATTCTGCAAGGCACCGACATTCGTGTTGCCGCCGAGGATGCGGTACTCGGCATCACCGAAGTGCAGCGCGGCCTGTACCCAGTCGGCGGCTCCAGCGTGCGCCTGAGACGGCAGATTCCCTATTGCCTGGCTGCGGAAATGCTGCTGCTCGGCGAAACGATCACGGCCGCGCAAGCCAAACAGTTTGGCCTGATCAATCACGTCGTGCCGAAGGGCCAGGCGCTGACCAAGGCCAGGGAAATCGCCAACAGGATCGGCGAAAATGCGCCGCTATCCGTGAAGGCACTGACCAGAATTCTGCGCGAAGTACCGGCCTACATCCCTGAACAGGAAGCCCTCGACAAGGAACTGGAAATCGGCTGGCCGATTCTCATGACCAAGGACGCCAAGGAAGGCATGCGTGCCATCAAGGAAAAGCGTAAAGCAATATTTACCGGCGAATAGTCGCTCTGCACAGCCGCAGCCAAAAGCCATTTGGGGCATAATCCGCAAACCATGACGATGGCTTCCCCAATCCTGCTGAGTATCATCTGCCCCTGCCACAACGAAGAGTCGGCCATCTCTTTGTTTTTCGAGGCGCTGGAACCGGTGCTCGAAGGGATCACGCCGAATTATGAAATCATCTGCATCGATGACGGCAGCACCGATGCAACGCTGATACAGCTCCTCGCCGCTGCCCGGCGCAACCCGCGTATCAGCGTCATCGAGCTATCGCGGAATTTTGGCAAGGAAGCTGCGCTAACCTGCGGTCTCGACCATGCCCGTGGCGACGCCGTTATTCCGATCGACGCTGATCTACAGGATCCGCCGGAGATCATTGTGGATCTCGTCGCGAAATGGCGTGAAGGCTTTGAGGTTGTCCTTGCCCAGCGCATCGACCGCAGAGCTGACAGCTTGGCAAAGAGAACCAGCGCAAACTGGTTCTACAAACTCCACAACCGCATCTCCGATTCGCCGATTCCGGAAAATGTCGGCGATTTTCGCCTGATGGATCGCTGCGTCGTTGAAGCAATCCGCAAGCTTCCCGAGCAGCGGCGTTTCATGAAAGGCCTGTTCGCCTGGGTCGGCTTCCGTACGGCGACCGTCTCCTACAGCCGCCCGGAACGCGTCGCCAGCGCAACAAAATTCAGCACCTGGCGCCTGTGGAATCTGGCACTGGAAGGCATCACCTCTTTCAGCACAATGCCACTGCGCATCTGGATGTATATCGGACTGGCTGTTGCGGGCAGCGCCTTTTTCTATGCAACATTTCTGATTCTGCGCACGATTTTGTTTGGCATTGACGTCCATGGCTACGCCTCGCTGCTGGTCTCCGTGCTGTTCCTCGGCGGCTTGCAGCTCATGGGGCTGGGAATTATCGGCGAATATATCGGAAGAATATATCAAGAGTCCAAGGGCCGCCCGGTGTATATCGTGCGTCGAGAGCATTCACAGTCACGCGACAACGAAGCCGCGCGATAGCTAACGATGCAGTAGAATTACGCCGTCGCCCGGATGGTGAAATTGGTAGACACAAGGGACTTGAAAATTGAGCACACCGGCGGGAAACCCCGGTCGTGAATCCCGTCAAATTCGGTGAACGCCCTGTGCCTTGCACGAGCCAACGCCGAGCCAAGCCTCCAGTAACCTGGAGGAAGGTGTAGAGAGCAGACGGCGGGCGCCTAAGGTTTTATTCAAGCTAAGGCGAAGGCGTGCTCCAGACCACGAACGTAAAGGCGGCGAAAGCCGAAGTGGTAAGAAAATCCCTCGCTGCGAAAGCGGCGTGCCGGTTCGATTCCGGCTCCGGGCACCATTTGGTCTGTTTCAGCGCGCTCTCGACAATCACCAGCGACATTGTCTCTTCAAGTGATCATGCCTCGGCTCCGGCATGCGCTTCACACTCACACCGGGCCGGATAACAAGCACAATCGCACGACAAGCTTATAATTGTCCGCAAAGCAAATTGGGTGCTGCAAACTCCGGCTAGCCAAAAAGTTAATTTTGTTTTTCAACTTTTTCAAAAATTCAAGTGACTGCTGATTATGGATGATCTCGATTTCTCCGTAGAAATATCAAAGCCGGTGGAAATTGCTGCGGCTGACAGCACCCAGCCCACGGCGCAAAGTGCTCTTTACAGCCCCGCACTCGCGCTCGAATTCTTTCGTTCCGCAGGAACCGTTGAGCAGAGACAAAAACACCAACCGTTTTTCATTGAAAATGAAAAATCCGACGGCCTGTTTTCGAAGGGTGCCAGAATGTATCTGTTGCTTGATGGTGAAGTCGGCCTGATGCTCAACGATAAATTCTTCGGCATCGTGAAACCGGGGGAAATATTCGGAGAACTGGCGGTAATCGCCGGACTACCGAGAAGCGCCTCCGCAATGGCGATGACCGATTGCCACGTAATCTCTCTCGACAAAAAACAGTTTCAGGCGGCGTTGCAAAAAACACCGGGCTTTGCGCTCATGCTGATGAGCATCATGGTGCAACGCCTGCGTAAAAGCATCGCGATCCTTTCCGGCAAGGGGCATTCCTCCTCTGGCGCTTCGGGGGATAAGAGCAGCGCATTTGACCGGAAAATGCTGGACAAATTGTCCGATGAATTGAAAGGACAGGTGCCGACATCGTTCGACGCAGGCAAGGTCATCGTGAGCGCGGGCGCAGCCGCCGCATTGATGTACATTGTTCTCGAAGGAAATGTTGCCATATCGATCGGCAACCAGGTTGTCGAGCAACTCGGGCCCGGTGGGATTTTCGGGGAAATGGCGCTGCTCGATAACGCTCCGCGGACTGCGACAGCAACTGCCATGACGGACTGTGCGCTGCTCTCCATCGGACGCAACGATTTTCTCGAACTTGTGGAAGCCAAGCCTGATTTCAGCGCCGCATTGTTGAATTCAATTGCCGTCCGCATGCAGCACCTGACGGTATTGGTTTCAACAGCTTAGCCATATCTGTCTGGACTTGGGGCGCAAGGCCCGATGCATTTTCTGGGAATGCATCCTTTGTTCAACCTTTGCTGACAATACCTACAAGTAATCGTGGCGTCTTGCTAGACGCACAACGACGGTGGCGAACACGCTTTGTAGCAACAAAAACGGCAGAAACACCAGCACGCGTTGGTGGCCTGGGATATTGATCATCCAGATCGCCCCAACCCCCTGGACAATACCTATTGCCGAATACACCAGAGTGACTGTCAGGTGCGAACAACCCAAGCGATTGAGTAACTGGTAAAGGTGTGTTCTGTGCGCTTGAAAAACCTTGTCACCCCGCAGGATGCGTCGTGTGAACGTGAACACGGTGTCAAAAATGAAATGGAACAACAGCAAGGGGACGACAAACAGTGAAGTGTGCGAATGATCGTAACGTGCGGCAATCACCGCCATGACTGCAAAGACAAAGCCGAGGAAAGTACTGCCGACATCGCCCATGAAAATCTTCGCCGGCGGCCAATTAAAAATCAGGAAGCCGGTTGTCGCAGCACACAATGTCAGTGCTGCCAGATAGATGAACGGACTACCCTGCTGATAGGCGATATAACTGAAAAATCCACTCGCAATCACAGCACTGCTGCCCGCCATTCCATCCAGACCATCCATGAAGTTGTAGGCATTCGTCAGACCAAAAATCCATAGCAGCGTCAGCGGATAGGCAAACCAGCCGACGCTTTCCGGTCCGATCCATGGCAGATGCAATTTGTCGATGACGATACCCGTCGCCATGACAATTCCGATGGCAATGAATTGTGTTGTCACCTTGATCGAAACACCGCGCGTCCTGAAATCATCCCAGAGCGAAACCGCAGCAATCAAGAGCAAGGCGGCCAGAAATCCAATGAAATAGGAGGTCTTGATCTGAGCAGCATCGCCCAGCAGATGAATCAGCGAGACGCCGAAAAAGAATCCGCCAACGATGGCCAGCCCGCCGCCACGCGGCGTCGGCACGGAATGCGAGGATCGCTCATTCGGCACATCGAGAATCCGCAAGTGGTGCACCAGCAGAAAAGTCAGTACGGCAGAGAGGCCGGCGATGACGGCCATGAAGACCGTATGCTGAAAAAGTGCAGACAACGACACCTCAATCCCTTGTCAGCATGATTCTCGGAGTTCGCGCACAAACTACGCGAACAGCATGTTTATTCGTGATGATCGAGAGTCCTGAAGCCATGATACTTGATCAGCTCATCGCGCTCTGCGGAGTCGAGGTCGGCCCTGACCATTTCGGAAACCAGTTCCTGAAAGGATATTTTCGGTACCCAGCCAAGCTTTTGCTTGGCCTTGCTTGGGTCACCAAGCAAGGAATCGACTTCGGCAGGACGAAAATAACGCGGATCAACGGCGACAATCGGTGCGCGCTTTATCTGCTGTTTCTTCGAGCGTGACTCTGGTGCATTGACCCAATAGCCCTTTTCTTCGACGCCCTCACCTTCCCAGGCAATCTGGATATCCAGTTCACGTGCGGCAAGATTGACAAAATCACGAACACTGTGCTGGACGCCAGTGGCAATGACAAAGTCCTCGGCCTGTGCTTGTTGCAGCATCAGCCACTGCATTTCGACATAATCCTTGGCATGTCCCCAATCGCGCAACGAATTCAGGTTGCCCAGATACAGGCATTCCTGTAAGCCAAGCTTGATGCGTGCCAGCGCCCGGGTGATCTTGCGCGTAACGAAGGTCTCGCCACGCAACGGTGATTCGTGATTGAACAAAATGCCGTTGCAGGCATACATGCCATACGACTCGCGGTAATTGACGGTAATCCAGTACGCATAAAGCTTGGCGACACCATAGGGGCTGCGCGGATAGAACGGTGTGGTTTCCTTCTGCGGAACTTCCTGAACCAGACCGTAGAGCTCGGAAGTGCTCGCCTGGTAGAAACGGGTTTTCTTTTCCAGGCCGAGGACGCGGATAGCTTCAAGGACACGCAAAGTACCCAGCCCATCAGAATTGGCCGTGTACTCGGGTTCCTCAAAACTCACCCCGACATGACTCTGCGCTGCAAGATTATAGATTTCGTCTGGCTGTGTCTGCTGGATGATGCGCGTGAGACTGGAGCTATCGGTCATGTCGCCATGATGAAGTATGAAGCTGCGATTGGCTTCATGCGGATCCTGATACAAATGATCGATGCGATCTGTGTTGAACAGGGATGTGCGGCGCTTGAGGCCATGGACCAGATAGCCTTTGCTGATAAGCAGTTCAGCAAGATAGGCACCATCTTGGCCGGTAACACCAGTGATCAGGGCAACTTTTTTCATGGTTTTCATTATATTACTTAAGTGTTGTTTTTTGCCATGCTGCGAAATTCGTACTGGATTATCCCTGCTCTTGCTGAAAGGCTGCGTAGGCACGCTCAAGGCCTTCGTTGAGCGGCGTCCCGGCTTTCCAGCCGAGTCATGCCATGCGTGAAACATCGAGCAGCTTGCGCGGGGTACCATCGGGCTTGCTGGCGTCGAAAGTCAGATGTCCGGTGAAGCCGACAGTTTTCGCAACGGCTTCAGCCACCGCACGGATTGTTAAATCTTCCCCGCAGCCAATATTGACGAGCGGCGGCTCGTCTTCCAGCAGCAGTTCCGAAAAGCGCTCTTCTGGCAGCAGCATGAGATGCACACTGGCATCAGCCATGTCATCGCTGCACAAAAACTCGCGACGCGGTGAACCGGTACCCCATATCACCACTTCCTTGTCGCCACGCACCTTCGCCTCGTGCATCTTGCGAATCAGGGCCGGCAGAACATGTGAGGTCGCCAGATCATAGTTGTCGCCGGGGCCATACAGATTGGTTGGCATGGCAGCGATAAAGCGCGTGCCGTACTGGCGGTTGTAGCTCCAGCACATTTCGATGCCGGCGATCTTGGCCAGCGCATATGGCCGATTCGTCGCTTCAAGCGGGCCGGTCAGCAGGTAGCTTTCCCTGATCGGCTGCGGGCAATTGCGCAGATAGATGCAGGAGGAACCGAGAAACAGCAGACGCTTGACGCCGACACGCCACGATTCGTGGATGACATCTGTCTGCACAGCGAGATTGCTATGAATGAACTCGGCCGGATAACTGTTGTTGGCCTGGATGCCGCCGACCTTGGCCGCAGCGAGAAATACATACTCGGGCTTTTCTTCCGCCATGAAGCTGCGTACGGCAGACTGCTCGGTCAGGTCGAGCTCGGCATGCGTGCGTAGCAACAGGTTCGTGTAACCGCGCTGCTGAAGTGCGCGCACGATAGCGGAACCAACCAGACCACGATGACCGGCGACATATATTTTTGCGTTCTTGTTCATTGATCATGCTCCCGGCAGGCTAGCGGGTATGCCCGGAAAATCGATAAAACTTGCAGGTAATGCTGCGCGAATTCAGCAAATCAAAATACGCACACAAGCATACCTACGAGGAATGGGGCTGATTCTATGTGCGTCGGCAAAGCCTGTCAAAACATCATCGCTCGAACACATTCAGAACCAGGTATTTCTCGCGCTGCGTGCTTCGGCAAACATCGCTTCGAGGCCTTCGGCATCGGCGCCTGCCAGCAGCACTCTGGCCTTTAACAATTCGGCCTGATATGCGTCGAGTTCGGCGATCAACGCGGCGCGGTTGGCAATGCAGATATCGCGCCACATTTCCGGATGACTACCGGCGATACGCGTGAAATCACGGAATCCACTGGCAGCAAAACCGAAAAGCTGTTCTGAATCGACACGACCGGCCAACTCATGCACCAGCGCAAAAGCCAGCAGATGCGGCAGATGACTGACCGCCGCAAAAATCCGGTCATGTGCCTGCGGCGTCAATTCACCGACCTGCGCACCGCAGATTTCCCATGCCTGGCGCACCGCCGCGACAGCCTCCGGAGAGTTTTCGGACAGCGGCGTCAAAATCACCCGCTTGCCGCGATACAGATCTGCCTGCGCCGCCGCCACGCCGCTCTGCTCTGCCCCGGCGATCGGATGGCCGGGGACGAACTGGCTGATTTTCCCGCTCAAGGCACTGCGTGCAGCGACCACCACATCCTGTTTGGTGCTGCCAGCATCACTGACAATCGTCCGCGCCTGAAGATGCGGTGCCACCTGCCGCAAAATTTCTTCGGTCTGGCCGACCGGCATGGCCAGCAAAAGCAGATCGGCGTCCGCCAACGCATCGGCCCAGTCGCCGGTGTGTCGATCAATGACGCCGCGCCGTTGCGCTTCCTCAAGCGTTGTCAGAGAACGTCCCATGCCGACGACCTCGTCAACCGCACCAGCACGCTTCAGCGCCAGCGCAAATGAACCGCCGATCAAGCCGACACCGCAGACAACGATTTTCCGGAAATGTGTCATGTGGCGTAACAATATTCGAATTTAAAGTGATTTTTCCAGCACTTCGAGAAACCGCGTGTTCTCGCGTTCGAGACCGATGGTCACGCGCAGATGATCGGGCATCGCATAGTTGGCCAGCGGACGCACAATCACACCCTGTTTGAGCAGGCGCTGATTCACGCCGGCAGCATCGGCTACATGGAAAGCAACGAAGTTGCCGTGGGCCGGAATATGCCCGAGTCCCAGACGTTTCAGACCAGCGACGATCTGTTCGAGGCCGCGCTGGTTCAACTCGAAGCTCTCGGCGAGAAACAGGTGATCATCGAGCGCCGCCCTGGCGGCAACCAGCGCCAGATTGTTAACGTTGAACGGCTGACGTACCCGGTTCATCAGGTCGATGATTTCGGCGGAAGCCATCCCATAGCCAATACGCAGACCGGCAAGTCCATAAACTTTCGAGAAGGTACGCGTAATCAGCAGATTCGGAAACTCGCTGAGCCAGCTCAACGTAGCGCCTTCGCTCGCCAGTGCCGGTGGCAGATATTCGTTATAGGCTTCATCGAGCACCGCCACCACATGCGGCGGCAGCGCCTCGAGAAAAACGCGCAGTTGCGCATGCGACAGGAAGGTGCCGGTCGGGTTATTTGGATTGGCGATCCAGACAATGCGCGTATCGGGGCGGATGGCAAGCAGCATCGCCTCCAGATCGTGGCCGTAATCACCAGCGCGCGCCGCCACCTCGATGCATTCCGCACCGGTAGCCTGTGTCGCCAGTGGATATACGGCGAATGCGTGACGCGAAAACACCGCCGAACGTCCCGGCCCGAGAAACACCCGCGCGACGCAATCGAGCAGATCGTTGGAGCCATTGCCGAGCGCTATCTGCACCATGTCGAGGCCATGCCGTTCGGCAAGCGCCTGGATCAGTTCGTACTGGTCTGGGTAACGTGACAATCCGCCGAGCGCCGCCTGCGTCGCGGCCAGTGCCTTCGGACTCATGCCCAGCGGATTTTCGTTCGAGGCGAGCTTGACGATGCTATCGACGGGCAGACCCATCTCGCGTGCCAGAGCGGTGATCGGCTTGCCCGGCGGGTAAGGCGCAATCGCCCGGATATGTTGCGGCGCCAGCGCGGCAATGCCAATGCCAGTGTTCATGACTGAACTGCAGAGGGATAGCTGCCGAGGATTTTGAGAAAGCCGGCGCGCTCTGCCAGCGCCTGCAAGGCGACGCCGAGCTCACCCTGTTGCCGGTGTCCCTCGACGTCGATATAGAAAACATAGGCCCACTGTCCACTGCCAAAGCCACGCGCCGGACGCGACTCGAAACGCGTCATGCTGATGCCATGTTCGGCGAGTGGCGCAAGCAGTGCATGCACGGCACCGGGGAGATTCTGGGCCGAGCAGACCAAAGAAGTCTTGTCGCGTCCCGACGGGCCGGCATCGTGCGCCGCCAGCACCAGAAACCGTGTGGTGTTGTTTGGTTCGTCCTCAATGTTCGCCGCCAGCACCTGCAAGCCGTAAAGCTCCGCCGCTGATTCACCGGCGATGGCGCAGGACTCGACATCCCCGGCTGCCAGGCGTGCCGCTTCGGCATTGCTCGCCACGGCGATGCGTGATACCTGCGGCAGATGCTTATTCAGCCAGTCCTGACACTGGGCCAGCGACTGGGCATGCGAATAAATCCGCTTCAAGCCATCCTTTGCCGGATTTTTGGCGAGAAGGCTCTGATGCACGCGCAGATTTACCTCACCGCAAATGTTCACCGGCGAAGTCAGCAACAGGTCCAATGTGCGGCCGATGGCGCCCTCGGTCGAATTTTCTACCGGCACCACAGCGTAATCGGCATTACCGGTTTCGACGTCACGAAACGCCTCGTCAATGCTGGCACAGGACGTCAGCATCGGCGCCGCACCAAAATGCTTGCGCGCAGCATTTTCGGAGAATGTCCCGGCCGGGCCGAGATAGGCGATACGCAGCGGCTGTTCGAGCGCCAGACAGGCCGACATGATTTCGCGCATGATGCGCTGCACAGCCTCATCGGGCAGCGGACCGGGGTTGTTCCCGGCAATGCGGCGCAGCACCTGCGCTTCGCGCTCCGGCCGATACACATTGCCGTTCTTGATTTCGCCGATATGGTGTGCAAACCGGGCGCGCTCGCTGATCAAACGCAAAACCTGATCGTCAAGCGCGTCGATGCTCTCGCGCAAGCGCTTCAGTTCAGCCTGCTCATCGGGCGCCTCGGCCATGCTTCAGGACTCCAGCGGCAGAAAATGTACTGCCAGCACACCCTCGATGCCGGCGATGGCATCGATGGTCTTCTGCGGCACGCTGCTATCGACATCGACCAGCGTATAGGCCATATCGCCTCTCGATTTGTTCATCATGTTATGGATGTTCAAGCCTGCCTGAGCCATCGCCGTGGAAATCTGGCCAAGCATATTCGGCACATTCGCATTGGCGATTGCCACACGATATTTCGATTCGCGCGGCATCACGACATTCGGAAAGTTAACCGCGTTCTGCACGTTGCCGTGCTCCAGATAGTCGCGCAACTGGTCAGCAACCATGATCGCGCAATTTTCCTCGGCTTCACCGGTCGACGCACCAAGGTGCGGCAAGGCGATGACTCTGGAATGACGATTGATTTCCGGGGAGGGAAAGTCGCAGACATAGGCCCCGAGTTTTTTTGCATCGAGGGCGGCAAGCACGGCTTGGTCATTCACTACCTTGTCGCGCGAGAAGTTGAGCAACACGGCGGAATGCTTCATCAGACCGAGATTTTCAGCATTGATCATGTTGCGCGTAGCGTCGAGCAGCGGTACGTGGATCGAGACAAAGTCGGCGTGCTTCAGAACTTCGGCAACGCTCTGTGCCTTCTTCACCTGGGCCGACAGGCTCCATGCGGCATCGACAGTGATTTCCGGATCGTAGCCGAGCACGTGCATACCCAGCTTGATCGCCGCGTCGGCAACCAGGCAACCAATCTTGCCGAGACCGATGACGCCGAGCGTACGGCCGGCGAGTTCGTAGCCGGCATAGGTCTTCTTGCCATCCTCGACCTTCTTCTCCATTTCCGCATCGGCAGGGTCAAGTGCGGCGACAAAGCTCATGGCGCCGCCGAGGTTGCGGGCGGCCAGCAGCATGCCGGCGACCACCAATTCCTTGACCGCATTGGCGTTGGCGCCGGGGGCGTTGAACACCGGCACGCCGCGCGCGCTCATGGCCTTGACCGGAATGTTATTGGTGCCGGCCCCGGCGCGGCCAATGGCGCGAACGCTGGCCGGAATGTCCAGCGTGTGCATGTCGGCGGAGCGCACCAGCACCGCATCGGGTGCCTTGATGTCCTTGCCGACGGTGTACCGTTCGGCAGGCAGACGCTTCAGGCCGTTTGCGGAAATCTGGTTGAGAATCTGGATCTGAAATGATAATGTCTTTGTCATGTTCTTATTTCCCGTGCTTCGCCTCAAACTCTTTCATGTACTCGACCAGCGCCTTGACGCCTTCAACCGGCATCGCGTTATAGATGGAGGCGCGCATGCCGCCAACCGAGCGGTGGCCCTTCAACTGCGTCATGCCGCGTGACTTGGCGCCCTTGAGAAACTCCTCGTCGAGTTCAGCATTCTTCAGCGTAAATGGCACATTCATGCGCGAACGGTCTTCCTTGCGTACCGGGTTCTTGAAGAAGCTGCTCTGATCGAGGAAGTCATACAGCAGCTTCGATTTTTCGATATTCTTTTTCTCGATGGCCGCCAGACCGCCTTGCTTCTTCAGCCACTGGAATACCAGTCCGGCAATGTAGATGCCGTAGGTTGGCGGGGTGTTGTACATCGAGTCATTTTCAGCATGCGTCTTGTAGTCAAGCATCGCGGAAGGTGCCGGGGCACCCTTGCCGATCAGGTCGTCACGGATGATGACAATGGTCAGACCGGCCGGACCGATGTTCTTTTGTGCGCCGGCATAGATCAGGCCGTACTTGGAAACATCGATCGGCTTCGACAGGATATTCGAGGACATATCGCAGACCAGCGGTACATCACCTGTATTGGGGGTCCAGTGAAACTCGACGCCACCGATGGTTTCATTGGCGGTGTAGTGCACGTAGGCAGCATTCGCGTCAAGCTGCCAGGTGTCCTGTTTCGGTGCATAGCTGAAATTGGCGTCTTCGCTGGTGGCGACGATGTTCGCCTTGCCGAAGCTCTTCACAGCCTTGATGGCTTTCTTGGCCCACTCGCCGGTATTGACGAAATCGGCAGAGCCCTTGCCGGCCAGCAGATTCATCGGGATCATTTCAAATTGCAGCGAGGCGCCGCCTTGCAGGAACAGCACCTTGTAGTTGGCGGGAATCGCCAGCAGCTCGCGCAGATCGGCTTCTGCCGCAGCGGCAATGGACATGAACTCCTTGCCGCGATGACTCATTTCCATCACCGACTGACCGCTGCCGTGCCAATCGAGCATTTCGGCCGCAGCCTGCTGTAGAACCTCTTCGGGAAGGGCAGCCGGGCCGGCGCTGAAATTTATTGCACGTGTCATGCAGATTCTCCTTGATCGTCTTCGGTTTCGGTTTCAATAATTTTCTCAATGCCTGCCAGGCTGTCGCCATCGTCGAGATTCATCAGTGTGACGCCCTGCGTCGAACGTCCCATCTCGCGGATCTGATTGACGAGCGTGCGGATCAGTACACCATTCGTGGACATCAGCATCAATTCATCGTCCGGCTGCACCAGCAAGGCGCCAACCACCTTGCCGTTACGCTCACTGGTCTGGATGGCAATCATGCCCTTGGTGCCGCGACCATGGCGCGTGTACTCGGCAATCGCCGTGCGCTTGCCGAAGCCATTCTCGGTTGCCGTCAGCACCGAGCAATCTTCGTTGGCCGCTACCAGCATCGAGATCACATTCTGACCTTCGTCGAGCCGCATGCCGCGCACACCGCGCGCGCCACGACCCATTTCGCGCACATCGCCCTCGGCAAAGCGCACGGCCTTGCCGGCATCAGAGAACAACATGACGTCGTAATTGCCATCGGTAATCGCCACGCCGATCAGGAAATCGCTTTCGTCGAGACCGACAGCGATGATGCCGGCCTTGCGCGGATTCGAGAAGTCCGTGAGCGGCGTCTTCTTCACCGTGCCATGAGCGGTTGCCATGAACACGCAATGCTTCTCGTCGAATTCCTTGACCGGCAGCACGGCGGTAATCTTTTCACCTTCTTCGAGCGGGAACAGGTTGATGATCGGTTTGCCGCGACTGCTGCTACTGCCCTGCGGCGCCTCGTACACCTTGAGCCAATACACGCGGCCGCGATTGGAAAAGCAGAGAATGAAATCGTGGGTATTGGCGACAAACAGATGATCAACGAAATCGTCTTCCTTGATCGTGGCCGCCTTTTTGCCGCGACCGCCGCGCTTCTGCGCCTTGTATTCGTCCAGAGGCTGGGACTTGATGTAGCCGCCGTGTGACAGCATCACCACCATGTCCTGCGGCGTAATCAGATCCTCGATGCCGAGATCCTGGGCATGAAGAATGATTTCGGTGCGCCGCTTGTCGCCGAACTGGGCGCGCACAGCATTCAGTTCATCGCTGATGATCGCGGTGATGCGCTCGGGCCGCGCCAGAATGTCGAGCAGGTCGGCAATGATTTCCATCACCTCCTTGTATTCGGCAACAATCTTGTCCTGCTCCAGACCAGTCAGGCGTTGCAGGCGCAGTTCGAGGATCGCCTGAGCCTGCACATCGGAGAGCAGATAGCCGCGCTTGGACAGACCGAACTCCGGCGCCAGTCCATCCGGACGCGAAGCCTGCGCAGAAGCACGCACCAGCATTTCCGTGACGAGGGTGGAAGTCCATGTGCGCGCCATCAGGTCGCGCTTGGCATCGGCCGGTGTCGGTGCAGCCTTGATCAGCGCGATAACTTCATCGACATTCGACAGTGCTACCGCCAAACCTTCGAGGACATGGCCGCGATCGCGCGCCTTGCGCAACTCGAACACCGTGCGCCGCGTAATGACCTCGCGACGGTGCGATAGGAAAGCTTCCAGCATGTCCTTCAGATTCAACAGACGCGGCCGACCATCGACCAGCGCCACCATGTTCATGCCGAAGGTGTCCTGCAGTTGCGTGTGCTTGTAGAGATTGTTGAGAATCACTTCCGGCACTTCGCCGCGCTTCAACTCGATGACCACGCGCATGCCCGACTTGTCGGACTCGTCCTGCAGATGGGTGATGCCTTCGATTTTCTTTTCGTTGACCAGCTCGGCGATCTTTTCGAGCAATACTTTTTTGTTCACCTGGTACGGCAACTCATCGATGATGATGGCCTGCTTGCCGCCCTTTTCCATATCCTCGACATGTGTTCGACCGCGCATGATGACCCGGCCGCGACCGGTCAGATAGCCCTCGCGCACACCGGCAACGCCGTAAATCAGGCCGGCCGTCGGGAAATCCGGCGCCTGGATGATATCGATCAGTTTCTCGATGACAATCGTCGGATCACCGAGCAGCGCCAGGCAGGCATCAACGACATCGCCGAGATTGTGCGGCGGAATATTCGTCGCCATGCCCACGGCAATCCCGGAACTGCCGTTGATCAGCAGATTGGGAATCTTCGCCGGCAGCACCAGTGGCTCCTGCTCCGAACCGTCGTAGTTCGGGCCGAAGTCGACAGTTTCCTTGTCGAGATCGGCAAGCAGTTCGTGGCCGATCCGCGCCATGCGGATTTCCGTGTAACGCATCGCCGCAGCATTGTCGCCGTCGACCGAACCGAAGTTACCCTGGCCGTCAACCAGCATGTAGCGCAACGAGAAATCCTGCGCCATACGCACGATGGTGTCATACACCGCAGTATCGCCGTGCGGATGGTATTTACCGATCACATCGCCGACGATACGCGCCGATTTCTTATAGGCCTTGTTCCAGTCATTGGACAGTTCATGCATCGCGAAGAGCACACGGCGATGTACTGGTTTGAGGCCGTCACGCACATCCGGCAGTGCTCGGCCGACGATCACGCTCATCGCATAATCCAGATAGGAGTGACGCATCTCCTCTTCCAGGCTGATCGGCAGGGTTTCTTTGGCAAACGTATTGGTCATCGTGATGTTTCCGCAGGGGTATGTCTGACAGCGTCCGGCAAACGCACGCCTGTAAATTCTCGATTTTATCATGCCCGGCTGCTCCAGCCCGTCCGTAAATACAAAGCACATAGGGCGCACCCTTTTGCTGCTGCTAATCGATTGTATCGACGTGGAATTTATGCTTAAATCCGCGCAGATTCACGGGACAGCCCAACGCGCTGGAAGGCTGCCGAACCATGACTTAAAGCCCCGCTGCGGCGGGGTTTTCAATGACTGTACATACGGAAAATACGGAAAACTTGGCACTGCCGGTACTGCCAATCGACACGCTGATCGAGGCGCGCTGGATTATTCCGATCCAGCCGCATGGCATCACGCTCGAACACCACGCCGTCGCCATCCAGGGCGGTCGCATTCTTGCCGTGCTGCCGACGGAAGAAGCCCGCCAGCGCTACCAGGCGCAACAAACGATCAGCCTGCCGCAGCACGTTCTGCTGCCCGGCCTGGTTAACCTGCACACGCATGCTGCCATGACCCTGCTCCGTGGCTATGCCGACGACATCAGTCTGATGGACTGGCTGAACAAGAAAATCTGGCCAGCCGAAGCCATGCATGTCTCGCCCGCATTCGTCCACGACGGCACTTTGCTGGCCTGTGCCGAAATGCTGCGCGGTGGCATCACTTGCTTCAACGACATGTATTTTTATCCGGAAGCAGCAGCCTCCGCCGCTCTGCGCCTGGGCATGCGCGCTGCGCTGGGTATTTTGACGATCGAATTTCCAACCGCCTATGCAGCGGATGCCGACGATTACCTGAGCAAGGGACTCGCCGCTCGCGACGCCCTGCGCGACGAATCGCTGATTTCATTCTGCATGGCGCCGCACGCACCCTATACCGTTTCCGATCGCAGTTTCGAACGCATTGCCACCCTCGCCGCCCAACTCGACCTGCCGATTCATCTTCATGTTCACGAGACACGCGACGAAATCAGGGAAAGTCTCAGACAGTATGGCGTCAGGCCGCTCGAGCGACTCCATCGGCTGGAGATGCTCGGCCCGAACCTGATCGCCGTGCACGCCGTACATCTCGAACCTGGTGAGATTTTTCTACTGGCCGAACAGGGGTGCAGCGTCGCCCATTGCCCAACCTCCAACATGAAGCTCTCCAGCGGCATCCCGCCGATTTCCGCCATGGTGCGGCAAGGCGTGCGCATCGGGCTGGGCAGTGACGGTGCGGCGAGCAACAACCGCCTCGACCTGTTCCGCGAAATGAACCATGCCGCCCTGCTGGCCAAGGCTGCCAGCGGCGACGCTACAGCCCTGGATGCCCACAGCGTACTGCGCATGGCGACGCTCAACGGCGCGGCGGCCCTCGGACTGGAGCAGCGCATCGGCTCGCTTGAAGCGGGAAAGCAGGCCGATCTGTGCGCGGTTCGCCTCGACGATATCAGCCTGCGTCCCTGTTACGATCCGGCCTCTCACCTTGTCCATGCTGCCGGGCGGGAGCATGTCAGCCATGTCTGGGTGGCCGGCGAAGCGCGTGTCATTAACGCAGCACTGCAAGGAATCGACGACACCGAATTGCTTGACATCGCAAATTTGTGGCAGAATAAGGCCATGTGCTTGGGTTAGTCTTCAGAACAGCCTGGCCAGACCATCGCAAACCGATGCAGACATTGCAGACATATTTTCTGGGGAACATCATGAACAAACATCTTTCACTGCTGGCCATTCTGGGTCTCTTCGCCACCGCCGCCCTGGCACAACCGACCAATGATGGTTACCTTTTTGACACGCGCGACAATGTTGTCAAAAGCGGTTTCGATTTGTGCTGGAGAACCACACGCTGGACGCCCGCCATGGCCATCGAAGAATGCGACGCCGATCTGGTCAAGAAAGAAGAAGCGAAGAAGCCCATCATGGCGGCGCCGATAACCAAGGTAGCCCCCACCCCTACCGTACAAAAAATGACCTTGTCGGCCGATGCACTGTTCGACTTCAACAAGGCAGTGTTGCGTCATGAAGGCAAGGCCAAGCTCGACGACCTCGCTGCCAAGGTCAATGATCTGAATGTCGAGGTCATCATCGCCGTCGGTCATGCCGACCGCATCGGCAGCGATGCATACAACCAGAAGCTGTCCGAGAAGCGCGCCACTGCGGTGAAAAACTACCTGGTCAGCAAGAATATTGACGCAAATCGCATCCACACCGAAGGCAAGGGCGAAAAGCAGCCAGTCACCAAGCCCGGCCAATGCAAGGGCAAGATGAGCAAGAAACTCATCGCCTGCCTGCAGCCTGATCGCCGCGTTGAAATTGAAGTCATCGGCACAACCAAGCCGTAATAAATCGCCTTTGGCAGTCAAGCAATCCCTAAAAAGCCCTGCCTCGCAGGGCTTTTTTTTGAAGAACCAAACCAGGAGCACACTGTGAGCGAGGCCAATACTCTCAATGCCGATCCCCGCGAGCTTGAAAAATTTGGCGAACTCGCCCATCGCTGGTGGGACCCGAACTCCGAATTCAAGCCGCTGCACGAAATCAATCCGCTGCGCCTCGACTGGATCGACAAAGCCGTCGGCCTTTCCGGAAAGCGGGTTGCCGACATCGGCTGTGGTGGCGGCATTCTCGCCGAAAGCATGGCCCGGCGCGGCGCCCAGGTCACCGGCATCGACCTTGGCGAGCGCGCCCTCAGCGTGGCGCGTCTGCATCTTCTCGAATGCGGAGAAAATCTCGCACTCGATTACCGACTGATCTCCGCCGAAGCACTGGCACAGGAAATGCCAGCCAGCTTCGACGTCGTCACCTGCATGGAAATGCTCGAACATGTTCCCGATCCGCTCAGCGTCGTACGCGCCTGCGCGACGCTGGTCAAGCCGGGAGGGCAAGTTTTCCTGTCGACCATCAACCGCAACCCGAAAGCCTATCTGTTCGCCGTCGTCGGCGCCGAATATCTGCTCAACCTGCTGCCGCGCGGCACGCACGATTATCAGCGCTTCCTGCGCCCCGCAGAACTCTCGCGTCAATGTCGGGAAGCCGGTTTGCAGGTTGAGGAAATCATCGGCATGAGTTACAACCCCTTCGGCAAAACCTACTCACTCGGCCTGGATACCAGCGTCAATTACCTGATGCGAACCCGTGCCGAAATCCGCTGAGGTTGCGGCAAAGCGCATGATTGAGGCTGTCCTTTTCGATCTCGACGGCACGCTTGCCGATACCGCGCCAGATCTCGGTGGCGCACTGAACCGACTGCTCATCGAAGAAGGCCAGCCAGCGCTGCCGCTTGAGAAATATCGCCCGCACACCTCGAACGGCACGCGTGGCATGCTCGCCATCGGCTTCGGCATTAGCCCGACAGACCCCACCTATGCAAATCTGGCAAAGCGTTTTCTTCAGCATTACGAAAACGCCCTCTGCGAACACACGGTGCTGTTCCCGGAAATCGCCGAACTTCTCACCAGCCTCGAAGCGCGTGGCATCCGCTGGGGCGTTGTCACCAACAAACCGCAGCGCTTCACCCTGCCGCTGCTCGAAGGGCTCGGCCTGCGCCAGCGCTGCGCCTGCATCGTCAGCGGCGACAGCACGCCGCACCCCAAGCCTGATCCGGCCCCGCTGCTGCTGGCCTGCACTACCGCGCAGGTACGGCCGTCGCACAGCCTGTATATCGGCGACGACGAGCGTGACATCGTCGCCGGTCACGCCGCCGGCATGATCACCGTTGCCGCCGCTTGGGGCTATCTGGGCGTCGACGTACCGATAGCCTCATGGCAAGCCCATGCCATCATCCATCGACCGGACGAAGTGCTCGGCCTCCTCGACCGCGCATGATAGAATCCGGCTGTCTGAACTTTTGTTCGGACACGCTGTCAGAATCATCGACACACTTGGGGCCGACATGGCTTCGACGTGGGTTACGAAGCAGCGCAGTGCATACCGAGGACCAGTGACCTCGTAAATCCATCTGGAAAACTTTAAACGCCAACGACGAGCGTTTCGCTCTAGCCGCTTAATACCGGCTGGCTCTGCACCGGTTTGCTGATGGACCGGGTTGCGCAAGCAACAGCAGAGTCATACACATCAGCTAAGGGTCTGCCCCGCCGCGTGGCAGATGACGAAAATCTAGCGGATCGCGGTTGCTCAGCCTGCCCGGCGGCGGATCAACAGTTAAATCAAATGACGAGGCTAAGTATGTAGTACTGTCTGTGGAGGGCTTGCGGACGCGGGTTCAATTCCCGCCGGCTCCACCACTATTTGAAAAACCAACCGTTCTCGGTTGGTTTTTTTTCGCCCGTTCCCCCCAGTGTTGGCGCGGGTTTGGGCCTTGCTGCGACGGACGCCGCTGCCCCGGACAGCCCCGTTTTGTGCGGTTTTTCGTTCTCAGTTCCCGCCCATTCTCTGTTTCTGCGACGGACGCCGCCGCGCCCGAACCACCAATGACGCGGGTTTCTGGCACCTTGTTCGTCTCCGAAACTGCCTTCACGCAGGCGACTCGACCCCAGACCGCGCTACCCGTTCACGATGGGACGAACCTCCCAGGTGACAGCGATCTCCGGTCGGTAGACCGCCTCGTTGCCGTGCTTGATGGAGTCCTTCAGGTGTTGGGCCAGCGGCTTGTCGTACTTGTCGATCTGCTTGATGGCCCGGTCGACTGCGTTGCGGAACGCGTCGCGGACGTTTTTTCTCCTGTCGGCGACCTTGCGTAGCTTGCCTCCCTTACCTTGGGCTCCCGTCACTGCCGCCACGAGTTGGGCCATCTCGATCTGGATTTCCTCGAGGCGCTCATGGTCGCCGTCTGCCTCGGCATCTGCCTTTTCGCTGACCAGTTCGTTGAATCTGCCACGGTACTGCTGGATCGCCTTTCTGTCGGCCACCACGCCTGCATCACCCAGCGGCACCCCGACAGAGACTTGATACCCCTCTTCGATGTCGTCGTGATCCAGTCCGGTGTTCGCAGCGGACTCAATGATCCCGATTTCACTCCCGCAAACGACCTCAAAAACCGAGGTCTCTCGGGCGGGATGTGCAAGCAACAGGTTGATGTACTCAGCCCCTTTGTCCACGCCCTGGATCAGGATGGGGTGTCGCCCACGCCCTTGGAAACGTGCCTCCCAGACGTTGCCGCGCTTTCGGAAGATGTTGTCCGGCATCTTTTCTGCCGACGCGACGGCGGGTACCGAGATCACAGAACCTGACTCGTAGACCGTCCGAAGCAGGCAGTCACCCGGGAGCGTGCGTTCCCGAATCGCGGTGATGTTCCGTGAAACCAACTCATCAAGGGCCCCGGTCACCTCGGTGGCGTGGCGCTTGTACAGGTCGAACACGCGTTGCGCCGCCTGAGCTGTGCTGCCGTCGAGGTACCGAAAAACCCGACTCACCTCGGCGTAACTGCTGATGAACTGGGTCACATCGGTCAGCGACTTCACCTGATTGGCCCGTTCGAGGTAGGCCGCCGCCATGATCTTGTCGTCGCCCTTGTTGCGACTCTGAGTAAAAACGTCGACCTTGTAGTGGTCAGCAGGGTCGTACTGGTCGGCCTTTGCCGCGACCACGGCAAACCGGCGGTCGATGCACTGCGAGCAGCCGCCGCAATGGGTGTGCTGGTTCGTCATCTCCCAGGTGTGGGTGCAGGTCATCGAGTGCGCGATCAGATCGGCGCATCCAGCCTTGGTGATGACCTCGACGACATCTGCCTTGGTCTTCCAGATGAACGGGTTTCACCGCGTCCCGAAGGCAGATATCGGGCGTGCGCAGCTTGGCGTTGGCCTGCAGGTGTGACCAGCGCGCATCTTTCGGCACCCAGAACACGTTGTCCGCGAGGTACTCGTCCTTGTCCTCGGCCGCCTGCGGGTCGTCTGCCAATAGCGCTTTGTGCCGCGCCTCAAAGGCGTCCGAGATGTACTTCAGGAAAATCAGCCCGAGCGCGACGTGCTTGTAATCGGAAGGCTCCATATTGCCGCGCAGCTTGTCGGCTGCCTTGAACATCTCGGCCTCGAAGCCGAGGTTGCCGCCGTTTTTATTTGTGTCGTTCTGTGCCATGTTCTTATCCCTGTGCGGTTGGTAGATTGACCGCCTGTTGGTCAGCAGTTCCAGTTTTGGTGATCGTCAGTTCCCAGTGGTTTTCAAGAACACCGACGAGGCGTTTTTGCCGTTCAATCAGCAGTGCTGGTGTCCACGTGCCTTCCGACCGCACTTCTTGCGTCAGGTCGAAAG
>Ga0073899_10000467_pt1 | contig 37297 bp, 28 predicted proteins | sample KloWWTmetaKNB5Ph_FD_88975 | JGI IMG/M metagenome (GOLD analysis project Ga0073899, IMG submission 88975) | Active sludge microbial communities from Klosterneuburg, Austria, studying microevolution and ecology of nitrifiers - Klosterneuburg... | ecosystem: Engineered > WWTP > Aerobic digester >... | reverse complement strand
GTTCGGGTTTCAAGATTCTCGCCATCGAGGAAACGGACCTGAGCGCCGTCGCGCCGCTGCCGATTACGGATGTCATCACCGCGCCGCTCGCAGCATTCATCACAAAATACATGGCTGCCTTTGGCGTGCCCGGCGCTGCCGTCGGCATTGTCGAGGATGGCGAACTGGTCTATGCCCAGGGATTCGGCGTTGCTGACCCCGAAAGCGGCGCTCCGATGGCGCCGGACACTAACGTCATGATCGGTTCGACCGGCAAAAGTCTGACCACCCTGATGATGGGCGCGCTGGTCGATGACGGCATCATGACCTGGGATACGCCAGCCATCGAACTTTACCCTGCTTTCAAGGTTGCCGACCCGGCGCTGACCGAGCATATCACGATGCGCAACCTGGTCTGCGCGTGCACGGGCGTCCCGCGGCGCGACCTGGAGCTGATCTTCAACGCCTCCGAACAATCGGCCGCAGACACCGTGGCCGCGCTGGCCGACTTTGAGTTCTTCACCGACTTTGGCGAGGCGTTCCAATACAGCAACCAGATGGTCGCCACCGCCGGCTACATCGCTGCGAATGCTGCGCAGGGCGGCGGCGCCGATCTGGAAAGCGAATACGAGCAGGCGCTGCAGGAGCGGGTGCTCGACCCCATCGGCATGGAAAACACCACGCTTTCGTTTGACAAGATCCGTGAACGCGGCAACTACGCCATCCCGCACATGCTGACGCTGCAGAACACTTACGCGCCGATCACGCTCGACGACGAAGCCGTGCTGACGCCGATTGCGCCGGCCGGCCTGCACTGGTCGACGCTCGAAGATATGGCGAAGTACATGGTGACGCAATTGCACGAAGGCGTGGCGCCGGATGGCACGCGCGTGGTCTCGGCGGAAAATCTCAAGGAGACGTGGAAGCCGCAAATCGCCATCTCGAACGATGTCAGCTATGGGCTGGGTTGGATCGTTTCCGACTACAAGGGTCAGCCGCTGATCTCGCACGACGGCAACACGATCGGCTTCACCTCCAGCTTCACCTTTCTGCCGGGCCGAGACCTCGGCGTCATCGTGCTGACCAACGGCCGCGCGACAAATCTCTTCAACGAGGGCGTTGCTGGCCGCTTGCTGGAGCTTGTCTACGCACAGCCCGCGGAGACGGAGCAAGCAATGGACTTCTACCTCGAACAGATGGCTAAGCAGACAGAGAAGTTGGTGGCGCGCATCCAGGATGAAGTGGACGCGGCGGCAGTCGAGCCGTGGCTGGGACGCTTCAGCCATCCGGCGCTGGGGACAATTGAGCTGTCGCTCGATGCTGGCAAGCTCATGCTGGATGCAGGCGAGTTTGTCACCGAGCTGAAGCCGCTCCGCAACGACGACGGCGAGTTGGACGGTTACATCCAGCTCAATGTTCCGCTGCAAGGGTTGGTCTATAAGTTTGAACAGGCCGAGGATGGGGCGAATGTGATTGTGGTGGGCGAAGGCGCCAGCCAGTACACCTTCGTGCGCTCAGATTAAAGTTTCAGTAGTTCACGATTTCGCCTCACATGGAGACGAAAAATCACAAAGTTGAAGATGGAGCCCTTTGTGCGCTTGGTGGCTCTGTGTGAGTTTCGTGGAGTACTAAGTTTATTGAGCGTGGATGTCTTTGCTGCTTCAGCGGGGGACAGTCGAACTTCCAGAGTGACTGTCCCCCGCTTTTATTGCACTTGCCCGCCAGGTTGGCGAATCCATTCCTCAAAGAGCGTCATCAGCGCGGGGTCGGGGAGATCGCGCAGATCTTCCAGCCACTGTTTCGAATCGACAATGCCCCAGCGATATTTGCGTGCGTAATTCTGCAGGAAGCGATCAAAGCGACGCACGCCGATGGTATCGCGCACGATGTCGTAAAAGAGCGCGCCTTTTGCGTAGACAATCGTCTCGTACTGCGTGCCGTTGAGAAACGCGGGTACGGGCTGATCGACTGCTGTGTCCTGCTGTTTTGCTTTGAGGCTGTTCACTGGCGTCTGCCAACGCTGGACAACCAGGCGCTGGGCATCGTCTTCGCCGCGCGTATTCTCCATGTAAAGACGCATCGAGAACTCGGCCAGCGCTTCGTCCAGCCACGGTTCGGCGACCGGATCATTGTGCACGATCTGGTACCACCATTGATGCGCCATTTCGTGGGCAGTCAGCATCTCCAGCTTATCCCGGAAACGCGTGTAGGTCTCGACGCCCAGCAGGATCGCCTGCGGATACTCCATGCCGCGGAATGTGATCGGCGCGGGCGCCACGCGCATATCGCTGAATGGATATTCACCAAAGTGATCGCTGTAGATGCGCAGCGCTTGCATCGCGTATTTGAGGGCAGCCTGCGCCGCGGCTTCCGTGCCGGGAAGGTAATAACTGGTGACGCGCGTGCCGTAAGCTTCCCCCGACACCGCAGCAAAGGCAGGGCTGGCATGGAGCAGAAATTCACGCGAGGGGCCGGTGACAAAGCTGTGCTGCGTCTGGTCGCCGAGTTTCACCGTCTGCACTTCCGTGCCACTGGTCACCGGCGTCCAGCCTGAGGGCAGGGTCAGCGTCACGGCGAAGAGCGAGGCAACGCTAAAGGCTGCATCCCCGCGTTCGTCGCCGTTCGTCAGCCACCATTGGCCGGCGCCAAGCGTCGGCCCGTCAGTGTAGACGGCCAGCGCCGGATAGAACAGGGGCAGGCTGATCATCTGTTGGCTGCGGCCAAAGAGCGCATAGACCGCGGGCTGGTCGGTCCACGACGGGATTTCAAGCCGCCAGGTCAATTCGACTGTCACGGACTGTTGGGGCAGCAACGGCTTGTCGAGATCGATGCGCAGCGCGGTGTTGTCGTTGGTGTAGACGAACGTCGCGGGTCTGCCGTCGACCAGCGCGCTCTGGATCACCAGGTTGCCGCCGTAATGTTCCAACATCGGATAGAGGCGAAAAACCAGGTGCGTCCACGGGTCGATGCTGGTATTGGGGACGACAATGGCGGCGCTGCCGATGAGCTTCAATTCGTCGGGGAAAAGCGTGGCGTCGATGGTATACTGCGGCGCCGGGCCAAGATTATCGAGTTCTTGCTGGAATTCGGGTTTGAGCGCAGGACGGTAAAGGGCGTAGGGATCGGCTGTCGCCGATGCGTCCGCCGACATGCATCCACTGAGCAGGAAGAGCATCGCCAGCAACGCCAGGCCGACGCCGGTCGGGAGCCAGGAAAGTCGTGGTTGATTGGGGCGGGCGCGGCGATTGATCATGAGAGACAACGGTAAGGATATCCACTTCGCGAAGTATCGCGTCTATGTTATGCTTTTGACGATTGAGCCGCACCTGCAATCTTTGTAGCACTTTTTTGGACGCGATGCAAATAAGAAATCATTATGGCTGACACGACTTTTGTTTTGTTGATTCGACACGGCGAAAATGAATACGTCGCCACCCACAAATTGGCGGGACGCACCGCGGGCGTTCATCTCAACGATCGAGGGCGCGCGCAAGCTGACGCGCTGGTGAGCTATCTGGCCGGGCAACCGATCTCCGCGGTCTACAGCAGCCCGCTGGTGCGCTGCGTCGAAACGGCGACGCCACTGGCCAATGCGCTCGATCTGCCGGTGATCGAAGAGAATACATTCTTGGAAGTGGATTACGGCGCGTGGCAAGGCGCGGATCTGCGTGAGTTGGCCAAACTGGATGAATGGCGCAAGGTGCAACACACGCCCAGCACATTCCGCTTTCCCAACGGGGAGAGTCTGCGCGAGGTGCAGCATCGCGCCGTCACCGGGCTTGAGTCCGTGCGCAGCCAACATCCCAATCAAGCCGTGGCTATCTTTGCACATGGCGACGTGATCCGCACCACGCTGGCGCATTATCTCGGCATCCCGCTCGATCTTTTCCAGCGCATTGTGATTCAGACGGCGTCGGTGAGCATCCTGGCCTTTCATGATGGGAATCCGGCGATCCTGGGCATGAATTTCCTGGCCGACTTGCCCAAACTAGAGATCAAAACGCCTGAAGAACACGCATCTCCTGCTGTATCCCAGCGCGAGCCACAAGGCGACGCAGTGCATCCGCACCAGCCAGTTCAGGCGTCCCCCACGTCGTTGGCGTCGTCTGTCGCTAACGTGGTGACAGACGGTCAAAAATCATCGGAGTGAATAGCGCCGGCAGTGCGCTTCGTCAGAGGTATGTTCATGGCTATGACGCAGTTCAAATATGATCTCAACCCAGTAGACTATATCGTTGCCGACGCTATTGGTGAACCCGGGCATCGCACTTTTTTCCTGCAGGGACGCATGGGTCGCCAACTGGTCAGCCTGACGCTTGAGAAGCAAGAGGTCAACAATCTGGCGATCAGCGTGTTGCAACTGCTGGAGGAGTTGGAAGAAAAACATCCCGATCTGTCGCCTGCTGCACGTTCTACGCGCAGCCCGCATGTCGAGACGGTGTTCGAGCCGGCCTTTCGCGTGGCGCAGCTTATTATTGGCTACGACGAAGACGACGATATGATCTGGCTGGTTGCCAAGGCGCTGTTGACGGACGAGTCCGGCGCCCTTGTGGGCCCGGATGATGAAAGTGTGCCGGCCGCCCGCTTTGTCGCCACCCGGTCACAGATGCGCGCGCTGAGCGAGTATGCGCTGGAGATCGTCGCGGCCGGTCGCCCACTATGCCCGCTTTGTGGCCGCCCAATCGACCGCCAAGGGCATTTCTGCCCGCGCACGGACGGTCACGCCATGCCCATTGTTCTGTAAGTAAACTGGGTGATCCGGTATGCCCATCGAACTGACCGAAGACCAGGTGTTGGATACGCTCCAGCATGGCGCGATCGAGGAAAAAGGACTGCTCCCTTACAGTTCAAACCACAGTTTTCTGATCGTCGTCGAACATAATGAACTTGCGCTGCCCGCGGTCTACAAACCGCAGCGCGGTGAAGCGCCGCTGTGGGATTTTGAGTGGGGCACACTCTGCAAGCGTGAGACGGCCGCCTACGATATCAGCCGCGCGCTGGGGTGGGGAGTCGTCCCCCCCACTGTGTTGCGCGAAGGTAGCCGAGGATTGGGCAGTGTGCAGTTTTTTGTAGACCACGACGGCGAAGCTCACTATTTCACTGCGGCTGAGGACGCGCGTTTTGTCGAGGCGTTCCGGCGGCTGGCGTTGTTCGATTTTGTGATCAACAATGCCGATCGTAAAAGCGGTCACTGCCTGATCGGTCACGACGGGCGCGTGTGGGGCATCGATCACGGCATTTGCTTTCACAGTGAGTTCAAACTGCGCACTGTAATTTGGGAGTTTAGCTGCGAACCGATTGAGGAAACCCATCTGGTCGATCTTACCTCCCTGCAGCGCGCGCTTGAGACAAAGGGCGGTTCGCTCTGGCGGCGTATTGCCGCGCTGGTCAGTGCGCCTGAACTGGCTGCCATGCGCAAACGCATCGAGCATCTGTTGCGCACGCGCATTTATCCAGCGCCTTCTGTGCATCGGCGCAACTACCCCTGGCCGCCCATCTAATTTGATCAACTTGATCGATCTGGCTTGCCCGCAGGTTTAGAGCAAGGATGCGCATCGGCAGCACACCTGTAGTACACTCGGAGGTCGTGTGAAAGCAGTTGTTATGGCGGGCGGTGAAGGCTCGCGACTTCGTCCCATCACGATTGGTCGCCCCAAACCCATGGTGCCTATCGTCAATAAAGCCGCCATCAGCCACATTTTCGATCTACTCAAACATCACGGCATCACCGAAGTGGTGGTGACGCTCCGCTACATGGCCTCTGCCATCGAGGATTTTTACGATGACGGCAGCAGCATCGGCATGAAGCTCACCTATGTCGTGGAGGAAGCGCCGCTTGGCACCGCCGGCAGCGTCAAAAACGCCGCGCAATATCTCGACGACACCTTCATTGTCATCAGCGGCGATGCCTTGACCGATTTCGATCTCAAGGAGATCGTGCGCGTCCATCAGGAGCGCAAGGCGTTGGCAAGCATCACGCTGACGCGCGTTCCTGATCCGCTGGAATACGGCGTGATCGTGACGGATGAAGCAGGACGCGTCGTGCAATTTATGGAGAAGCCGTCGTGGGGCGAGGTCATCTCTGACACGGTAAACACCGGTCTTTACGTGCTCGAACCGGAAGTGCTGGATCTGATCCCAGAAGGCGTGTCGCATGATTTTGCCAGCGAGCTGTTTCCGCGCATGTTGGCTCAACACGAAGATCTCTATGGCTACGTCGCAAATGGCTACTGGTGTGACGTTGGCAACTTCAGTGAGTATATGCGCGCGAATTCCGATGTACTCTATGGCAAATTACGCCTCGCCGAACCGATCGGCTCGCATTTGGGCGGCGGCATCTGGGTGGGCGAAAATGTCGAGATCTCGCCCAGTGCGCAGCTTTTCGGCCCGATCTATCTGGGCAACGAGGTCAAGATCAAAGGCGACGTGCACATCTACGGGCCTGCCGTGATCCGCGACTATACAGTCATCGACAATTACAACCGTATCGAACGCAGCATCATCTGGCGCAACAACTACGTGGGCGAATCGTGCGAGTTGCGCGGCGTTATCATCACACGCCAATGCAGCATCAAGTCCCAGGTGATCGCCTACGAAGGCGTCGTCGTGGGCGACAACTGCGTGATCGGCGAAGGCGCGGTGCTGCACGCCAATGTCAAGCTCTGGCCGCACAAGGAGATCGAAGCCGGCGCCACGATCAAGGATAGCGTCATCTGGGGCAACCAGGGGCGACGTGCACTCTTCAGTCGCTTCGGCGTCTCCGGCGTGGTCAATATCGACCTGACCCCCGAATTTGCCGCTAAACTGAGCGCTGCGTTGGGCGCCACCTTGTCCAAAGGCAGCTATGTTGCGATCAATCGCGATGCGCACCGCAGTTCGCGCATGCTCAAACGGGCGCTGATCAGCGGATTGCCCGGCACTGGCGTCAACGTGTGGGATCTGGGCAACGTCGCCATTCCGGTGTTGCGCCACTATGTCCGCCAGCGCAAGGATTCCTCAGCCGGCATTCATGTCCGGCTCAGCCCCTTCGACCAGCGCGTGGTGGATATTCGCATCATCGACGGTCAGGGGTTGAACCAGAGCAGTTCAGCCGAACGCGCCATCGAGCGCAACTTCTTCCGCGAAGATTTTCGCCGCGCCTTCCTCGATGAAATCGGCGTCATTTCCTACGCCCATGAGCCGATCACCGAGTACACCGACGACTTCATGCGCCACGTCGATGCCCAGCGCATCCGCGACTATGGCTTCAAACTGGTCTGCGATTACTCGCATGGGCTGGCTGGCGACACGCTGTCCGACATCTTGAACCGGCTCGGCGTCGATGTGGTGCCGCTCAACGCCCGCATAGACGAGACCAAGCTGGCCATGTTGCAGGGTGAATTCAAAGCAAATCAACAACGAATGGGCAAAATCGTCCATGCGCTGGACGCTGAACTCGGCGTTCAACTCGACGTTGGCGGCGAAAAGGTGTTTCTGGTCGATGAGTTGGGCAACGTCTTGACTGATGTTGCGGCCGCGGCCTTGATGCTTGAACTGGCGCTCTACGCGCATCCGGGCCGGCCGGTAGCGGTGCCGATCACGATGCCCAACACATTTGAGACGATTGCCAGTTGGCACGGCGCCCGACTTTTCCGCATCCCGCAAAATCTCCACGGGCCGATGCACACGGCCAGCTATGTCGGCGTGCTCTTGATCGGCGATGGCGCGGGCAGCTTTATCTTCCCTGGTTTCCAGCCCGCCGTTGATGGGATGATGGCAACGATCCGCCTGCTCGAATACCTGGCAATTCGCAAGATGCCCATGAGCGAAATCGTGACCTACCTTCCCAAATATCATCTGGCCAAAGAGCCGGTCGAATGTCCGTGGGATACAAAAGGCGCGGTGATGCGGATGTTGATCCATCACCATCAACATCGCCAGGTTGATAAGATGGATGGGTTAAAGGTGCACCTCGACAACGGCGAATGGGTCCACCTTTCTCCAAATCCAGAGAAGCCGCGCTTTGAGGTCGTCGCCGAAGCCGCCAGTGACGAGCGCGCCGTAGAGATCGTCGCCGAGTATCGCACCATGATCCAGGAGATCATTCACAAGCACGGCCTTGGCGCCAGCTACAAAAAGGATGAATAACCCCACTGTGCGGACCCTCATCATCCATACCCATGCGCGTGACGCAACGCACGCCATCGGTGCGCAGATCGGCGGCATGGTGGCTGGTGGGCAGGTGCTGGCTTTGTGCGGCGATTTGGGCGCCGGCAAGACGACGCTCGTCCAGGGCATCGCGGCGGGAATGGGAATTTCCACCCGCGTGACCAGTCCCACCTTTGTGCTCGTCAACGAGTACGCGGCCAACGGTCGCAAGCTCGTGCACATCGACGCGTATCGGCTGGCCGAAGGGACAACGCTGGCGGACGCCGCCACCCTGGGTCTGGCCGATATACTGGACGAAGCCGACATGGACGGCCGCAACGTCATCGCGGTGGAATGGGCCGATCGCATCCGCGCGCTCTTCCCGGCCGATCTCCTGCAAATTGAGATTACCGCGGCGGCGGATGAGCCTGACGGGCGTACGCTGCTCATCACGGCCACCGGCGCACAGAGCAGCGCTGTGCTGGCGCAGTTATCGGCGCTGCATGCCTGCCCGCCAGGCGAGTGCGCATCGTAAACTCAGCGCACCACCGCGGGCAGATAGAGCCTTTGCGGCAGCAGGACAGTCGCATCTCCCACCACGACCGTCACCGGCACCACGACCGGGGCAAGCCTCGCTTCCGCCGGTGCGGAGATGGTGACCTCGCCCTGGTAGATGCCAGTCGCCAGCCCTGCCGGGATCACCATCACTTCGATCACATCGTTTGACGCCGACAGATGCAGCCATGGGATCTGCGTGGTGGCTTGCCATGTCCCTTCATCGCAGTTGACGCATTCGACGCTCAGTTGTGCAGGCGGCGGCGCATCATCAGACGTCGTTTCAAACCATACGCTTGGCGGCGTCACCGATAATTTGGACGGAATCACCACATTTTCGCCGGCCGTCAGCACTCCACTGGCAGGATGCACTTCAACCACGGACGAAAAGCTGCCATCATCTTTGATAAAGCGCGCTTGCACACCGCAATTGCGCAGATAATTGTCAGGCGTCTGCCACTGCAATGGCGCGGCCACCGGGATCGGCGCCGAGAAGAGCGTCACAGCATCGACTGTCACGTCCGCGTCGCCCAGACGGTCAAAGCGAAACGTTACCAACGACGCCGCGCGGCCAAGGTTGTAGGGCACGGCAAACTCCTGATAGCTGTCAGTGGCGTTGAAATCCGCACCGCGCAACACCCGTTGGCCGGCATCGCCAGCCGCCCCCTGCACGCGCAGCCGCAGCACTTCTTGGGAGGTGCTGTTGTCGCTCACCTTGACGCGGAAATAAGCGGTGGCTGGCAGCGACGCCAAGTACCCACCTGTCCAAACCGTAGCACTTCCGCCCCGCGCTAAGCGTACAGCCGCGCCACCCACCGCCGCCGCGTCCGCAAGCTCGGTGAAAGCGCTGGCAGTAAAGTTGGGATCGCTGTCATCTCCGACCCAATCCAGGCTGAACTGCACCTGTGGCCAGCCAGGGGCGTCGATGTGTTCGAGCCGGAATCCAGTTCCAAAACGGCTGGCCCCGTTAAATGACAGTTGATCAAGCGGCAATATCTCGCCAAAGTAAATCGAATCCTGCGCCACGACTGTCCGGCCAAGCGCATCACGCGTCTTGACGTAGACGGTCTTCCAGCCGGCCCCGGCGGTCAGCGTCCATGTTGTTTCGGCTGCATAAGGCTGCCAGACCGCGCCGCTAAAGTTCGGGCCATTTGAGATCATCATCTCCACCGACTGCTCCTGACCCATGAAACCACTGCGCGTCGCCTGATTGTAAATATAAAGTTGTACATTGGTGGAAGTCGTCGATGGCGCCTCGTTGTCGATGATGACAGGCGCATAGTTCGTGTCGAGGGCGAGATCCGCGGCGATATAGCCGCGGTTGGCGGCAGACAGGGCAAATCCAATGCCCAACTCGCGCAGGCGGCTGTCGAGCAGGTTTTTACGATGCATATCACTGTTCATCCACGCGCGCACGGAGGCTTCTGGGGTAGTGTACCCGCAGACAGAATTTTCAGCCCACGCTTCCAGCCTGACAAAACCGGACAAGCGTATCCGTTCGCTCGGCGCACGTCCCTGACTGTCAACGTGGCCGCAATAGCCAACCGGCTGATGGGCGATTACATCCGCGGCAAATTTCCGCGCGGATTGCGTCAACTCCTCATTCCAGCGCAACGGCGGCAAGCCGGCTTTGCGCCGTTCGAGATTGACTAGATAGATTGTTTGAATTTCGTTAAAAAAAAGGTCAGTGGGTTGAATTTCCTGCGCCCTCGAAGCGGAAGGCGTCACAACGACGGAAAGGAAGAGCGCACAACAAAGTGCTAGCTTCGACGATAAGGGCAATTTGCTCATCCATCAAACTCCATCAAATCATAAGTTTTAAATGTGCGCTGATTGCGCTGATTGATCCTTCCTCTGTGTGATCGTATTCCTGCGCTAAATCCTTGCTACGTTTCACCTACGATTTCCCACCGAATCAAGAGTGAACCAGCGCGCGCAGGTCATCTTCCGTGTCGATATCCTGCAGCCACGTTGCAAGCGCCGGTGTAGTTACAACCCGATCACGGTGCGCAAGCAACACACGGCGTCCGCCTACATCGCCCTGTAATGACAATAACTCCTCCCAGTACACGCGGTCGAACAAGGCGGGTGCGCCGCGCAGTTCGTCGCCAACCGCCGGCGCCGCCAGGTCCGCACCCGCGCGCCAGCATGCAGCCAGACGACGCAGCAGCAACGGATCCAGCAATGGCTGATCGACCGGCAGAAAGATCGCCGCATCGACCTGGGGCGGCAACGCTTGCAACGCGGTAACGACGCTGCTTGCCTGTCCGGTTGCCCACGCCGGGTTGTGGACGAAAGCGACGCCTTCCGGCGATCCGGCCAGCGCAGCCCGGATCGCGGCGTCCTCAGCGCCCGTCACCACTACCACCGGGCCGACATTCCCTTGTCGCGCCGTGCGCACCGCACGTTCGATCAACGACGCGCCGTTCACGACCTCCAGTTGCTTGGGGCGACCCATCCGGCGACTGCCGCCCGCGGCCAGCACCACCACAGCCACTTGTCCCCAGCGCTCGATGACCGGCGGCTGTGCGGCATCGCCCACACATGTCACCAATGAAGAAATGCCTTGTTCTGCCAGCAGCGCTGCGGTCAACCGACCATAGGCCAGGTGCAGCGGCGTATCGGCCTTATTGAGCAGGGGAGTAAAGTGTAACGACGGACGCAACCCCTTCGCGCCGCCGGCAGGATGGCGCAAGAGCCGCGCCAGCATCGCCGGCGTCAGCAAAGGCGTCGCATCCGCATCGACCTCCAGAATGCGGCGCACCAGCTCCGGGCGATGCACCCCGCGTGCATCGAGGGCAACGCCGATCGCATTGAGACCAGCGACCGGTGCGAGATGGGTCGTGGCGTCGGGCAGCACCGGTTCATGGTCAGCGGGCGCCTTGACGGGGCGCATTTTGCTGCCGTCGGCTTCGACGGTAATGACGGCTATTTGCAGTTCGGCGGCGCGGCGCGCCAGCGCGTCGATCTGCGCAGCTTCCAGCCCCAGCCGGCGATCACCCACCACTGGCCCTCCGAGCAGACAATATTGGTAGCGGGCGAGTTGTCTTTCCAGTTCGTCCCACGGTATTTCGGCGCCGCTCACCTCGACAAAGGCCGGCGCCCAGGCCGTTTGAAAGGCGGCGATGCGCGTGCTGGGGGCGATGACGGCGCGCTTGCCCAGCGCCGCGACCTCGGCGGCCAGGCGAAAAGCCGTGCTGCTCTTGCCGCCTCCGCCAACCATCGAAACGACATCCGGCGTCGCCGGATTCAAAGCAAGTCTCAACCCTTGATGTAGCAGCATGTGCTCTCCTTGGTTCCCTAAACCGCGCCGCCTGTGCGATACTTGCGTGCGTTGTCAATAGCCATAGTGCAGCCCAGCGCCGCCCACAACGCGTAGGTCGGGCTACCAGCCCGACGAGTTTTGCGTTTAACCACCGCCGTCACGCTGGTAGCGTGACCTACTGAGATGCGGCGACCTGTCCACAACGCGTAGGTCGGGCTACCAGCCCGACGCATCCGACCATTGTCGTGTGGCAACCATTACCGTCACGCTACCAGCGTGACCTACTGAGATGCGGCGACCTGTCCACAACGCGTAGGTCGGACTACCAGCCCGACGAGTTTTGCGTTTAACCACCGCCGTCACGCTGGTAGCGTGACCTACTGGGATGCGGCGACCTGCCCACAACGCGTAGGTCGGGCTACCAGCCCGACGTGTCTTGGGTTTAACAACCGCCGTCACGCTGGTAGCGTGACCTACGTGAAAACATTGCAAAGGGGCTTTTATGCTATCTTCCACTCACTCTACTCCATCCCACGTCGTGCTTGATGGCAAGACGCTGGACGCAGCCACAGTCGCCGCGCAGCGGGCAGCGCGCCGGGCGCGGGCGCGCGTGGCGAAGGCGCTCTTGACCGTGCTCGTCGTGGGGCTGATCGTCATTTTTGCCATGAGCTTCTGGATCAGCCGCAATGCGTCGGCGGAGCCTGCGCTGGCCTTTTTTCTGTTGCTGGCCGCGCTGCTGTTCATCGTCGTCTTTTTCGCCAGTAATCTTTGGCAGTGGCGCATCCTGCGTAGATTGGATCTGCGCTGTCCCCATTGCGCTCAGCCGTTAGGCGGGGACAGTCATTGGACGAAACGCCCCGGCTACACCTGTCCACATTGCGGGAAGGATGCGCTCGCCACCGCGCGCCAGCTTGGCGACGGCTGATACGCAGCGCGTCCCGCCTCATACGGCCAAGGTAGCTTCGATGATCGCCCGATAGCCTTTGGCCGCAGCAAGCAGATCGTCGAGGCGCAGACGTTCGTCGATCACGTGTGCGTCGGCTTCGGTGGCGGGGCCAAAGCCAACCGTCGGCACGCCGGCCAGACCCGCGCTGTAGGCGGCATTGGTGCAGAACCGGTAAGCGCTGGGCCTGGCCGCAATGCCTGCGGCGTTCAGCGCGGCCAAAGCTGTCGCCACGAAAGCATCATCCTCCGGCAGCAGCCAGGCTGGGAAGAACTTTTCACTGCGCAGCGTCGCCCCTGTAAACGCCGTGTACGCGTCGACGGCAATTTCCGCTTGCAGTTGAATATCCGCCAATGCCGACAGGCTGGTGATCGCGGCCAGCACATCGTCCCTGCGTTCGTCCGGCAAGAGGCGGCGGTCGTAGGTCACTTTGCAGATGTTGGGAATCACCGAATGGCCGGGATGGGGCGCGGAGATGATGTCGGTCAGCGCAAAGATCGCCGGCCCCATGATCGGGTCGGTGGAGAGTGTGATCTGCTCGACGGCTGCAATGACGCGCATCATGTCGAGCACGGCGTTGCGTCCCAGGTGTGGCGCTGAGGAATGGGAAGGCCGGCCCACCGTGGTCAGATGCACCTCGGCGCGCCCCCGTCCGCCGCGGCTGAGGTTGAGGTCCGTAGACTCACCGATGATGACAAAATCGGGTTGTGTGGCATCCATCACCGCGTGGAGGGCGACGCCTTCGAGCACCTCTTCCAACGTGGAGGCGCTGACCAGGACGCGGCCTGCCAACGTTGCGCGATCGAGTGCGGCAGCCGCGTGCACCATTGCAGCCAGCGCGCCTTTCATGTCAGCAGCGCCGCGGCCATAGATCGCGCCCTGGTCGATGGCCGCGCCAAAGGGATCGTGCTCCCACGGCGCGCCGGGCGAGATGCCGACCGTGTCGATGTGCGCGTCGAGTAAAACCGTCTTGCCAGGGCGGCCCCCCTCAATGACGCCCACGACGCTGCCGTTGGCATCCACCCAAACGCGATCGAAGCCAAGCGCCTCCATCTCGGCCTGGACACGCGCGGCGACGCCGCTCTCCTCACCGCTCAGGCTGGGGATGCGCACAAGGTCCTGGGTAAAGACAATCAAGCGATCCGTATTCATCGTCTCCTATCCTTCTTCGTAAAAGAGCCGCGCTCCAACAGCGGGCGCTTCATTGTACCCAGATCGTCATCAAGCGCGAAGCACGGGAGGCAAGCGGGATGCATTTCATCCTGGGGCAAGCCATCCGCAGGCGCATGGGGGCGGCGGGTTCATCTGTAATAATCTGCCAGGAAGCTCCAAGCTTCCTGGCAGGTGTATAGCATATAGGTTCAGCCTGAATCTCAATATGGAACCGCCTACGCTCGTCCATGCGGGCAGCTACGACCTGCGCAGCGCCACGAAGACCAGGATCAGCGCCAGACCCATCAGCGGCAACCCCAGCAGCGCCAGTCCGCCTACCACCATGAATATCACCGGTTCGACGCCCGGCGTTTGAGGCTGCGAGGTCTGCACAGGCGGCTCGATCTCGACCGGCCCCGCCACGGTGGCCAGCACAAGGGGCGCCAGTGTGGCAGCGGCTACCGCCGCGGGCGTCGCCGTAGGCGGCAGAACAGGCAAGGCCGTTGATGGAGCAACAGGCAGAACAGGCGGCAGCGGCTCTGCCGCGCCTATGGGCGGGGTAGACGCTTCGATTGTCACCTGCGCGAGCGGCTGTGCAAGGGGTTGTTGTGCAGGAGGTTGTTGTACAGGAGGTTGTTGTGCAGTCGGTGGCGCGGCGCGCACGATGATGGTCATCGCAGTCGAGGCGGCGCCGCCGGCATTGGCGGCCACAAGCGAATAGGTCGTGTTCTGCGGCGGCGCCAACACTATCTCACCCTCTGTGGGGATGGCAACTGTGCGCCCGTCTGCCTGCAAGTCAACCGTCGCGGCGTTTGACACGCGCCAGCGCAGCGTGACAGTCTGCCCGGCGACAATCTCCTTGCGGTCGGCCAAAAAAATCTCGATGATCGGCGGCGGCGCGGTCGTAAATTCCACGCCGGGAGTGTACGTAGCAGTCGGCGGCGCGGTCGGCGGGGGCGGAGGCGTCCAGGTGGCCGTAGCCGCCGGCAGCGGCGCCGCCGTCGCGAAGGCTGGCAGCGTGGCGGCGAGCGGGCTGGGCGTGGCGGGCGGGGTGGCTGTAGCGGTCCAGGTTGGCGTTGGCGCGACGCCGGCATCCGCCATGAGCGTGGGGGTAGCTGCGTCTGTCGCCGTCCCTGTGGCCGTAGCGACGGGCGTCGGCGCAGCGCAGATGGCGTCGAAACTGGTTGCCGGCGGCGACTTCGCCTGGCCTGCTGCGCCTGCATCCCACACCCACCCCTCCAGCGCGCCCGCTGTCACGGCATGGTTCGACGCGCCCTGATTCGAGTATGTCCAGGCGCCATTTTGCCAACGCCAGTAAGACCAATATACACAGCTTTCCCCTTCACACTGGCAAAAACAGCTCTGCTGCGGATAGGTGCAGCCTTCGCCGTCCAGTCGGCAGATCGTCGCGCCCATGCTCGACGCTTCGAGGTTGAGGTCGAACCCGGCGCGCTGCACAAGCTCTAGCCCGTTGAGCTGGGGTTCGGCAAACGCCACGCAGCGCGTCACCACGCGGCCATCACCGTGGACGACGACCAACGCGGCGCGGTTTGGGCCATCGCTCTGCGCCGCGACCTCAGAACTGTCTGCCACCGCCAGACCCAGCAATAGCAGCACACCGATCAGCCATGGGAGCATCAGCGCGCGGCGCTGGGAGACGGTGATCGCCATCTCCCAGCCACCATCGCGCCTGCAAGAGAGGCGTCGCATTGTGCTCAATTTTGAACTAGCGGCAGATAGATGCCCGGACACGACGCCAACGTCCGCCGGTCAAGCGGATAGGTCTGACCTAGCAGCGCCGGGATCACCTGTTGCGTCGCCAGTTGATTGGCCCCTGCGCCAAGTTGCCACGCAAAACTGCCGTCGGCAAGCTGCATCGTCGTCAGGTAATCAAAGGGTGAGCCGCCGCTGCCTGTCCAGCGCGGCGCGTAGGGATCCTCGCCGGCGGCAAACAGCGCCTGGATCGCATAAGCGGTCGAGTTGGCATCGCTGAGGGCGCCGCTGCTGTCAGCCGCGTACGGGAAGCCGCCGTCGCTGTTTTGAGTAGCATCGAGGTAAGCAAGTCCGCTGATCACTGCCGTTGAGGTGATTGATTCGCCGGCGGCGATCAGCGCCTGAATGGTCAAAGCCGTGGCGTTGGTATCGCTTCCCCAGCCAGGCGCCCATTCCCAGCCGCCGTCCGGCTGAATCTGCGCGGCGAGATAGTCGATGGCCGCGGCGGGTGCGGTTTCACTGAGCGCCACAGTGCCCAGGATGGCCCAGGTATTGACGCCACTCTGTGTGCTGTACGCGCCTAATGTTGGGCTAAAATAGGTGGAAGGAGTCGGCGCGCCGCTGGGCAGACAAGCATCCGCGGCGGACAAGGCAACTGCTAACTTGCCAGCCGCGGACGCGCTGATGCGCGCATATCCCGCACCAGTGGCCGCAAGATAGGCATGGGCGCTTGGATTCTGCTGCTGGTTGGCGCCAAACGCCAGGACACTTTCCACCGTCGCGCCGACGCTGCCCAAATCGCCGGTGATCGTCTGCCGCGCGGCGAGCCAGGGCAGCGCAGCGGCTGCCTGCAGCGTTGCCGTCACCGGACGGAGCGTGTCGCCGAATTCTCCCCAGCGCCACCCTTCGATAGCTCCGGTTTGGCTGATGACAGAGTTGCCTGCACCGACCGGATAACCCTGCCAGCCGGCCACATCATCCCAATACCAGTAGCTCCAGTAATTTGTCGAGCAGAAGCAGTCCTCCGCCGGGCAGCCGACGCCGGCGATGCTGCACACGGCGTCGCCAAAGCTAAAGCTCTGCGTCACCACGTCCAGCCCAGTCACTTCGAGCGCCTTCAGGCCGGAGATCGCTTCAGTAAACGCGATTTCGCGGATTAGCTGCGCCTGATCGTCCACCTGAACGACGACTGACGCCTGAAGAGGTGCGATAGCCCCCGCCGGCGCCGTGAAGTGGAAGGCTGATAAAAGCAGGATAGTCATCACGCCAGCCACGATCGGGATGCCCGCACGGCCGCGCAGCCAGGCGGCGCAGTTTGAGAAACGGAAAGAATACATCGAAAGTCTCCTGAGTTTTTGATGGGGAAAGCATCTTTAGTAGGTCGGGCTACCCGCCCGACGCACCCTGCGTCGTGAGATGCTGTTCGTTGGTGCGCAGGTTGGGCTACCAGCCCAACCTGCGCATTGCGGATTGCACTCTTTATCGAGCAGGTTGCATGTCGATACACTAGATCGCCAAAGGCGGGGCGCGACTGTGTGTATAGATAGGAGGATGCAGCGAAGGCAGGAAGACAGAACATCCACCGCGCAGCCATACATTTGAAGAAAGAAAAAGCCCGCCAAATGGCGGGCAAGCGTGCAAGATCGCTCTTGACACTTGGCCCCCTTTACCGCGAAGAGGTTCACAAGCAGCGATCCAGATGGGTAATCGGGCTTGATGCGAGCGAGATTTTCGCCGTCATCCTACCGTTGCGGGACAGCGCCGGACTGGTTCTTACAGAACGTCACCGGCTTCCCCCATTGTGCGCTCGTGCATTCAAACAGCAAGCGCACCTGAATCGATGGGTGATTTAATTAGCTATACAGTACCAGCAAGACGCCGAAGGCGTCAAACAGGGCCAATCCTGTGAGTGTGCTTACCGTTTACGAATGGTGCGGGCCAGCAGCGCGCCCAGCGTGACAACCCGCACGCGCCTCACGCGCTGATTTCCCATCGATCCAGCGTGACCTCATCCAGATAATCTTCGTCGACAATGGCGCCGTGGCCGATGCCGGTGGGCACGGTGAGGGTGCTGTCCGCGTTGAGCGTGAAGGGATTCTGGACGATGTCGCGCTTGAAGTAGCGGTCGTTGGCGCTGATGTCGCCGGGCAGCGTGAAGTTGGGCAGGCTCGCCAGCGCCACGTTGATGGCGCGGCCGATGCCCGTCTCCAACATGCCGCCATGCCAGACCGCCATGCCCGCGGCCTGCGCCATGTCGTGGATCTTCACCGCGTCGCCCAGCCCACCGATGCGGCTCGGCTTGATGTTGATGATGTCGCACGCCTGCAGCTCGATCGCCCAGCGTGCATGATCCGGCGAGACGATGCTCTCGTCCAGGCAGAGGGGCGAGCGCAGCCGCGGCTTGAGTTTGGCGTGGTCGAAGATGTCGTCGTGCGCCAGGGGCTGCTCGACCAGCAGCAGGTTGAAGGGATCCAGTTCGGCCAGGTGCGGGCCATCCTCCAGCCGGTAGATGCTGTTGGCGTCCACCTGCAAGCGCAGATCGGGCCACGTCTCGCGCACCGCGCGCGTCGGCGCCACGTCCCAGCCCGGCTTGATCTTGAGCTTGATGCGCGTGTAGCCGTCATCGAGATAGGCGCCGACCACCTTGAGCAACGTGGGGATGTCTTGCTGGATGCCGACGCTGACGCCCACTTCGACGCGCTCTCGCGTGCCGCCGAGCAGGCTGGCCAGGCTGCGCTGTGCGCGACGCGCAAAGAGATCCCACACCGTGAACTCCAGCCCCGCTTTGGCCATGCGGTTGCCGCGCACGCGGCCAAAGGCTGGCGTCACCTCCCACGGGCTGGCAAGCTCAGTTTTCAACAGCATCGGCGCCAGATAATCCTGCAGGATCGTCCACGCTGTTTTCTGATTTTCTTCGTTGTAAAAGGGATTCTCGCCAACAGGGGATTCGCCCCAGGCCACGATATCCTCGGCTTCCATGCGCACGATGATGGCGTGGCTGCCCTGCTCGCGCCAGCCGCTGGTCTCAAAGGGCGCGACGTAGGGCAAAAAAACTTTGCGAAGTTCGATGCGGTTGATATGCATGTTATTTGATCCATTGCCTCCATAAAGCAAGCGTGTTGTCTATCTCAGCAGAATAACTCTCTGGACAATACCAGGTGAAAATTCTGTGTCGGGAAAAGCCGCGGGTTTCTTTCTGCAAATCATTCACCGACTGGCGGCGCGCCCACTTGGCTTTCGGCGCGCGCCATCTGACGCAGCATCAGCAGCGCCCCTAACATCAGGACGCAAAAGAGCAGCGTCAAGGCAAAGGCCAGTTCAAGACCGACCGCATCGGCGGCAACGCCGATCAGCCACGGCCCGAGCGCGCCGCCCAACCCGCCAAAGGTGAAGAGCACGCCCAGGATCGCGCCCATATTCGCCACCTGGAGCGCTGAAACCGAGGCCGTCGCCGTCGGGAACATGATCGAGAAGAACAGCCCAGTCAGTGGGATAAAGAAGATCAACGTGGGTGGACCAAAAAGGCCGATGCTCAGGCTGATGATCGATGCCACCGTGGCGGTCAGCATCAGCGTGAGATAGCCAATGCGCTCTACAAAGAAGCTTCCCGCCAGCCGCCCGACCATGATCGCGGCAAAAAAGAGCGACAGATAGAGCGAACTGACGCCGATGCTGTACCCTTTTACTTGCTGGAGATATTGCACAATCCAGGAGGCGACGCCGATTTCGGCGGCGACGTACACCGCAACAAATAGATAATACCAGGTCATGCGTCGCGTGAAGCCGGCGGTAAAGAGGGTGCGCAGGTTCATGCCTTCCCTGCTCGACGCGGCGCGTGGATATTTGACCACGGCGAAGAAAGACGCCAGCACCACGGTCAGGAAGATTGAGAACTGGTAGACCTGTCGCCAGGAAAAATCGGTGCTGAGCAACTGCGCGGCGTAGAGTGGCACGATAAACGCGCCGACGCCATGAAAAACGGCCAGCAGGTTGAGGTAGCGTCCGCGATTGGCCTGATGCAGATCGACGATCAACCCGTTGCCGCCGACTTCGATCGACCCCAGACCGAGGCCGACGACAAAGAGCGCCGCGGCCAACAGCCAGAACGAACTGACGAGGCTAAAGGCCGTCAGTCCCACGGTCAGACAGAGGCCGGCCAGCAGCAGCACGATCTTGATGCCGGCCGCGTCGGCCAGCACGCCGGTGAGCAGCGTCGCTACCATGAAGCCTATGTAGGCGCTGAAGAGGACCGCGCCGCCCTCGCTATAGCTGAAGTTGAGATCGCGCAGCAGCGCCGGCAGCGTCGGCCCTTTCAGATTATCCACAAAGCCAAAGATGAAAAAAGCATAAAATCCGCCCACAGTGAGCAACCAGAGATGAGAGAAAGAAAGCGAGCGGGTCTTTTGCGCCTGAGATATTGTTGATTGAGCAGCCAAGAGGATCTTACCGTATCTTTCCGTAGTTTTGCGGCGATAGTTTGTCCAACCATTATACCCTTTGCCGGCGGCGCCATTGCTTTTTCACACCCAGCGATCGACGCGGCAAGGAATTGCCTTCCTCCATGGTGGGGTTCATGTGAAATGGGCAGGTGTACGACGAGCCGCCGTGTGTTTTTGCCGCGCACGAGTTATCGCCGCGCGTCTTGCTTATGCCGCGTAGGGTGTGCGCGGCTCGAACCCCGCGGCTTCATCCTGCGCGCGGCGGCAGCGCAGATAGAGGCGCAGGATGTGGAGTTCTTCGTAGGGGATCAGGCCGCCAAATTCCTCAAAAAGCGGGCTGAGCAAAAGGTCGGTCGACGCGGCAAGACGGCGCAGCACAGGCTGGCGCAACGCTGGCTCAAGCGCCGACAGCGCATAGATGCGCGCTGGATCGAGAGCGTAGCCAGCGTCGTGGCAGTGCACCAGGTGGCTCAGCACTGTCGAGCGCTGCACGCCGAAACGCTCCTGGATCTCCTCGATGCTGCGCCCCTCACAAAACAAGTCGCCCACTTCCTCAAAGCGCCGTTTGCTGGTTGGACGCGCAACGGGTGAAGGCTGCGCCGCGGGCCGTCGCGGCGCCGGAACGATCCCTTCTTCTTCACAATATTGGCGGATGCAGTCCAGGAAGCGCGCGCCAAACTGCTCTTCTTTGCGCGCGCCCACGCCGTGAATCTGTCGCAGCTCGGCAGCGCTCTGTGGCAGGTGCGCCGCCATCTCCATGAGCGTGCGGTCGGGAAAGACCACATAGGCGGGAATGTGCAGTTCGTCGGCGATGGCGCGACGCAGTCTGCGCAGCCGGGTGAATAGGTTGGAATCATAGGCTGTGCTGGCCGCGGCCGCACGCGCACGATGCTGGCCGGTGAGCGTCTCGGCCGGAATCTGCACCGGCTCGCCTTTCAGCGCCGCGCGCCCCGCCTCGGTAATGTGCAGCGCACCGTGCTCCAGGTTTTGTTCCACCAGCCCTTGCAGCATGAACTCCTGTGCCAGCCGCCGCCAGGTGCGCGCGTCGTGCTCCTGGCCGATGGCGTAGGTGGAGAGTTGGTCATGATGGCGCGCCAAAATCTCACGCCGCCGCGAGCCGCGCAGCACATCGACGACATAGCCGGCGCCAAATTGCTGGCCTGTGCGCCAGACGCAGGAGAGAAACTTTTGCGCTTCGCGCGTGACGTCGACCAGCGGCGCGTCATCGCCGCCGCCCAGACAGTTGTCGCACGCATCGCAGCTTTCCGCGGCGGCTGCTTCACCGAAATAATCGAGCAGCGGCGTGCGGCGGCAGGTGCGCGTGCGCGCCAGCCGATCCATCGCCTGCAGGCGCGCGGTGCGACCGGCGCGCTCCGCCGCCGCACCTTCTTCGATGTGAAAATAGTGTGTGCCCAGATCTTTGGGATGGTAAAGCAGGAGGCAGTGCGCGGGCAGGCCATCGCGCCCCGCGCGGCCGATCTGCTGGTAGTAGTGCTCGATGCTGTTGGGCAAATTGTGATGGATGACAAAGCGCACGTCTGGTTTGTTGATGCCCATGCCAAAGGCAATCGTGGCGACGGTGATGCAGCCATCTTCGCTGAGAAAACGACGCTGATTGGCCGCGCGTGTCGCGTTGTCCAGCCCGGCATGGTAGGCGACCACCGGCAGCCCGGCCGCCTCAAGCTGCGCCGTCACTTCCTCCACCTGTTTACGCGTGTTGCAATAGACGATGCCCGATTCTTCCTTGTGGTCAGCGAGAAAGGCAATGATCTGCCCCGCGCCATCGTCGCGCGGGCGCACGGCGAGCAGCAGGTTGGGCCGGTTGAAACTGGCGAGAAAGGTCTGACTGCGCGCAAAGTGCAGCGAATGCTGGATGTCTTCCTGCACGCGCGGGGTGGCGGTGGCCGTCAACGCGATGCAGACGGCGTCGGCAAAGCGCTGGCGCACGCCCACCAGTTGGCGGTACTCCGGGCGAAAATCGTGTCCCCATTCGGAGATGCAGTGCGCCTCATCGATGGCAAAGCAGGCGGGGCGGACGCCTTCGAACAGCAGCAGCGTCTCCGAGCGCAGCAACGTCTCCGGCGCCAGGTAGATCAGCTTGACCTCGCCGCGACGAATGGCGGCGACCGTTTCGTTATATTCCTGATAGCCGAGTGTGCTGTTGAGCGCCACGGCCGCGACGCCCACTTGCCGCAACTGGTCGACCTGATCCTGCATCAGCGAGATCAGCGGTGAGATGACCACCGTCGGGCCGTCGAGCAGCAGCGCGGGAATCTGGTAGCAGATCGACTTGCCGCTGCCCGTCGGCATAATGGCGAGTGTGTCCTGGCCCTGCAAGATGCTGGCGATGATCTCCACCTGCAGCGGGCGAAATTCGTCGTAGCCAAAGACATCCTTGAGCAGTTGACGGGCGCGCGTCAGGTCCACTTCACAAACAGGACTTCCCTCTGGATGAGTCATTGGAACGCTCTCTTTCTCCGCAGCCACTTCAAACCAGCCCGACAACTGGGCGTAGCAGCGCAGTTCAACGTCTGGCTTGCCGTCCGGACGCCAGCGGCGGCTCAGCGACACGCGCAGCAGCGCGCCGGCCGGAATTTCGGCTATCGTATCCTGAAAGCCAACAAAGACAAAGGTGCAGTCGCCCTGCGCGCCGGGATAGACGTAGCGGATGCGGCGCTTGGTCTCGACGCGGTGCAGCGGGTGAGCGGGTCGCCAGAAGCCGGTGCTGAAGGCGGGCAGGCCGCCGGCGTCGGCCACGTAGAGCGCACCGCTGCTCGACCGTTGCAGCCGCCCATCAAAGAGGCGCTCAATGCCGCCGGAGACGACAGGCCGGTGCTGTTCGATCAGCGCAATAACATTACGCTGGCGCCCTACGCGGCGGCTGCTCTGCACGATGACATCTTCGACGTGCGGCGGCATGATCTCAGCCGCTGCCGTCTCGATTTCCCAGATCTCGCCGACCGCGTAGTGGAGGTTGCCGCCGTGATGCACATCGACGTGCGCGTCGATCAGGCGCACGCTGCGCCCGTCGTCGAGCGCGATGCCGCCGACGCAAGCGCCCGCGCCCATTCTGGTTTTGGCGACGACCAGGACGTTCATAACGCTTCCTGCGGAGAATAAGCAAAAAAATTTCGCCGGTTGCAGATTATGATGCACCACTTGCCCTGGCGTGCACATCGGCGGAATAGCCGATTGTTGAAGCGTCCCTCTTTGCGAAAACACACTCCAATCTGCGAGCAATATTTGTGACGGAAAAGCTATCGACTGCAAGCTGGTTTTGTGTAACCGACCGTCCTTTGCTGCACTTGCCCACGGCAAAAAGCGTTGCGCTGCGGTTCGCCCCGACAGAGCGATTTTCTTTGCTGCGCGGGATTTTGAGGTGTAGCAACGATTACTATCTTATGCAGGCATGACGACGCCTTAAGGCGCGTCATGCCTGCGGCCATACCCGTGCTGATTACTCATCACAAGCACCCACTGCAATGGATAAGGGTTTACTCTGGATAACTGAAACAGAAAGGATTGACGCATGTCCCCTCTTGTAAAGCGTTTATCGACCCAGGCCATCTTCATGCTGGCTGTCGGTCTGTTGCTCTCTGGGTTGCCGGCGAGCAGCGCCACCGCGCACGCGGCCACGCCAACTTTGGTCGCGCTCGGTTTGGCCGCCGCGCCCGATCTCCAGCAATCCCCGCCAAGCCCGGCCGCCACTGGCAACGCCACGGTCAAGCGCAACGCCAACCTGCGCCAAGGCCCCGGCACAAGCTACGCGGTCGTCGGCGGTGTTACTGCCGGTCAGACGCTGGAGATTGTGGCCAGAAACGCGGCTGGCGATTGGTATCAGCTTGCCGATGGGAAATGGATTTTTGCCGCGCTGGTGGACGGCTCGCCTGATGTCGCGGTGGCGGCGCCAGCCGAGCCGGCTGCCGCCCCTGACGCGCCCAATGCTGCTCCCGCTGCTATTCCCGCAGCCAGTCCGGCTGGCGATAACTGGGTGCTGGTCGCCGACTCGGCGGCCGACTTTCCCGGTGGGCGCGACCGCAACCACTGGTACTATCTCTGGACCGAAGGTCGGGGCAATTTCGTCTGGCAGGATATGCGCCAGATAGACGGTAAAGGCTGCTATCAGGATACGGCCAACAAAGGTCTCGAGATTTGCGCCGACTCGATGACGGCCAATCCAAAAGGTGACGTCGGCCTGCAATGGAAGGCGAGCCATGGCGGTGACTATCGTTTTGAGTGGGATTCGGCATCGCTCAAGTTTTATAAGCACGGTGAATTTGTCGGCATTCTCGATCAAGGCTCGCAGCTCCCTTATGCGACAACGGTGACGGGTGTGATTGAATGGGAGATGTTCTTCTGGGTAGCTGCGGACAGTACTACATTTCATGTGAAGGTCTTTCGCCGCGACGGGTCGGCATCGCCCGCAAGCGCACCGGCAGTGGCGCCGGCCAGTCCGGCGCCGGCTGCGTCGCTCTCATTTGGCAGCGGCATGAAGCTGGTAGGTCGTGACATCGCTGCCGGCACCTATCGCGGCGTTGGCGGGACTTCCTGCTACTGGGAACGGCTGCGCGGCTTCGGCGGCACGTTGGGCGACATCATTGCGAATGATATCGGTCAAGGTCCATGGATCGTCACGATTGTGGCGACCGACAAGGGCTTTGATTCCAGTGGGTGTGGTCTGTGGACACTCGATCTCTCACCGATCACGTCCAGCCCGACCGCACCCTTTGGCGGCGGCATGTATTTTGTCGGTAAGGACATTGCGCCTGGAACTTGGCAGTCGAGTGGCGGCGCCGGCTGCTATTGGGAGCGGCTCACCGGCTTCTCCGGCCAGTTCCGCGATATCAAAGCCAATGACATCGTGAACGGAGCGACCGTAGTGGAAATCGAGCCAGGGGATCAGGGGTTCAATAGCGTTCGCTGCGGTACGTGGACGAAGCTGTATTAAAGGGGCGTCTGCTGAATCATCCCAACAGGAGTGGCGCTCGCCGCTCTGGATTGACTGCAAGGACACGCGCCATTCCTGTTGAGCGCTCGTATGCCAGAGCCGTAGCAGATATGGCTGCCTGGTCTCGGTGATCGCTGATGGCGCTGCTGGTCACGAACCGCGTGGAAAAGCTGGTTGTCCCATGCTGGGGCGCGCTGACCGCAACAAGGGTCAAGTCGTTGCCCTGGTCATTGGCCAGCACATTCAACTGGACAGCGGCGCCGGAACATGCATTCGCCCCACCGCAATGAACGACCCGTACAGCACGTGCGGAAGCTTTAACCCGCTGGTGTAGGTAGAAGATGCTCGACGGGCAAGTGCAGTTCCTGCGCCAGCCGCTCCGCCACCAGCGAACGATGGCAGGCCGCCGCTTCCGTCTCGACGCAAAAAAGGGCGACGACGCGAGCTTCCGGCCCTAGATCGGCGGCAAATTGGTGGCTGTCGAAAGTGGCCAGACATTCCTGCCGGTAGCCGTCGGCAAAGGCCGGCGAGAGCACCTGGCGCTGGCGTTTGCTGACATGCGCGGCGGCATCGATGGCGTACTGCATCTGGCGCAGCGCGTTGCTTGGCGCCAGTTCGATGCGGTGAAAGTAGCGGATGCCCAGCTCGGCCAGCCTTGCTTCGAGCCGCGCTCGATTGGCGAAAGCGTAGTCGCGACCGCGCACCCCGCGCCGCCGGCGGATGTCGCAGAAGGCGTCGACGCCCACACGCTGCAACGCAGCAAAGAACCCCCGCTCGTCAAAACCGTAGACGCCAATCGTCACAATCTTATGCATCGACAACCTTTCCCTCTCGCCACTCCTCTTCCGCAATTTCCCCTTCCGCCTCACGCCTCACGCATCTTCTTCCGTCGCCGAGCTGTAGCGCTTGCGCGAGGCAAAACTTTCCTGCCCGAAAAGATGCAACTGCCCATCGGTGAGCCGTTCGATGGCTGCGTCGTGCGAGATCAGACGGTCGCGCTCGTCGATGTGAACGACGGGGATGTGCAGCGCCGTCAGCGTCTCGCCGATCAGCTTGGTGCGGTGGCACTGCTCCGGCTTGCTTTCGCTGCACATCAACACGACGCGCAGTTGCTGCGCATGGGCCGCACGCACGCGTTCGATCCCGGTCTGATAGGCGGGCCGCACGCACATACGGTCGTAATCGGCGCGACCGTCGACGTAGCAGGCCGGGTCATCCGGGCGGCCGCCCAGGCTGTCGCCGAGAAAGACGTAGCGGATGTCGTGTTCGGCCAACGTCTTGCTGAGCGCCTCTTTGCTGAACTCGGGTTTGTAGCGCGAATAAGGCGCCGAACGCACATCGAGCAGATAGGCGATGGCGTTGGCTTGCAGTACGGCGAGAAATTCCGCGAGCGTGCGGTCGCCGTAGCCGATAGTATAAATAGGGAATGCTGATTGCTCCGCCATCTGAATCGCCCCTCGCTCCTCGCCCCTCATCACTACATTATCGACCACGCGCGCCGTTCACTCCAATATGGTATAATCCGCCCAACAACTCACCAACCTATCCACCCCACCCAACTTCACGGAGGAACCGACGATGGCCTTTCCGATCCCCAGCATGATTCTGAAACAGCTCTACACCTTTGGCAGCCTCAAGAATACGCCGGAGGGCGTCAAGTTTTCACTCAAGAATCGCTTGAGCGACGCCACCATTTCCGGCTTGCACCAGGTGAAGTTCAATGATGTCGCGGCGCCGCTCGCCGCCATCACGATTGTGCTCGATGACGGCAAAGTTCTCACGCCCGACCAGTTAGCAGCCACACCTATCGACTTTCCGCTGCGCCGCACGGTGGATATTGTCTGCAAAGTCCCGGCGCTGGAATTAGGCAAGCACAAGATCGAAGTCAAGTTTGACGCGGACCCCTTTGGCGCACTCTCGCTCAAGGTCGACGGTTCCATCGCCGCGCAGGAAGAACGTCGCGTGCACATCCCGCGCGACGCGGCGGACGATTACGGCGACGCGGCCATCAAGGCGCGCCAGCAATTTATCGAGCAATACAGCGGCGTCAAACTTCAGCACATCGGTCACTACTCTTTTGACGCGCACACGCTCAAAGGCAACATTGAAAATTTCACCGGCGTCGCCCAGATTCCGCTGGGCTTTGCCGGCCCGCTGACGATCCACGGCGAACACGCTCAAGGCGAATTTATCGTGCCGATGGCGACGACGGAAGGCACGTTGGTGGCGTCGTACAACCGCGGCATGAAGGTGTTGAATCTGTCCGGCGGCGTCAAGTGCACCGTGATCGGCGATTCGATGCAGCGCGCGCCGGTCTTCGTCTTCGACAGCGCGGTGGAGGCGCGCGACTTCGTGAAGTGGGTGCAGGAGAACATCGCCAAGATCGGCGAAGAGGCCGAGGCCACCTCCAGCGTCGCCAAACTTCAGTACATCGACCCCTACCTCGCCAGCAAGTTCGCTTATCTGCGCTTCAACTATTCGACCGGCGACGCGGCGGGACAGAACATGGTCGGCCGCGCCACTTTTGCCGCGTGCTCCTGGATCCTCGACACTTATCCGGGCATCCGCCATTTTTACCTCGAATCGAACCTGGCGACCGACAAAAAGGCGTCGCAGGTCAACATCATGCACACGCGCGGCAAACGCGTCGTCGCCGAGGCGGTGATCAAGCGCAACGTGCTGATCGAGCAGATGCGCGTCGAACCGGAAGGCCTTTTCTACCACAGCAACGTCTCCAATGTCGGCGCAATTCTCTCCGGCGCCAACAACAACGGCGCGCACTCCGCCAACGGCATCACCGCGATGTTTATGGCCACGGGCCAGGATGTCGCCAACGTCTCCGAGTCGTCGGCCGGCATTGTCTACACCGAGCTGACAGCCGAACGCGACCTCTACATTTCGATCACCATCCCTTCGTTGATCGTGGCGACCTATGGCGGCGGCACCGGGTTGGCGACGCAGCGTGAATGTCTGGAATTGCTTGATTGTTGGGGGCGCGGCAAGGTGAACCGCCTGGCGGAGATCATCGCCGGCGTCGTGCTGGCGGGTGAAGTTTCGCTGGCCTCGGCCATCTCATCGTCGGACTGGGTTTCCAGCCACGAAAAATATGGGCGCAATCGGTAACTTATCGTTGCCGCCATGACAACCCATGCTGATTTTTCCTCGATCGATGATCTCCAGGCCGCGCTGGCGCGCCACAACTATGTGAGCGACCGCGGGCTGGCGACCGCGATCTTTCTGGCGCTCAAGCTGGGACGCCCGTTGCTGCTGGAAGGTGAGCCGGGCGTCGGCAAAACCGAGGTCGCTAAAGTGCTGGCCGCCGCGCTCGACCGGCCGCTGCTGCGCCTGCAATGTTACGAGGGGCTGGACATCCATCACGCGGTCTACGAGTGGAACTATAGCCGCCAGATGTTGCAGATCCGTCTGATGGAAGCCGCAGGTCATCTGGAACTCCAGACCGCGCAGCACGATCTGTTCAGCCCCGAGTTTTTGCTCAAGCGGCCGCTGCTCCAGGCCATCGATGGCAGCGCCGGCGGTGAACCGGTGCTGCTCATCGACGAGTTGGATCGCGCCGACGAGGAGTTTGAGGCGTTCTTGTTGGAACTGCTCTCTGATTTTCAAATCACGATCCCGGAACTCGGCACGGTGAAAGCAGCGACGCCGCCCGTCGTGGTGATCACCTCCAATCGCACGCGCGAGATTCACGACGCGCTGCGTAGGCGCTGTCTCTATCACTGGATCGATTATCCGGGCTTTGAGAAGGAATATGCCATCGTGCTGGCGCGCGCACCTCACGCCCCAACGCGGCTGGCGGAGCAGGTGGTGCACTTTGTCCAGGAGCTGCGCCGCGCCGAACTCTACAAGCTGCCCGGCGTGGCCGAAACGCTGGAGTGGCTGCGTGCGCTCGTTGCGCTCGACTGTCAGGCGCTGGACGAAGCCATCCTCGACGACACGCTCGATGCGCTGCTCAAATATCGTGAGGACATCGAACAAGTGCAGCAAGGCATCGGGCGCGCGATCCTGAGGCAAGTCTCCCAATGAACTATTCAAGCCGGGGATTGAAAAGAGGGAGATTCGTAAAGGGAAAGGGAGGGGAAAGATGAAGCGTTGGATGTTCCTCTGCGCGCTGACGATTTTGCTGACCGCCTGCACCCGCCCGCAGACGGTCGAGGTGACGGTGCAGTGGCAGCCGCTGCTGCCGCTGGAGAAGCTGAGGCTAGCGCGAGGTGTCTATCCGCTGCGCGCACCCTTTGCCACGCATGACCGGCAGTCGCCGTTAGTCGGCTATACGGCAGCCGGGGCTATCGACTACCAGATCTACGATGCCAGGCTCTGGCCGACCGACGTGATCGTGGTTGCTTCCGAAGAAGATGCCCCCCTGGTCTTTCTGGCGCGTTCGCCGCACGGCGGCTGTCTGCTCAAGGTTGACTTTGCCGAGGCGCGCCTTGCCGACCCGTGCTACGGTTCGCAATTTGACCTCACCGGCCAATATCTGCGCGGCCCATCTCCGCGCCACCTCGATCGGATGCCCAGTGAGGTGCGCGACGGCATGATCTGGGTGCGCAACGAGATTGTCTACGGCGGGCCGCACTCCTGATCGAGTACAATACGATGCAAAGAAACTGAGTTTTTCCAAAAAACTCAGTTTCTTCGGCGCTACTCGTCAGCCTGCTCCCACTCCTCGATGCCTGCCGGATCGTAGCTGCCCCACTTGCTGGCAAAAGAGGCGGCAAAGTTGAGCGCGTTGGTGCGGTCGGATTCGCTCACTGCCTTGTCGAGGATCTCCTGGCGGCGTTCGCCCGCGCTGTGGTCGAGATCCTGCGGGCTGCGCGTCACCGCCAACACGCACACCTGGCGCAGATCGCCCACGCCATAATCAACGACGCCGCCAGTGCGCTGGCCGATCAGCGCCTGCGCCAGCCGCGTGCTCTCGCCCAGCAATCCCTGTTCGAAATTAGCCGCGGCATCGGGCACGATATCGAGCGTCAGCGTCTCTTCGTGCGCATCCTGGTGGATCAACACCACCTGCACGCGCCGCCCGACGCGCACCTGCAAATTCTCCTGCATCATATTCCCTCTGATAGTCCACGGATTTGGCGGATTAGACGGAATTTCGCGGATTCGTGTCTTTATCCGTGAACATCCGCCCAATCCGTAAAATCCGCGGGCGATTCTTCTTTCCGCTGCCTCTTCACCAATTCGGCGAAGCGCGCAAAGAGCAGGTCGGCGTCGTGCGGGCCGGGGCTGGCTTCGGGATGATATTGCACGCAGAAGACGGGCTGGTCGGTCAGCCGCAGCCCTTCGACCGTGCCGTCGTTCAGGTTGCGATGGGTGATCACCGCATTGGCCGGCAACGTGGCTTCATCGACCGCATAGTTGTGATTCTGCGCGGTGATCTGCACATTCGTCGCGGCTGCATCGCTGACGGGCTGGTTGCCGCCATGATGGCCGAACTTGAGCTTGTAAGTGCGCGCACCCAGCGCCAGCCCGATGATCTGATGGCCGAGACAGATGCCAAAGGTCGGAATCCCTGTTTCCAGCAGATCATGCACCGCGGCCGCCGCGTAAGGCACGCCCGTCGGGTCGCCCGGCCCGTTGCTCAGGAAAATGCCATCCGGTTGCATTGCCAGCACCGCGCTGGCCGTCGTCGTCGCCGGGACTACCGTCACGCGCAGCCCGTGGCTGGTCAGCCGGCGCAGGATGTTCTGCTTGATGCCGAAATCGTAGGCGACTACCAGCGGTTGATCTTCGCCGGTCGGCGTTGCGACGGCGCTGATGTTGCGCCCGGCCGGCACCGGCGTCCACTCGACGTGCGTGCCGTCGATCCAGTGGTACGGCTCGGCGCAGGTGACTTCCTGCACCAGATCGCGGCCGTCCAGCCCTTCCCAGCCGCGCGCCAGCGCCAGCAGTTCTTCAGCGCTGTGCGTCCCGTCGGTGCAGAGCGCGCCGTGCAGCACGCCTTTGTCGCGCAGCCGTCGCGTCAGCGCGCGCGTGTCCACCTCGCTGATGCCGGGAATGTCGTGCCGCACCAGATAATCATGCAGCGTCGCGTTGGCGCGCCAGTTGGAGACGACCTGGCTCACCTCGCGCACGATGAAGGCAGTCACCTGGGGCTGGTCGCTTTCGGTGTCCTCAGCGTTGACGCCGGTGTTGCCGACATGCGCCAGCGTCATGCAGACCATCTGCCCGCGATAGGACGGATCGGTGATGATCTCCTGATAACCGGTCAGACTGGTGTTGAAGACCACTTCGCCGACGACGGTTTTGGCTGCGCCGAAGGCCTCTCCTTCGTAAATCGCACCGTCCTGTAGAACAAGTAATGCTTTCAATTCGTTGCCACCCTTTTGTCTTGTCTGGTGTTCACAGGCAGATCATAGAATATGTTATAATTGTGCCACAACATAGATCTGTGCTTGTGTGTGATCACGGAGTAAAGTGTCATGATGCCTCGATCGGTTATGCCCTTCAGTGCAGACACGTCACATCGAAATTCGTTTGGAAATCAAGACTCAATACAAGTTGCTGTGCATATTCATGCCGATGTGATGGCTCCAGCCCTGGCGCAACACAAGGCAAATGCCTGGCTATCGATGCATGCCGGCCATTTGCTTCTAGCCGAAAATCCTGAATTGTTGCTGATGACGCCGCTCCAATGGCGTTTCGATATTATTCTGACAGTTCCACAGCGCGCCAAACCGGGCACGGTCGCTCACACATGGATCGGTCGGCTGCATCTGGATGCTGTGACAGGCGCTGTAATTGACCCCGAAACTCTCCTTCAGGAATTAACCTCCCATGTCGATGCACTTACTGGCCGCGCCGCATAGGCTCCAGGAGGAAGATGCCGGCTGCCTTGCCGCCTGTGCACAGACAGTTCTATCGTATTGGGGAATTGAACAAACTCAGACCAGGCTCAATCTCCTGCTTGGATTGACCTCGATCGGTGTTCCTTTTCGCAAAATTCAGCGTCTCTCTGCTTTCGGTGTTTCAGTTTCATTACAGACCGGCGGCAAGCCTGATTTGTGTGACGCAATTGACCACAAGTTGCCGCCCATTCTCTTTGTAATGACTGGCCATCTACCCTATTGGCAAGATAACACGTCACACGCCGTGGTCATGGTCGGATATGACGATGCTGGTGCGCTGCTTGCGGATCCTCTATTTGCTGACGCGCCTCAGCGCGTCGGTTGGGAGGCACTGCTGCTTGCCTGGAGTGAACATGACTATACCTTTGCCCTCGTGACGCGCTGATCCATACTTCGACAATTTAATCGGTCAAATTCTGTCTGGTTCTCCCTGCTTTTGCTTATACGCCAGCTTGAGCGGCTGCCATTCGCTCCACTTGAGCAGATTGTTCCAGCCAGCCGGACGCGCCAGCGGATGGTCGGCGGCCTGCGTCGCACTGGTGAGGTTCATCATTACCGCCACCTCGTCGCAGCGATGAAACTTGGGGCAGTAGATGCACGCCTGCCAGACCTTGGGGCTGATGCTCCAGCGGTCGACCAGCGTGAACCCCAGCCGGACGAAAAAGTTCTCGCGCAAGGTCAGCGCGCAGATCTGCTGATAGTCGCGCTGGCGCGCCATCTGCACCAGATGCAGCACCATGTGGCCGCCCAGCCCTTTGCCTTGCTGGCTGGAATGCACGGCCAGCGAGCGCAGCTCGATCAGCGCGTCGGTGAGCGGCACCAACGCGCCACAGGCCAAAATCGGCGGCGCGCCGGGCGCTGCGTCCGGATCGACCGCCACCAGCCAGTCGGCCAGCGTCTGACGCACACTCTCTTCGGTGCGCGGCAGCATGACATTTTCGGCGGCGAAGGTATTCACCATGTCGATAATGGGGAGCACATGAGCCTCTGCGGCCGGCTGAATGATGATGGGCATTTCTTCTAATTCCTCACAAACCAAAAAGTGACCAGCGATTGACTAAACTGCTCGTCGCTACCTTCCTTACAGCGCGTGCAGGATGCGCGTCAACCGCGCCACGACTTCGTGAATCTCCGCTTCGGTGATGACCAGAGGCGGCGCCAGGCGCAACACGGTAGGCCCGGCATTCACCAGGATCAGCCCCTCGTCATAGCCGCGTGCAACCACATCCGCCGCTTCAACATCGAGTTCGACGCCAACCAGCAGTCCTTTGCCGCGTAACTCCACAATGTGCGGGCTGTTGATCTCCTCCAGCAGATCGTGCAGCAGCTTGCCTTTGGCTTGGACCTCAGCCAGAAATGCGGGCTGGGCCACGCGGCTGACGACGTGATGCGCCACACTCGTCACCAGCGGACCGCCCGCGAAGGTGCTGCCGTGGTCGCCCTTCTGGATCGTGTCGGCCACCCGTTGGCGCATGAGGATCGCCCCGATCGGCAGCCCCGCGGCAAGCGGCTTGGCCGCGGTCAGAATGTCCGGCGCGAATAGGCAGTCGTCCGCTCCAGTGCAATAGCCCTGATGCGCCCACAAAGTCCCTGTGCGTCCGACGCCGCACTGCACCTCGTCGTAGATCAGCAAGGCGTCGTACTCGTCGGCCAAGGCGCGCAGGCCGGCGAGAAAGTCCGGCGTCGCGGCGTGAATGCCGCCTTCCCCCTGGATCGGCTCGACGATGATGGCGCAGACGGCCGCGTCCATCTGAGCGCGGGCGCTCTCCACGTTGTTGAATGCGGCGAAACGCACGCCCGGCATGAGCGGCTTGAACGGATCTTGATACTTGGGCCGCGGTGTGGCCGCCAACGCGCCCATCGTGCGGCCGTGGAACGCGTTGGTGAACGCCAGAATCTCGACCTTGTCGTCATCCCCATGGGCGCGACCGTAGCGACGGGCAAATTTGAACGCGCCCTCGTTGGCTTCGGCGCCGCTGTTGCAGAAGTGCACCTTGTCGGCGAAGCTCGTCTCGCACAGCAGCGCGGCGAGCCTGGCGTGCGGCGCGGTGTGGTAGAGGTTGCTCACATGCACCATACCGCTGGCGAGCGCTTCGCCCATGCTCTGCGCCACGCCGGCGTCGTTGTAGCCCAGCGCGTTGACGGCGATGCCAGCCACACAATCCAGATAGGCGCGTCCCTCGGTGTCGTAGAGCGTGCTGCCCTCGCCGCGCGCCAGCACAAAGGGCGCGCGGCCATAGACGCCGAGGACATGACTCTGCTCCAGCTCGATCACTTCCTGCGCGTTCATTCCTCTCTCCTTATTTCCGCGTAACGACCCACTTCACATTTCACGATTCACAATTCAGTCTTTTCTGGATCGCGGACGTCCCCGTCCGCACAGGCAGACGAGACGGCTGCGATCCAGGCGTCAGCGGCTGCCGATCACGCCGGTGCCGGCGCCATCCTGGATGCCGGCCAGGTTGGTGATCACGGCTTGCGCCACGCCGTTGCGCACCGCGTCGACCGCGCTGCGCACCTTGGGGATCATGCCGCCAAAGATAATGCCTTCGTCGATCCATTGCTCCGCCTGGTCGGCGGTCACGGCGCGCACCACGCGGCCCGCCACCAGGATGCCCGGCACATTGCTGATGAAGACCAGCTTGATTGCCCCCAGCTTGGCGGCAATCGCGGTGGCGGCATGATCCGCGTTGACGTTGTAGCTCAGCGCGTCCAGCGCGCCAAAGCTCACCGGGCTGACCACGGGCAAAATGCCGGCGTCAAGCAAGGCAAGCAGCAGATGATCGTCCACATCCTGCACTTCGCCGACGCGCCCCAGGTCGCCCAGCGGGTGCCACAGCTTCTCGACGTAGAGCGTGCCGTCATCGACGCCGCTGACGCCGGCCGCGCGCATGCCGGCGTTGACGAGCGCGCGCACGATGCGCTTGTTGATCAGGCCGCTCAGCACCATCTCGACGACATCCATGCTGGCGTTGTCGGTGACGCGCAACCCTTCGACGCGCTGCTCTGGCAAGCCCAGCCGCGCCTGGAGGTCAGTCACCGCCTTGCCGCCGCCATGCACGATCACCGGATGGTGTCCCTCACGCCGCACCGCCGCGACGGCATTCACCAACCCCAGGAGAAAATCCGGGTCGTCCAACTCATTGCCGCCCACCTTCAGGACAACGATGTAACGTTCCGCAACTGTTTCTGGATCCATGCTTTCCTCTTCTTAGAGGCTATAAAAAAAGAGATATTTTTGACGCACACAGTTACCAATTGCCTAGATCAACCCCGCGATTTCGTCCAGGCCAAAGGCAAGATTCATACACTGCACGGCCTGGCCGCTGGCGCCCTTGAGCAAATTATCCTCGGTTGCCACGATGATGAAATCCCGGCAGGCCGGATCGCCAGGATCATCCGCGGTGATGCTGATGGCGCACCGGTTGGTATGCACCGTGTGACGCAGCGTCGCCTGCTGGCCGGCCGGCAGCAGGTGGATAAAGGGTTCGCCGGCGTAGGTCGCGGCGTACAGGTCGCGTATCTGCGTCTCGGTGACGCCGTCTGGCGCGCGCACGTACATAGTGCTCAGGATGCCGCGGCTGGCGGGCAGCAGGTGCGGCGAAAAGGTGAAATGACACGCGCCGCCTGGCGCGGCGCCGTTCAACACCAGCTCCATCTCGGCAATGTGACGGTGGCGGTAGCCGATCGCATAGGGCGTCATGTTTTCGTTGGCCTCGACAAACATGTAGGGCTGCTTGGCGGTGCGCCCGGCCCCGCTGACGCCGCTCTTGCTGTCAATGATGACGCGGTCGCCCAGCCAGCCGGCCTTTGCCAGCGGGTAGAGCCCCAGATTGACCGTGGTGGGATAGCAGCCGGGCACGGCGATCAGGCGCGCGGTGCGCAGCTTTTCCCGGTTTACCTCACACAGGCCGTAGACAAAGCTCGGCAGCAGTTCCGGCGCCGTGTGCTCCAATCCATACCAGCGGCGATAGGCCTCAGCGCTTTGCAGCCGAAAATCGGCGCTGAGGTCGATGACCGCGATGCCGGCCGCGGCGAAAGTGCGCGCCGCCGTGATCGATTGACCGTGCGGCAGGCAGAGAAAAACGACGTCCACCTCGGCGGCGCGCGCGTAGGCTTCTTCCAGCGTGATCAGCGGGTAATTCCACGGCACGGCGTGCACTTCGGACAATGGTTTGCCGGCGCTGTTGACGCTCGTGATCCAATGGAGTGCAGCCTGCGGATGACGATGCAGCAATTGCACCAGTTCGATGCCTGTGTAACCGGTCGCGCCGGCAATGCCTGCCTTGATCATGATGCGTTTCGTTCCTGCAATTTTGTAAGAAGACAGCAAATAAAAAAGCTCCCCGTCTGGAGAGCTTTGTCAGGCCAATCCGAGCAACGCCTTGCTCATGCCGCGCACAAAGTTCCAGATGATCTCATCCGGTTGACTTCCTCTCAAGCCTGGCGCGCGGACTACAGACAGGTGGTTGCTTTGGCGACATTGTGCGCACAGTGTAACATGTGGAAAAGGGGGTGTCAATCTGATCCCCGAATTTTTTTAGGATTTCGTATGAAGGATGGATGTGATGAAAAAGACTCACGTTGTTCTGGTGCGGCATGGGGAAACGACGGCCAATCATGAGCAGCGTTGGTACGGCGCGCTCGATGCACCGCTGACCGCACGCGGCGAACTCCAGGTGAGATCAACCGGGGCGCGTTTTGGCGCACGGCAGACAATGGCGCCCGCCGACATCATTTATGTGTCGCCCTTGCCGCGCGCGCGTCGCACGGCCGCGGCCATTGCTGAGGCGATCGGTGTGGAGCCGATCATCGATGACGGCCTGCGCGAGTTCAGCATCGGCGATTGGGAAGGGCGCACCTATCGCGACTTGATCGACAACGAAAATTTGTGGGGGCGCTGGGCGCAGGATCCGACCTTTGCGCCGCCCAACGGTGAATCGCCAGCCACATTGGGCAAGCGCGCGGTGGAGGCGGTGCAGCGCCTGGCCGAGCAGCATCCTGACCAGCGCATCATCATCGTCACGCATGGCGGCATCATCGGTTGCTTGTTGGATAGCTGGTTCGGCGGACGCACAGGCGACTGGGTGCGCTGGGATGCGCATAATTGCGCCGTTTCCGAGTTGGTGTGGGACGGTGCACAGTGGCGCGGCGAGGTGATCAACGATATCAGCCATCTGCCGCCGGAAGCGGTGGTGGCGGTTTTGCCCGCCTACAACCCTGAAGCGGAAACGCAGTGAGAAAAAAGAGCGGAATGGAGTTTACTCACAAATAGCGTAGATATCACAAATTCAGTAGTTCACGATTTGG
>Ga0073899_10000466_pt1 | contig 37311 bp, 33 predicted proteins | sample KloWWTmetaKNB5Ph_FD_88975 | JGI IMG/M metagenome (GOLD analysis project Ga0073899, IMG submission 88975) | Active sludge microbial communities from Klosterneuburg, Austria, studying microevolution and ecology of nitrifiers - Klosterneuburg... | ecosystem: Engineered > WWTP > Aerobic digester >... | reverse complement strand
GGCAAGAAGATCACCCTGCACGACATGACCCTGCGTGACGGCATGCACCCCAAGCGCCACCTCATGTCGCTGGACCAGATGAAGTCCATCGCCCAGGGCCTGGACGCTGCGGGCGTGCCGCTGATCGAAGTCACCCACGGCGACGGCCTGGGCGGCAGCTCCGTCAACTACGGCTTCCCGGCGCACACCGACGAGGAGTACCTGGGCACCGTCATCCCGCTGATGAAGCAGGCCAAGGTCAGCGCCCTGCTGCTGCCGGGCATCGGCACCGTCGACCACCTGAAGATGGCGCACGGCCTGGGCGTGCACACCATCCGCGTGGCCACGCACTGCACCGAGGCCGATGTGAGCGAGCAGCACATCACCTTTGCGCGCAAGCTGGACATGGACACGGTGGGCTTCCTGATGATGGCGCACATGAACAGCGCCGAGGGCCTGGTCAAGCAGGCCAAGCTGATGGAGAGCTACGGCGCCAACTGCATCTACGTGACCGACTCGGCCGGCTACCTGCTGCCCGATGGTGTCAAGGAGCGCCTGAGCGCCGTGCGTGACGCGCTGAAGCCCGAGACCGAGCTGGGCTTCCACGGCCACCACAACCTGGCGATGGGCGTGGCCAACAGCATCGCAGCGATCGAATGCGGCGCCACGCGCATCGACGCCGCGGCGGCAGGGCTCGGCGCCGGTGCCGGCAACACCCCGATGGAGGTGCTGGTCGCCGTGCTGGACCGCATGGGCGCAAGCACCGGCGTGGACGTCTGGAAGATCCAGGACGTGGCCGAGGACCTGGTGTTCCCGATCATGGACTTCCCGATCCGCATCGACCGCGACGCGTTGACGCTGGGCTACGCCGGCGTGTACGGCAGCTTCCTGCTGTTCGCCAAGCGCGCGGGCGCCAAGTACGGCATCCCGGCGCGCGACATCCTGGTCGAGCTGGGCCGCAAGAAGATGGTGGGCGGCCAGGAGGACATGATCGAGGACACGGCGATGACGATGGCGCGCGCGCGCGGGCTGCTGAAGGCCTGAGCCCGCGCGGGCCGACCTGTGCTTGACCAACGACGAAGCCCCCGTTCGCCTGCCATGAGCGACAGCGCCACAACCACGCCAGGCACCGAGAACGCTGGCCAGCCAGGTTGGCCGACCCTGCCGGCCCGGCGTCACGACGGGCAGGTGGCGATCGTCACCGGCTCGGCCCAGGGCATCGGCCGGGCCACGGCGTTGCGGCTGGCCGCCGAGGGCGCCCGGCTGGTGCTGGCCGACCGCGCCGCCGAGCCGAACGAGGCACTGTGCCGCCTCATCGCGTCACACGGTGGCGAGGCGCGGGCGCTGGACGTCGACCTGCAGAGCCACGCGGGGGCGTCGGCCCTGGTGGAGCACACGCTCGCCACCTACGGCCGCATCGACATCTCGGTGCACAACGTCGGCGGCACCATCTGGGCCAAACCCTTCTGGGAGTACACGCCCGAACAGATCGAGCGGGAAATCGACCGATCCCTCCGTCCCACGCTGTGGTGCTGCCACGCGGTGATCCCGGTGATGCGCGCCCAGGCCCGCGGGGCCATCGTCAACGTCGGCTCGATCGCCACCCGCGGCATCCACCGCGTTCCCTATGCCGCGGCCAAGGGCGGCGTGCACGCGATGACCGTGGCCATGGCGATGGAGCTGGGGGACTGCGGCGTGCGGGTGAACTGCGTGTCTCCCGGCGCGATCGACAACGGCCGGCGCATCGTGCCGCGCAACCCTCAGCCGCTCAGTGACGATGAAGCGCAGTGGATGCAGGCCATCTACACGCAGTCGCTGCGCGACACGCCGATGAACCGCCTCGGCAGCCCGGAGGAGATCGCCGCGGCGATCTCCTTCATGGCATCGACCGAGGCGTCCTACCTGACCGGCCAGGTGCTGTTCGTCGGGGGAGGCGCCATCGGGTGACCTCGCCGGACCAGACCCTTCTTGAACCCACCCATTCCGCCATGAAGAACCACTCGCCCCGCTCCCTGCCCTCGAATCGCCTGCCGCGCCGCACCATCCTGGCGGGCGCCGCCGCGCTGCTCGCCGGCGTGTTCGGCGCTGGCGCCGCCCCGTCGGCACTCGCGGCCGACGCCTACCCCAGCAAGACGATCAAGATCATCGTCCCCTTCGCCCCCGGCGGCCCCACCGACATCATGGGCCGCTACGTGGCCAAGGTGATCGGCGACGCGCTGAAGCAGACGGTGATCGTCGAGAACCGCGCCGGTGCTGGCGGCAACCTGGGCACCGATGTGGTCGCCAAGGCCGCCCCGGACGGCTACACGCTGGGCATCGGCGCGATCTCCAGCCTGGCGATCTCGCCGGGGCTGTACGAGAAACTGCCGTACAACGTGGCCAAGGACCTCGCGCCGGTCACGCTGGTGGGCATCGCCAAGGGCGCCATCCTGGCGCACCCGTCGGCTCCCTTCAACGACCTGAAGGGCATGCTGGCCTATGCCAAGGCCAATCCCGGCAAGCTGAACTACGCCAGCTCGGGCATCGGCACGGCCAACCACCTGGCGGGCGAGTACCTGCAGTCGCTGGCCGGCGTGGACCTGCAGCACGTGCCCTACAAGGGCACCGCCGCCGCGGTGCAGGACCTGCTGGCCGGTAACGTGCTGCTGAGCGTGGAAAGCTCGCTGACCAGCGCGGCGCAGCATGTGACCTCCGGCAAGCTCAAGGCCATCGCCATCACCTCCGCCACGCGCAGCAAGATGCTGCCCAACGTGCCGACGGTGGCCGAGCAGGGCTTCCCGGGCTTCGATGTGCCGACCTGGTTCGGCCTGATCGCCCCGGCCGGCACACCCAAGGAGGTGGTGGCCACGATCAACCGCGTCGTCACCGACGCGCTGAAGACGCCCGACGCCGCCGAGCGCTTTGCGCAGATCGGCGCCGAGCCACACCCGACCTCGCCCGAGCAGTTCGGCAGCTACATCCGCGAGGAGACGGCGCGCTGGACCAAGGTGATCAAGACCGCCAACATCAAGCCCGAATGAGGGCAGGGAACCGACCATGCCGTTCGCCCAGATCTACATGCTCGAAGGCCGCACGCCCGAGCAAAAGAAGGCCGTCATCGAGAAGGTGACCCAGGCGCTGCACGAGGCCACCGACGCCAAGGTGGAGACCATACGCGTCTGGATCCACGAGATGCCCAAGGAGAACTGGGGCATTGCGGGGGTGTCGGCCAAGGACCTGGGGCGCTGACCCCGGCCCCGCCGGGGCGGGGGCATAGACTCGGCGCATCCTGTCCATGGAGGCGACGATGTCCCTGATCCACCTGGTTTCGCTGCTGGCCCTGCTGCAGTACCTGTTCTTTGGCGCGCTGGTCGGCCAGGCGCGGGTGCGCTACGGCGTCGAGGCCCCGGCCATCACCGGGCATGAGCAGTTCGAGCGCATGTACCGCGTGCAGATGAACACGCTGGAGCTGCTGGTCGCCTTCCTGCCCGCGCTGTGGCTGGCGGCGCAGTACTGGTCGCCGCCCGGCATGGCGGCGGTCGGCGCGGTCTACCTGGTCGGCCGGCTGATCTACTGGCGCGCCTACACCCGCCATCCGGCGAGCCGCTCGCTGGGCTTCACGCTGAGTTTCCTGCCGATCGTCCTGCTGCTGTTGGCGGCACTCGGTGGCGCAGCGATGGCGCTGCCGCAATGACGGCGGCGTCCCCCGCCACCACCCCCGCTGCGCCTGCCGCCATCAGCTGGCAGGCCGCGGACGGCAGCGCGCAGCAGGCCGCCTGGCGCTCCGAGCGCGGCGTGGCACCGCCGCGGCGCGTGCAGCTGGCCGACGACACGCTGCCGGCCGACACCGCCTACCGCCTGGCCTGCGAAGGCACGGCGCTGCTCTGGCAGGGCGACTTCCAGAACGCCCGCCACCTGCTGCAGGCCCTGGCCCGCCGCGCCGACCGGCCGCCGCCGCAGCGCAAACAGCGCTCGGCACAGCACCCACAGGCCGGCAGCGCAGCGGTCTTCCCCGAGGCCTTCCACCGCCACCGCATGGCGCAGGCGCAGCGCGCGCGCACCCTGGGCGCTGTGCTGATCCCCTTCGAGCCGGGCTGGCAGATCCCCCTGCGCCGCGCCCCCGAGGTGGCGCAGGCCTGTACCGAGGCCTGGGGGCCGCTGACCGAGGGTCGTGCGGTCGTCTCCCTGCGCGAGTTGCTCGGCGCGGTCAGCGCGCATGAGTGGCGGCGCAACGGCGTCGTGATCCCCGCGCTGGCGCGGCTCGCCCCCGGCGGCGCCAAGGCCGATCCGTCCAGCGGGCGCATCCACACACACTACGGCGTGTTTTCGCCGGTGCGTGGCGAGTACGTGGACCTGGTGGCGCGGGCCCCCTGGCCGGGCGGGAAGGCACCGCAGCGGGCCTTCGACATCGGCACCGGCACGGGCGTGCTGGCGGCGCTGCTGGCCCGGCGCGGGGCGGGCCAGGTCATCGCCACCGACCTGGATCCACGCGCGCTGGCCTGCGCGGCGGAGAACTTCACCCGCCTGGGCGTGGCCGATCATGTCGACCTGCAGCCAGCCAACCTCTTTCCGGACGGCTCTGCGGGACCCGCAGAGGTGGTGGTCTGCAACCCGCCCTGGCTGCCGGGGCGGCCCAGCTCGCCGCTGGAGCACGCGGTCTACGACGAGGGCAGCCGCATGCTGCTGGGCTTCCTGAACGGGCTCGCGGCGCACCTGGCGCCGGGCGGCGAGGGCTGGCTGATCCTGTCGGACCTGGCCGAGCACCTGGGCCTGCGCAGCCGGACCGAACTGCTGGACGCCATCGATCGCGCCGGCCTGCGGGTGCTCGGCCGCCTGGATGCCCGGCCGAGTCACCCGAAGGCGGCGGATCGCGACGACCCGCTGCACGCGGCGCGCTCGAAGGAGGTGACGTCGCTGTGGCGGCTGGGAGTGGCGCCTGCGGATGGCGGGCCGGCCTGAGGACGTGCGCCACCGGCCCGCGGTTCAGCGCACCGGCACCGTCACCGGCCCCGAGGTGGTGACGGCGTCTGGCTTGGCGGAGGTCGGTCAGCCACGGCTCGCCACGTTCGACAGCTGCTGGGCCAGCCGCTCCAGCAACCTGGCGCGGGACTTGTCGCCCGAGCGGGACCGCACGCGCAGGAAGGCAGCCATCAGGCGATGCTGCTGCAGGACCGAATCGAGCACCCGCCCCGTCACCAGCACCTTGCCGACCACATCGTCATAGGCCGCCACCAGCCGTTCGAGCGAGCCGGCCGGAGCCGCCCCGGTGCCGAAGAGCCAGCGCGTCACCTCGCCGTCACCGCGTGCCAGGGCGTCCCAGGGGTCGAGGCGCTGCGCAAAGCGCTCGGCCGCGGCGGCCTGGGCCTGGTCGATCAGGTCCAGGCGCGCCTCGACCGGCTCGCCCAGCAGGGCATCCAGCTGCAGGCGGTTGAGCACGGCGTAGCTGCCGCCTCCACCGCCCGTGCCGGCGGCCTGTTCAGCGTCCAGGTAGGCATCACGGGCGGCGCGCAGCTCGGGCTCGATCTGCTGCCAACCCTGGTCGGGCAGCATCAGCAGGATCTCGGCCTTGCGCTTGCGGGCGCTGCCCAGCAGGGCGAGGCGCTCGGCATTGCCAGGACGGTTGCCCGCCGCGGTGGTGGCAGCGGTGGTGGCAGCGGTGGCGGCCGAGTTGGCCGCCGGCCGTGCCGCAGGGTCATCGCAGGCCAGGGTCAGCAGCAGTTCCAGCCGCATCACCGCCCGCTGCACCCGCGCCAGGGCGCCCGTCGCATCGCCTGAACGGAGCAGCGCGCTGGCGCTGCGGGCCTCGAAGTTGGCCAGCTGCTCGACCGCCCGCAGCGGCACCTCGCCCCACGTTGCGTGGGCCGCGATGGCACGCTGCAGCAGCTCGCAGGCCGGGCCGAAGCCGGCCTCGCCAAACTCGGCCCAGAGCAGCCCCTGGGCATGCAGGATCTCGGGCCGCTCGGACCAGGCCGGCGGCAGAGCGGCCAGGCGCTGCATCACCTGCGCCTGTCGGCGCTGCAGCTGGGCGGCATCCTCGGCGGGCGTCCCGGCACCGGCGTGCCGGTGGGCGTCGAGCCGGAGCCCTTCGAGCCACTGCAGCAGCTCCTCGGGCGCACGCAGGGTGGTGGGGCTGCTCGTGCCGGGCGCACCGGCGCGCAGGCGGAACTGCGGATCGCCGTAGGCCTGGTAGGCGCCCCAGGTGTTGCGGTGGGGGCACTCGTGGCGGGCCTGCCGGCGTGCCGCCAGCACGGCGTCGGCAAAGGGGGCGCCCGCATCGACCATCTGCGCGAAGAAGTGCGTCGAGAAGGACTGCGCCGCCAGATCGTCCACCGCCCAGCCGGCCGCCACCACGCAGCGCACCCCCATCTCGATCAGCTCGCGCGCCAGGCTGTAGGCCAGCCGGTGGCTGGCGCCGGCGCCACTGCCGACCTTGCCGAGGTGGCAGCAGCTGAGGAAGACGATGTCGGGCACGCGCTCCATCAGGCCGATCTCGGCGGCCGACAGCACCAGGCCGTCGGACAGCACCACGCCGCTGCGCCAGCTGCCGTCGGCGGCGCGCAGGCCGTGGATGCCGTGCGCGGCAATGACGAGCACGCGGTGGGCGCGCGCAAACAGGGCGGTGAACACCTCGGCCGCGCCAGCGTCGGGTCGGGTCTGCAGCACGTCGTAGCCGGCGCGCTGCAGCGTCTGGGCGACCAGCTCACCCTCGTCCTGGGCGCCGTCCAGCGACACCAGCCGATCCACCTGGCCAGGCGCCGGGCGCCCCTCCGGGCCGCCGAACTGGGCCTGGAAGCCGGCGGTGCTCGGGTTGGCGATCACGCAGGCGGTCATCGGGTCGGAGCTGCGCGGCTCGCGGCGAAAGCGCGCCGAGAGCAGCTGCCGGACCAGGCGGGTGCGCAGCGCGAGCGGCTCGCCGTCGGCCGCCAGCATCTCCCAGGGCAGGTTGGCGCTGGCCTCGTCGACCACCAGGATGAGGTTGTTGGCCTGGCGCAGGGTGGCCTTGAGCTCCAGCGGCAGCAGCAGCTGGAACAGGGTGTTGCCGATGCGGTGCTGGCCGTCGTCGGCCGTGGCGTCGGGGCCGCTGACGGCCTGCGCCACCAGCTGCTCGACCAGCCCGGGCTGGCGCTGGCGCACCAGCACCGGGGCGTGGGCACGCTCGCCCATGTGGACGAACCTGAAGCGCTCGGCGTGCCGCACCAGGGGCTGCAGGTCCAGGCCGGTGGGCAGGGGCAGGCGGCTGCGCAGCGCCAGCGCATCCTCGGGGCGGCCGTACAGCGTCAGGATCTGGCGCAACGCGTCCGGCGGGATCGAGTGGCGCAGGCGGATGTCGTAGCACTCGCCACCGCAGTCGCCCTCCTCGCGGTCGGCATCGCTGATCTGCAGGCGCGGCCAATAGTCCGAGCCGGGCTGCAGGCTCAGGCGCTCGCGGGCGCTGTCGCTGGAGAGCAGCTCCTGCGCCACCTCCAGGCGCGCCGCCAGGGGGCGCAGCTCATCGGCCAGGCTGTCGGGCAGCCGGGCCACCGCATGGGCGGCGGTGATGGCGGCGTCGCGGTAGAGCTCGATCAAGTCGAGCTCGCCCACCTGCACCGGGTCCGGGCGGCGGCGGCCCGCGCCCTCGGCCTGGCGCAGCCCATCGGCAAACTCGGCGTTGGCACGCAGCACACCCAGCACCACGGCCCGGACCGACTCCTCGATGCTCAACTGCGCGGCTGAATTCGCGCCAATCAGCAGGCTGGCCAGGCGCAGCGGGCGCGGGGTGGCGGACGCTGCGCCCGAGGCGGTGGCGACGCCGTGGGCCGCCTCCTCGACCGCCCGGTCGTCGGCGTGCATCAGGTAGCGCAGCACGCCGGCGCGCACCGCCTCGGCGACACGCTCGGCCGACAGCCGTCCCATCTCGCCCAGGCCCACCACCAGTGCGCCGCGCCCCAGCCCCTGGCGGACCTCCGCAGGGCTGCGCGGCATCAGCACCACCGCGGCCGAGCCGGCCTCGCCGGCATGGAGGCCCAGTTGGGCGCGGCGGCGCAGGGCACCGTCGACCAGGTCGCGATCGATCAGCGCCTGCGCCCCGGCAATCGGATCGCCGCGGTAGTGGCCGCAGAGCACCGGCACCTGGGCGAAGCGCACGTCCATCGCCCGCACGCGCACCTTCAAACCCGGCCGCTGGCTGCACGGCGGCAGGCGCGGCGCCGGGGTGGCACCCAGCAGGCGGCCGACCAGCTCGTCCCGGCCTGGGTAAGCCGGCGGCGGGCTGCTGCCCCGCTCGGTCACCGCCTCGTCGTCGGCCCCGCGAGAGGCCGGCAGGCGCCCCAGGCGCAGGGGCGTGCCGTGCAGCAGCAGGGCCTCCACCTCGCCGAAGTAGCGCGGGCTGCTGGTCAGCCCCAGGTGATCGACCGGCATGAACCAGCAGCGCTCCTCGGGCAGGCCCGGCAGGCGGCCCGAGGCCCAGGTCACCGAGCCGTCGCCCCGCGTGGTGTTCAGCACCAGCACGCCCGAGCCGCGCTGCAGCCGCAGCCCGCAGGGCGTCTGGCCCGCCTGGCCGAAGACGTAGGCCACCCGCTCCGGGTGGCGCTGCACCCAGGCGGTGTCGGCCAGCGCGCGCCAGCTCTCGCCGGCCCGCTTGAGCGGGTCGGTGGCGGGCACACCGCAGAGCTGGCGGCCAAACCAGAAGTCGTGGTGCACCGACTTGAGCTGCTGCCAGGTCGCCGGGTCGTGGTAGTCCAGCCCGGGCCGGCCACTGCTGTCGATGAAGCCCGGTGCGGGCAGCAGGTCCAGCGCGCCGGGGAAGCCGGCCACGATGTCCAGCACCTCCTGCATGCTGTCGCGCAGATCGGCGCGCGCCAGCAGGCGGATCGTCGCCGAGCGGCCCAGCAGCGTCTCGACGAAGAGGTGCGAGCCGTGGTTGGGCGTGCCCATCATCACCAGCCGGCCGCCGCTGGCCACCAGGTCGTCCCAGAGCGCCGGGTCGGCCAGGAAGGCCGCGCGCGTGACCAGCCCGCCCATGCTGTGCACCAGGAGGCGCAGCGGCCGCGCCGGCTCCCGCTGCAGTTGCTCACGCAGCGTGGCGGCCAGCTGCCGGCCCAGCAGGCGCACCGGCTGGCGCCAGTCGTAGTCGAAGCGGGTCACCGCGTGGCTGGCGCCCAGGTGGTCGGCCAGCGCACCGTAGGCCAGCTCGACGAGCCCGTCCGCGCTGACCGGCCCGGGCGCGTTCATCGCGATGGGCGACAGCCCCCCGAGCGCCAGGTCGGCCGGGTCGAGCCAGATGCGGTCCCGGCGCGCCTGCAGGTGGCTGCCCATGATGCCGGGCACGATCACCAGCCGCGGCAGCGGCCCATCCGCGCTGCGGTGGCGCGAGGGCGGCGGGGCCTTCTCCCGTTCGACCTGCCGCTCGGCCTCCAGCGCGCCCCAGGGCGCCGCGTCGAGCAGCGCAGGGGCGTCGGCGCACAGCCAGTGCTGCAGCGCCTGCGGCAGCGGCGTGCCGGCGCTGCGCGTCTCGTCGCTGAAGTAGCGAAAGTGGTTGACGCTGCCGCCCTGCACGAAGATCGCCCGCGCGCCGGGCCGCTCGGCCAGGCCGCCGTACATCGAGGCGGTGTCGACCACCAGGTCGTGCGCAGCGCGATCGAACAGCATCCAGTCGGTGAACATCACGCCGATGCGCATCAGCAGCCCGGCGTTGCGGCTCTCGATGTCACCGGCGATCACCGCCATCGCCACCTCGCTGCGGCGCTGCGCCCGGGCCAGCAGCATGCCCAGCGGCGACTCGGGCAACATGGCCTCGATGCCGGGCACCACCTGGGGCTGCAGGCGCTTGTCGGCGATCTCCAGCACCACGCGGGCGAGCAGCTCCAGCGAGCGCTCCGCCACCACCTGGGCGGCCTGGCCCGCCAGCGGCGAGGCCAGCGCGCCCGCCACCGCGCCGACGCCCCAGGCGCCGACCTTGCGCACCACCGTCAGCAGGCCGGAAAGGAAGACGTCCAGGCTGTCCGAGAGCAGCGCCGTGCCGCGCGCCGGGGCGGCCACACGCACGTAGCGCTCCACTTTCAGCCGCTTGTCGCGCAGCCGCACCGCCAGGGCACGCAGCTTGGCCTGCTCCTCGTTGGCATGGGCCTCGCGGCGCTGGGCACGCAGGGCGTCCTGCTGCTCGGCCTCGCGTTCGTCGGGCCGCGGGCTGCGGCGGTAGGCCGACACCAGCGCGTCGAAGCCAGCACCGTCGGCGGCGGCATCGGTGGCCAGGCAGAGCAGGTCACCCACCAGCCCGCCGCGCGAGTGCGTCACCAGGCAGATCCGCGCCCCGGCGGGCAGCAGGTCGACCAGCGCCAGCGCGTTGTCGATCGGGCTCTCGGAGAAGGTGCGGTGCTCGTAGCCGAAGATCCGGCCCTCGAACTGGCGCTGCAGCAGCGGCCAGCTGGTGCTGCCGGTGAGCTCGCCGAAGCCGCCCAGCGTGTGCGAGCCGGTGCCGTGGATGAACACCAGCGCCGGCTGGCCCTGCGCCAGCGGGGCCAGCCGCGGGTCCAGATCATTGCGGCAGCGCGCGGCCGCATCCAGCGGCCCGCCGGTCCAGGGATAGAGCCCCGGCTCGCCGGCCAGCTGCTCCTCGATGGCCGCCATCAGCGCCTTGGCGCCGCGTGTGGAGAGGCCCGCCACCGCCAGGTCCTCCACCCGCTCGCCCAGCAGGTCAGAGGCCTTTTCCAGGGCCAGGTCGGTGATGGCGTCACGCTCCAGCACGAGGTGGCAGACCTGCTTCCAGACCCAGTCGCCCAGCCCGCGGCTGGCGGCATCCCGGGCGCCGAGCGAGGCGAAGTCCACGCTGCCGTCCGCGCGGATCAGCTCCGGGCGCGAGCGCTGCAGCTGCTCGGCCAGCGCATCGGCGCGCATGAACACCGTGCAGCCGTCCGGGCCTTCCAGGGCCAGCAGGCGCTGGTCGGGCGGGAGCGATTCGGTCGAAGCGGGGGTTTCACCCCGGATTGGGGCAGCCAGCACCCAGCGCCGGACCACCCGCAGCGACGGCACCAGCGACTCGACGCCGCCGCCGGCCCCACGCCGCCGGGCCCGCGTCAGCAGGGCGGGAACGACCGCCTCCTCGCTGCGGGAAGCCACCGGCAGGTACAGCGATGGCAACGGGCCGCGCCCCGGGTTCGTGTCAGGGGTGGGGGCGGGTGGTTGGGCAGGCATCGCGGCTCTCCTCGGCAGGGCCCCGTCGCAGGCAGGTCACGAAGGCCGCCGCCAGCCGCGGTCGATCCCTGGCTGCGCGCCCTCCTTCCCGCCCATCGGGACAGTCATCTTGCCCCTGGCGATCCACACCGCGGCCAACCCAGGTCGGATCGCTGGTGACCAATTGAAACAAGGCCACGCCAGGCGGGCCATCGGCGTTGCCCGGCAAGCAGTTGCTTCAGCGGCGCCAGAACGTCGGGGTGAACAGCACCAACACCGACAGCAGCTCCAGCCGGCCGAGCAGCATCGCGAAGGTGCAGACCCAGGTCTGGAAGTCGGTCAGGCCCTGGAAGTTGTTCGCCGGTCCGACCTGGCCCAGGCCGGGGCCGGTGTTGTTGATGCAGGCGATCGCCGCCGTGGAGGCGGTGATCAGGTCCAGCCCTGAAAACAGCAGCAACATCGTGACGATCACCATCACGCTGCCGTAGATCAGCATGAAGGCCTGCACCGACGCCAGCACCTGGTTGGGCACCACCGCCCCCCCCAGGGTCACTGGCACCACCGCACGCGGGTGCACGATGCGGGTCAATTCGCGCTGCGCCTGCTTGTGCAGCAGCAGCGAGCGGATCAGCTTGATGCCCCCGCCGGTCGAACCCGCGCAGGTCGCAAAGCTGCACAGGAACAGCATCGTCACCGGGGCGAAGATCGGCCACTGCGCATAGTCCACCGTCGCAAATCCGGTGGTGGTGGCGATCGAGATCACGTTGAACGCCGCATGCCGCAGCGACTCGCCAAAGCTCGGGTACACGTTGTGCCAACTCAGGAAGGCTGCCACCAGCAGCACCGAGCCGATCATCAGCGGGAAGTAGACGCGCGCCTCCAGGTCCCGCCAGAGCACCAGCAGCGAGCGCTTCTTCCACACCAGGAAGTACAGCGAGAAGTTCACGCCCGCCAGCAGCATGAAGAACACCGCCACTGCCTCGATCAGCGGTGAGTTGAAGGCGCCGAAGCTGGCGTCGTAGGCCGCAAAGCCGCCCAGCCCCATCGTGCTGCACATGTGCATGAAGGCGTCCGCCCAGCCCATGCCGGCCCAGTGATAGGAGAGGAAACAGGCGGTGGCCACGGTGAAGTACACCGCCCACAGCCCGCGCGCGGTCTCGGCGATGCGCGGGGTGAGCTTCTGGTCCTTCATCGGGCCGGCGGTTTCCGACTTGAACAACTGCGTGGCGCCCACGCCCATCAGCGGCAGGATAGCCACCACCAGCACGATGATGCCCATGCCCCCCACCAGCACCATGAAACAGCGCCAGACATTGACCGACAGCGGCAGCTTCTCCAGCCCCGTCAGCACGGTGGCGCCGGTGGTGGTGAGACCGCTCATGGTCTCGAAGTAGGCGTCGGTGAAGCTCAGGTCGGGAATCGCCAGCAGCAGCGGCAGCGTGGCAAAGGCCGGCAGCACCAGCCAGGTCAGTGTCACCAAGAGAAAGCCGTCACGAGGCTGCAGTTCACGGCGGAAGCGCCGCGTCGCCAGGCTCATCATCAGGCCGCAGCCGAAGGTGATCAGCGTGGCGGTGAGGAAGGCCTCCTCGCCGCGGTCGTGGTCGAACCACGCGAAGCCCAGCGGCACCAGCATCAGCAGCGCAAACAGCGCAACCATGCGGCCGATCATCGCGATGACGGGAAGCAGGCCCATGGTGTGCGCTCTCCGCGGTCAGAACAGGAAGGTCGCGCTGACCTGGAAGAGCTTCTCCACCTGGCGCACCATCGACTTGTTGGGCACGAAGACGATCACATGGTCCTGCGGCTCGACCACCGTGTCGTGGTGCGGCACGATGACGCGCCGGTGCTCGGCACTGCCGTCCAGGCTGCGCACGATCGCGCCGATCTTGGCGCCGTGGGGCAGTCCGATCTCTTGGATGCGCCGCCCCACCACCTTGCAGGTCTTGCGGTCGCCGCGCACGATCAGCTCCAGCACCTCGGCGGCCCCGCGGCGCAGGCTGTGCACCGCCTCCACGTCGCCACGGCGCACGTAGGCCAGCAGCTCGCCGATCACCGCCTGCGAAGGCGAGATGGCGATGTCGATCTGCGTGCCCTGCACCAGATCGGCATAGGCCTGCCGGTTGATCAGCGCCAGCACGCGGCGCGCGCCCATGCGCTTGGCCAGCAGGCAGGCCATGATGTTGTCCTCCTCGTCGTCCGTGAGGGCGGCAAAGAGGTCCATGTCCTGCACGTTCTCGTCGCCCAGCAGGTCCTCGTCGGTGGCATCGCCCTGCAGGACCAGCACGTCATTGGGCAGCTGGGTGGCCAGGTACTGGCAGCGTGCCGGGTTCAGCTCGATCATCTTGAGCTGGTAGCTGGCGTGGGTCTGGCGGGCCAGGCGCAGCGCCACCTTGCCACCGCCAGCAATCATCACTCGCTTGACCGGCCGGTCCATCCGGCGCAGGCCACTGAGCACCGCGCGGATGTGCTCAGTGGCCGCCAGCACGAAGACCTCGTCGCCCGGCTCGATGCGGGTCGTGCCACTCAGCTCGTTCAGCGCCGCATCCTGCCGGTAGATCGCCACGATGCGCATCTCGGCGTGCGGCACCAGCTTGGGGATCTCCGCCAGCGCGTGCGTCACCAGCGGCCCGCCCTGCACTGCACGCACCGCCACCATGCTGACCAGCCCGTTGGCGAACTCCAGCGCCTGCAGGGCCTCGGGGTACTCGATGAGCTTGCGCACGTAGGCCGTCACCGACTGTTCAGGGCAGATCAACTGGTCCACCGCGAAACCGCTGTCCTTGTTCAGCAACGGCGAGTCCTGCTCGAACTCCGGCGATCGGATGCGCGCAATGGTGGTCGGCACGTTGAAGACGTCATGCGCCACCTTGCAGGCCACCAGGTTGGTCTCGTCACCCGGGGCGCAGGCGATCAGCATGTCCGCATCCTCGATGCCCGCCTCGCGCAGCACCGAGGGCTGGATGCCGTTGCCGATCACCCCGCGCAGGTCCAGCCGGTCCTGGAGCGCCCCGAGGCGCTGCGGGTTGGTATCGACCACCGTGATGTCGTTGCGTTCCGACACCAAGCTCTCCGCCACGCTTGCTCCAACGCGCCCGGCACCCAGGATGACGATTTTCATGAATTCATTATCGAAGTCGCCCCCTGCGCTGGCCAGCATTCCGGCCGACCGGGTGGGCAGCGATGCCGCCCCGCAACGCCGGCGACGCCCCCTGGGCCGTGGAGTTGTCAGTTTCGATTCAGGTTTTGAGCGGATGCTGCGCTGCACCATGAACGCGCTGACCCCCAAGCTCAAGCTCGGCCTCGACGATCTGCTGGCGGATCTCTGGTACGCCCGTCGCTGTGGCGATCTCGGCCGATTGGCGCTGGTGTCGTACTACGAAGTGCGTCGCTGGGCCAAGCTGGCCGGCGACCCGACGCTGGTCGAGCACTCCTCGGTGTTGCTCATGGGCCACCCTCATCCCGACCGTGACAGTTTCCTGGCCGATGCCGACCGGCTCATCGGCGAGCTGGAAACGCTGCGCGAAGAGGTCACGGCCGCAGCGCCACTGACGCACTGAGCGCGTCCTGCCCGGACTGACAAGACCGGCGGGCAAGCGCTCCGAGGCAATGCGCCGGCTTCCGAGCCTCTCTCAGGGCGTCGGCGGTGGGTGAAGGGTGTGCGCAGGGGAACCTCGATGGAGCAGAAGCGGCCTACAGGGCGTCGCTGGCGGTGAGCGAGCGGCTGGCGCAGGCGGACCCAAGTAATGCGCAGTGGCAGCGCGACTTGTTTTTCACGCTGTGGTGGGTGGCTCACCTGCGCGATCTGCAGGGGGACCGGGCTGCGGCACGGCCTGTGGCTCAGCGGGCCTTGGGCCTGGCCCAGCGGCTGGCGGCGTTGGATCCGTTGAACGTCACCTGGCAGCAGGATCTCAGCGTCGGCCAAGAACTGGTGCAACGCCTGGGCGGCTGAACCCAGTCGTCACGTCAGTTCGATCAGCCCGACGTGGCCCCGGCCGATCACTTCGTTGAGCGCCGCCTGGTGTGCGAGCAGCGTGTCGACGACGCGGGCGGTGCTGCAGTTGCCGAAGGCCAGCCGGATGACCACGGGTGGCGGGCCGAACAGGGCGGCGAGGTGGTTGAAGTCGTCGTCCTTGGTGACGAGCACGAAGCCCTGCGCCTTTGCATGGGCCCAGACGCTGCGGTCGTCCGCGCCGCTCAACCCTTCGAGAACGACCTGGCTCGAACCGGGGTAGGCCGCTTGCAGGGCCGGCAGCGCCCGGTGCGAGAGGTTCTCGTCGAGCAGCAGTTTCACAGCGGGATCTGCTGGGCGTCGTCCGGATCAGGCGGCGTGCAACCAGGTGGTGTGCCGTTCCCGGTCGGCGGCGTAGGCCAGCGCCGCGCGGATGTCGTCGGCCCGCAGCTGCGGGTAGTCGGCCAGGATGTCGTCGGGCGTCATGCCCTCGGCCAGCCAGGTCAGCACATCCTGCACCGTGATGCGCAGCCCGCGGATGCAGGGCTTGCCGCCGCGCTTGCCGGGTTCCAGGGTGATGCGATCACGGTAGTTCATCGGGGATCCATCGGGTCGGGAGAGGTACAGCACGACTCTACTGCGATGCCGTGTTGCCGTGGCGAAATCGCCCGCGGGGCCTCACCCCAACGCCCGCCCAATCAGTATCTTCTGCACATCACTCGTCCCCTCGTAGATCTGGCAGACCCGCACGTCGCGGTAGATGCGCTCGACCGGGAAGTCGCTGACGTAGCCGTAGCCGCCGAAGGTCTGGATGGCGGTGGAGCAGACCTTTTCGGCCATTTCGCTGGCGAAGAGTTTGGCCATGGCCGCTTCCTTCAGGCAGGGCAGGCCGGCGTCCTTCAGGGTGGCGGCGTGCCAGGTGAGCTGGCGGGCGGCTTCGATCTGCATCGCGGCTTCGGCGAGGCGGAACTGCACGGCCTGGTGGTTGAAGATGGGCTGGCCGAAGGCGATGCGGTCCTTGCTGTATTCCAGCGCGGCGTCGAAGGCCGCACGCGCCATGCCGATGGCCTGGCTGGCGATGCCGATGCGCCCGCCTTCCAGGCCCGACAGCGCGATCTTCAGGCCCTGGCCTTCGTCGCCCAGCCGGTAGCGCGCCGGGATGCGGCAGTCCTCGAAGAGGATCTGCGCGGTGTCCGAGCTGTGCTGGCCCATCTTGTCTTCGAGCCGGGCGACGACGTAGCCGGGCGTCTTGGTGGGCACCAGGAAGGCGCTGATGCCCTTCTTGCCGGCGGCACGGTCGGTCACGGCCATCACGATGGCCACGTCGCCGTGCTTGCCGCTGGTGATGAACTGCTTGACGCCGTTGAGCACGTAGTCGTCACCGTCGCGCACGGCCACGGTCTTCAGCCCGCCGGCCTCGGAGCCGACGTGCGGCTCGGTGAGGCAAAACGCCCCGAGCATGTCGCCGCGGGCCAGAGGTTTCAGGAATTCCTGTTTCTGTTCTTCGTTGCCGAAGGCCATCAGGATCGAGCAGACCGGGCAGTTGTTGACGCTCACCGGGGTGGAGGTGCCGCCGTCGCCCGCGGCAATTTCTTCCAGGATGATGGACAGCGCCAGGTAGTCCAGCCCCGCGCCGTCGTACTCCGCCGGCACCGCGACGCCATAGCAGCCCAGCCCCGCCAGGCCCTTCAGCTCGTCGGCGGGGAAGTGGTGCTCCTTGTCCCAGCGCGCGGCGTGCGGCGCGATGTGGTCCTGCACATAGGCGCGCACGGCGTCCTGCACGGCACGGTGGTCTTCACTGAGCAGCATGGTGGGGTCTCCTGGGGAAACGGTTCAAAGGCGTCGGGAGGCACACGGCAGCAGGCATCTCACCAGGGGATGGGCGTGCCGTCGTGGTCGAAAAAGTGGCCGCTGTCGGTAGCGGCCAGCCCGGCGATGGTGCCGCGCAGCATGCGGGCGCTGGTCTCCACCGGCAGGTCGGCCTCGGGGCCGCCCATGTCGGTGCGCACCCAGCCGGGGTGCAGGGCGACACAGATCGCACGATCGGTCAGCGCCAGCGAGAGGTCCTTGAGCACCGAGTTCAGTGCGGCCTTGGAGGCGCGGTAGAGCCAGCCGCTGTTGGCGGTGCGCGAGGCGATCGAGCCCATGCGCGAGGACATCACCGCCAGCCGGGCCTGGGGCGCCAGCGCGTCCAGCAGCTGCGGCACGACGCGCATCGGCCCGAGCACGTTGGTGTGCATGACCTGGTCGAAGTCGGTGTCGGTGGGCGTGTCCAGCGTGCGCAGCTTGGGGCCGTAGACGCCGGCGTTGATCACGACGGTGCTGAAGTGGCTGCCGTCCACCTGCCAGGCCAGGCCGGCGACGCTGGCCGCGGAGGTGACGTCCAGCTTCAGCGCCCGGGCGCCCAGCTCGCGCAGGCGCTGCAGGCTGGCATCGTCGCGCGCGGCGGCGGTGACCAGGGCGCCATCGGCCAGGTACTGGCGCGTCAGCTCCAGGCCGATGCCGCGCGAGGCGCCGACGATGAGCACATGGGGCGGGGGCTTCAGGGACATGGCGCGTTCCTCCTCGTGATGCCGCTCAGACGATCTGCCGCAGCGCGTCCACCAGCGCCGCGCACTCGGCGGGCGTGCCCACCGTGATGCGCAGGTGGTTGGCGATGCGCTCGGGCCGGGTGAAGTGCCGCACGATGATCGCGCGTTCGCGCAGGGCCTGCTGCAGCGCCGCCCCGGGGTGCGCCGGGTGGCGGGCAAAGACGAAGTTGGCCTGCGAGGGCAGCACGTCAAAACCCAGCTCGGCCAGCTCGGCCACCAGCTGCTCGCGCGAGCGCATCACCGCCGTGCGGGTCTGCTCTAACCAGGCCACGTCCTCGATGGCCGCCTGCGCGCCGACCAGCGCCAGGCGGTCGAGCGGGTAGGAGTTGAAGCTGTCCTTCACGCGCACCAGCGCCTCGACCAGCTCGGCCTGCCCGGCGGCAAAGCCCACCCGCAGCCCGGCCAGCGAGCGCGACTTAGACAGCGTGTGCACCACCAGCAGGTTGGGGTGTGCGGCGATCAGCGGCAGGGCGGACTCGGCGCCGAAGTCCACGTAGGCCTCGTCGACCACCACGACGCGGTCGGGCAGGGCGGTGAGCAGGCGCTCGATCTCGGCGCGCGCCAGGCCGCAGCCGGTGGGCGCATTCGGGTTCGGAAAGATCACCCCGCCCGCATTCGTCGCGCGGGCGGTGGCGATCAGGGCATCGACGCGGATCTGGAAGCGCTCGTCCAGCGGCACCGTCTGCGGCGTGATGCCGTAGAGCCGGCAGTAGGTCGGGTAGAAGCTGTAGGTGATGTCCGGGTAGAGCAGCGGGCGCGCAGAGCCGTCTTCGGCCCGGTGGTTCAGCAGCGCCATGAAGGCGTGCGCCAGCACCTCGTCCGAGCCATTGCCGACAAAGACCTGCTCGGGCGCCAGCCCGTGCAGCGTGGCGATGCTGGCGCGCAGCGCCGTGGCGGTCGGATCCGGGTAGAGGCGCAGGCGGGCGGCGTCGCCACCGAGTTCAGCCTGGATGGCGGCCAGCACCTTCGGGCTGGGCGGGTAGGGGTTCTCGTTGGTGTTGAGCTTGACCAGGTGGGTCAGCTTGGGCTGCTCGCCGGGCACGTAGGGGGCGAGCTGGTGAACGAGAGGGCTCCAGAAGGGACTCATGAAATGGGGGCAATCGAGCAGGACGGACGGTGGTGCAGGGCGCGGCCGCCAGCGTATCAAGGCCGCTGGGTCAGCGCCAGGCGCAGGGCCAGGCCGGCGAAGAGCAGGCCGGAGGCGCCCTGCATCGCGCGCTGCAGGCCGGGCGAGGGCCGCCAGCGGCGCAGCGGGGCCACCAGCAGCACCAGCGCGGCCAGGAAGACGGCGCTTTGCGCCACGAACCAGCCGCCCAGGGCGAGGAAGGCCAGGGTCTTGTCCGGCGCGTCGGCGGCGATGAACTGCGGCAGCAGCGCGAGGAAGAAGATCGCCACCTTCGGGTTCATCACGTTGGTCAGCAGGCCCTGGCTGAACAGCACGCTGAGCGTGACGGGCTGGGCCGGCGGGGCGTCAGCGCCGGGCGCCGGGGCCGCCGCTGGATCGGCCGGGCGCAGCGCGCTGCGCCACATGCCGAAGGCCAGCCAGGCGAGGTAGACCGCACCGAGCAGCTTGAGCGCGTCGAAGGCCCCGGCCGAAGCAGCCAGCAGCGCCGCCAGGCCGAAGGCCGCGCCGATGGCGTGGATCACGCAGCCGGCGCTGATGCCCGCCGCCGCGGCCAGGCCGCCGCGCAGGCCATGCTGCAGCGTGCGCGAGATCGTCAGCAGCAGGTCCACCCCCGGCGTGGCATTGAGCACCAGCACGGTGAGGGCAAACAGCGCCAGGTCCTTCAGGCCCAGGTCCATCGCAGCGGCCTTCAGTGGGTCAGAGCATCTCGACGGCCAGCGCCGTCGCCTCACCGCCGCCGATGCACAGCGAGGCGACGCCCTTCTTCAGGCCGCGCTTCTTCAGCGCACCCAGCAGCGTGACGACGATGCGCGCGCCCGACGCGCCGATGGGGTGGCCCAGGGCGCAGGCGCCGCCGTGCACGTTGACGATCTCGTGCGGGAGCTTGAACTCGGTCATCGCGGCCATCGTGACCGCGGCAAAGGCCTCGTTGACCTCCCAGAGGTCCACGTCGGCGGCCTGCCAGCCGGCCTTCTTCAGCGCCTTCTCGATGGCGCCGGCCGGGGCGGTGGAGAACCAGGCCGGCTCCTGCGCGTGCACCGCGTGGCTGACGATGCGCGCCACCGGGGTCAGGCCCCGGGCGGCGGCGGTGGAGGCGCGCATCAGCACCAGCGCGGCGGCGCCGTCGGAGATGCTGCTGGCGTTGGCGGCGGTGATGGTGCCGTCCTTCTTGAAGGCGGGCTTCAGGCTGGCGATCTTGTCCAGCTTGGCCTTGAAGGGCTGCTCGTCGAACTGGATGACGGTGTCGCCCGTGCGGCCCTTGAGCGTGACCGGTGCCATTTCCCAGTCGAAGCTGCCATCCTCGTTGGCGGCCTTGGCGCGGGTGGTGGAGGCGATCGCGTAGGCGTCCTGCGCCTCGCGGGTGAAGCCGAACTTCTCGACGCACTGCTCGGCGAAGACGCCCATCGCCTTGCCACGCTCGTAGGCGTCCTCCAGCCCGTCCATCGCCATGTGGTCGAAGAGCTGGGCGGCGCCGTACTTCACGCCCTTGCGCGCAAACATCAGGTGCGGCGCGTTGGTCATGCTCTCCATGCCGCCGGCGACCATCACATCCACGCCGCCCGCCTTGAGCATGTCGTGCGCAAACATCATCGCGCGCATGCCCGAGCCGCACATCTTGCTGAGCGTCACGGCGCCGGCCGAGGGCGGCAGGCCAGCCTTGAGCACCGCCTGGCGCGCCGGGGCCTGGCCCTGGCCGGCCATCAGGCAGTTGCCCATCAGCACCTCGTCGACGGCGTCACCCGGCACGCCGGCCCGCTCGACCGCGGCGCGGATCGCCACCGCCCCCAGCTCCCAGGCGGCGAGGTTGGCAAAGTCGCCCAGCAGGCCGCCGATGGGCGTGCGGGCGGCGGACACGATGACGATGGGATCGGACATGGGGTGTGCTCCTTGGGTCGTGGGTTGAGATTCAGGCGGCGGCGCGGCGCTGCTGGCAAAAGCGCTTGTCCTGCTCGTAGGGGAAGACGTCGTGCACGTGGCCGGCGCGGATGCGCGCCTGGTGCTGCTGCCAGAAGGCGGCATCCAGCAGGTCGGCGTGGTGGCGCATGAAGACCTCGCGCACCGCCGGGTGGCCGAGCAGGAAGGGGCCGAAGGTCTCCGGGAACACGTCGCCGCGGCGCACCGTGTACCAGATCTCGCCGGACATCTCCTCCTCCTCGTTGCGCGGCGCGGGCACGCGGCGGAAGTGGCAGTCGGTGACGTACTCGATCTCGTCGTAGTCGTAGAACACCACCTTGCCGTGGCGCATCACGCCGAAGTTCTTCCACAGCATGTCGCCCGGGAAGATGTTGGCCGCCACCAGGTCCTTGATCGCGTTGCCGTACTCCACCACCGCGTGCTCCAGCTGCGCCGGGCTGGCCTCCTGGATGAAGATGTTCAGCGGCACCATGCGGCGCTCGATGTAGACGTGCTTGAGGATCAGCGTGTCGCCGTGCGCCTCCAGCAGGCTGGGGCAGAAGTGCTCGATCTCCTTGAGCAGCTCGGCAGAGAAGCGCCCACGCGGGAAGGCCACGTTGCTGAACTCCAGCGTGTCGGCCATGCGGCCCACCCGGTCGTGCTGCTTGACCAGCAGGTACTTGCCCTTGATCTGCTCGCGCGTGGTCTCCTTCTGGTGCGGGTAGAAGTCCTTGATCAGCTTGAAGACGAAGGGGTAGCTCGGCAGGTCGAACACCAGCATCACCATGCCCTTGATGCCCGGCGCGATGCGGAAGGCGTCGCTCGAATGGCGCAGGTGGAACTGGAAGTCGCGGAAGAACAGCGTCTTGCCCTGCTTCTGCAGCCCCAGCGCGCTGTAGATCTCGCTGCGCGGCTTGCGCGGCATCATCGTGCGCAGGAACTGCACGTAGGCCGAGGGCACCTCCATCTCGACCAGGAAGTAGGCCCGCGCGAAGCTGAACAGCATCTGCAGGTCGTCCTCGCCGAACAGCGCCGCGTCGATGGCGAAGCGGCCCGGCCCCGCGTGGGTGCGCCCACCCTCGCTGTCGGCGGGGTCGTAGGCGGGGTCATTGCCGGCTGCGTCGCTGTCCGGGTAGGTGTGCAGGATCGGCAGCGCAAACGGCAGCTCGCGGTAGCCGTTGATGACCTTGCCCACCACGTAGGCGCCCTTGTTGCGGAAGAACAGCGAGGACAGCACCTGCAGCTGGAAGTTGGTGCGCCAGCGGTCCTGGGGGCGCCCCCCCTCCAGCTCGGCCAGCAGCGCGGCGTGCAGCTGGTCGACGTCGCGCTCGAAGTCCTCCCACTCGCCCTGCAGGTCGAAGTGCCGCAGCATCTGCGCCAGCGTCTCGCGCATCGTCTCGCGCGTCGGGTACCAGGCGCGGAAGGTGGGCTGGGCGGTGGGCTCGTCGTTCTCGATGTACTCCGTGCTCACCGCCGGGCGCACGAAGATGAAATCGTTGTTGAAGTACTCGTGGTGCAGGACCTTGGTGGTGACCGAGTTGAAGAAGGTCTCCGCCAGCTCCGGCTGGTGGTGGTTGGTCAGCAGGCCGATGAAGTGCAGCTTCACCTGCTGCCACACCTCCATACTCAGCGTGCCGGCCTTGAACTCCGCCTGCAGCCGCTCGGCCGCCTCGTCCACCCGCTTGTCGTAGAACTCGATGCGCTCGCGCTGCGCCAGCTGCTGGCCGTGCCAGTCCGCGCGCTCGAAGCGTTGCTTGGCGGCGGCGCTGGTCGCGCGGAACAGCCCGTAGTGGCGGTCGAACCCTTCGAGCAGCGCCACGGCCACCTCGTAGGCACGCCGGTCAGTGAGCTGCTCGGGGAACATCATCATGTGCCGGGCTGGTTCAGCCGCGCCATCGCCAGCAGCGCACGCTGCGTCACCGCGCCCAGCGCCCGGGAGTAGGCTGGCTCGATCTCGTCGTGGCTGGTCACCGTGAGGCTCAGGTCCTCCAGCAGGCCGTTGTGCAGGCCGTAGACCCAGCCATGCACCACCACCTCCTGGCCGCGCAGCCAGGCGTCCTCCACCACCGTGGTGCGGCAGACGTTGCGCGCCTGCTCCAGCACGTTCAGCTCGCACAGCGTGTTCACGCGCAGCGACTCGGGCAGCCGGTCCAGCAGCGTCTGGTGGCGGTTGCGCACCTCCTGCACGTGGCGCAGCCAGTTGTCGGCCAGGCCGACGCGCACGTTGTTCAGTGCGCCGATGACGCCACCGCAGTTGGAATGGCCCACCACGATGATGTGGCGCACCTTCAGCATGTCCACCGCGTACTGGATCACCGACAGCGCGTTCAGGTCGGTGGGCACCACCACGTTGGCGATGTTGCGGTGCACGAACAGCTCACCCGGCAGGAGGTCCACCAGCTCGTTGGCCGGCACCCGGCTGTCGGCGCAGCCGATCCACAGGTACTGCGGCGTCTGCTGGTTCAGCAGCTTGGTGAAGAAACCAGGCTCACGCGCCTCGACATGGTCCGCCCAGCGGCGGTTGCTGTCGAAGAGTTCAGTCAGTTCGGTGCTCATGCGGTCGATTGTGGCGCAGCCGTCCGTGACGGCATGCACACGCACCCCGCCGACAGGGCGGAACTTTGATTGACGTTGACGTAAGCGTCAAGTGAGGCATCACACCCACTGCGGACTGGTAACGGTGCGCTGGCGGTGCCGTGCTGCCGTTCAGGCCTTGCCCGCCTCCGCCAGCAGCGCGCGGCACTTCTCCTCGTGCTGGGCGATCTCGGCCAGGGTGACCTCGATGTCGTGGCGCTGCTGCTCCATCTGCTCGCGGTGGCTGCGCAGGATGCCCAGGAAGGCGGTGAGCTGGCCGGTGGTGTCGGCGGGGGACTCGTACATGTCCACCAACTGCTTGATTTCCTGCAGGCTCAGGCCCAGGCGCTTGCCGCGCAGGGTGAGCTTGATGCGGGTGCGGTCGCGGTGGTCGTAGACGCGGTTGCGGCCGTCGCGCGAGGGGGCGAGGATGCCCACGTCCTCGTAGAAGCGGATGGCGCGCGGGGTGATGTCGAACTCCTGGGCGAGTTCGGTGATGGTCCAGGTACGGCCGTCACGCGGGGTGCCAGGGTCTGCGGGGTCTGCGGGGGAGGGGTTCTGCATGATCCGGGGCGCGTGGTTACACTGCCGTTGACGTAAACGTCAGTCTAACCACATGGACCCCGGGGCGGGGCAGGACACCGGAGACCGCATGGCCAACGCGCAGGAACACGAGCTTCACTATCCGCTGGGCGACGTGCTGCCCGACACGGGCACGACGCAGGAGGTAGGGCCCGGTGTGCGCTGGCTGCGCATGAAGCTGCCCTTTGCGCTGGACCACATCAACCTCTGGCTGCTGCGCGACGAGCTGGAGGGGCGCGCGGGCTGGACGATCGTGGACTGCGGCATCACCACGGAATCGACCCGCGAGGCCTGGGAGCAGGTCTTCGCCAGCGCGGAGCTGGAGGGGCTGCCGGTGCTGCGGGTGATCGTGACGCACATGCACCCGGACCACCTCGGCCTGGCGCACTGGCTGTGCGAGCGCTGGTCGACGCCCGAGCAGCCCTGCCGGCTGTGGATCAGCGCCACGGACTGGAACGCCGGGCGCATGGCCTCGCAGACCACCACCGGCTTCGGCGGCGATGCGGCGGCGGCCTTCTTCTGCGGCCACGGGCTGGTGGACCCGGAGGCGGTGGCGCGGGTGCGCTCGCGCAGCAACTACTACGCGACGATGGTGCCCCAGGTGCCGGCGCAGTTCCGCCGCCTGATGGACGGGCAGGTGCTGCGCATCGGCGCTCACGAGTGGCGCTGCTGGGCCGGCCACGGGCACTCGCCCGAGCACATCAGCCTGCACTGCGAGGCGCTGGGCCTGCTGATCTCCGGCGACATGGTGCTGCCGCGCATCTCGACCAACATCAGCGTGATCGACCTGGAGCCCGAGGGCAATCCGCTGCCGCTGTACCTGGCCTCGCTGGAGCGGCTGCGGGCGCTGCCGGCGGGCACCTTCGTGCTGCCCTCGCACGGCAAGCCTTTCACCGGACTGCATGCACGCATCGACCAACTGGTGGCGCACCACGACGAGCGCCTGGCCGAGGTGATGGCGCTGTGCGCGCAGGCGCCAACCTCCGCGGCCGACGTGCTGCCAGTGATGTTCAAGCGCGTGCTGGACCTGCACCAGACCACCTTCGCGATGGGCGAGGCGGTGGCGCACCTGAACGCGCTGTGGCTGGGCGGGCAGCTGCGGCGTGAGCGCGGCGCCGATGGCGTCTGGCGCTTCGCGCCCGCCGCCTGAGCCCAGCCGCCCGCCATTCAGCCGCCAGGAGGCGGCAGGGGTGGCCTCACGCCGCGGGAGCAGCGGGGGCCGCTGTCGGGGCTGCGCCCAGGCCCTTGCCGACGCGCTCCACCATCTCGCGGGCGAATTCGACAAAGGCCATCGCGCCCTTGGACGCGGGGTCGAACACCACGCCCGGCAGGCCGTAGCTGGGCGCCTCGGCCAGGCGGACGTTGCGCGGGATCACCGTGTTGAACACCTTGTCGCCGAAGTGCTCCTTGAGCTGCTCGCTGACCTGCTGCTGCAGGGTGATGCGGGGGTCAAACATCACGCGCAGCAGGCCGATGAGCGTGAGGTCGCGGTTCAGGTTGCTGTGCACCTGCTTGACGGTGTTGACCAGGTCGGACAGGCCTTCGAGCGCGAAGTACTCGCACTGCATCGGCACGATCACGCCGTTGGCGCTGGTCAGGCCGTTGAGCGTGAGCAGGCTCAGCGAGGGCGGGCAGTCGATCAGGATGAAGTCGTAGTCCAGCGAGGCGCCGGCCAGCGCGGCCTTGAGGCGGCGGTCGCGCTGCTCCAGGCCGACCAGTTCCACCTCGGCGCCGGCCAGCTCGCGGTTGGAGCCGAGCACGTCATAGCCGGCCTTCTCGGCATGGCAGCGTGCGCCGCGCACGGTGGCGCCGCCGATCAGCACGTCGTAGACCGACTGCTTCAGCTCGCGCTTGTCGACGCCCGAGCCCATCGTGGCGTTGCCCTGGGGGTCAAGGTCGATTACCAGCACGCGCTGGCCGAGCTGGGCCAGACCGGCGGCCAGGTTCACCGTGGTGGTCGTCTTACCGACGCCACCTTTCTGGTTCGCGATGCAGAAGATTCGGGCCATGGTGGGGTGCTGGGAGGAGAAAGCAACCTCAGTTGCGGATCATGCGCAGGCCGAAGGCGATCAGGCACAGGCCGGCGAAGCGCTCCAGCCAGACGGTGACGCGGCGGTTCTGGCGCAGCCGGTCGGCGATGCGGTCGGCCAGCACGCACAGCACCAGGCCGTAGGCGGCGGTGAGCAGGGCAATCGTCACCGCCATCGCCACGAAGGTGGGGATGCCGCGGTGCGTGGCCGGGTTGATGAACAGCGGGAAGAAGGCCATGTAGAAGACGATGGCCTTGGGGTTGAGCAGCGTGATCAGGAAGCACTGGCGCAGGAAGTGCCCCGGCGCGAGCTTCACCGGGCTGGCACTGCCGTCGCCCTTGCTGCGCAGCAGCTTGAAGCCGATCCAGGCCAGGTAGGCCGCCCCGGCCCAGCGCACCGCATCGAAGAGCGTGGGGTTGGCCGCCATCACCGCCGCCACGCCGGCCACCGCGCACCACAGCAGCACCTGGTCGCCCAGGATCACGCCCAGCGTGGCGGCCGCACCGGCACGCAGCCCGCCCTGGCCGGTGGCCGACAGCAGCGCGAAGTTGCCCGGGCCGGGCAGGGCGAGGAAGACGATCACGGCGACACAGAAGGCGCCGAAGTCAGCGATGCCGAACATGGTTGGCGATAGAAGGTGGGTAAGCGGCACGGCACGGGGTGGCGCGCGGCATGAGGCAATAGGAAAGGGGAAGAGGCAAGGGCATGCACCCCACAGTGCAGCCGGAACGGCCGGCGCCATGCTGCGGCAGTGCATGGGCGAGCGTAACCGAGAACCCCGCGGGCGACGGTGTCGCCCAGGGCTGCCGGTGCCGCCCCCAAGCCCCAGGGTTGCTGGCTTGCCACGCTCGCCCAAGGCTGTGGACAAACCCGTGGACAGGCGGTGTGTAGTGCGGGGGCAACCCGGCACCCGGCGTGCACAAGGCTGTGGACAAGCCCCTGGACAACCTGAGGACCGAAGGTGGGCGAGTGGTGGAGAACAGGCCTAGCGCGGTGGAAAAGCCGCCGATCGATGCGGCCGATTCAGGCGGCTGGCCGCAGCCAGACCAGGCAACGCTGCGCGCCCAGGCCCGGCACCTCCAGGGGCTCGCGCGACAGCACCTGCACGGCCGGATCGGCGCTGGCCAGCTCGGCCAGTTCCGCCTCCACCTGCGGGCCCTTCATCGCCAGCCAGCAGCCCTGCGGCGCGAGCAGGTGGCGCGTCAGCGCGGTGAAGTCGACCAGCGAGGCAAAGGCCCGCGAGGTGATCACGTCATAGCCCGGCTCGCGCAGCTGCTCCACGCGGCTGTGGCGCGCCTGCAGGTTGGGCAGGCCGAGTTCGGCCGCCACCTGGCGGATGAAGGTGGCCTTCTTGGCCACCGCATCGACGCAGACCACCTGCAGCTCCGGCTCCGCAATGGCCAGCACCACGCCGGGCAGGCCGCCACCGCTGCCCACATCCAGCAGCCGGGCCGGCTGGGCGCCGGTGTGGGCGCGCAGCGGCGTGACGATGGCCAGGCTGTCCAGCAGGTGCTGGGTCAGCATCTGCGCCGGGTCGCGCACGGCGGTGAGGTTGTAGACCTGGTTCCAGCGCACGATCAGGTCGCGGTAGGCGAGCAGGCGGTCGAGCTGGCCGTCGTCGAGCGGGCAGCCGAGCGACTCGGCGCCCTGGCGCAGGGTGTCGCGTTCAGCCTGCAGCATGAGTGGCCTCAGGGGTAGCAGTCTGCGGCGCAGCCTCGGGTAGGCCCGCGGGATCCGCCGGGCGCTCACCCGCCCAGCCAGCGAAGCGCCCACGCTTCAGGTGGATCAGCAGCAGCGAGATGGCCGCGGGCGTCACGCCCGAGATGCGCGAGGCCTGGCCCAGCGTCTCCGGCCGGTGGCGGGTGAGCTTCTGCCGCACCTCGAAGGAGAGGGCAGTGACCTGGCCGTAGTCCAGCTCGGGCGGCAGGCGCAGCTGCTCGTACGCGGCGGCGCGCTGCACCTCGTCGTTCTGCTTGTCGATGTAGCCGGCGTACTTGGTGGCGATCTCCAGCTGCTCGATCACCGCATCGGCCAGCTCGGTACCCAGTTCGGCGCGCAACGTTTCACGTGAAACATCGGCCGGGCGCTGGCCGGTGTACTGCGCCGCGGCGAGCACCGCGGTCAGCGTGTCAAAGCCCACGCCCGGGCGGCGCAGCAGGTCGGCGAGGTTGTACTCGCGCTCGATCGCCTTGCCGAGCAGGTGCTCGGCGTCGTCAGCAGAAAGGATCGCCGGGTGCACCCAGGTGCTGCGCAGCCGCTGGGTCTCACGCGCCACGGCGTCGCGCTTGCGGTTGAAGGTCTCCCAGCGCGCGTCGTCGACCAGGCCGATCTGCCGGCCGATCTCGGTCAGCCGCATGTCGGCGTTGTCCTCGCGCAGCTGCAGGCGGAACTCGGCCCGGCTGGTGAACATGCGGTAGGGCTCGGTGACGCCCTTGGTGATCAGGTCGTCCACCATCACGCCCAGGTAGGCCTGGTCGCGCCGCAGCGCCAGCGGCTCGCGCCCCTGCGCCTGCAGCGCCGCATTGGCCCCGGCGTACAGGCCCTGCGCCGCGGCCTCCTCGTAGCCCGTGGTGCCATTGATCTGGCCGGCAAAGAACAGGCCGCCGATCTGCTTCGTCTCGAAGCTGGACTTCAGCTCCCGTGGGTCGAAGTAGTCGTACTCGATCGCGTAGCCGGGCCGCAGGATGTGGGCGTTCTCCAGCCCGGGCATCGAGCGCACGGCGGCCAGCTGCACGTCAAAGGGCAGGGAGGTGGAGATGCCGTTCGGGTAGAACTCGTGCGTGGTCAGGCCCTCGGGCTCCAGGAAGATCTGGTGGCTGTCCTTGTCGGCAAAGCGGTTGATCTTGTCCTCGATGCTCGGGCAATAGCGCGGCCCGACGCCCTCGATCACCCCGGTGAACATCGGGCTGCGGTCAAAGCCGGTGCGCAGGATGTCGTGGGTGCGGCTGTTGGTGTGCGTGATCCAGCAGGGCAGCTGGCGCGGATGCTGGCTGGCGTGGCCGAGGAAGCTGAACACCGGCACCGGTGACGTGGGAGCCGTGCCGTCGGCCGACGGCATGCCGTCACCGGGCTGCTCGATGCACTTCGAGAAGTCGATCGTGCGCCCGTCGATGCGCGGCGGCGTGCCGGTCTTCAGGCGCCCCTGTGGCAGCTTCAGCTCCTTCAGCCGGGCCGACAGGCTGATGGCCGGCGGGTCCCCGGCGCGGCCGGCCGGGTGGTTCGCCAGGCCAACGTGCACCTTGCCGTCCAGGAAGGTGCCGGCGGTCAGCACCACGGTCTTCGCCCGGAAGCGGATGCCGATCTGCGTCACCGCCCCGACCACGCGCTCGCGCTGGCCGTCGCTCTCGACCATCAGGTCGTCCACCGCCTGCTGGAACAGCCAGAGGTTGGGTTGGTTCTCCAGCCGGCGGCGCATCGCGGCCTTGTAGAGGATGCGGTCGGCCTGTGCGCGGGTGGCACGCACGGCCGGGCCCTTGCTGGAGTTGAGGATGCGGAACTGGATGCCGCCCTCGTCGGTGGCTGCCGCCATCGCGCCGCCCAGCGCATCCACCTCCTTGACCAGGTGGCCCTTGCCGATGCCGCCGATCGAGGGGTTGCAGCTCATCTGGCCGAGCGTCTCGATGTTGTGCGTCAGCAGCAGCGTGGCGCAGCCCATGCGCGCCGCGGCCAGCGCCGCCTCGCTGCCGGCATGGCCGCCGCCGACCACGATCACATCGAATTCCTGGGGGTAAAGCATCTGGGACCTCTCGGGAGCCCCGACCGGCCGGCCTGAACGCACACGGCCCGCGCGACAGGGGTGTCGGCAGGCCGTGCGGCGGCGGGAGGGGAGGACGAGATTCTAGGCGGGGGCTGTGGACAAGTCACCCGCAGGGAATGGGGCCAGCGGCGTCAGCCGTGCTGGTCGAGCCGGCGCAGCCGTCGGGTGCGCCAGAGCGCGGCGGTTTCGATCAGGCCCCACAGCAACGCGGCGGCCAGGGCCAGCCCGAGCAGGCGGAGGTGGCGCAGCGACGAGATGGTGGGCATGGCGTGAAAAGAAGTCAGGTCGGATCGGTCCGCCCAAGCTTGCGTGGCCACGATGACAGGACGATGGCCCGTTGATGACGGCAGCGGCCGTTGGGCGCAGGCAGCGATCGGACGCGGGACCGGTCCATGGGCCGGGGTATGCTGCCCTTCCACCCGCCCGTCCGCGCCTTCCCCCTCTTCCTGCCCTGGATGTGACCTCGCCTCGACACGACCTGCCCGAATGGCAGACGCTGGAGCGCCTCATCGCCCAGGGCGGGCGCTGGCTGCAGGTGCGCGAGCTGGGGCAGGTGGCCCTGCATGAGCGCGCGGGCGGGCTGCGCCGGCTGCCGCTGCTGTGCCTGACCCTGGGCAACCCGGACCCGGCCTGCCCGGCGGTGGGGCTGTTCGGCGGGGTACATGGGCTGGAACGCATCGGCGCCGAGGTGGTGCTGGGCTGCCTGCACCACCTGGTGCACCGGCTCGCCTGGGATGGCGTGCTGCAGCGTCAGCTGGAGCAGCTGCGGCTGGTGATGATGCCGCTGGTCAACCCGGGCGGGCTGGCGCGCGGCACGCGGGCGAATCCGAACGGGGTAGACCTGATGCGCAACGCACCGCTGCAGGCGCGCGAGCCGGTGCCCTTTCTGGTCGGCGGGCAGCGCCTAAGCGCCGGCCTGCCCTGGTACCGCGGGCCGGCGGGCGCGCCGATGGAGCTGGAGAGCCAGGCGGTGTGCCAGGTGGTCGAGGAGGAGCTGCTGCCGCGGCCCTTCAGCCTGGCCATCGACTGCCACTCCGGCTTCGGGCTGGACGACCGCATCTGGTTCCCCTACGCACACACCCGCGCGCCCATCGAGCACCTGCCGGAGTTGCATGCCCTGAAGCAGCTGCTCGACAGCGGGCACCTGCACCACACCTACGTCTTCGAGCCGCAGAGCCGGCAGTACCTGGCCCACGGCGACCTCTGGGACCACCTCTACCTGCAATCCGTGCAGCGCCCGGATGCGGGCGTGTTCCTGCCACTGACGCTGGAGATGGGCTCCTGGCGCTGGGTGAAGAAGAACCCGCGCCAGCTGTTCTCCCGCCTCGGGCTGTTCAACCCGATGAGCCAGCACCGCCACCAGCGCGTGCTGCGCCGCCACCTGGCCTGGCTGGACCTGATGACCCGCGCCGCCAGCTCGCACACGCAGTGGCGCCCCACCGGCGCGGCGCGCGAGCAGCACCGGCAGGCTGCGCTGTCACACTGGTATGCAGGCGGCAGCGGCAACATGGGCGGGTGAGCCCGCTGCACCTGCCCTCATCGACCCCTCCCCCTGAACCGCCCGCCTGGGTGCTGCTGCGGGGGCTGACGCGCGACCGGCGCCATTGGGGCGATTTCCCGCAGCGGCTGCGGGAGGCACTCGCGGCCACCGCGCACGGTCCGGCCCGGGGGGTCCAGGTGGTGGCGCCGGATCTGGCCGGCAACGGCGCGCGCTGGCAGGAGCCCAGCCCGTCGACGGTCGCGGCCATGGTTGACGACGTGCGGGCGGTGCTGCATGAGCAAGGCCTGTCGCCGCCCTACTGGGTGCTGGCGATGTCGCTGGGCGCCATGGTGACCATCGAGTGGGCCCAGTGCCACCCCGAGGACCTGGCCGGCGCCGTGCTGATGAACACCAGCGTGCGACCACTCAGCCCGCTGTACCACCGCCTGCAGCCCCGCGCCTGGCCCCCCCTGCTCGGCGGGCTCTGCCGTCCGGGCGATGCCCCCGGGCTGCAACGGCGCGTGCTGGCCCTCACCAGCCGGCACTGGCACGCGGACGACGAGGCAGGCGCCGCGCTGCTGGCGCAGTGGGTGGCGTGGCAGCGTGCCTGCCCGGTGCAGCCCGCCAATGCGCTGCGCCAGTTGCTGGCGGCGGCACGCTACCGCGCCCCCTTGGCGCCGCCGCCCGTGCCAGTGCGGCTGCTCAACGGCGCCGGCGACCGCCTGGTACACCCGGCCTGCTCGCAGGCGCTTGCGCAGGCCTGGGGGCTGCGGCTGCACCAGCACCCATCGGCAGGGCACGACCTGCCACTGGATGCGCCGGACTGGGTGGTCACCCAGGTGCTGGCGTCGATGCGCTGACAGAAACGACGGCGTCGCTGCCGCCGGCACCACGTTGTTTCACGTGAAACATGACGCTGAAGTAGCGCTTGGATTGGCGCTTGGAATGGCGGAGCCAAGCCGGCGCAGGGGGCTGCCCTGCCGTCACTGCGCCTCGTCAGGCTCCTGTTGTGGCTCCTCTTGCGGATCCTGTTGCTGCGCCCAGAGCGCGCTGATGATGTCCGGCACCTGCCGGCTGAGCCGGTCGCGCTGCGCCACATCCGCCAGGCGTGCCCGGTCGGCCTCTTCCAGCGCGCTGGGGTCGGCCCCCAACAGCACGATCGGCTGGAGCAGCTCCGCCGCCTCGGGGTCCTCGAACAGCGGTTCCCACGCCGCGGGCTGCAGCTCGGTCGCCAGCAGGAAGCCGGTACACCAGTTGCCAGCATCGACCCAGAAGCCGTCGGCATCCGCCTCGCCGTCCTCACCGCCCGCCCCGTCAACGGCCGCAGCCGCAGCCTCGCCATCCTGGCGCTCGGCGATGGCAAAGAAGGGCTGCAGCTGGTCGGCATCGGCCTGCAGCTGGCGGTGGATGCTGGCCATGTGGCGCAGCACCAGCTGCACCACACGCTTGGTCTGCTTGCCGCTGACGAAGGGCGGCTCGCTGTCGACCGTACCGCCCCAGACCCGCGGCAGCCAGTCGTCGGCCGCGGGCAGCTCCGGCGCCAGGAGCAGGGCGGTGAGGTAGCCGTCCAGGCCCTCGATGTCCATCGACTCATCGCCGCCGGGCACGCCAGGCACACGGGTGAGCAGGGCATCGAGCTGGTCCAGCTCCACGTCCGTCAGGGGCGGGTTGTCGAGGGCGGGGTTGTATTGGGGATGCTTCACGGCGTTCAGGCAGGGTAGGCGGTTCGGGGAGCGGCCGTTGCGCCGCATCGGCAGCAGCAGCAGCAGCAGGGATTCCGGATGGGGCGAGTGTGGCACGCTCGCGCCCATGATCCACGCCACCATGGACTGCCGACCCGGCTGCGCGGCCTGCTGCATCGCGCCATCGATCTCCAGCCCCATCCCCGGGACACCAGGCATGCCCGACGGCAAGCCGGCCGGCGTGCCCTGCGTGCAGCTGGACGAGGCGCTGCGCTGCCGGATCTTCGGCCACCCCAATCGGCCAGCGGTCTGTGCGAGCCTGCAGCCGTCCGCAGCCATGTGCGGCCCCGACCGCGCACACGCCCTGCAGTGGCTGGGCTGGATGGAAGAGGCCACCCGGCCCGGCCGCTGACCAGCCCCCTGCCTCGGGGCTACTTCGTCAGCTGGACCTGATCGAGGTAGAGCGTGCCGGCGGTGGCGCTCTGCAGCTGCAGGTTGATGCGCTTGATGAGGTTCGGGTTGCCGAGCTGGGCGCGCGTGAGGATCACGTCGGTCCAGGTATTGGCCGCCAGGGTCAGCGAGATGGCCCCGGTCTCGCCCGCCGAGTCCTGCGTCTGCACGGCGATCCGCAAGGGCAGCGCCGTCGGGCTGTAGGCCCAGAAGCGCAGCGTGGCCGTGGCGGAGGCCGCGATGCCCGTGCCATGACGCAGCGACACGCCCCCCCAGCCCTGCAGGTCAGCGCGCAGCGACTTCGTGCCCACCTTGATGGGCGTGGTGTTGGCGAAGTTGCGCGTGGCGCTCCAGGACCAGTCGGCCCAGGTGCTGGCCAGGCTGTCGGTATAGACCAGCGTGGCCGCGCTCGGGCAGGCGATGGTCTTCACCGTGACGGCGTTGCTGGCCACCGAGAGGTTGCCGGCAGCATCGCGTGCCTTCAGCGTGAAGACGTAGCTGCTGCCGCAGTACAGCGAGGTGAGGGCGGTGGAGGTGCCGCCCAGCCCACGGGCGAACAGGCTGCTGCCGTTGTACAGCTCGTAGCTGGCGACGCCCACGTTGTCGCTGGCCGCCTTCCAGCTCAGGGTGACGCCGGTGGCTTTCACACCCGAAGCGGCCAACGCGGTGGGGGCGGTCGGTGCCTGCGTGTCCACCGACGCACCGGGCATCAGGCGGGCCAGCAGCTGGATGTAGGCGGCCTGGTAGTAGATCGCCGGCTCGGTGATCTCCCAGGAGTTCTCCGGCCAGGGCGCGTTCCAGTCCTTGTAGGCCTTCTGCGCCGGCTGGCTGGTGATGCCGGCCACCGAGCCGCTGTAGGTCCGGTTCGGTCCGCCCGGCAGGTAGCCCGGCGGCGGGCCATAGGTGGAGGTCTTGGCGCTGTCCCAGGGCGAGCCGTCACGGAACCAGTTGTGGAAGATCTCGCTGACCGAGGACTCGGCCCCGTAGGCCCCCATGTTGGTCAGCATCACCAGCCCCAGCGGGTTGGCGCCATGCAGCCAGTGCAGGTGCTGCTGCGCCACCTCCTGGTAGAGGGTCGCGTTGGCCGGGTTGATGCCGAACAACGCGAAGTCCAGGTTGATGGCGCCGGCGATCGAGCGCGTCTTGTTGTGCCCCCAGTTGAACTCCGCGTCGGCCAGGTGGGCGCGGTAGAGGTCGGTGCCGGCGCTGTAGTCGGTGATCGACACGGTGCCGTTCTGCGCCGCCTTCTGGGTGCGGATCGCCGTGGACATCGTGGCGGTGACGCCGTTCATGCCCGCATAGCGCAGCAGCGCCACCTGCAGCGGCGCCCAGTAGGGGCCCCACCAGCTGATGCTGACCGGCTGCACCTGGTGGTAGTTCGCCTCGACGAAGCTGCGGTACTCGGCCTTGCCGGTGGCCTCGTAGAGGTAGATGGCGGAGATCAGCGCGCTGCTGCGCTGGCCCGCGGCGTCCACGTCGGCGTCGCCGGCCTTGATGTCGCCGTCGTCACAGGCGGTCTCGAAGGTGGTGAAGTTCGCGGTGGTCGTCTTCGCCCGCGTCCAGGCCGCCTCGGCCCGGGTCAGCAGGTCCGCCCCATAGGTCGCCTGCGAGGCGATGCCCTTGTAGACCACCCCCGCGGCCGCAAACATCGCGCTGCCCGCCAGCGTGGCCGAGCTGCACTCGGGCAGGTAGTAGCGCGCCCGGGCGTCGCTGCTCGGCGGCGTGACCTCGCCATCGTAGGTATCCAGCCCCACCTTCAGGAACAAGCCGTTGGTGCCGCTGGCGTTCTGCATGCGCTTGAGGAACTCCAGCTCGAACTTGACCTCGTCGAGCAGGTCCGGCAGCCCATTGCCGGACTCCGGGATCCCGAAGGCGTCGCCGAACACCGCCGGATTCATCCGGTACGCGTCGAGCAGCAGCAGCACCGCCTCCTGCGCGAAGGTGGTGTACTTGTTGGTATCGCCCGCATCGGCCCAGCCGCCGCTCAGGTCACGTGCCGTCGACGCCACGCCCTTGGCCCAGCGGCTGGTGGCGTAGCGGTCCTGGTTGGCGCGCTCGTAGGAGGCACCGTCGGCCCAGCGCGCATCGGCGTAAGGCGCGACCTTGGCGAAGTTCAGGCGCTGGTAGAAGAAGGTGCGCAGCGCCTGCTTCAGAACCGCGTCGTAGACCCCGGCGCCGATCTCGAAGCGGCCCGAGCCCACGTTGTTCAGCGTGTCGAACAGGTAGTAGGACCCCGGCGCGGTCAGCGCCGAGAAGTCCGCCTGCCAGCCCCGGTCACCGGACTGTGCATGCGTGGCGCCGCTCTTCCAGGCCTGCGCAGTGACACTCAGCACCACCACGTCGTCGGCCCAGCGCCGCACCTGGATCTGCCCGGCACCGGTGCCGGGCGTGTAGGCCTCGGCCGCGTTCCAGCCTGCCTGCGGGTCGGCCAGGATGGCCACCTTGCGCATGCTGGGCAGGTAGCCGAACTGGTCGAGCTTGATGTGCGCCGTCGTGGTCGTCGGTGCCGCCAGGGCGGCGGCGCCACCCGTGACCAGCCCCACGGTCAGCGCGATCTGCGCCAGGTGCGTGCAGGCTGCCGCTGCGCTGGCGACGCGCTCGCGCCGCTGCTGCTTCTTCGTCGTTCTCATGTGGTGTTCCCCGCAAGCGCCAGGCCCCGCGCCCGGCGTCATCGCCGGCTCTCTGTGGCCGGGACGGGCAGCAGTCTGGCGAGCCCATCGACACAACGCCAAGAGGCGTTACGTCTGCTTGCGCGGGGTGCGGCCGGCGGGCGACACAGCGCGGTGTTTCACGTGGAACAAAAAACGGCGCCCCGCAGGGCGCCGTCTGTCTCCTCGGACCTTCTTCTACCGATCAGGCCGCAGCCTTCACCCTCAACCGCCACGCATGCAGCAGCGGCTCGGTGTAGCCGCTGGGCTGTTCCTTGCCCTTGAACACCAAGTCCAGCGCGGCTTGATAGGCGGCGCCGTCGGGGTTGGCCACCAGGCTCTTGTAGAAGGGGTCGCCGGCGTTCTGCTGGTCAACCTTGGCGGCCATGCGGGCGAAGGTGTCGCGCACCTGGGCTTCGGTCACCACGCCGTGCAGCAGCCAGTTGCAGATGTGCTGGCTGGAGATGCGCAGGGTGGCGCGGTCTTCCATCAGGCCGATGTCGTTGATGTCGGGCACCTTGGAGCAGCCCACACCCTGGTCGACCCAGCGCACCACGTAGCCGAGGATGCCCTGGGCGTTGTTGTCGATCTCCTTCTGGCGGTCCTCGGCGCTCCACTCGGCCTTGGCGACCACGGGGATGGTCAGCAGGTCGTTGACGAGCTTGCTGGTGATCTCGGGCGTTGGCGGCGCAGGCCGCACCGCTGGCCGAACAGAACATTGCAGCCCAATTTCCGCGGCACAGTTCAGCGTCCGAGTGTGCAGTCATCAAGCGACAGCGTTGCATCTTCCTTACTTCACTGCATTCCGGCGGGCACAATCTTCCGGCCTCGCTAACCCATCAAGATCCCCATGTCCCGCATCTTCGACAACATCCAACTGGAGCTGCTGCAGGCTCTGCGCTCCACGTTGGAGGTGTCGAAGCGAGCGGACTTCTGCATCGGCTATCTCAACCTGCGGGGCTGGCAGGCCATCGACGACCTCATCGCCGGCTGGGATCCCGCCTCCGGTCAGGTCTGCAGGGTTCTGGTGGGCATGCAGCGCCCGCCGCAGGATGAGATCCGTGAGTTGTATCGGCAAGCGAGCGAAGAAGGCTGAATCGACAACGCGACCGCAAGCCGCCTGAAGACCCAGTTCGCAGCCCACCTGCGCGAGCAGATCACGCTGGGCATTCCCACCGGGCGGGACGAAGCGGGGCTGCGTCGCCTGGCTCGGCAGTTGCGGGCCGGGCAGGTCGTCGTCAAGCTGTTCCTGCCCTATCCGCTGCATGCCAAGCTCTATCTGCTGTTCCGCGACGACGTGAACAACCCGATCACCGGATTTGTCGGCAGCAGCAATCTCACAATGTCCGGCCTGTCCAGGCACGGCGAGCTGAACGTCGATGTGCTGGATCACTTGGGCACGCAGAAGCTGTCGGAGTGGTTCGACGCGCGCTGGGCCGACCG
>Ga0073899_10000462_pt1 | contig 37401 bp, 33 predicted proteins | sample KloWWTmetaKNB5Ph_FD_88975 | JGI IMG/M metagenome (GOLD analysis project Ga0073899, IMG submission 88975) | Active sludge microbial communities from Klosterneuburg, Austria, studying microevolution and ecology of nitrifiers - Klosterneuburg... | ecosystem: Engineered > WWTP > Aerobic digester >... | reverse complement strand
GATTTGCTTTCACCGCCGAGCGAGGATCGGGTCGTTGACGGACGGGGCAAATCCGCTGTTTCCCTGCATCCGTGGTAGTGCTGTGCTCCAAACACTACAGCGGATTTGAGGAAACAACGGATTCGCTTTCGCGATTGAGCGAGGATCGGGTCGTTGACGAACAGATCAAATCCGCTGTTTCCCTGCATCCGTTGTTGTGCTGTGGCATTAAAGTCTATTTTCAGCAAGACAATCAGGTCGCAAATCTGGGGCGGCTGCGCACGCGCAGGTAAAAGATCAACCAGACGCCTGTGATGACGATGCTCACGACGGCGGCGCTGAAGAAAATCTGCGACACGCTCCACCCCAGGTTGTCGTAGGCGTAACCGGCCCACAGTGTGCTGATCGACTGCGTCAGGGTGAAGGCCGCAAACTCGAAGGCGAAGACGCGCCCCCGCAAGCGATCCGGGATCAGGATCTGCAGCAGCACGGCGGAGAAAACCCAGACGACGCCCGTGCCAATGCCGCGCACCGTGGTGGCGCCCAGCATCCAGCCCAGCGAAGGCGCCAGCGCCAGCCCCAGAATGCCCAGCGTCATGGCAAAATAACCGATTGAGACCGCTTTGAGCATCCCGCCCCACGTATCGCCCAGCAGGTGACGCACCACAATCGGGCCAAAGCCGGTGCCGATCCCGACCGCGGCATAGAGCAGCCCCAGTGTGAGCGTACCGTTGCCGTTGAGTGGGAAGATTTGTTCTGCTAACGGAATCTCCAGCACATTGACGCTGCCCCACACCAGCGAGCCACCCGCCTTGATCAGCGCAAAAGCCAGGAGCACAGGCTGCGCCCAGAGATAGCGCATCCCTTCGAAGATTTCGAGGAACGCGACGCGCGCTGTCGACTGTGTGCTCTCCGCGTGTTCGCGCCCGCGGCTTCTGACCGCGATACGCGTGACAAACCAGGCCGAGAGTAGAAAGCTCAGCGCATCCAGGACGAAGGCCGTCTGCACGCCAAAAAACGCTGTTGCCAGCCCGCCGAGCAGCGCGCCGATGGCCAGCATCGTGCTCCAGGTAAAGCTGTCCAGTGCGTTGGCCGTGACAAGATCCTGCTTGTCCACCACAGCCGGCAGGTAGGCTTGCTCAGCCGGGGAAAAGATGGCGCTGAAGACGAATTGGAGCGCGGTCAGCACATAGAGCAGCCAGATGCGCTCCGGCCGATCCACGAACAGAAAGCCCAGCACCGTCACGGCGCGCAGTACATCCGCCCAGATCAGCAGCGAGCGCCGCTCGAAGCGGTCGGCCAGCACCCCGGCAAAGGGACTCATCACAAAGAGCGGCAGAAAGCGCGCCAGGAAGAGAAAGCTGATCGCAGTGCCCGCGCCGCTCAATGCGGCGATCAGCGAGGCCGAGGCGAGCAGGTTGAACCAGTCGCCCAGGTTGCTGACGACGCGCGCAAACCACAGATTGCGGAAGTTGCGATTCCGTTGCAGGAGGGAAAGATAGAGTTTCAACGTTACACTGCTTTTTGACGCAGCAGCCGGCACGTTGCATCGACCAGCACAGCCGCGCCGAGTGGCAGGGCGGATTCGTCGATGTCAAAGATCGGCGTGTGGTGCGGCCGGTTGACGGCATCTTTCTTGGCGCCCAGCATGAACATCGCGCCCGGCGCCTGGCGCGTCATGTAGCTGAAATCCTCGGCGCCCATCATCGGTTCGGGGTCGATCAGTGCGTGTGCGCCGACCAGGTCGCGCGTGGAGACGCGCAGCAGGTGCGCCACATCCGGGTCGTTGTACATCGATGGGTAACCGGGATGCAGCTTCAGCTCGAAATCACCGCCCAGGACGCGGCTGATCTCCAACGCCTTGGCCAGCTCGTCGCGCAGTTGTTGGCGCACATCGTCCTCAAAGCTGCGCATCGTGCCGGCCAGATAGACCTGGCTGGGGATGACATTGGAGGCCGCACCGGCCAGGATCATACCGATCGAAAGCGCAGCGGCCTTGGTCGGGTCGATGCGGCGTGCGCGAATGCCTTGGATCGTGTTCAGCACCTGCGCCAGGATGAAAACCGGGTCGACGGTCTGGTGCGGGAACGCGCCGTGGCCGCCGGTGCCGCGCAGCCAGACCTCGAAGGAGTCTTCGTTGGCGCTGGCGTAGCCGTCGGTGATCGAGATGCGCTTGGCAGCGATGTCACTGGCAACGTGCAGCGCCAGCACCGCATTGACGCCTGCCAGCGCCTTGTCCTCGATCATACGCGTGGCGCCCGATTTGTTCTCGTTGTCGCGCGCCTCTTCACTGGGCTGGAAGAGAAAGCGAATCTGGCCTGCGGGGCGGTCGGGCATGGCGGCCAAAAGCCTGGCCACGCCCAGCAAGATCGCGGTGTGCGCGTCGTGGCCGCAGGCGTGCATTACGCCCGGCGTCTGCGAGCGATACGGGACATCGTTCTCTTCGTCGATCGGCAATGCGTCCATGTCGCCGCGGATGGCGACGACCGGCCCACCCTCGCCAAGATAGCCGACGACGCCGGTCTTGCCGACGCCCGTTTGCACCTCGATGCCCAGCGCGGCCAGTTCGTCTGCCACTAAGCTGGCCGTGCGCTGCTCCTGAAAGCTGAGTTCAGGATGGGCGTGGATGTCGCGACGCCAGGCAGTCAGTTGGCCGGACAGGGCCTGCGCCTGGGCGAAAATATCGGCTGGAGTGGTCATGTGCGCCTCTGTTGATTAGGATGGAACATCTGTTTATCAGCGCATTGTAGGACACGACAGGACGATCAAAAAAATGCGGGGATACGTTTTGACGCATCCCCGCATTGCGCAAAGTGAAATCTCTCCAGGCGCGTCGAATGGCTAGAGGCTCACAATGCCGAGCAACATCAACACGAGCAGAATCAGCGGTTGGTGCACGAGGTAGATAGGAAGCGAGTGACGTCCCAGCCAGCGCAGCCCGCGGATCGGCGCAAGATCGCCCCAGTCGGGCAGCGAAATCAGGCGCCGGTTGTTGGCATAGAACCAGTTGCCAAACCAGACGCCCAACAACACCACGCCAAACCAGGGAATGAGCGGGAAATAGTCCACCGCCGGGTAGCGCGTGGGGGTGATGCCAAAGGGCGCCAGCCAGCGCCCGTCCAGAAAGAACACGAACAGGGATGCGCCCAGCGGAATGGAAATCCAGCGCCCGTCGAAATGCAGGGGTTCAAGCCATTTGCCCGCGGCGGAGAGCGCAACCCACAGCGCCAGGTTGAACCACTTGAAGCGCAGCAACGGATAGGCCAGGATCGTGGAGATGCCGATCAGGTGCAGGATGCCGAAATCCACATAGCCGACGCCGGCGACGGTCACGACGAGGGTGATGATCATACCCAAACCGAAAATTTTCAACCCACGCAGCAGGAACTTGGGAAAGAGGCGCGCTTCCGGCCCGTGCTGAGCGCGCTCGCGACGGTAGACCAACGTCAGCGACACGCCGACCAGGATCAAAAACGTGCCCGCGGTAAAGCGTTGCCAATATTTCCAGAAGCCCTCCCACAACACGACATCGGGCAGCACGCGCCAATACCATAGATCCCACATCGTGTGGTAGACGATCATGGTGATGATGGCGACCCCGCGCAGTGCGTCGATTTCCCAGAAACGCACACGTTTCGCCTGCGTTACGCCTTTTTGAATCGCGGCAGTTGTCGTCGCCATGCACTTCCACACTTTCGGCCAAAATGGAGCGAATCGGTTGATGGTCGCCCGATTATACCATCGGTGACGTTTCCCGGCAGCGCGGCTTCAGGGTACAATGCACCTACTATGCTGAAGGAATTCTGGAGGAAAACCCATGGGACTAGAGTGTGATGTTGCTCGCACGCGCACCAACCACATCCGCTTGATGCGGGATACGCTGGCGGTGCTCGACTATATGCTCGACGATGTCAGCCAGGCGACGGCCACCACGCGCCGTGACCCCAACGACGGCGACAAAGGCTGGACGGTGGCCGAGGTCGTCTGCCATCTGCGCGACTTCGATCGGATTTTCTTAGACCGGGTGCAGCGGATCGTGGCTGAAGACGAGCCGAAGCTGCTGGGCTATGATCACGAGCAGTTAGCCGTCGATGGGCGCTACAACGAGCAGGATCTGCGCACGACATTACGCGATCTCCAGCAGTCGCGCGCCGAGTTTGTCACGTGCTTTCAGGCGCTGAGCGAAGCACAGTGGGCGCGCGCCGGCATCCATGCGGAGCGTGGCCGCTTCACGCTGGACGATGCGTTGATGCAGGTGGGTCTGCACGACGCACTCCACCTCGAGCAGATCACACGAATTTTGCGAGGCTAATCCTATGTGGGCTTTTCTACGCATGATGCTGAGCGCCGCACTCACCGCCCTGGCCGTGCCATTCTATCTGCGCTGGAGTAGCGACCAGGCGGATCAGCAGCTTGATAAAATGCAGCGGGCCGTCCACTTCACGCCGGGCGCCGAGTCGCCGCTTCCGCCAGAGGTGCTGGCGGGCGCGGCCGGGCTGAGCATCAGCCATTTTGCGATTGGGCGCACCCTGCGCTTGCGTTGGTGGCAATCTATCCTCAGCCTGCAGTTTGGCGTCGTGCTCGGCGTGTTTGTCTTCATCTATCGCATGGACGCCGAAGATGCATAACAGCTACAGCTTTTACCATTCACCCAAGACGCTTGACGAAGCGCTTTACCTGAAAGCCAAATATGGTGACGACGCTCGCGCGGTGGCCGGCGCCACCGATCTGTTGGTGGAGATCGAGCGCGGCGTGCGCAAACGCAGCGACGGCCGCGCGCCAGGGATGATCGATCTGACGCGCATCCCTGGTCTGGCCGTGATCGAAGCGCACAGTGGGCTGATCGAGCTTGGCCCACTCGTGACGCACAATCAGTGCGTCGCCAGCGCGCTGATCGTCGAGCGGGCGTTTCCGCTGGCGCGCGCCTGCTGGGAGGTGGGTGCGCCGCAAATTCGCAATCGCGCCACGGTGGTCGGCAACTTGATCACGGCCAGCCCAGCCAACGATACGATTGCGCCGTTGTTGGCGCTGGATGCCTCCATCACCGTGCGTAGCTCGGAACGCGGCGCGCGTATTATGCCGCTGGTCGAATTCATCACCGGCTTTCGCAAGGTGGATCTTGCCCCCGACGAATTGGTCACCAAGGTTTCATTTCCCGCCTTGAACGCACGCACCGATGGTCTTTTTATCAAGCTGGGTTTGCGGCGCGCCCAGGCGATCAGCGTCGTCAACGTGGCAGTGTTGATCGAGCGAGAGCAGCCAACCGGTGATGCGCCGGTCGTGCGCGCCGCGATTGCGCTGGGCGCGGTGGCTCCCGTCGTCGTGCGTGCGGCCGCCGCAGAAACTTTCCTCATTGGTAAGCCGCTGAACGCCGCCAGCATCGCCGAGGCGGCGCGGTTGGCGGTGACGGCCGCGGCGCCGATCGACGACATGCGCAGCAGCGCCGAATATCGCCGCGCCATGATCGAAACGCTCACAGCGCGGGCGCTGCATCAGATCGCGGCTGGCGCGGCGCGCGCAGGCTGGCCACAAAAGCCGATCCTGCTGTGGGGCGACACGGATGGCGTCTGGCCGGTGACCACGCCGGGCAAAGCAAAGGCCGCGGGCGCGCCAGATGTCAGAGAGAAACGTGCGCTGGTCAACGGGCGCGTAACGCCTTTGCAGGGCGGCATGACCTTGCTCGACAGCCTGCGCGCCGCGGGTCTGGTCGGCGTCAAGGAGGGCTGCGCTGAGGGTGAATGTGGCGCGTGCACGGTGTCGCTCGACGGCATGGCGGTCATGGCGTGTATGGCGCCCGCCGAGCGCGCCTGGGGCAGCACAGTCGTCACTGTCGAAGGGATACGCGCCACAGAGCAGTTGCATCCTGTGCAGCAGGCGCTTGTGCAAAGCGGCGGCGTCCAGTGTGGCTATTGCACGCCCGGCTTCGTCATGAGCGCGGCCAAGCTGCTGGAGGAGCGACCGCACCCCACTGCCGCGGAAGCCGCCGAGGCGCTGACCGGCAACTTCTGTCGTTGCACCGGCTATCACAAGATTCTGGATGCGGTGGTGTTGGCGGGGACATTGCAGCCAACTGCAGGGGAGCCTGACGAGACGGTTTGATGATGCGTCGTTTCTTTGCTTGGCTGAAACAGCAGATCCAGGAAGACACGGCGTCCGTCACCTCGCCCCCCATCTCCCACACAGTGCGCACTTCCCCCGCGCAGTTCGAGATTCCGGTGTTGCTTGTCCAGTATTTCCCGACCAAAGGCAACCTTATCGACCGCAGCGTCACGGGTGATGTCGGCGGGTCGCTGGACGCACTCCGCACCCACACGCAGACAACGACGGCCGCCGTGATCGAGGCGCTGGGGCAAGGCAGCCGCTTTCGCGCCTACAAGCATCCTGACGCCACGCCCAGCCTGCGCTTCACCGTTGTGGAGAGTCTGGAGTTCCTGGAGCCGCTGCCCACCTGGCGCAAGCCAGGCCATCGCGCGCCGATGACGGATTATCGCGCCATCATGGATCGGATCGACGCGCGGCGTTGGGTGATGGAGCATGGCGTCAAGGAGATCTGGATCTGGGGCTATCACGGCGGCGTGATTGACCTGTGGGAGTCAAACATGGCGGGGCCATGGGGTGACATCAGCAACAGCGACTGCGACCCGCACGATCTGCCTGTCTTTGATCGCACCTACACCGTCTACCACTATAACTATGGCCGCGGGCCTTCTGAGGCGGTCGAAGACCACATGCATCAGATCGAGGCGGTGCTGCGTCACGTTGACGCCGAGCTCTTCTGGAACAAATTTGTGGGCAAGCCGGGCGAAGGGCGTTGCGGCTGGGCGCACTATCCACCCAATGGCGTGCGCGACTACGACTGGCGCAATCGCACCATCGTCTGGAGCGACATCGAAGATTGGCGGCCCGAAGGCGGCGGGCAGAAGATCCCCATTAACTGTGACCGCTGGCATGGCGACAGCTTGCAATGGTTTATCTACTGGATGCAGAGCCTGCCCGGCGCCGACAACGGCCTGACCTGGCGCGGCCGGCCGTTGAGCAATTGGTGGAGCTTTATCGGCGATTTTGACGCGGCGATGCAGGCGCGACGAGGGTTAGTTGAATAACAGAGCAGGCAGCGAGCTTGTGATACAATAGCAAGCGCCAATGACTTGAGATGCTAAAAGGCGTATTCCTTGTGCTGCAAACTGAGATGAATATCGAACAGGCGTTTCTACAACTCGACGAGCAACAACGCGCCGACATCATCTATCACGGGACGCTGCTGCGGCTTTCTGAACTCAGGAAGCGGCGCTTTCTTGCCGAAAGTAAGGTACGCGAACTCGAGGAACGGTACGCGCAGCCGCTATGGCAGCTTGAGCAGGAGCGACTGCCGCAAGATGCTTCCATCGAAATGCATGAGGATTATATTTTGTGGGGGCATTGGGTGCAGGTGGCTGCTGACGCCGCCGAAGAAATCCACCGGCTGGAGCCAATCGTAAATCAGCCAATTCCTCCGGCGGATTTACTCTATGCAAGCCGCTGACCGTCTGCTGGAAATCGAGCGCCTCTGCTCCGGCCTTACATTTGCTGTCGTTCCACTCGATCTAGATGGTGAAACGCTCCGTGTTATTCTCTATTTGAACAACGGCTCGACACTGCGCATTACCGAACAATGGCAAGGATCTGCAATCCGCAAGTACAGCTATTACTTGCTTAACTCCGATAACACGCTCCACACCGGCTGGGATAATGCACCGCACCACCACAGGCTGAAGTTGGCTCAATTCCCTCATCACAAGCACGTCGGTTCGCAAGGTAATATTCAGGATTCGAGTGAGGCAAGTTTAGAGGCCGTCTTGCAGGTCATTCGAGAACAGATTTTTCCCAAATAGGTGCTCACGACCGCTGTCGCACATCCAGCGCGTCGCGCAGTCCGTCGCCGAGCAGATTGAAGCCCAGCACCGTCAGGATCAGCGCAATGCCGGGAAAGACGATGAGGTGCGGCGCGGTGAAGACCTGGTTGCGCTCCTGGCCGATCATCGAGCCCCATTCCGGCGTCGGCGGCTGCGCGCCCAGCCCAAGAAACGAGAGCGCGGCCGCATCGAGGATGGCGACCGCAATGCCCAGCGTGCCCTGCACGACGAGCGGCGTCAGCGCGTTAGGCAGGATGTTCTGGAGCAGGATGCGGCGGGACGAGGAGCCGATCGACTGGCCGGCGAGCACGTAGTCCTGCTGCTTGATCGACAGGACGCTGGAGCGCATGATGCGCGCGTAGACGGGGATGCTCACGATGCCGATCGCCAGCAGCGTGTTGATGAGGCCCGGTCCCAGCACCGTGACGATGGCAATCGCCAGGATCAGGCTGGGAAAAGCAAGCAGGATGTCCATCAATCCCATGAGCAGGTTATCGGTGTACCCGCCTACATAGGCCGACACGGCGCCGATAAACGCGCCGATGACGATCGCAAAGCCTACCGAGAGGATGCCAACCATGAGCGACAGCCGCGCCCCGTACAGCACGCGGCTGTAGAGGTCGCGCACATTGCCGTCGGTGCCGAAAAAGAATTCCGGCTGGTCCGCGGGGCAGCCAAACAGACGGATGCATGGCGCCGCGCGCTTTTGAACGTCCACAATGCCAATCTGCGATTGAACTGGATCGTGAGTGGCTAGAAATGGCGCAAAGACGGCGATAAAAATCAAGCAGCCCAGGATGATCATCCCGATGATCGCGGAACGGCGGTGAAAGAGCCGGTGAAAGGCAGTGCTCCATAAGCCGCGCGGCTTGGTGTTGAAGATCGGTTCGACCGAAGCCGGTGAGGTGGTGATAGCGGATGTAGTCATAGATAATTCAGCAGGCGCCAGTTAGCTTAAACGAATGCGCGGGTCCAAGACTGCATAAGAGAGATCGACCAGCAGATTGACGAACACGTAGATAAAGGCGATGACGAGCGTAAAGCCCTGGATCACGATGTAATCACGCGAGGTGATGGCGTCGAAGAGGGTGCGCCCTACACCGGTCAGGCCGAAGATCGTCTCGGTCAGCACTGCGCCGCTGAGCAGGCCGCCAAGCGACAGACCCACCACCGTCACGACCGGCAGCAGTGAATTGCGCATGGCGTGGCGAAAGACCACGTGACGCTCGTTGAGACCCTTGGAACGCGCCGTGCGCATATAGTCCAGCGTCATCACTTCCAACAGGCTCGAACGGGTCATGCGCGCGATGATCGACATCGGCACGGTCGCCAGGACGATGACCGGCAAGATCAGATGGCGGGCGGCGTCGCCGGCGACTTTCCAGTTGAGCGTCAAGATGCCATTGACGATATACATCTGCGACAGAAAATCGAGCAGTGTGCGTGGCGGGCCGCTCAAATTCTCCATCCCCCACGCTTCTGGGATGGTTTGCACGATCAGGCCAGGCTGCAATCTGCCGGAAGGCGGCAGTGCAAACGGCGTATCCTTGAACGCCACAGCAAAGAGATAGGCGGCCAACAACCCCAACACAAAAATAGGCACCGAGACGCCCAGGTTGGCAAAGATCATGGTGATGGCGTCGATGGGGGAATTCTGCCAATAAGCGGCCACCACTCCTAATGTCATACCGACAATAGTGGCGACGAGCAGCGAAAGCAGCGCCAACTCGATGGTGACCGGCAGCCGTTCCATCAACATGTCGGTGACGGGCCGGCCAAAGCGCAGCGACTCTCCCAGATCTCCCGTCACCGCGCGCCCAAAGTAGTACACAAATTGCACGGGAATAGGTTGGTTCAAGCCTGTGCGCTCGATAAAAGCATCACAGACGGCTTTGGTGGCTTTTTCGCCCAACATGGCGCGACAGGGGTCGCCTGGAATCAAGCGGCTCAGCAAGAAGGTCAGGAAGAGGATCCCGATCATGACCGGGATGGCAAGCACAATGCGCCGAAGAATGTATGCGATCACGACTTTTCAATCCGAATCATACTTTGCTTAAAACCAGGCCGGCCAGATAGAGGATTGGGCGGCAATTGCCGCCCAATCCTTCATTCCCGCTAGAATTACCTCTACTCCGTGGCCGGTGCGTTCAACAGACCGTTGAAGAGCGACGAGAAGTAGCTGAATTGGCCGGAATTTCCAACGTGAAGCGGATGGGAGGCGTTCCACTGCACCGCGTAGGAAAGCACGACATCGTTGGCATCCAGCGTGGCGCCATTGTGGAACGTGACGCCGTCACGCAGCGTGAAGGTCCACTCCGTCAGATCTTCGTTGGCCGACCACTCGGTCGCCAGCGACGGGATTACAGCGACGGTGCCTGGTTCATAGGCCAACAGCGACTGCATTATCTGCTCGCAGGCGCGCAGTGTTTCGCCGTCGGTCTCGTCGGCGCAGTAGAGGCCGATCGGCTCAGCGTTCTGCATCCAGACCATTGCTTCGCGGCCGCCGGGGTTCATGAGCGCAAACTGTTCGGCGCCGATATCCGACGCATACGCACCTTCGACATCCGCCTTGAAGGCTGCGGCATTGCCACCATGCGCCACCGGAATCATGGGCACGTGCTGCTTGATCAGCTCGTTGGCCGTATCGTAGAAGGGTTGGCGCTCTTCCGGCGTGGCTTTGGTCGAGCCTTCCTTCAGTGCGTCCCAGAGGTCAGGGAACCCTGCGCCAAACTGCGCGGAGGCGCCAGGGCCAAAGTGATAGTCCAGGAAGTTGGTGGCGTCCGGGTAATCCGCGCCCCAGCCCAGCATGTGGAAGCCGTCGATCTCGCCGTCGTTTGCCGCGGTCAGGAAGGAGCCGGATTCCATCACGACGATCTCGGCTTCGACGCCGAGGTCGGCCAACTGCGCCTGGATGTCCTGGGCGACGATGCCCGGGTTGGGCAGGTAACCGCGCACCACGTCACGATAGGTGATGGTCGTCTTGAAACCGGGCAGCACGCCTTCTTCTTCCAGAATTTTCTTGGCTTCGTCTGGGTTGTAATCGTACCAGGTCTGGCCTTGGCTGTAGCCAAAGATGGAAGGCGGCATGAACTGCGTCGCCAGAGAGGAGCCTGGTGGATAGAAGTTGTCGATCAGGCGCTGGCGGTCGATGCCCATGGCGAAGGCCTGACGCACGCGTTCGTTGTCGAAGGGCGGGAATTTGTTATTCATGCCCAGATAGAAGACATTCGTGCCGCTGCGCAGCGCCAGTTGCAGATTTGCATCATCTTCAATGGTCGTAAAGTCATCGGCGCCGACGCCGTCAATGCCATCGACCGTGCCCGCCTGCAGCTCGACCAGACGTTGCGCGCTTTCCGCGCCCCAGCGGAAGACTACGGTGGCCGGGATGGCCTTTTCGCCCCAGAAGTTTTCGTTGCGCTGGAAGATCATCTGGTCGCCGCGGCGCCACTCGGCCAGCGTGTAGGGGCCGGTGCCATTGGGATTCTCAATCAGGTCGCCGCCGCCGCCGGTGGCTTCCAGGTAGTCGGCGTCGTTGATGGCAAAGGCGGAAAAGGCCACTTTGGCCGGGAACGCCACATCCGGGTAGCAGAGCGTAAACTTGACGGTCTGCTCGTCCACCGCTTCCATGGATTTGAACAGACCGCCGTAATCGCAGTTTTCGGCTGCATAGACCATCGGTTCAAATGGACCGGCCGGCGCGGCTTCAGCCGCCGCTTCTGTTGCGGCCGGCTCTTCGGAGGTGGCGCCAGATGGACTTGCCGGGGCGGCGCAGCCGCCGATGACAAGACCCAGGATGAGCAACACGCTCAATAGGAGCATTCGCTTGCGCGTCATTGGGATCTCCTTTCAGAGTTGGTTGGGTTGTGGAAATATCATTCGAGCGGCATGAGGATCATACCGAACTTTAGAGCTATACAATACTGGAAAATAGACGCTCTGGCAAATCACCCGCACGATTGCCGTCTTATGTCAGGCGCATGATGCGGTGGCGTTATTGCCGTTGACGCGGATCCAGTGCATCGCGCAGGCCATCCCCCATGAAGTTGATGGCGAGAATGGTCAGCGAGATCAACAAGCCGGGGAAAAAGGAGATCCAGGGCATGGTCGTCAGGAAATCCTTGCCTTCGTAGAGCAGCCGCCCCCACGTTGGCACATCCGACGGGAAGCCCAAGCCTAAAAACGAAAGCGTGGACTCGGTAAGGATGGCAGCCGCGACCTCCAGCGTGGCCGCGACAATGATGGAGCCAAAGACGTTGGGCAGAATGTGGCGCATCATGATGCTGTTGTCGCGTGCGCCGACGTTGACGGCTGCTTCGACGTATTCCTTGCGCTTGATCGATAGCACTGAGCCGCGCACGATGCGCGAGGTTGGCATCCACCCAAACATGCCGATGACGGTGACCACCAGCAAGAAGGCGCCTAATTCCTGGCCGAGACTTCTCCGCAGTGTATCCTGAAGCAGGCTGCTGATGACCAGGAGCAGGGGCAACTGCGGCAGGGCAAACATCATATCGGTAAAACGCATCAACAAATTATCAAGACGCGGCACAAAACCGGACAACAGACCCACGGTTGTGCCAAAGGTCATGGCGATAAGCATGGCCGCAAACCCCACCGCCAGCGAGATGCGTCCACCGTAGAGGTTGCGTGCGAATAGATCGCGGCCAAGATCGTCAGTGCCAAAGGGATGGGCGGACGAAGGCGCCTCACCGGACGCCATGATGTCGATGTACTTTGGATCCACGCGATAAATGTACGGGCCGGCCACGACCGCGAGAATGAGGGCGACAAGCACGATCAAGCCAAAGACGGCAAGCCGGTTGCGCCGGAATTGAATCCAGGCGTCCCCCCATAACGTGCGGTGCTTGCGTTGTACAACTTTGCCGGTAAGCGTCGGTGAGGCTGTTGTGGCTGTCATACTGATGCAGACCCCTTCAGGATATTAAAACCGAATACGCGGATCGAGCACGCCGTACAGCACATCGGCGATGAGGTTAAAGAAGACCACCAGCACGGCAAAAATAAAGAGCGTTGTCTGGACAACCGGCACGTCGTTGCTCTGGATCGCCAGGATCAGCAGCGCGCCTAGCCCGTTGACGCGGAAAATCTGCTCGGTAATGATAGCGCCGCCGAAAATGCCGGGAATCCCCAGCGCGACCAGCGTCACCACCGGGATCAGGCTGTTGCGCACGACATGACGCATAACAACAACCTGCTCGTTGAGTCCTTTGGCGCGCGCAGTGCGGACGTAATCCTGTTTGAAGTTTTCGAGCGCGGCCGACCGTGTAAAACGATTGATCGCCGCCATCTGGAAGAAGGTGAGCACAAATACCGGCAACACCAACTGTCTGATCTGCTGAGCAAAGGTGGACCAACTGTTGACCACCAGCGTCGTGTTATAAATGGTAGGGAACCAGCCAAGCCAGACGCCAAAGACCAGGATGACCAGAAGACCTGTAAAAAAAGTGGGGAGGGAAAACCCGATCACCGAGATCACACTGTTGATCTGGTCGAAGAGGCGATTATGGTGATAGGCGCCCAAAACACCCAGCGGCACCGCGATCACGACGGAGAGCAGGTAGGACAGGCCAACCACCCACAGCGTCTGCGGCAGGCGTTGCAAAATCAGATCGATGACAGGGACGCCGCGGCTCGTCCAGGAAACAATGCGGAGACGATTCTCCGAGTCGCCAATTTGCAGACCAGTCAACTTTTCCACCGCCGCAGTAGGCTCGACAATGAAAAACTGGTTCATCCATTTCAAGTAGCGGATGTGAACGGGCTGGTCGAGACCGAGAGATTCGCGAATACGGACGCGCACTTCTTGGGGGATGCTCAATGGGAGGTTAGCCGAAGGGTCGCCAGGCGCCAGATCCAGCAGCAGAAAAATGATCAGACTGATGAACAATAACGTCGGGATGGCCGTCAGCACACGCCGGAAAACATACTGGCCCATAGCAGTTCCCTCATAGATACGTAACCTGGAGATTGGTCGTTTAAGCCGGAAGGGAAACTCAGGGGCTGCACCAGGCCGTCAGTGCAGCCCCTGAGTTTATCATCGTGCTGGGCGCTAGAAAACCGAGTTTCCTTACTTAACGAAACTCACACAAAACCACCAAGAGCACAAAGGACGCTAGCTTTAACTTTGTGTCTCTGTGTGAGGCAAAGTCGTGAACTACTGAGTTTCTGTTGTGTGGCAAATCGCCTGAAGCTGAAGCTCCAGAAACTCGGTTTTCAAAGGCGCCTTTCTGCCGAACAGGTCACCGCGCCCGGCTCCAATTTTCGATGTTCCATTCCTCCGTCTCAAAGCCACCCAACTCTACACCTTGCAGAGTGTTGGCGTGTGCAGAGACAGAAGCACGGAAGACCAGCGGCAGATTCACGTAGTCTCGAGCTATCATGTCGTTCAACTGGTGCACCAGGTCGATGCGAGCATCTGGGTCGGCGGTCGCGGCCAGCTCGCCCCACAGCGCATCAAAATCGGCATTACACCAGCGCTCGATATTTTCACCACCCCAGGCATTGCTGCTGTTGGCAATGTTGACGCCGTTTTCGGTGAGGCAGCGCCAACCGCCCAGGTAAGCCTGCGGATTGGGGCTGTCGTTGCCGTTGGTGAACATCTGCACGTCGCTGTAGAACTTGGCCAGAGAATCGGCGTTGTCGGTCGGGCCGAAGAAGACGCCGGCATCGATGTTTTTCAGTTCCGTCGCCACCCCGATCTCACCCCACCACTGTTGGATAAGCGCCTGGGTTTTCTGGCGCACGGCGTTGGTCGAGGTCTGATAGAGCACGCGCAGTTCGACGCCATCTTTCTCGCGCACGTTGTCACCATTGCTGTCCACCCACCCGGCGCCCTCAAGCAGCGCCTGAGCGCCGGCGATGTCCTGGGTCAAACAGCCGTCGTTCGCCGTCGTTACATAGAGTTCAGGGCCAGAAACAATATTGCAGGTGGGTTTGCCGCCCGCACCGTACAACTGTTCGGCGATGATCGTGCGGTCGATCGCCATTGACAGCGCCTGGCGCACAGCCGGGTCAGCCAGGAACGGGTGCGGGTTCGGTTCGGCCTCCGACCATTCGGAGCGTGCGTCGCCCAATGCGGGGTCCGGGTTGGTGAAGTTGATCAAAATACGCTCGACATTGCCACCAAAGGCGGCGACGACCGTACCCATGCCCTTCGCTGCCATTTCGTTGAGGATGTCCGGTGGAATCTGCAGGTTCCACGCATAGTCGGCCTCGCCGGTCTCGAGTACAGCGCGCGCGGCCGACTCGGCGTCGCCGCCGCCCTTCATTACAACTTCGGCAAAGTGAGGCTGATTCTCAAAGCGATAGGTTGGGTTTACTTCATAAACAACGACGTCGTTGGCGCGGAAATCTTTCACCTTGTAGGGGCCGGTGCCGATCGGGAAGCTGTTGGCCTCGGCGCAGGTGGCGGCGGCCGCGCCGACGCAGTTCTCAAACTGCGCTTTCTGCAGGACAGGCGACAGATAGCCGATGAACGCATAGTACGGGTACGGCTGCGGTGTGGTGAAGGTAATCTTCACTGTGCCCGCATCAACCGCCTCGACGCTCTCGACGGCCGAGAAGTTGCCAGAGGTGCAGCCCGTTTCCGGGGTGACGCAGTACTGCCAGGTGAAGACAAAGTCATCCGCGGTCAACGGTGTGCCGTCCGACCACAAAACGTCGGGAACCAGCTTGTAGGTGATGGTGGTCAGGTCTTCAGAGACGCCGCCATTTTCCACCGTCGGCACTTCCTGCGCCAACGTCGGGATCAGATTGCCGGCGGGGTCGTATTCGAGCAGGGATTCCAATACCAGCGAACCGGCGTGATAGTCCTTGGTGCCGGTGGACTGGTAAGGGTTGATGATCGACACGGCCTGCCAATAAAGCAGCGTCAGCGTGCCGTCGGTGCCGCGGCCTGGCTCGGCCGGCAAGTCCGACGACGGCGCGGCCGCGGCCGGCGCGCCGTCTGCCCCTGTTGACGGGCCGGCCGCCGGTGCAGCACAGGCGGTGAAGACCATCGCCAGCACGACCAGCAGACCGAACAGATAGAAAGTTCTCCGGTTTCCTTGGTGTGTCATAGTTGCTCCCTTTGTTTGATTCAACATGATATGGGTAGACAGAACACTCTGATGCAACGCATAACTTCACGGGTAGCGACGCCATCGTCAATGCGACAGACGGCGTCTGCTTGCTGTGTCGGGGGAATATCATCTACATTCACGGTTTGAGCGGCGCCATCGTACACGCTTTCGAGGCAGTTGTCAAAGCGAGAAAAAATGGCGCCAGCGCCTTTACGCGCAGGGGAAGACGCCGTGAGACGATCTAAACAGAATTCAACTTTTATGTAGAGTCGGCGGGCGGTTGGGGTGAAGCAGGATGTACGCGTGTGAGGGGAGTGCCCTGGCGTCTCGCTTGTCGGTGCACGCTTATCAGCGCACCTGAGCCAACAGAGAGGGGGATCTCTTGTTGGCTCAATTTTGGCAGGGGCGGCCTGATGGTTCCAAACGTGCTAGATGCGATGCCTACGTGCTGCGGCGCCTGGCTTCCCTATAATACTCAGGAGTAGCGTTCCTGGGTGATGCATGGCGCGGGGAAAACAAAGAGAGCCGCGTCGAGTTACGGCTCGTCGGGGAAGTAGTAGCTGGCCGCATTCTCAGCAGTCACCAATTCCGCGGCCAAAATGATGCGGACGGGCAGTTTCTGCTGGTAGAAGCCAGGCAGCGGAAATTCGCGTGCGCCCATCACGGCCAGCGAGACGACAGTCGCGCACTGGTCGGGCGGGTAGGTGACGTTGGCGGTGACGAGCGGGTCGCTGCCATCCATGATGGTCTTGATGACGCGCTTGTCCGCGCCGCCGCCCAGGAACATCTTGATGTCGCTGCGTCCGGATTCCTTGTACGCCTGCATGGCGCCCAGCATCATGTCGTCGTCGGCAGTGTAGACCGCGTCGATCTGGTCATACTTCTGGAGATAGTTCTCCATGACCGACAGCGCCTTCTGCACGTTCCAGTCGCCCGGCTGCGAGTCAATGATCGTGAGTTCCGGGTACTTTTCCGCCACGGCCTTCATGGCATCGACGCGCACCGTGTTGATCGGCGTGGGGATGCCCTCGATGATCACGACGTTGCCCTTGTAGTCGAGCTGCTTGGCCAGATATTCCATGCCGGTGCGCGCGTAGCCTTCGTCATCGTTGGAGAGATAAACGTTGTACACCGGCTTGGTGGTGCCGCGATCCATGACAATGGTGTAGATGCCGGCCTCGAAAGCCTTTTCGACCACGGAAGTGACGGAGGCATCAAAGGGGAAGACGATCAGCGCATCAATGCCCTGCTGAATCAGATCTTCGATGTCATTGGCCTGCTTGTTGACATTATCGGCGGTCACAAAGACGAACTCGATGGTCGGGTCCTGGGCTTTCCAGTCGGCCATGCCTTTTTCCGCCCAGTAGATGGCGCGCGCCATGTAGCCGTGCGTCGCCGACGGCATGGAATAGCCGATCTTCAGCGGTTTGCCCGGTACAACCGGCAGCGCGCCGGGGCCTACGGCAACGGCGTCGGCGGCTGGCGCCGCAGCAACGGCCTGATCGCCGCCAGTGGCGGCTGGCGCCGCGGCGGGAACCTGCACGGTGCAGCCAGCCAGCAATGCCAGCAACATCAACAACGTGAGGGCTACTGTGAATCCTCGTCTCATGATTTTCCTCCTGAAAGGAATATTGGTGACTCCGTACAACCCTGCAACGAGTGAAGACGCTACCTTCGCGACGCGCAGAGGTTGTTTGGGGAGCACCATACGTTGAAAAACGGCTTCTAAAAGAAGGCCGTTACCTACCGATTCGGGCTGTCGACTTGGCGATTACGCTCTTTGGCGTTGGATATAAACCGCGCCGATAATCACGATGCCCTTGACTGTGCCCTGCAAGTAAGGCGACACGCCCAGCATGTTGAGCATGTTGTTGATGACGCCCAGGATGATGGCGCCGATGACAGTGCCCCAGATCGTGCCACGGCCGCCGGTCATGGGCGTGCCGCCGATGATGACCGCCGCAATTGCATCCAACTCGAAGAACATGCCCATGTTGGAAGTGCTGACCGCGTTGAAACGCGACGACAGCAGCGTGGCCGAAATGCCGACGGTAAGGCCGATCAGCGTGTAGGCCAAAAATTTGATGCGATCCACGTTGACGGCCGAATAGGCGGCCACCCGCGCATTCGAGCCGACTGCGCACAGGTAACGCCCGTAGCGAGTCTGGTTGAGCACCACGGAGAGCACTGCGGCCATCACCAACATCACAAAGACCGGCACCGGCAGGAACAGGATCGAATTCATCCCGAAGTTGCCAAAGAGATTGCTATCGGAGCGCACCTCGCCAGCGTTGCCGATGAAGAGGCTGAGCGAGCGGAAGATCGCCATCGTGCCCAACGTCACGATAAAAGGCGCAATTTTGCCCCGGGTGATCATGAAGCCGTTGAGCGCGCCCGCCAGGCTGCCCATCAGCAGGGCGGCCACGATGCCGATCGCCACGGCAATGTACTCGTTGCCCACAATCGGCAGGAAGTAATTCAATGCAATAATGCCGACCGCGCCGACAAAAGCCGCCACCGACCCCACCGACAGATCGATGCCGCCGCTAATGATCACAAAGGTCATGCCCAGGGCAATGATTCCTGTGTAGGAAACCTGGCGCAAGATGTTCAGAATATTCTGAACCTGGAGAAAATAAGGGCTTAGGATCGACGAAATGATAAACAGGACAACCAGGGCAATCAGAGAAGCATATTTTTCGTAGTTGAATTTCTTAAAACTTGCGGTAAGTGCGTTGCTCATGGCCTGACTCTGCTATTGGTGAAGGGTTTCGGTCTCTCTGACGCCGGTGGCGAGAAACATAATTTCGGCTTCGCTGATTTCGTCGCCGGACAGGACGCCCATCACCCTGCCCTCTTTCATCACCAGCACGCGATGACACATGCCGACGATCTCTTCCTGCTCCGACGAAATAAAGAGGCACGAAAGCCCCATGTCCGCCAGCGATTTAATAAACCGATAGATTTCCTGTTTCGCGGACACATCCACACCGCGCGTCGGCTCGTCGGCGATCAACACGATCGGCTGTGGATCGATGCTCTTTGCCAGCGACACCTTCTGCTGGTTGCCGCCGCTGAGAAACTCAAGCCGCGTGTCGAGCCCTTGCGTCTTGATGTTGAAACGTTCTACGTGCTGCTGTGCGGCTGCGCGCTGGCGCTTGCTGTTGATCAGATCGATAGCATAGTCGCAGTAAGCGCGCAACGAAACCAGCGTGATATTGTCGGCGACGTTGAACCCGGTCAGGATGCCGCTGCCCTGCCGATCTTCCGACAGATAGTTGATGCCGGCGGCCACCGCATCTTCCGGCGACGCAATTTCCAGTTTGGCGCCGTTGAGGGCAATCTCGCCCGCCGTGTGCTTACGGATGCCCATGATCGTCTCGGCCACTTCCGTGCGTCCCGCGCCCACCAGACCGGCCAGTCCCAGAATTTCGCCTTTGTTAAGCTCGAACGAAATGTTTTCCAACACGCCGGGCACGGTCAGGTTTTGGACGGTCAGTACGGGTTCTGTGCCGGCGCGCTCCTTTTTGGGGAAGATCTGGCTCAACTCCCGACCGACCATCCGCTCCGCCATCTGATAGATCGAGAGCTTATCGATCGGCTCCAGGCAGATCACCTCGCCGTCGCGCAACACCATCACCCGGTCGCAAATCGCCTTGACTTCTTTCAGTTTGTGCGAGATGTAGATGATGGTGACGCCCTGGCGCTTGAGCCGGTGCATCAAGCGATAGAGGATATCGATCTCGTACTGCGTCAGCACGGTGGTCGGTTCATCCATGATGAGCAGCTTGGCATCCATCGCCACTGCTTTGGAGATCTCGACCATCTGCTTTTCCGCGGCGCTGAGCCGGTCGATGCGCTCGTCCGGGCGGATGGTGACTTCCAGCTCTTCCAACAGGCTCTTGGTGCGCGTCATCATCGTCTTCTTGTCGAGCAGACCGTTGCGCTGCCGGATCTCCGAGCCAAGAAAAATGTTGTCGTAGACGGTCAGATCCTTCACCAGGTTGAATTCTTGCGGGATCAGGCTGATGCCAAGCTTCTTGGCGTCGCTTGGCGCGCGGATCGTGACCGGGCGTCCTTCAAAGCTGATTTGCCCAGAGGTCGGCGTGTAGATGCCGCCCAATATCTTCATCAGCGTGGACTTGCCGGCGCCGTTTTCGCCGATGATGCCCAGCACCTCGCCGCGCACGATCTCCAGGTCGATCCCTTTCAGCACAGGGACGCCCGAAAATTCTTTGTAGATAGCTTCAGTTTTCAGCAGTATGTCAGTCATGCCGGATCGCCCTATCAAGCGCGCTGAATCGGGTGCAAAGGGTTCTTCGCCAGTACAAATTCTATCAATGGACTATCTGCAACTGGATGTAGGATGTCGTTACGAAGATAATTCCATTTTATCGCAGGAATTACGAAACGGCCAAAAATGGTGTCGTTAGGCTTTCGCGTCTACCCGCGCAACTTACCGCTCACCTCTCGCTCCACGCGTCGGATGATGCGCTCGCGCACTTTGGCGACGTCGCTGTCGCGCAAATTGGCTTCCTGGCTCTGGTAGGTGAGATGGAAGGCCAGCGATTTGGCGCCGACCGGCAGCGGCTCGCCTCGGTACAGGTCGAACAACTCGATCGCGGTGAGCAGCACGCCGCCCGCCGCCGTGATGGCGCTTTCAACCATGCGCACTGTGACCGACTCGTCCACGATAAAGGCCATGTCCTCCACAACGGGCGGATAGGGACTGATCGGCGGCATGGGATCGTGCCGCCAGTGTGGGCGCTGCAACACCGTAAGGCGTAACTCCGCAGCGTTGATGCGCACCGCAGGCAGATCGAAGGCGGCGCGCACCTGCGGATGCACCTCACCGATCAGCCCGGCCACCTCGCCCTCGACCACGACTTCGGCGCAGCGCGGGCCAAACGCGCCGGTTTCGGGCGCGCCGCGATACTCGATGGCGTCGGCTTTGAAGCCGAGCCGCGCGAGCAGCGTTTCGACTACGCCTTTCAGATCGTAGAAATCCAACGCGCCAGTGCTGCTGTTCTCAGTGTTGCTGTTGTAGAAGCTCAGCGGCTGGCGCGGCCCGGTCAGCACCAGGCTCAGGCGGCGATCTTCATGGGGCAGCGCGCCCTCGCCGCGTTCGGGCAGATAGGCGCGCCCGATCTCGAACATCGCCAGCCGGTCGGCGTAGCGCAGGTTATATTGCAGACTCTCCAGCGCGCTGACCAGCAGCGAGCGGCGCAACACACGCCGTTCGACGGCAATCGGGTTCGCCAACTCGACATAGGGCGCGCCGTCCTCAACGCCGCCCAGCGGGGCGTAAACAAGCGCCAGCCGGGCATGATTTTCAGGCGAAGTCAGCGCATAGTTGACCGTGTCCTGCAAGCCGCTGCCGATCAGGATGTCACGCATCTTCTCTTCGGTCTCGACGATCTCGTTGCGATGCTGCGTCGGCAGCATGTCTTCCATCAGCGTGATGGGCACATCTTCGTAGCCGATCACGCGCGCTATCTCCTCGATGAGGTCGGCGGGCATGGTCACGTCAAGCCGATGCCACGGCACAACGCACTCCAGCAGCGGCTCGCCGGCTGCCCGGTGCAGGGCAAAGGTGGCGGCAGCCGGCGCGGCAGGATCAAGCTCAGTCACCTGACGCACGTCAAAGTCGAGACGGCGCAACGCAGCGGTCATCTGCTCGAGCGTCACCGTCATGCCCAAGATGCGGCGCGTATCGCTGGCCGTGGCATAGACCGTGACGCTCCGCTGCGGCGTCGGATAGGCGTCGGCGATGCCGGGCGCGATGCGCCCGCCCGCGTATTGCCGCATCAAGTCCGCCGCGCGGCGACCGGCGATGTCGTTGAGCGTGGCCGGCACGCCGCGCGCAAAGCGATAGCTGGCTGCGCTGTAAAGCTTGAGCTTCTGGCCCGTGCGCCGGTTGTTGATGCCCTCGAAGGTGGCCGATTCGAGCAGAATGGTGCGCGTCGCGTCGCTGACTTCGCTCTCCTGGCCGCCCATCACCCCGGCGATGGCGACCGAGCCGAGCGTGTCGGCAATCATCAACATGCTGTCGTCGAGCGTGCGTTCGATGTCATCGAGCGTGGTGAACTTCTCACCTGCCGCGGCGCGGCGCACGATGATCGTCGGCGTGCGGTCGCCAGCCTGTTGCGCCCGCCGCACAAGCGTGTCGTAGTCGAAGGCGTGCAGCGGCTGGCCGTACTCCAACATCACGTAGTTGGTGATGTCGACTACGTTGTTGATGGGGCGCATTCCTGCTTTGGTGAGACGATCCTGCATCCACCTGGGCGACGGGCCGACCGTCACCTCGCGGATGACGATGCCGGTGTAACGATGGCACAATTCCGGCTCATCGATGCGCACGGCCACATAGCCGGCCACGTTGTCGTCGCCTGCGGCCGGCAGCACATCCGCGGGCAGATGCAGCGCGCCGCCGGTGAGCGCGCTTATCTCGCGCGCGATGCCGATCATGTTCAGGTCGCGCGCCATGTCGGGCGTCAGGTCGAACTCGAAGACCCTGTCGCCCAGATAGTCGCGCAACGGCGTCCCAACCGGGGCGGCGTCGGGCAGGAGAATGATGCCTTCGTGTTCCTCGCTCAGCCCCAGCTCGCGTTCGGAGCAGACCATGCCCAACGACTCGACGCCGCGAATCTTGGAGGGTTTGAGTTTCTTCTTGGGGCGCGGCCGCTGGTCGCTGTAGGCGTCGATCAACAGCGCGCCGGCGCGGGCAAAGGCGACCTTGAGCACGGGCAACGGTGTGACGCCGCGATACTGGTAGAGATTTGGCGCACCGGTCACGACCCGCTGCGGCGCATCGCCGCCAAACGCGACATCGACCAGCACCAGGCGGTCCGCGTCGGGATGGGGCAGCACGGCCACCACCTCCCCCACGGTGATCGTTTCGGGATCCCACCAATCACCGACGTGGTGAATGGCATCGACCGCCAGCCCCGCCAACGTCAAGCGCTCGGCCAGCGCGTCCACCGGCAGGGTAAGATCGACATATTCCTTCAGCCAAGACAAGGGCGCCAACATGAGCGGTTACTCCTCAAAAGATTGCGTGATGCGTAATACGTGATGCGTGATGCATAAAACGTGATGCGTGACACTGATTACGCATTACGTTTTACGTATTACTCTGTTTTCCGACTAATTGTTCATAGACCAGATCGACCGCCAGCGCTCGCCATTGACCCCACCCGCGACGGTCGCCGATGAGGTTGCGCAGCTCGTTGCTCACATCGAGCAACTGGCTGGGCAGCACTGTGTGAAAGGCCGAAATCTCATTGTCGCGCACACAGACCGGCTCGGAAAAATCGGTGCGCAGATGAAAAATGTAACTGGCAAAGTGTGCGACCTCATCCCGGTAGCGAAATTCGTAGACAATGACGCCCAGGAAACGCTCGATCATTACCGGCAGATTTGTCTCTTCAGCCACCTCGCGCACCATGGCGGCTTCGATTGCTTCCTCCCAGCCGACGCCGCCGGACAGGATGCGGTAGATATGCGCAGGGTAGTGAGCTTTGGCGTGCAAGAGGATGCGATTGGCCGGATCCTGGATCACAAACACCACTTCGGCGCGGCGGTCGCTGTCGGTGCGCCACCGATAGCGGCGGATGTATTCGTCGGCCTGGAGCAGATGGCCGCGACGCATCGGCTGGCCATAATGCGCGGTAAGCTCCTCGATTTCTTCTTCCGAGATCATGGGGCGGCGGGTTTGGACGCTATTGGCGGTGGGTGGCAACGTCATCGATGGCTTCCTCCTGTCTTGCGTGGCGGATGGTGAGGAGACAACTAAATCATCAGACCTTTGGAGCTGCTAATGCGGCGCGGGCCGCGACCAACTCCAGCGCGACGTCATGGGCCAGCGCAAGTCGATCGGGCGTCGAGACGACCATCTGCAAGTCCTGCAACAGCCCGTCCGAAATGCTGTAGAGCCACCCATGCACGGAAAGCTCCTGGCCTCGCTCCCATGCACTCTGCACGATGGTGGTCTCACAGACATTGCACACCTGCTCGATCACGTTCAATTCGCAGAGGCGCTCCAGCCGCACCGCATCGTCGTCGATGCTGGACAGCAAACCGGCGTGGATGCGCATAATGTCCTGGATGTGGCGCAGCCAGTTGTCGATCAGACCGTATTTCTGATTTTGCAGCGCAGCTTTGACGCCGCCACATCCGTAATGCCCGCACACGATGATGTGCTTGACCTGCAGGACTTCCACGGCATACTGAATGACGGAAAGACAATTCAGATCCGTGTGAACCACCACGTTGGCGATGTTGCGATGCACGAAGACTTCGCCCGGCATCATGCCGGTGATCTGATTGGCCGGCACGCGGCTGTCCGCACAACCGATCCACAGATATTGGGGCGCCTGTTGCTGGGCAAGCCGGTCAAAAAAACCAGGCTCCTGAATCGCAACCTGCGCCGCCCACGCGCGATTGCTGGCAAGCAAGTGTTCAAGCATTTATGGATTGTCCTGTTCCTTCTTCTCAAGGCGCCGCCCGCGTGCAGCAACGACAGCGCCAACGACTAACGAAACTACGGTGACCAGCGTAATGACGCCGCCGAGCGTGCGCGGCGGCGTGTCCTCGTAAACCAGCAGAAGATACCCTTCCCCAGGCGGCGCCTCAACCGTCATCCGCCCCAGCGTCCCTGTTGTTTCCGGCGTGACCGGAATTTGAGCGACGCGCTGGCCGTGTTCGCCATCCAGCAGATACGCATTCCATCCTGGGTAGTAGAAGTGTTCGAAGACGATAGACTGCGGCGACGACCGCTTGTTGAAATAGTAGATCTCCTCACTAATTGTACTGTGCGCCACCGAACTGGCGCCAAATGTTTTATAGTCAAAAACAGAATAATCGAGTTTGGTGTCGACGGGCTTTACCTGCGTCCCCGCCTGGTCCTGGCTGATGTAATAATCTGCCATCGGGCTCCAGGTCGGGATCTCCTTGACCCAGGCCGTGCTGCCCGTCATCTCGTCCGAAGATTGTTGAAAACGCATCAGACCGGCCAAACTCACCGGGCCTTCGACTGGCTTGCTGATCTCGACGCGCAGATAGGGATAGCTCGCCAAAATCAGCGTCGTCGCCACGGCCAGCAGAGGCAGCGACAGGCGGTCGCGCTCGGACAGGAGCGCTCGATGGCCGATCAGCGCAGCCAGCACACTCACGCACAGCGTGGTCACGACGAGCCAGCGCCAGGGGAACTGTGCGGTCTGCAACAACCCGCCGAGGATAGGCGTCTCCCACAGCGGCGCCGCCCACGTACTCGCCACATACGCGGCGACCAACGCCCCCGCGACGAAGTAGGCAATCTCCCAGCGCAGCCTGCCTGCCATACGCCAGGTAAAGAAAATTCCCAGCACCGCAAAGGCAAGAACGGCGGCGCCGATCTGAAAGCTGATCGCATCATCGGGGCCAGGGATGCTGACGCCAAAGCCCCACGCGGGGCTGAAAAACTGGCTCCACTCGACAAAATGCCCTCGATACGCGTAGCGGCCATCGAACCACTGGTCGACGCGCACAGCCTGGCGCTCGGTGAATGCCGGCAGCCAGAAGACCGCGCTCAGTCCCAGCCCGGCCAGCCCGCCGAGCGCCGGTGCGATGCTGCGGCGCAGCCAGCCAAAACGCACGCTTTGTCCGGCTTTCTGCGCCGCGTCACCGTTGCGGTGGACAAAGATCAGCACCAGCACATAGCCGGCCAGCAGTGGTGTAAAGAGGACGATCACCAGGTTGCTGGTCAGCATCAAGCCGGCGTAGCTGATCGCCAGCCCGACCACCCAGCGATAGGCGGGGCGCACCACCGATTGCCGCGCCGTCCACAGGCAAAGCGGCAGCCAGACAAAAGCCATGCTTTCCGCCAGGTTGGCGCGCACGTAGAGATTGAGCAGATGATAGGGGGCATAGGTGTAAGCAAGCGCCGCAATCATCGCGGCCGGTCGCCCCAGCCAGGCGCGGATGTAGACATACATGGCGCCCGCGCTGGCGACGATGCTCAACCCAAACACCGCCTCGACCGCCTGTGTAAAGCCAAACCCTGCAAAATAGTGGAACAACTCGGCTACGAAATGGCTGAAACCGCCGTAAATGTTGAAGAAGGGATAGCCGTAGCCAAAGGCGAAGTCGGGACTCCAACGCGGCCACCAGATGCCGTCCTGCACCAGCCGGTCGTACTCGAAGAGGAAATAGACGTGGTGGCGCGCATCGTTGGCGCCCCAGAAGTAACCCGGCAGCAGAAAAGGCGCTACGGCAAAGACGGTCAACGCCAGCGTCATCCAAAAGAGCGCGTCGCGCCACAACGGGGGTGCGACGTTGTCCTCAATGCGGCGTTGCTCCTCTGTGATGCCTGGCGTTTCTGCACCCAAATCAATGTCGATGCCGCTCTGAGTCACAGCCAAACATGAAAATCGTTTTTCTCTGCGAGCCTCTGCGTCTCTGCGTCTCTGCGTCAAAGCTATTTCCAAGTCATGCTCGAAAAACCGCTTACTTGCCATGCAACACCAGCTTGTCATCCCGCCCGCCATCGACAGGAAGGCGGCTGCCGTCGCGCCAGTCGTAGTAGCCGAAGTAATAAGTCAAAGGCGTCTCCGGCGGGGCGGCGGACAGATCGAGCACGTAGGTGTTCGTCAGCACCTCACCGGGCTGCCAGCTTGTTGCGGGTCGTGCATCGCCCAACGGCTGTGCATCAAGCTGCGCCACGACCTGCTCAGGCGCGCCATCCTCGGCGGCCAACGCTTGGAAGAAAATGTTATAGTCAACGTCCAGCGGCTGCCGCGGCTGCCAGGTCACTTCCAGCGTCGCCGTGCGCGGCGCTGCCTGCTCGGTCAACTGCGCGCCGAGCACGATCACCTGATTGTCGCCCAGTATGGCGACGGGGCGCAGCGGCGGGCGAACCTGCGTGTAGGCAGGCGTCAGGTGGGCAAGGCTCGCCAGCACCACCAACGCCATCATCACCGCCCAATAGACTGGCGTCTCCAGCTCGGCAAAGATGAGCGGCAACGCGGCGAGCGGTGCGACCAGCAGCGGCGCCACCACCAGCAACCCCTGCCACGGATAGGTAAGCAGCCGATCGGCGCGGCTGAGTTGCCACAACGGTTCGCTCACACGCAGCGACAGCAAGACGGCGACGACCGCCGCGCCCAGACAAAACCAGAGCAGGCGGCGCAAATGCGGCGACAGTTGGTTGCGCTGCGTCGCCATACCCCAGGCGCTCAAGACGCCGCCGGCCAGCGCGGCAAAGCCGATCTGGTACGGATGCAAGCCCAAGGCCGTCGAAGTGCGACCGCCGACTTCGTTGCCTACGTCGAGCAGCGTGTTGAGATGAATGAACTGGCTTGTGAAAGACGTTGCCGGCGGTGCAGCCACTGTCCACAGCGGGATCAGGCTGGCGATCCCTGCGGCGCCGCTTGCTGCCACGATCAACGCGACCAGCCATCTGCGCTCCACGATCAGGGCATAGAGCAGCAGCATGACCGTCACGCCGCCTGCCAGCCCAGCTTGGATCCGCCACATCCAGAGGATGCTCAACGCAGCCACCGCCGCGCCGCTCAACGAACGTCGATCCCGGTAGCTCGTCAGCCCCGCCAACGCCAATGGCGTTAACGCCAATATCAAGGCATCGCTCACGCTGCCACGCCCATAGACGGTGGCCAGCACCAGCGGCAGCAACATATAGCCAAGTCCGGCCAGCCCGGCCCCCAGATCGCCAAAGCGATCCGCCAGCCAGACATAGACGGCGCTGCCGCCCAGCATAAAGCTGAGTACAAAGATGAGCTGAATCGCCGAGGTCGGCGCGGCGCCCAGACGCAGCAAAGGTTGGGCCAGGAGAAACGCGCCGCTGCCGACGCCGCGCCAGAGGTCTGGCGTCGTCGCCACCGAAGCCAGCGCCGTCGGCGTAACGCTCTGAAAAATAGGGGCGAATCCTTCCCACGCCTGCCAGTAGCCTGGATAGAGCGCGGGCGCCCAGGCAAAAATGCCGAGCAACAGCACCGCCCAAAACCCCACACGCGCCGGAACTCGTTCGTACCTCTCCATGGCGCGGATTATAGCACGGGTGAGCAGGAAGCTTTGAACGAATGAGGAGTAAACCGCACGTTACGCACCAGCAATCAGAAACTGAGTTTTTTGGAAAAACTCAGTTTCTTCGCTCTGTCAGCGAATTTTCTTGCTTTCGATGTTGGCGTGCAAATCGAGGTAGCGCAGCCAGCCGCGCGCGCTCAGCGGGCCAAAGTCATTGTGGGGCGCCTTGGCGTCATCGCCGATGCCGGCAGTTTGGAGCCGTGCGGCGAGCGCCACCGTTTCGGCGCGCGTCTGCCGGAAGAAGGCGCGTTGCTCGTCGAGCGTCAAATCTGTGCCAGGCCGATAGTCATTGTACTCGTCGCGCGTGGCCGGTCCGCCCAGGAAAATCTTGAGCCGGCGCTGCCCCCAGCGTTCGATGCCAGAAATGTGTCGCAACACTTTGCTGGCCTGAAGCGGGTCTTGCGCGGCGGCCGCGCGCTGGTCGACGGCGACGCCGTCCGTTTCCAGCGTGGTCTTCCATTCGCCGAGGCTTTTCGCGCGAGCGGGCCGTTCGACAAAAAGACCTGCCGCCACCTGCATAACGCTTTCCTTCAATCCCATAACGCATCCTTCTCTGAAGTTTTACTTGTCGCTGCGCGGACGGCTGTCCAACAGCACGCCGCCACCCTCGGCGCCGCTTGGCTCCTTGTCCAGCGTAGCTTGGAGCTGGTCGAGACGCCGGATGTAGATTTCCAATCGTTCCAATTCAGGCACTGTTAATCCGTAACGATTGATGGGGTGTTGGAGCAGCCGGGCGACATCAAGCGACACGATGCGCGCCAATTCGGTGGCGGAGCGGAAATCGAGCCACGGGCGCGGGGAGAAACGCTGGAATTCCTGCGCCGCCGGCGTCGGGCGCGGGCTGCGGCGCAGCGGAAGCACCGCGCGCTCCAGCCGCCAGGCAGTCTCCCATTCCAGACCGGCCGGCGCGGTGATGTCGTTGCCGAGCAGAAAATAGACGCGGTCACAGTTAGCGATGCGCTCGAAGATCTCTTCGTGGGTGGGGAGCAACGGCGGCGTGCGGCGAATCTCTATCGGCGCCTGCACGGGCAATTCGGCAATCGCCTTGCCAATGACGCCGCGTTCCGCTTCCAGATCCAGGGTGACGCCAACAAAAATGCGTAAGGTTTCAGTCATGCACTGGATTATGCCACTAGAGGAAACGAAACGACAAAGGTCGTCCCTCGGCCCGAAGTATTCTCCACCACGACGCGCCCATGATTCTGTTCGATCAACTCCTTGACAATCGAAAGGCCAAGTCCGGCGCCGCTTCCCATGCTGTTCCGTCCCCCCGTGACGCGGCTGCGGACTTTGTCGGCGCGATAGAAGCGGTCGAAGATGTAGGGCAAATCTTCGGGCGGGACGCCGGCGCCGGTGTCAGTCACGCGCACCAACAGATGGCGTCCATCGACCGCAGTCGAAAGCTTGACCTTGCCGCCGGGCGGCGTATATTTGATCGCGTTGTCGAGCAGATTCAGGATCGCCTCCTCGATTTGTTCGAGATGCACCTTGACCACGGGCAGGGAGTCCGGCGCAGTGACTGCCAATGTGACGCTCACTGCCTGCGCACGCAGTTGCAGGATCGCGCCCGCGTTGTGCAACACCGGCGCCAGATCGGCGACGGTTTCCGGCGGCGGCGCCAGGCCGCTCTCCAGATGCGACAGGTCAAGCAGCGCGTTGGCCAGCCGCGCCAGGCGATCCGCTTCGGATTCGATCTCGGCCAGATAGCGTGCAGAAAGGTCAGGCGCTTCATCGCCGAGCGAGCGGACGGCCTCGATGCGCAGCTTGATATTGGTCAACGGTGTGCGCAACTCGTGGCTGGCATTGGCGACAAAGGCGCGCTGCTGGTCAAGCATCGTGCGCACCTCGCCAACCATGAAATTGAAAGCGCGCGCCAGTGCGCCAAGTTCGTCACTGCTCTGCACCGGCACTTGATGCGCCAGGTCGCCCTGCGCCGCGGCCAAAGCAGCCTGTTCCAGCCGCAGCACCGGTCGCACCAATTGGCGGCTGATCCACACAGCGAGCAAAGTCGAAGCCAGCACCGCGACGATCCCGGCCAGCAAGATGGTCAAGACAAGCTCACTCGCTTTTGCCGCCACGACCTGCATTGGCTTGCTCAACTGGACGACGCCGAGGATTTCGCTCCCCTGTTGGATCGGCGCGGCGGCAAAGAGCGTCGGCGCGCCGGTGAGTGGATCGGCGCGCATATCCGTCACCTCAGCGCCGGCCAGTGCGGTGCGGATTTCAGGATAGTCGCGCTGCACCGCGATCTGATGAATCGCATATTGACTGTCGGCGACTGGATGTCCCTTTTTATCGAGAATCGTCACGCGCGCACCAGAATCGTTGGCGTAGACATTGGCTACCCCTTGCAGGCGGGGAAGGGCGATATCCGGCGGGAGTGGCAAAGATGTAGGCAGCGGGGGCGCGTCTCCATCTTCTTTTTCGCCTTCATCCTGATAGCGCTCATCATATCGGGATTTGTGGTTGTCATCTGAAGACGCGTGTTCGGCTTCCCATCGCTGGTATTGCTCAAACTCAGTGGCGTATCCACTCAGCGGATCTTCAAGCGCGTTGGCGGCCAGAAAAGCAGCCACTTCGAGATCGTGTTCGGCCGCGTCGAGATAGGTGTTGTAGACGGCGCGCCCCAGCCAGAAGGTGAGCAGCGCCAGGATGAGCAGAAAAGCGCCGCCGTAGGCGATCGCCATGCGCGTTTGCAAACTACGCTGCCACGGCCAGCGATCCGGTGGAGGCGGCTCTTGGGTGGGTGTGACCAATGTAACGCCTGCCGGGCGGGTGGGCGCACTCATCGCAGCTCGTTTGCCGAAACCAGCCGGTAGCCGACGCCGCGCACGGTCAGAAGCAACTGTGGCGCGCCGGGTTCTTCTTCCAGCTTCTCGCGCAGCCAGCGCATATGCACATCCACGGTGCGCGGGTCGCCCACCCATTCCTCCCCCCACACCTGGTCGAGCAGGTCGCCGCGGCGCACAACCGCGCCATCGGCGTCGAGCAACGCCAGCAACAAGGCATATTCGCGCTGGGTAAGACTCACAATGTCGCCCTGGCGCGTGATCTGATGGCGGCGCCGGTCGATGGCAAGGGCGCCAAGCTGTTCAGGCTTCTCATCATCCGAGGCAGCGGCGGAGCGCGCGGTCAGGACGACGCGGCGCAAATTGGCGCGTATCCGCGCCAGCAACTCCCGGAAGCTGAAGGGCTTGACGATATAGTCGTCGGCGCCCAATTCGAGGCCGAGCACGCGATCCAACTCCTCGCCGCGCGCCGTGAGCATCAGGATTGGCACGTCGCTCTCACTGCGCAAAGTGCGGCAGACCTCCCAGCCCTGCATCCCCGGCATCATCACGTCGAGCAAAACGAGATCGGGCTGGCGCGTGCGGGCAATCGCCAGCGCTTCGGCGCCGTTGCCCGTTGCGATCACCTGAAACCCTTCGCGTTCCAACTGATGTTGGAGGACATCCACAATCATTTCGTCGTCGTCGGCAAGTAGTATCGAACACTGATCCATAGACACTCACGACCAGGGAGGCAGACATTTAGGGCCTCGCCCATCTTTTTCAGCAAGCCGGTCACACGCAAGCCATTATAGCACTGCGCCGTTCACGCTCGGAACACATCAGCGATTGTTCCTCAGACTGCAAAGCGAAGCGTTTCTCAACCTGGGAGGTCCGCCGTCCCGCTGCGACCGGCTGAGGCTGGATGACTACTGTGTACAGCCCGCATCACAGGTTGTCGAACTGCGTCGCGCGCCGGTGACTTGCGGCCGCGTTGGATAGTCAGCACGCGATAGATCGTTGCAAAGAGCAGCGTGGCGCCGGTGGCAATGTACATCGCATAGACCACGGGTTGACTGCTGTCCGTGCCCGCCAGCAAGCCGTGTATAAGCGCCAGCCCAAAGGCCAGATAGGTCAGATAATGCAGAAGCCGCCACATGCGCCGGCTGATCAAGCTGCGCAGATAGAAGCTGGCGATCAGCGCGAGGCTGAGGTAGAGCGCCAACGACCCCAACCCAGTCCAGAGCGGACGGTAAGGGGCACGGAAGGGGATCAGCAAGTCGAACAGATCAAAGCCGATATAGGCGTCGCCGAGCAGCACGGCGGCGTGCACGACGGCAAAGACCATCGCCAGCATGGGCAGGAACTCGTGCATGTCGTAGAGCATCGTGCCATCGACCCAGCCCTTGACCATCTTGCTGCTGATGAGTACGCCCCACAGCGTCGCCAGCCAGAGCAGCAGGTAGGCCAGCAGCCCGCCCGCGCGCGCCACGTACCAGAAGGCTTTTGTGCCCCGCGCCAGCGTCAACCCCATCGTCTGCGCCTCGCTGCTCACCGCGACTGCCAGGCTGCTCGGCAGAGTGACGGCTGTAGCGATACTCCACAACGCCTGCACGCCGAAGACAAGCGCCACGCCCGCACCGATACCCAGCCCAATGAAGAAGAGATCGTCCTGTTTTGACGTTGTCATTTGTGTTGTCATCGTACTTGTCCTGAACTATTCATCTGGCTGTTCAGCCTGGCGTCTCATAGGCCACGGATTTGACGGATTTGACGGAAAAAGCCGGATGATTTTCGGAGTAAATCCGTGAAAATCCGCCTCATCCGTTTCATCCGTGGTCGATTTTTTTTGCCAGGCATGTATCGTTACGAAATCGTCTCATGAACCGCCGCTGCTGACGCCGCCAGCGTTCCCGTGATTGCTGCCATCACCGCTGGAAGACGGAGGCGGTGGGGGCGGCAAGTTCGGCATCGACGGCAGCGGCGCCAGGGTGGGCAGCGCGGCCAACGCGGGCAGGTCCGGCAAAGCAAGCGCAGCAACGCCAGCGGCGGCATCGGCTGGCTGCACGCGACCCGGCGCTATCTTCAGCGTCGGCACGGGAGCAATCGTGAGCGGCGCCAGGGTGGGCAGCGCCCTGGGCGTCGTCCGTGATTGGATTGCGACGACCGGCGCCACGGTTAGTGATGTGCTGCTGAGAGTTGTCAGCGGATCTGCCTGCGTGTCCGCCTGGGCATTGTCCAGATGGGCCACCAGGTTCCAGCCGCCGAGCAGCGCAGCCGCGGCCACCATCGATACTGCGGTTTTGGCTGAAGCGCCAAAACGTGATGGCTTGCGTTTAGTTGGTCGTGTCGTTGTGGTCTTCATAGGTTCATTTCCAGTTATTGAGCCACGTTCATCCACTCAATCTGCGTGATCAGCGTGCTATTTCCATCTTCCTAAGTCGCACCTTTTTAACTTGACGCGCCGGCGGCTTCAACGGCATCGAGCCGTGTCGCCAGCCCAGGCGTCGTCAAAACGCGGCCGTCGGCTGTATAGACCAAGCCCTCGATGCCGGCCATCTGCGCCAGATAGTCGAGGCCCGCTTCCGCGCCCAGCAGCAGCGCGGCCTTGGCAAAAACTTCCGCCAGCACAGTGCGTTGGGCAATGACAGTGACCGAAAGCGCATCGGTGTCGGCGGGACGTCCGCTGCGCGGGTCGATCAGGTGATGCTGCGTGCGTGCACCCTGGCGCCAACGACGTTTCATGGTGGTCGAAGTCGCCAGTCCGGCATGGTCGAGCAAGAGCCGGGCGATCCAGAGCGTGCGATCTAGCGGGTGCTCGATGGTCACGGCCCAGCCGCGCGGGTCGCCCGGTTGTCCGTGTGCGTAGAGATCGCCGCCCGCGTTGACCAGAAAAGCACCTTCGCCCAGCAACAACTCCGCCGCCCGATCAACCGTCCAGCCCTTGCCAATGCCGCCGAGGTCGAGACGCACGCCGGCTGGTTTGGCGGCAACGCCCGTCGCGCGGTCGAGGCGGATATCGGCGTAACCGGCCATGCGTCGCCGCGTCACCTGCGGCGCATCTACGGCGCTTTCAGGCACGCGCCATTGAAAGTCATCGCGCGCCACGATACATTCAAACGAGCGGTCGTAACCGGCGTGCTCCAGCTCAGCCAGGAGGGTAGGATCGTATAATCCGTCAGTCTTCCTGGCCGCCCACAACGCTGTCTCCACGACGGCAAAGAATTCGGGCGACAACGCGCAGGGAGCGTCATCCACCCTGTTGAAGCGTGAAAGCTCACTGTCCGGTAGAAAGCGGCTCATCCTCTGTTCGGCCTGGTGGAAGAGCCGCTCGACGGCGGCGGTTTGATCGTCGCCGTCGCCGTAATGCGCCACTTCGACGGATGTATTCATGGCTCGAAAGTCATGCCGCCGCCACTGCCAGCGGTTGAGCGGCGCCGTGGTGGCAGCGTGAGACATTCGTGCGATCCCTGGAATCATGACGGTTGACGCCGGGTTAGTCATCGTCACCGTGCTCTTCATGATCGCCGTGCTCGTCATGGTCACCGCTCTCCTCTTCACGATCTTCGTGCTCGGCATCGCCCTTGTTGCTGGCGAACTGGCCGGCGTTGTCGGAGGCTACGGCGGTCTGCGCCTGTTGACGGGCGGTCAGGTCGCGGTAGGCGCGCTGAAGCTGCTCGGTCGCCGCACTGAGTTGTGCGGCCAGTTGCGCATCCGTAGCCTGAAGCGCCGCCAGTTCCTGCTGAAAGGCCAGGGCGTCCTGTTCGATGGTCTGTTGGAGCGCCGTGACCTGTTGCTGCTGCGCTTCGAGCGCCGCGGCCTTTTCTTGCGCCGCGGCGCCGGCGGCTTCCACTTCAGTTTGCATTTGCGCTATTCGCGCCTGCGCCTGTGCGTCCAGTTCGGCGAGCGTCTGTTTGCTTTGTCCCACCTGGGCGGCCAGCGCCGCTTCGCGTGCGGCCAACGCCGTTTGCATGGCGGCGAGATCGGCGGCAGTCTCGGCGTTTTGGCTGCTCATCCCGGCGCTTTCGACCCCAGCGGGCTGATTCTCCACAGGCGCGGGTTGATTGGCGGCGCTGGCGACAAAATTACCGAAAGTCACAACGCCGGCTGTGATCAGGGCGGCGAAAAAGCCGGCCAGGATCAGCGATTGCGTACGATTCATGAGGATGCTCCTTCGCTTAGCGGCCAAGCAGTGTGTTGGCTTCGGCCAGGCGCGCCTGGACTTCGGCGATCTGGGCGTCGATCGTCGCGGCGCGTTCGGCGTACTGGGCGCGGGCGGCGTCGAGCTGGCGTTGATATTCGGTCTGCCGTTGGGTGCGCACGCTCTGGAGTTGGACAGCCTGCTGCTGGAGCGCCTGTTCCTGATTCGCCAGCAAGTGCACCTGCGCCTGGCTTTGCGTCAACCGCTGGTTCATTTCGTCTAGTTGTTGCTGATAGGTCGTCTGATGTTCGGCAAATGCCTGCTCAAGCTGCGTCAGTTGCTCCTGGTAAGTTGCCTCGCGCTGGGCAGATGCTCTCTGCAAAGCGGCAGCTTGCGGCGGCGTTTCCTGCGCTGCGGCCGGTCGCACGGCCCACCCACCGCTCAACAGCGCGCTCGCCAGGAATAAGGCTGACGCGATCTGCAAAGGCGCCTTCCACGTGTTTATCACCATCTTGATCTCCTTGGTTCTCTCGGTGACCGCAACTCTCTTCAGAATCTGTGTCATCTGTGGAAAGTTCTTCGGCTCAACCGGAATTCATGTGGTCGGGCTTTACGTGCCGGGGACGGGCTTGCGGCATTTCAGTCGAGCAGACAACGTTCAGCCCGTCCCCGGCACGTAACCACACGAGATCCGGTTGACCCAGTTCTTCACAGCGAAACCAATGCCAAAATGAGAATTACCTCTGTGCTGACTGTGGTCAGTGTGAATCCGGTTAGTGTGAATTCTATACAGAAAGAGTGTAGCCGCCGGCGACCGCTCGCGGGTTATAGGGGCTTGATGAGGATGTTAAGGGTGGGTTAAGCGGCGTCCTGCCTGACGCTGGGAACGTCCTGCTTTCTCAGGTGACAGTCACTTCTCCAGTGACTGTCACCTCTGGGCAGCGCCACAAAGTGCAAAGATCGCGAGATAGACTATGTCCGATAGTCGCCGTTGATGCGGACGTACTCGTAGCTCAGATCCGACGTCCACACCGTGGCTGCGCCTTCACCGAGCGCCAGTTCGACGCGCACATCGATCTCCGGTTGCGCAAAGATCTCCGTAGCTGCCATCTCACTGTAGGGGAGGGGAACGCCGCCTGCCACCAACTGCAACTCGCCGCGGCGTGTGGCCGCGTCCGGCCCGCCGTCGATAAAGAGGTCGCAGCGTTCCGGTTCGACCTGAATGCCGGCGCGCCCGACCGCGGCCAGGATGCGCCCCCAGTTGGCGTCGCCGCCAAAGCAGGCGGTCTTGACAAGTGGGCTGGTGGCGACGGTGTTGGCGGCCTGATGCGCCTCGGCGTCGCTCACCGCGCCGCGCACGTGCACAGTGACAAAGCGCGTCACGCCTTCACCGTCGCGCACGACCGCCTGCGCCAGCTCCGTGCAAAGATCGGTCAGGGCGGCGACAAACGCAATATAGTCCGCGCTGCTTGCCTCCACGATCTCTTCATTGTCGGCAAGGGCGTTGGCAAGGACGATCACCGTGTCGTTGGTGCTGGTGTCGCCATCCACACTGATGCGGTTGAAGCTGAGTTCGTTGGCCTCAGCCAGCGCCTGCTGGAGCAGCGGCTGCGTGATGAAAGCGTCGGTGGCGATGACAGAAAGCATCGTCGCCATGTTGGGGTGGATCATGCCGGCGCCTTTGGCGATGCCGGTGATGACGCCCCTGGCATCGCCCAGCGTCACCGTGCGCGTCGCGAGTTTGGGGCGCGTGTCGGTCGTCAGGATAGCGTTCGCCGCGGCTGTCCACCCTTCAGGCGTCAGCGTTTCCACCACTTTGGGAATGGCGGCCAACAGCTTCTCCATCGGCAGTTGCACGCCGATGACGCCCGTACTCATCACCAGCACCGAGTGCTCGTGCGCGCCCAGGTGCAACGACGCCTGCTCGGAGGATTGGCGCGCGTTGGCGGTTCCCTCGGCGCCGGTGCAGGCATTGGCGCAGCCGGCATTGATCAGCACGGCGTAGATGCTGTCCGGGTTGAACGCCAGCAATTGGCGGTCGAAGATTACGGGCGCAGCCGGGAAGAGATTGCGCGTAAAAACCGCCGCGGCCCGACACGGCACGCGGCTTGCCACCAATGCCAAGTCCGGCGCGCCCGACTTCTTGATCCCCGCGGCCACCGCGCTGGCGTCGAAACCTTTCACAATAAAGCTCATGGATGCCTCCTTGTGGGGAGATTGAGAGATTGGAGATTGCGTTAGGGGGCGCCCCATTCTTATCGCCCAATCTCCAATCTCTAATCTCCAATCTCCTTCTTTAGTCTCGCTTAAAATCTTCGTAATCGACCTCGTCATACTCGGAGACGCCGCGCCCTTGTACGCGCAGCATCGCCTCCACCTTCATCGGTAGACCGAAGAGCTTGATAAAGCCCTCCGCATCGGCCTGGTTGTAAACATCGTCCTGGTCAAAGGTGACATAG
>Ga0073899_10000460_pt1 | contig 37451 bp, 33 predicted proteins | sample KloWWTmetaKNB5Ph_FD_88975 | JGI IMG/M metagenome (GOLD analysis project Ga0073899, IMG submission 88975) | Active sludge microbial communities from Klosterneuburg, Austria, studying microevolution and ecology of nitrifiers - Klosterneuburg... | ecosystem: Engineered > WWTP > Aerobic digester >... | reverse complement strand
GCTGCGGCCTGGGCGCGGGGGATGGCCGGGGAGCTGCGCGCCACCGTGGTGATCTGTTCGCGGAACCAGCGGCATTCTTCCTCGTAATGGCTGCGGTCGTGCCACAACAGGTAGAAGTTCATCTTGGGGAAGTCGATGGGGGCCTCGACAACGGTCAGGGGCATCATCCTGGCGCAGTGTTCGGCGAAGATGCGCGGGCTGGAGAACAGCATGTCGGTCTCCAGCAGCAGGTAGGGCACCAGGCCGAAGTAGGGGACGTAGGCCACCACGTTGCGCTTCAGGCGTTCGCGGGCCAGGTGCAGGTCAATGACGCCGCGCTGCCCGACGGCATAGGGGGTGGGCACCAGGTGCTCGGCGGCGAGGTAATCCTCGGTGCTCAGTTTGCTGCCGGCCAGGGGGTGGCCCTTGCGCATGATGCACACCACGTCATCGTCGAAGAGCGGGGCCATGCGCAGGTTTTCCGGGGGCTGCGGCCAGTTGCCGATGACCACGTCCAGCTCGCCGGTTTCCAGGGCGCGGGCGTAGTCGAAATCCGGGCCGAGGGAGTGGAAGGCGACCTGGGAATTGGGGGCGAACTTGCGCAGGCGGGCCACAATCTCGCCCAGCAGAACTGCGTTGAGGTAGTCCGGGGTGGCAATGTTGAAGACCCGGCGGGAGCTGGCGGCGTCGAACTTGACCTGGCGGACGGCGATGGCTTCGATCTGCTGCAGCGCAATCTTGACCGGCTCAAGCAGCCCGGCGCCCCGTTCGGTGGGGGTCATGCCGTTGCGGCTGCGCACCAGCAGCTGGTCGCCGGTGATGTCACGCAGGCGGCGCAGAGCGGTGCTGACGGCGGGTTGAGACTGGTTGAGGCGACGCGCCGCCTTGCTCACGCTGCATTCGGTGAGCAGGGCGTGGAGTACGCGCAGCAGATGGACATCCATGGAATCCCAGGTGCAGTTCGCGGCCATGTTGGTGCTCCTTGAACGATATCCCTGCTGCGCTGCAATAATCGTTCCAGGTGAAAAAGCGCCGTTTCAGGGCCCTGCCGCCCGCAATCACGGACCATGCCGGTGCCTGGGCGGCCTCTGGAGGACGCGCCGGCACCGGCATGGTGCGTCGGTGGGTCAGGCGTAGCTGACGCCGCCGGTGGCGGAAACGGTGATGGTCCGGCCGACGCTGGCCGCGTAGCTGCTGCTCTTGACCGTGCTGACAAATACATACTCGCCCTTCACCGCGTCGGCGGTGACGGTGAATTGCAGGTAGCCGCGCTGCCGGGTGTCGGCGTAGGCCAGATCATCCACCAGCCCCAGCCCGGCGCCGATGGCGGCGCTGCCGAGCTGGGCTGCCGCCACGCTGCCGTCCAGGGCCGGGCCGAGGGCGCCCAGGCCAAGGGACTCGAAGCCCGGGGAGCTGACGGAGGTGCCGGCAAATTCGTGGCCGACGGTCTGTCCGGCCAGGGTCGTCACCTTGGCAAACCACGCGTTGTGGGAGTCGCCCGACAGGGTCACGAGGCGCTTGCCGAGGGGCTGGATGGACTGCAGGATGGCTTCCCGCTGCAGGGGGTAGCCATCCCAGGCGTCCAGGTTGTACGGCAGGCGCGGGTTGGTGGCGGCGGATAGCAGGGCGCTCTGGGTGGGGCTCAGGGGCTGGCCGGCGGCGCGGGTGAGCTTGGCGCCCAGGTAGTCGCTGATGGCGGTCTGTACGGCGGCCTGATTGGCGGCCGTGGGGTTGGCGAAGGCTGTGTTCTGGGCCTGCAGCACCGATGCGGGCATCCACATCCGGGCCATGATGTCCTGGTAGCCGAGGATTTGCCAGGCGGCTTCCGAGCGGGTGATGCCGTCCACCAGCCAGGCCTGCTGGGTGGGGCTGATCATGCGGTGGGTGGCGTCGCTGCCCGACCCGAAGGCGGCGGCGTAGCGGGCCAGGCCGCCGTCGGCATCGCCGTAGTTGTCGTACTGGCGGTCGCGGCCCTCGATGCGGGTGTCGAGCAGGTGCAGGCTGAGCAGGCGGCCAAAGTCGAAGCGGCGATAGATCTTCAGCCGGTCTCCGCTGGCGTCGCTGCGGATGGGCAGCCACTCGTGATATGCCCGTGCGGCGTTGGCCTTGCGTGTGGCCCAGTCGCCCTGGGTGGCGCTGTCGTGGTTTTCGGCGCCGGTCACATGGGCATTGTTGGCAAACTCGTGGTCGTCCCAGATGGCGATGAAGGGCATGCGGGCATGCACGGCCTGCAGATTGGCGTCCGAGCGGTAGCGGGCGTAGCGGGTACGGTAGTCGTCGAGGCTCACGATGTCGTGGGCGGGGGCCGTGACACGGTTGAGCGCCACGGCGTCGGTATTGCCGTACTTGGCGGGGTCGGCGCCGTACTCGTAGATGTAGTCGCCAAGATGCAGGGCGTAGTCGGCATCGGAGCGGGCGGCGGCATCGTAGGCGTTGAAGAAGCCCTCGGAATAGATGGCGCAGGAGAACACGGCGAACTTCACGCTGCTGACGTCCGCCGTGGGCAGGGTGCGGGTGACGCCGACCGGCGAGGCTTTGCCGGAGGCGTCAATGAAGCGGTAGTAGTAACGGTTGCCCGCAGTGAGGCCGCCCGCATCGACCTTGGCGGTGAAGCCGGTGTCGGCGGTGGCGGACACCTGGCCGGCGGAGACGATCTGGCGGAAGTCGGCGTCGGACGCCACCTGCCAGCTGAGGGCGATGGCGGTGTCCAGGTTGCCAGCGCGGGCGTGGGTCCACAGGATGACCCGATCCGTGAGGGGGTCGCCGCTGGCGACGCCATAAAGGTAATCCGCCGGGGCGGGGCGGTCATGGCTGCTGCCACAGGCGCTGAGGAGGCCGGTGGCCGAAGCGGCGGTGAGCAGGGTCGCAGAGTTGCGGATGAAATCGCGGCGGGTGTTGTCGAGCGGCATGGTCCAGGCTCCAGAAGTGACCCTCGATTAGACAAAGCGCGCATGACAGCGCCGTGACGCTGGTGTGGCTGCCTTTATGCAGGCTCAGCGCCAGGCAGGGGATCGGTGGCCCTTGCGGCCGTGCTCTCCCGGGGGGCATGGCCCGTCTGATCCATGGCGCGCCTTCGAGCACTCTGGCCTTGCATAAGAAAATGCTTGGGTTGTATAAACTTGGCTTGTGCTTGTAAGCACTGTGAAACGTAATACCGATATAAAGTCCTGATGACACCGCCGGGTCCGCGAGGATGTCTCTGCCCGGTTTGACTGATCCGCACAACTCTTTTCTCATCCCATGGCAAAGGAACGTCTGAATCCCTCGTTACGCAAGGCTGGCGTGTGGGCCATCATCCAGTGCGCAGACACCGGTAAGGTGTTGCTCGGCAAACGTTCCAGCGTGGTGAACAACGGGGGGGCGTGGAATTTCTTTGGCGGCCGGGTGGATCGGGGAGAGTCGCCCCGCACAGCGCTGCTGCGGGAGCTTGTCGAGGAGGCCGGCCTGCGGGTCAAGGAGAAGCAGCTGGTGAAGCTGGGCAGGGTCTTCGGGGACGGCGTGCACGGCGGCGGGGACCGCGAGCTGCACTACTATCTGCTGCGGCTTGAGCGCGAGGTGGTACCCCGCCTCAACCGGGAGCATTCAAACTTCGGCTGGTTCAAGCCCGGGCGTCTGCCGGCCCGCTTCAACCGGCCAACCACCATTGCCATCAAGAAAGGCCTGCTCGGCAGCCTGCGTCAGCACTGAGCGGCCTGCCGGAACGGCCGGGCGGGGCCCGGTGTTCCGGCGTCCTGGTGCGGGGTCAGACCACCCCGGCGCCGTGAGCCTGCTGGTCGGCCCAGTAGCTTGAGCGCACCATGGGGCCGCAGGCGGCGTTCTTGAAGCCCATCTTCAGTGCTTCGGTCTCGAACATCTTGAAGGTGTCGGGATGCACGTAGCGCAGCACCGGCAGGTGGCCGCCGGAGGGCTGGAGGTACTGGCCGATGGTGAGCATGTCCACGTTATGGGCGCGCATGTCGCGCATCACTTCGAGGATCTCGTCGTCGGTTTCGCCCAGACCGACCATCAGGCCGGACTTGGTGTTGACCTCCGGGTGGCGGGCCTTGAACTGCTTGAGCAGTTCCAGCGAGTAGGCGTAGTCGGAACCCGGGCGGGCCTGCTTGTAGAGGCGCGGCACGGTTTCCAGGTTGTGGTTCATCACGTCCGGCGGGGCCTGGTCGAAGATGTCCAGGGCGATCTCCATGCGGCCGCGGAAGTCGGGTACCAGCACTTCGATGGTGGTCTTGGGGCTGGCCTCGCGGGTGGCGCTGATGCACTGCACGAAGTGGTCGGCGCCGCCGTCACGCAGGTCGTCCCGGTCCACGCTGGTGATCACCACGTAGTTGAGGCGCATGGCGGCGATGGTCTTGGCCAGGTTGGCCGGCTCGTTCACGTCGAGGGGCTCGGGGCGGCCGTGGCCCACGTCGCAGAAGGGGCAGCGGCGGGTGCAGATGTCGCCCATGATCATGAAGGTGGCCGTGCCCTTGCCGAAGCATTCGTGGATGTTGGGGCAGGAGGCTTCTTCGCAGACGGTGTGCAGCTTGTGCTCGCGCAGGGTGTCCTTGATCTCGTTGAAGCGTTCGGCCTCGATGCCGGCGCCCAGCTTGATGCGGATCCAGTCGGGCTTCTTGAGGCGTTCGGCGGGAACGATCTTGATGGGGATGCGGGCGGTCTTGGCTGCGCCGCGCTGCTTGCGGCTCTCGGTATCCATGGGGGCTGTCGTCCTTTGGTCAGGCGGTGGGAGGGACGTCGGGAAAATGTCGCTGGAGGTGGCCGAGAAGTCGTTCGGTGACTTCGTCGGGGCCTTCAGTCACGCCGAAGTCCTTGAGTTGTATGGTCTTGAGCCCACTATAGCCGCAGGGGTTGATCCACGTAAATGGTGTCAAGTCCATATCGACGTTGAGGGACAATCCGTGGTAGCTGCAGCCGTTGCGAACCCGCAGGCCGAGGGCGGCAACCTTCTCGCCGTCGATGTAGACGCCCGGGGCGCCGTCCTTGCGGCGGGCGTCGAGGCCGTAGTCGGCGATGCAGTCGATGAGGGCCTGCTCCAGCAACTGGACCATCTCGCGCACCTTGAGGTGGCGTCGGTGCAGGTCGAGGAGCAGGTAGGCCACCACCTGGCCGGGGCCGTGGTAGGTGATCTGACCGCCCCGGTCGATCTTGACCAGCGGAATCTCGGTGGCGTGGAGCAGGTGCTCGGGCTTGCCGGCCTGGCCCAGGGTGTACACCGGTGGATGCTGCACCAGCCACAGCTCGTCCGCGGTGGTGGCGTTACGGCTGGCGGTGAATTCCTGCATGGCGCGCCAGGTGGGTTCGTAGGGCGCGACGCCCAGGTGGCGGACGATCACAGGACGACCTTCACCATCGGGTGGGACGACAGCTCGGTGTATAAGGCGTCGAGCTGGACCTGGGAGGTGGCGGTGAGGGTGCAGGTGATGGCCAGATAGTTGCCTTTGGCCGAAGGGCGCATCTGCGCTGTGGCGGGGTCGAAGTCGGGGGCGTGGCGCAGCACCACATCGATCACCGTCTGGGCAAAGGCATCCACCCGCGCACCCATGATCTTGATGGGGAATTCGCAGGGGAATTCGAGCAGGGTGGTGCGTTCTTCAGTCATCCGGGTACTCTCCTCAGAGGTTCTTGAACCACAGGCGGATGGCGTCCCACAAGCGGCCGAACCAGCCCGCTTCAGGGATGTCGTCGAGGGCCACGATGGGGTAATCACCCACCGGCTTGTCGTTCAGGCTGAGTTGCAGGGTGCCGATGGTCTGACCCTTGGTGACCGGGGCCATCAGGGGTTGCTGGCTGACCACGTTGGCCTTGAGCTTCTCGGCGTCGCCCTTGGGCAGCGACAGCACGAAATCGTTCAGGAAGCCACCCTTGACCATGTTCTCCGTGCCCTTCCAGATGCGGAATTCGTTCACGGCCTGGTTGGCGCTGTACACCTTGACCGTGTCGAAGGCCAGGTAGCCCCAGTTGAGAAGCTTCTGGGATTCCTGGGCCCGCACGCTGTCGCTGGTGGTGCCCACCACCACGGACACCAGGCGGCGTTCATTGCGCTTGGCCGAGGCGATCAGGCAGTAGCCGGCGCTGTCGGTGTGGCCGGTCTTGACGCCGTCGACGGTCGGGTCGATGAACAGCAGGCGGTTGCGGTTGGGCTGCTTGATCTTGTTATAGCTGTATTCCTTGATGGAATAGATGGGATAGAACTCGGGGAAGTCGCGAATGATGGCGGTGGCCAGGATGGACAGGTCGCGCACCGAGGTCAGGTGGGACGGGTGAGGCAGGCCGGTGGCGTTCTCGAAGTGGGTGTTCTTCATGCCCAGCCGGGCGGCTTCCTTGTTCATCAGCTGGGCGAAGTTCTCCTCGGAGCCGGCGATGGCTTCGGCCAGCGCCACGCAGGCATCGTTGCCCGACTGGATGATTATGCCGTGGAGCAACTCATTCACGGTCACCGGCTTCAGCGGCTCGATGAACATCTTGGAGCCCGGCACCTTCCAGGCCTTCTCGGAGACCGGAACGGTCTGCTCCAGGCTCAGGGTCTTGTTCTTCACCGCCGAGAAGGCCAGGTAGGCCGTCATCAGCTTGGTCAGCGAGGCGGGTTCGATGCGCTGGTCGGGTTTTTCGGCGGTGAGCACCTGGCCGGAACCCACGTCGAGGAGGACCCAGGCCCGTGCGGAGACGGTCGGCGGCGTCATCTGGGCAAAGGCGAGAGAGGGCAGGACGAGCAGAAGCAGGATGATGCGACGCAGCATGGCAGGGTGCAAAAGCGAAAAAAGTGCGATTATAGTCACGCCTCCGACCATCAGCCGCCTTCCAATCGTAAGTGAATGCGGAACTCCACGTACGGTGGATGGTCTTTATTGCTGCAATGCACCTGATCCGTCGAAGCCTCTCTCTCTGTCTGGCCTGTCTCGTCCTCCTGTGGGCGGGTAGTTCCATGGCCGTCGACAATCACCATGCAGCGGCCGATCTGGCAGAGCAGATGCAGAGCCTTGATCCGGCGGCCGAAGAGAAACTTGACCTCAGTAGCCTCGACCCTCTTGATTGCCCGGCCCTTGCCTGCAAGGTGTCTTGTCGGGCCCGCTTCCTGCTAGATGATCCTCCAGGCGACGCCCGTCCGCTGTGGCGTTCGGTGGTCCCCAAGCAGACCTCTCCGCCACCCAGGCAGGCTTGAGCAGGACACCTCTTGCGGGGTGGCGTGCTTTGGTTCCGGTGGGCCGCGTCCTGGCCCTACCGTCTCACGACTTGAATAACAGCGTTGAAAAATCGCTGAAGGATTTCCATGCTCAGGAAGCTTTCCCTGGCCGTCGCCCTTGCTGCGACGCTTCTGCCTGCCTTGGCCGCGCCCCCGGGCGCCGAACCCTACAAACTCCAGGCCCTGCGCGATGCGGCCCGGGCCAGCCACCCGTCCCTGCAGGCTGCACGGGCCATGGTCGACGCCGGCCGGGCCCAGATCACCAGTGCCGGGGCTTATCCAAACCCTGAAGTCGAGTTTCTGGCTGGTCGCACCCAGGCTCGGGTGCCCGGCGTCGCAACCGGTGGGGCCCAGAGCCTGGCCCTCAGCCAGCGTATCGACAACCCGTGGCAGCGTGAGGCGCGCATTGGCGCAGCCACCTCCGGGCTGGAGGCTCGCCAGGCGGAAGGGCGCAGTTTTGAAGTGGATCTGCTGGCCCGTCTCGACCAGCGTTTCTTTGATCTCCTGCGGCGTCAGGCGGAGCAGCGTGCCACGCAGGAAGACCTGAGCCTGGCCGAGCAGATCCGTGCCCGAGTGGCGGTGCGCGTGCAGACCGGCGAAGCCCCGCGCTATGAATTGATCAAGGCCGATACGGAGCTGCTGAACGCCCAGAAGAGCGCCGAGAGCGCCATCCTGCGCGTTGCCCAGGCCCGTGCGGCCCTGCGCGGCCTGGTCGGGCCGTCCCTGCCGGCAGAGTTTGAGGTGGACGGGACGCTGGCCAGTACGCCGACGGTGCCAGCCCTGGATGGGCTGCGCACGGAGGTGGTGGCCCGCAACCCGGAGCTGGCCCGGGCCCAGGCCGAGGTGCGGCGTGCCGAGCGTCAGCTCGAACTGGAGCGCCTGCGTCGCCATCCGGAGCTGGCCGTGAAAGTGGCCGAGGACCGGGATGTGGAGCTGCGCAACACCCGTATCGGCGTGATGGCCATCGTGCCGTTGTGGGATCAGCGTCGCGGCCAGGTGGCCGAGGCCGGGGCCCTGCTGCAGAAGAGCCGCAGCGACCGGGACAGCCAGGAGCTGACCCTGCTGCAGGCCCTTGAAGCCTCCTATCGCCACTATGAAATTGCCCGCAACCAGGTGAATGCCCTGGAGAACGGCATCCTGCGCGAGGCCGAGGCGGCCCTGAAGGTGGCCGAGGCGGCTTACCGCTTCGGCGAGCGCGGCATCCTGGATTACCTGGACGCCCAGCGCGTCTTCCGCGCCGCACGTAATGAACTCATCGCCGCCCGCTACGAGCTGCAGCTGGCCGTCATCGAAATCGAGCGCCTGCGCGCTGCCCAATGATCCGGAGCCTCCCCATGAAGCTACGACCGACTGCCCTGGCCATGCTGATGGCCGCCCTCGTCCTTGCCGGGTGCAAGGATGCCCAGAAACCTGCGGGCAAGTCCGCCACCGAGCAGGGATCCACCACCCTGAGCGAAGGCACCGGTGATGCGGTCAGCGTGGCACCACCCGATCCGCTTTTGGTCACCGTTCCGCCCAATTTTGGTGCGCCCATCAAGGTTACTTCGGCTGGCAACACCCAGGTCTCCGATACCTTGCGGGTGGCTGGCAAGGTGGACTTCGATCAGGCGCGGGTGACCCGCATCGGGGCCACCGTGACCGGCCGGGTGATCGAGATCCAGGCCCATCTGGGCCAGCAGGTCCGCGTCGGGGATTCCCTGGCGGTGATCAACAGCACCGAGCTGGGGGAGGCCCAACTCAGCTATCTCAAGGCCCGCGCCCAGGCTGACCTGCAGGCGCGCAGCGTCGAGCGCGCCCGCCAGCTGTTTGCCGCCGACGTGATCGGCAAGGCCGAACTGCAGCGTCGGGAGAGCGAGTTGTCGATTGCCTCGGCGGAGCAGCGCGGTGCGGCTGACCAGTTGCGGGTGCTCGGCATGTCGTCCGGGGCGATCAACAAGCTGGGCACTACGGGCGCCATCAACTCGGTGACGTCGGTGGCGTCCACGATGGCCGGCACCGTGGTCGAGCGCCAGGTGGCGCCGGGCCAGGTAGTTCAGCCCGCCGACGCCCTGTATGTGGTGGCTGATCTGTCCCGGGTGTGGGTGACCGCCGAGGTGCCCGAGCAGCAGGGGGCCCTGGTGAAGTCCGGGCAGACCGTCGATATCGAAGTGCCGGCGCTGGGTTCGCGCCTGACCGGCAAGCTCATCTACGTGGCTGACACGGTGAACCCCGAAACCCGCACGATTACCGTGCGCAGCGTGGTGGACAACGCCAACCGGCAGCTCAAGCCGGCCATGCTGGCCACCATGCTGATCCAGGCCGCGCCGGTGGAGCGGGTGGTGGTGCCGGCCCAGGCGGTGGTGCGTGACGGCGACGCCGACAACGTGTTTGTCGAAGTGGCCAAGGGGCAGTTCCGCCTGACGCCGGTGCGCCTCGGCCCGGACATGGAGGGCAAGCGTGCCGTCCTGTCGGGGCTCAAGCCTGAACAGCCGATTCTCGTCGAGGGTGCCTTCCACCTGAACAACGAGCGCAAGCGCAAGGAACTGGAATAAGGACCGGCCATGATTCAATCATTAGTCCGTGCCGCCCTCCAGCAGCGCCTGGTGGTGGTGGTGGTGGCTGTGGTGCTGCTGGCCTTCGGCCTCAACGCAGCGCGCAGCTTGTCGGTGGATGCCTTCCCCGACGTTACCAATGTGCAGGTGCAGATCGCGACCGAAGCCAAGGGGCGTTCCCCCGAGGAGGTGGAGCGTTTTGTCACCGTACCCCTGGAAATCTCCATGACCGGCCTGCCCGGGCTGGAGGAGATGCGCTCTCTCAACAAACCCGGCCTGTCGCTGATCACCCTGGTGTTTACCGACGCAACCGATGTGTACTTTGCCCGCCAGCTGGTCATGGAGCGCCTACTGGAAGTGGGCAGCCGCATGCCCGAGGGTGTGGTGCCGGTGCTCGGGCCCGTGTCTACGGGTCTGGGCGAGGTGTACCAGTACACCCTCGATCATCCCGACGACGGTGATCGCAAACTCACCGAGAAGGAATTGACCGAGAGGCGCATCGTCCAGGACTGGGTGGTGCGCCCGCTCCTGCGTTCGATCCCGGGGGTGGCAGAGATCAACTCCCAGGGCGGCTACGCCCGCCAGTACCAGGTGCTGGTGAACCCGGACCGCTTGCGTCACCACCGTCTGACGGTGCGGGATGTGTATGAGGCGGTGGCCCGCAACAACGCCAACTCCGGGGGCGGCGTGCTGCCCCAGTATTCCGAGCAGTACCTGATCCGCGGTATCGGCCTCGTCAAGACCCTGGGTGATATCGGCTCCATTGTGCTCAAGGAGGTGGGCGGGACTCCGGTGTACATCCGCGATGTGGCCGAAGTGACCTTCGGTCACGAGGTGCGTCAGGGGGCGGTGGTGAAGAACGGTGTCACCGAATCGGTGGGCGGCATCGTGATGATGCTCCGCGGCGGCAACGCCAAGGAGGTGGTCAGCCGCATCAAGGACCGGGTGGCCGAGATCAACGACAAGGGCATGCTGCCTGATGGCCTGAAGATCGTTCCTTACTACGACCGCTCCGAGCTGGTGGACGCGGCCCTGTGGACGGTGATCAAGGTGTTGCTGGAAGGCATCGCCCTGGTGGTGGTGGTGCTCTTCCTGTTCCTGGGGGATGTGCGTTCGAGCCTGATCGTGGTGGCCACGCTGGTGCTGACGCCGCTGCTCACCTTTATGGCCATGAACCACTACGGTATCTCGGCCAACCTGATGTCCCTGGGGGGCCTGGCCATCGCCATCGGCCTGATGGTGGACGGCTCGGTGGTGGTGGTGGAAAACGCCTTTGTCCGCCTGGGTCAGGTGGGTGAAGGGGAGAGCAAGGTGCGGGCCATCTTCGACGCGGTGCAGGAAGTGGCCATGCCGGTGATCTTCGGTGTTGGCATCATCATCCTGGTGTTCCTGCCCCTGATGACCTTGCAGGGCATGGAGGGCAAGATGTTTGCGCCTCTCGCCTACACCATCGCCATTGCCCTGGCTGTTTCCCTGTTCCTGTCCCTGACCCTGACGCCGGTGCTGTCTTCCTACCTGCTCAAGGGCGGTGCGGAGCATGACACCTGGCTGATCGCGAAGATCAAGGCGCCCTACCTCCAGATGCTCCACTGGTCGGTGGCCAACAGCCGCAAGACGGTGGTGGGCGGCCTGGCGCTGCTGGTGGTGACCCTGGGCATGTTCCCCTTCCTGGGGACGGCCTTCATTCCGGAAATGAAGGAAGGCTCGGTGGTGCCGGGTATCAACCGGGTGCCCAACATCTCCCTGGAAGAGTCCATCAAGATGGAAATGCAGGCGATGAAGCTGGTCATGGAGGTGCCTGGCGTCAAGTCGGCCATCTCCGGCGTGGGTCGCGGCGAGTCGCCGGCCGACCCCCAGGGCCAGAATGAGTCGACGCCCATCGTCAGTCTCAAGCCGCGGGACGAGTGGCCTGCCGGCTGGACCCAGGACACCATTGCCGACGCCATGCGCGAGAAGCTCAAGGTGCTGCCGGGCGCCCAGGTGGTGATGGCCCAGCCCATCTCCGACCGGGTGGACGAGATGGTCACCGGGGTGCGCTCGGACGTGGCGGTGAAGGTCTTCGGTGACGACCTGGAGCTGCTCAAGAAGAAGGCCGAGGAGATCGCGCGGGTGGCATCGGGCATTACCGGAGCCACCGATATCCGCGTCGAGCGGGTGACCGGTCAGCAGTACCTGTCCATCGAGATCGATCGCAGCGCCATCGCCCGCCATGGCCTCAACGTGTCGGACGTGAATGACGTGATCGAGGCGGCCATTGGCGGCAAGCAGGCCACCGAGGTGTACGAGGGCGAACGGCGCTTTGCGTCGGTGGTGCGCCTGCCCGAGAGTTTCCGCGACAACGTGGAGAAGATCGGCAACATCCTGGTGAATGCCCCGGGCGGTGTGCAGGTGGCCCTGGAGAACCTGGCTCACATCCATATCGTGGATGGGCCGGCGCAGATCTCCCGCGAGTTGGCCAAACGCCGGGTGGTGGTGGCGATCAACGTGAAGGACCGTGACCTGGGTGGCTTCGTGGCCGAGTTGCAGAAGACTGTTGAGTCCAAGGTGGAGCTGAAGGATGGCTACTACCTGGAGTGGGGCGGCCAGTTCCAGAACCTGGAGCGGGCCATGGGCCACCTGACCATCATCATTCCGGTGACCGTGGCGGCGATCTTCTTCCTGCTCTTCCTGCTGTTCGGGTCACTCAAGCTGGCCAGCCTGATCATCCTGGTGCTGCCTTTCGCCAGTGTGGGCGGTGTGCTCGGCCTGCTGGTGAGCGGTGAATACCTGTCGGTGCCGGCGTCGGTGGGCTTCATTGCCCTGTGGGGCATCGCGGTGCTCAACGGGGTGGTGCTGGTCAGCTATATTCGCAGCCTGCGCACCGAGGGGATGCCCGTGGCCCAGGCCGTGGTGCAGGGGGCGACCCTGCGCTTCCGGCCGGTCATGATGACCGCGACGGTGGCTCTGCTGGCGCTGATCCCCTTCCTGTTCGCCACCGGACCGGGTTCCGAAGTGCAGCGCCCCCTCGCCATCGTGGTGATCGGCGGCCTGATCACCTCCACCCTGCTGACCCTCGTGGTGCTGCCGACCCTGTACAAGTGGTTTGACGACACCCCCTGCGAAGCCTGATCCCCGCCGGGCGGGCCGCCGAAAGGGTGGTCCGCCCCAGAATGAAGGAATGCACATGAAGGAAATTCTTGCCGTCATCCGCCCCCAGAAGCTGCCCCGTCTGCGCGAGGTGCTGCGGGCGATTCCGGGCTTTCCGGGCATGACCATCACCAAGGTGGCGGGCTGTGGTGCCACCTCGCGGCATACGCCCCACACCATCAAGGAGGTGCTTACCGATTTCACCGACAAGGTGCGGATCGAGATCATTGCCCCGGACGAGATGGCTGATGCGCTGGTCGATCAGATCGTCCAGGTGGCCAGTACCGGCCAGACCGGTGATGGGCTGGTGTGGGTCACGGAAATTCAGAGGGCGGTGTTCATCCGCAAGACGGTCGGCTCGGACAGCGTCTGAGCCTGCAGGCTGGCGTCCGGGGCAGAGCGCTCGCCTAGAGCTCGACGCCCAGGGACAGCCAGACCATGCTGGAGGCCGGATTGACCGGCTTGTTCAGATGCACCGGTAGACACTGCTCGGAGCGGTCGGCGATCTCCTGGTGACGCTCGCCCAGATTGATGCCGTTGATAGCCATCTCCACCCGGCGGCCATCCAGTTGAAAGGCTTTGGCGATGCGCAGATCGAGACTGGTGTAGTCCGGCGAGGTGTAATCGCAGCCCGGCACATAGCCGTAGCCGCCGGCCAGGGAGCCCATGCGCAGGATGCTTGCGGTGCTCGTCCAGCCCGCACCATAGTCTTGCAACCAGGTCAGGCTTGCCGAGTAAGGGGCCGTGCGCTTGGCCACTTCCGGTGCGTCGGTGTGACGGTCAATCAGGGTGTGGCTGAACAGGATCTCGGTGCCCGCCCGGGGTTTGGCGCGAAGCTGGTATTCGAGGCCGCGCAGGACCACAGGGGAGTCAAGGTTGACGAACTGCGATGAGGGTAGGGCGCCCAGGGCCAGCGGGCCTATGGGCGAAGGGATGTTCCGGCGGACCACGAAATTGCGGATGCGCTCGTTGAAGATCCGCACGTCGAGGGTGGCATCCATGTTCGGGAAGCGCCCCAGGTAGCCCACTTCGATTGTATCCACCGATGTGGTGCGCAGACCGGGGTTAGGCACGTAGGGCCAGGCGATGGGGGCACTGGTCCGTGGGTCGGTGTTGGGCGCATAGGCGCGCACGTCGCCATGGATGTCGAACATGTTGCGCTGCTGCCAGGCTCTGGCGTAGCCGGCCCGGAAGGTGTCGGTGGTGCTCGCTTGCCAATTCAGAAAGGCCCGCGGGATGAACTGGGCGGCGACATCGCCATTTTTTTCGAGTAGCCCGCCCAGGTTCAGTTGCCAAGCCGGGTTCAGGTGCCAGTCCAGGTTGGAGAACGCCCGGTAGATGCTCACGCTCGGCGGTTTGGCGCCTGCAAAGAGGAAGGGCGCATCGGACTCATCGCGCCGCCCCTCCAGGCCCCACACCAGCCGCGCCTGGGTGTTGAGCGCAAAGCGATGCTGCAACTCAATGTTGGTCCGGTCGCTGCTGCGGTTGCGGTTCAGGGGCACATTGGGGAAGCTGGGAGAGCTGGCCGTCCACCGCTCTATGTTGGATTCGTGGTTGCGGTAGACGCTGACCAGCCACTCTTCCTCGTTGTTGAGGGTGCGCCGCCAGGTCAGGTGAATGGTGCTGGCTTCGACTCCGGCGGTGCGCTCCCCGTTGTTGTTGTAGATCGAATCGGGGTAGCCCATGCCGCGTTCAAGGCGGTTGTAGCCGGCGCGCAGGGTGAGTTCGTCCCGGGCGTTGAGGCGATAGTCGCTGCGCAGGCTGAGGGTCTGGCTGACGCGGGAGTCATTCAAGCGCCTGAAGCCGTTGTCGCGGATCCGCGCTGCCGACAGGCGCAGGCCCAGGTTGTCACTGCCGCCGGTCCAGCTGGTGCGGATGTCGGCGATGCCGCGATTGCCGGCGTTGATCTGACCGGAGGCGCTACGCTCCTGATGGCTGTGCCGGGTGATGATGTTGATCACGCCCAGGAAGGCATTGGCGCCGTAAGCATTTGAATTGGTGCCGCGCACGACCTCTATGCGCTCAATCTCGTCGATGGTCAGGGGCAGGGAAGACCAGTCGACGCCGCCGAAAGAGCTGGGCGCGTACACCGAACGGCCGTCTACGAGCACCTGGATTTCGGTGGGAAAGTCGCTGCTCAGGCCGTGGTAGGTAACCCATTGGGAGTGCCCGCGTTCCTGGCCGATCTGCATGCCGGGCACCAGGCGCAGCAGTCGTGCCACATCGCGGTAGCCGGTTGCCTGGATGAAGTGCCGGTCGAGGATGGTGACCGCTCCGGGGGCTTCATTGAGTGCCTGGGGCAGTCGGGAGGCCGACAGAATTGTTGGGAGATCCTCGAAAAAAGGCAATTCGGCGCCATATCCCGCCTGGCTGTCGACAGCGAAAACGGGATGTGCGCATGCAAGGCCCGCAAGTGCGGTGAGCAAGGACCGCAAGGAGAACAGCGAGGGCATCGGACGATTTTTGTTTTGGTGGGGTCGGAGCTTTCCCTGTTTTTTAACCGCGCCCCGGCTCACGAATTATAAAGCTTGCATGCTGATCCGCCTGTGTATTCTTTTGCTATTCCCTTGTGAATTGATGCACTTGAGTGCTGCCCGCCCGGAGGCGGGCAGCACCGGCCTCAGTTGATTCGGATCGGCAGGAAGATCCGGCTGCCGCCCCGCTGGATGAGCAGGGCGAAGCGGTTGCCGGCAGCGTCGAGCAGCTTGCGGAACTGTTCGACGCTGGTGATGGCTTGGTTGTTGATGCCGAGGATGACGTCGCCGTTCTGCAGGCCGGCCTTGGCGGCCGGGCCGCTGGCACCTTCGACGACGATCCCGCCCGGAATGCCGAGGCGGCTTGCCTCCTGTCCGGTCAGGGCGCGGCCGTTCAGGCCCAGCTTGTTACTGGTGCTGTCGCTCTTGCGTTCAGGGCTGGCGGCAAGGGCCTTCTCACCGGCCTGTTCGCCCAGGGTGACCGTGATCTCGCGGGTCTTGCGATCACGCCAGACCGACAGGCGCACGCTGGTGCCGGGTTTCTGTTCGCCGATGATGCGCGGCAGATCGGCGGAGTTGTCCACCTTTTGGCCATTGACGCCGATGACCACGTCACCGGCCTGCAGCCCGCCTTTCTCGGCCGGAGACCCCGCCTCGACGTTGGCGACGAGGGCGCCGCCCGGCTTGTCGAGACCGAAGTTCTGGGCCAGCTCGGCATCGAGCCCCTGGATGGTCACGCCCAGTCGGCCGCGCGAAACCTTGCCGTACTTCTGCAGCTGATCCTTCACCCTCATCGCCACGTCGATGGGGATGGCGAAGGAGATACCCATGAAGCCGCCCGAGCGTGAGTAGATCTGGGAGTTGATGCCGACCACTTCACCAGCCAGGTTGAACAGGGGGCCGCCGGAGTTGCCCGGGTTGATGGCCACGTCGGTCTGGAGGAAGGGGACGTAGTTCTCGTCTGGCAGACGGCGGGCCTTGGCGCTGATGATGCCGGCGGTGACGGTGTTCTCGAAGCCGAAGGGCGAGCCCATGGCCACCACCCATTCGCCGACCTTGGTACGTTCGGCGTCGCCGGTCCGGACGAAGGGCAGGCCGCTGGCGTCGATCTTGAGCAGGGCCACATCGGTGCGCTTGTCGGTGCCCACCACCTTGGCCTTGAATTCGCGCTTGTCGGTGAGACGCACGGTAACTTCGCCGGCCCCATCGACCACGTGGGCATTGGTTAGCACATAGCCGTCGGCGCTGACGATGAAGCCCGAGCCAACGCCCTGCTGGATCTGCTCCGGGCTGCGACCGCCGCCTCCGCCACCACCGTTGCCCGGCATGCCGGGCACGGGCACGCCGAAGCGGCGCAGGAAATCGTAGAAGGGGTCGCCGGCGAAGGGGTCTTCCCCGGCCGTGGCGCCACCGCTGCGGGAGACCTTCTGGGTGACGCTGATGTTGACCACCGCCGGCCCTACCTGCTCGACCAGCGCAGAAAAATCGGGCAGCCCGTAGCGGCTGGCCGGTGTGGCGGAGGCGGGTGCAAGCTGGGGCGGGGGGGCAACGCTGGCGGGTGCGCCATTGGCGGCGTGGGACGGCGAGATGGCGCCACCCTCCTGCAGGCAGCCGGAGAGGGCCAGCACAAGGGCTGAAAAGGCGAAGGTGGACCGAACCAGGACAGGTTTCATCGATTGCTCCAGTTGATAGCCTGAAAACTGACGCTCCCGGGGAGGATCGCGTTCCGTGCTTAAACAAGTGCTTACAAAATGGGGGCGCTTTGGCGGAGTGCAAGTCCACGCCGAAGGTGCCCGGTCTGGTGCGCCCTTTGGGCGGCGACGTTGTATAGTTAATCACTATTGCCACCTGGGGTGACCTGATGACGCTTACCGATCTTCGCTATCTTGTCGCTCTGGCCCGCGAGCGTCACTTCGGCCATGCGGCCGAACGTTGCAATGTCAGCCAGCCGACCCTCTCGGTGGCCATCAAGAAGCTTGAGGACGAACTGGCCGTCACCCTCTTTGAACGCAGTGCGGCTGACGTGAAGATCACCGACATCGGGGCGCGCATCGTCGCCCAGGCCGAAAAGGTGCTCCTCGAAGCCGGGCAGATCAAGGAGCTGGCCACGGCGGGGCGAGATCCCCTGTCCGGCCCCCTCAAGCTGGGTGTGATCTACACCATCGGCCCCTACCTGCTGCCGCACCTGATCCCCCGGGTTCATGCCGCGGCCCCATCCATGCCCCTGCTGATCCAGGAAAACTATACCGCGCGGCTGGCTGAGTCGCTCAAGCGGGGCGACCTGGACGTGATCGTGGTGGCCCTGCCTTTCGAGGAGCCTGGCATCGTCACCCAGGCGGTTTATGACGAACCCTTCCGGGTGCTGATGCCTGCCGGGCACGCTTGGGAGGCCGACTCTGCGATCCCGGCCGCCCGCCTCGCCGAGGCGCCGCTGCTGCTGCTCGGGGCCGGCAATTGTTTTCGCGACCAGGTGCTTGAAGTGTGCCCCCTGTGCCGCGGCGGCGAGGGCCTGCAGCGCACCCTGGAAGGCAGCTCCCTGGAGACCATCCGCCACATGGTGGCCACCGGCGCCGGTATCACCGTGCTGCCCAGCTCCGCTGCCGACCCCCTGCCCGGTGGCAATTCCCTGCTCACCGTGCGCCCCTTCGAGGCACCGGAACCCTTCCGGCGCATTGCCCTGGCCTGGCGGGTCACCTATCCCCGCAGCGGGGCCATCGATGTCATCCGGGCGGCCATTCTCGGCAGCCCGCTACAAGGGGTGCGTCCGGTCAGCCGCTGAAGTCGGGCCGCGCGGCGGCTCGAAAGCTGCCGGCCTCGGTGACGATCCAGTCCATGGGCTGGTCGTGGGGCTGGGGGTGGGTGGTTTCGGTCCGGGCCAGTTCGAAGGCCACGCCGATGCACAGCGGCGCCGGATCGAGGGCGGCCAGGGTGCGGTCGAAATAGCCGCCGCCGTAGCCCAACCGGTAGCCCGCCGCGTCGAAGGCGTTGAGGGGCACCAGGATCATGTCCGGCTCTACCCATGCACCGTGCGCCGGCACCGGAATGCCGTGATGATCCGTTGCCATGGCGTCGCCCGGCTGCCAGCGCCGGAAACGCATTGGCTGCGCCGGCCCCGTCACTTCGGGCAAGGCCGCTTGCCGCAGTGGATCGGCGGCCAGCCAACGCCCTGTCCAGGCAACCAGATCCACCTCTCCACGCCACGGCCAGCAAAAAGCCAGGGTCCGGGGCGCCAGCGTTTCCAGCAAAGCGTCCAGGTGGATTTCGATGCGGGCCGAGCGTTCGGCCCGTGCCGTGGCGGGCAGTGTCTCCCGCGCGGCGATGGCCGCCTGGCGCAAGGCTTTTCGCAGTGCAGCAATATCGCGTCCGGCGGGGGAGTTCGGGGTGTTCACTGTGCTATTCTCCGGCGGCATTTTGGCGGGACAAAAATCGATGAAGAATAGCGCGTGGGCCGTACTGGCGGCAGTTTTGTGGATGGCCATGCCGGCTGGTGGCGACCCCGGTGACGAGCGCATCCTGCTGGCCCGGGACGCGGCGCGCAGTGGTGATCGCAACCGCCTTGCCCTCAATGCGCCGGCCACCGGTCACGTGCTCGATCCCTATCCCGAATACTGGGCCCTGTCCAACCAGATCGCCCGCCCATCCGCCGATTTCGATCCGGCCCGCATCCAGGACTTCCTCGAACGCAACAGCGGCAGCTGGCTGGCCGAGAAGGTGCGCGGCGAATGGCTGCGCAGCCTGGGCAAGCGGGGTGAGTGGGGCAGCTTTGCGGCCGAGTTTCCGTACCAGGAGCAGCCGGACCAGGAACTGCGCTGCTATCACTATCAGGCTCGTCTGCAGAACGGCGACGCTGCGGTGCTGGGTGAAGTGCGCCCCCTGTGGTTCAGTTTGGTGGATACCCCGGAAAGCTGCATTCCGGTTCTCCAGACCTTGGTCCGCGAAGCGCTGGTGGCGCCGGACGACCTGTGGGCGCGCATCCGGCGTCTGATGGAGGCCAAGCGCCTTACCGGCGCCCGGGCCGTGGCCAGCTGGCTGCCGGCCGAGCAGGCGCTGGGTCCGTCCGATCTGGACAAGGCCAGCACCAACCCGTCCACCTGGCTCGACCGTCAGCCCGTCAACTTTGCGGCCAGCCGCCAGGGGCGCGAGCTGGCCCTGATCGCCCTGGCCCGCTTGTCCCGCGATGATCCGATGGGCGCGTATATGCGCTATGCCCGGCTCGACGAGCGTTTCAATGCGGCTGAGCGTGGCTACGCCCTAGGCCAGATTGCCTGGCAGGCTGCCACCAAGCTGCTTCCCGAAGCCCATTCCTGGTTCAAGGCGGCTGGCGATACCCCCATGTCTGAAGAGCAGGCCGCCTGGCGCGTTCGCGCTGCGTTGCGTGCCGGCGACTGGCGGGCCGTGAAGTCTGGAGTTGAGGCCATGCCTGCAGCCCAGCGTGATCTGCCCGACTGGACCTACTGGTTCGGCCGGGCACAGCAGGCCCTCGGCAACAAGGAGGCTGCGCGCCAGGCTTTTGAGCGGCTGGCCGGGCACCCGACCTTCTACAGCATTCTTGCGGACGAAGAGCTGGGCCGCAGCTTCAAGCTGCCCGACAAAGCCCGCGCCACCAGCGACGAAGAAGCCGAGCGGGTGCGCCAGACCCCGGGCGTGCAGCGCGCCCTGGCGCTGTTCCGGCTCGACATGCGTACTGAAGGCACGCGGGAATGGAACTGGACCATGCGCAACCGGGATGATCGCTTCCTCCTCGCTGCGGCCCAGTTCGCCCAGCAACTCGGCATCTACGACCGGGCCATCAACGCTGCCGACCGGACCCGCAGCGAGCACGACTACAGCCTGCGCTACCTTGCCCCCTACCGCGAGCGCATCGAGCCCAATGCCCGCAGCCGTGACCTGGACACCGGTTGGGTGTATGGCCTGATGCGTCAGGAGAGCCGTTTTGTCACCTCGGCCCGTTCGGGCGTTGGTGCCCAGGGCCTGATGCAGATCATGCCGACCACGGGGCAATGGATTGCCGGCAAGCTCGGCATGAAGGGCTACAACGTCGGCTGGCTGCGCGATCCCGACACCAATGTGATGTTCGGCACCACCTACATGCGGATGGTCCTCGAAGGCCTCGACAACCATCCGGTGCTGGCCTCTGCCGCCTACAACGCCGGCCCCGGCCGGGCCAAGCGCTGGAAGGACGTGAAGCCGCTGGAAGGGGCTATCTACGCCGAGACCATTCCCTTCGGTGAAACCCGCGACTACGTGAAGAAGGTGATGGCCAATGCCGTCGTCTATGCCCTCCTGCTGGAGGGGCGCTCGGCCTCCCTGAAGAGCCGGCTGGGCACGATTGCCGCCAGCAACGGCGACGTCAGCGGCAGCATGGGCAGCCCGGCGCCGGGGGCCGGCCTCGAATAAGCACCGCCCGGTGGGGAATTCTTTGCTCCGGTTTTGATCTGTCATTATGGAACAACCCAGGAGACCCTTATGACCCCCATTCGCAACGTACTCGTCGTCGGAGGCAGCGGCTTCGTCGGCTCTGCCGTGGCCGAGCGCCTCACGGCCGCCGGCCTCCGCCTTGTCATCCCCACGCGTCGTCGCGAGCGTGCCCGTCACTTGCTGCTCCTGCCCACCGCTGAGGTGGTCGAGGCCGACGTCTTCGATCCGCCCACCCTGGCGAGTCTGATGACCGGCATGGACGCAGTGGTGAGCCTGGTCGGCGTGCTCCATTCGCGCTCCGGCTCGCCCTACGGCCCCGGCTTTGCCCGTGCCCATGTGGAGCTTCCCAAGCGCCTGGTCGCCGCTGCCCGCCAGGCGGGCGTGCAGCGCATCGTGCACGTGAGTGCCCTGGGCGCCAGCGCCGACGCGCCGTCCGAGTACCAGCGCTCCAAGGCCGACGGCGAGGCGGCGATTCGCGCGGCCGCGCCGGATCTCGCCTGGACCATCCTGCGACCCTCCGTGATCTTCGGGCCCGGAGACAGCTTTCTCAACCTGTTTGCCAGCCTGGTCCGGCGTTTTCCGGTGATGCCCCTGGGCGGTGCGGATGCCCGCTTCCAGCCTGTATATGTGGAGGATGTGGCCGACGTGGTGGCTGAAGCCCTGCAGCGCAGCGATGCGGCGGGCCAGACCTTCGACATGGCCGGCCCCACCCAGTACTCCCTTCGGGAGCTGGTCGAGTATGTCGGGGATCTGACCGGCTATCCCCGGCCCGTCATTCCCCTGCCCGAAGGGCTGGCCATGCTCCAGGCGGGCGTGCTCGAAATGCTCCCCGGGCCGCTGATGAGCCGCGACAACGTACGCTCCATGCGTGCCCCCAACGTTACTTCCGGCCCGCCCCAGCCCTGGGGGCGGGTGCCCACCCCCCTGGAGGCCATCGCCCCCATCTATCTGGGCAAGGCCAACAAGCGTTGTCGGTTTACTACCTTCCAGCTCCATCGCTCATGAAGATTTACTGTGTCGGTGGCGCCATTCGCGACGAACTCCTCGGACTCCCGGTGAAGGACCGGGACTGGGTGGTCGTCGGCGCCACGCCGGAAGCCCTGCTGGCCGAGGGCTATCGTCCGGTCGGCAAGGATTTCCCGGTCTTCCTCCATCCCCGCACCCACGAAGAGCATGCCCTGGCCCGCACCGAGCGCAAGACGGCGCCGGGCTATGCCGGTTTCGTCTTCCACACCGATGCGACGGTCACCCTCGAAGAGGACCTGGCCCGGCGTGATCTCACCATCAACGCCATGGCTCGGGGCGACGACGACGTGCTTGTGGACCCCTACGGCGGCCAGGCCGACCTGCAGGCGCGGGTCTTCCGTCATGTCAGCCCGGCCTTTGCCGAGGACCCGGTGCGCATCCTGCGTGTGGCGCGCTTTGCGGCCCGCTTTGCCGACTTTCGCGTGGCGCCCGAAACCCTGCAACTGATGCGGGCCATGGTGGCTGCCGGTGAGGTTGATGCCCTGGTGCCGGAGCGGGTGTGGCAGGAGCTGGCCCGCGGCCTCATGGAAGCCCTGCCTTCGCGCATGATCCAGGTGTTGCGTGACTGTGGCGCTCTGGCGCGCATTCTGCCCGAGCTGGACTGCCTGTTCGGCGTTCCCCAGCCGGCCCGCTACCACCCGGAGGTTGATACGGGCGTGCATCAGCTGCTGGTCATCGACGCGGCCGCCGCGTCCGGGCAGCCCCTCGCGGTGCGCCTGGCCTGTCTGTTCCACGACCTGGGCAAGGGCCTGACCCCGGCGCACATCCTGCCCCACCACTATGGCCATGAGGCGGCCAGCGAGACCCTGGCGCGCCAGGTGTGTGATCGCCTCAAGTGCCCGGCCGACTGTCGCGACCTGGCCGTGATGACGGCCCGTGAGCACGGCATCGTCCATCAGGCCTTGCAGCTGCGCCCCGAAACCACCGTGAAGCTCATCGAGCGCTGCGACGGGCTGCGCCGGCCAGAGCGCTTCGAGGCCATGCTGGCTGCGTGTGCCTGTGATCACCGGGGCCGTGGCGATCCGGCCGGTGGGCGACCTTATCCCCAACAGGCACGTCTCCTGGCCGCCCTGCACGCTGTGCGGGGGGTGGATGCGGGGGCCATCGCCCGGGGCCTCGAAGACAAGTCGCGCATCCCCGCGGCGGTCCATGCGGCCCGTGTTGGGGCAGTCAAGGCGCTGGGGCTTGCGGTGGTGGAAGAGGATACGAAGATTGACACTTTTCCCCTCGGGGAGCGTCAGTAATCCCGCGTCTGGCCAGGGGGGATGGGGCATACAATGCCCGCCACCCATGCACCCGTCCCGCCATTTTCCTGCGCTCGATCTGCTGATCCGGCACCTTGTGCTGCCGGCGCTGCTGCTTGTCGCGGCATCGCTGGCCCAGGCTGTTCAGCCGATCCCCGGTTTTGCCGAAGTCCGGGCCGGGGCGCGGCCGTCGGTGGCCGTGCTGCTCGCCCGGGATGGCACGCCCCTGGCCGAGCGGCGCCTCGACATGGGGGTGCGGCGGCTCGAATGGGTCAGCCTCAACAGCCTCTCGCCCGCCCTCAAGGAGGCTCTGCTGGCGGCCGAGGACAAGCGCTTCTTCGAACACTCGGGGGTGGACTGGCGAGCCTTTGCCGGCTCTCTGTGGCACAACCTGTGGTACGACCGCAAGCGCGGAGCGTCCACCCTGTCCATGCAGCTCGCCGGGCTGCTTGATCCGGAGCTGGCCCTGGGGCGCAATGGCGCGCCGCGGCGCTCCTTTGGCCAGAAATGGGACCAGGCCCTGGCCGCCCAGGCGCTGGAGGCCCGCTGGACCAAGGAGCAGATCCTCGAGGCCTATCTCAACCTGGCGCCCTTCCGGGGGGACCTGCAGGGCGTCCATGCGGCGTCCCGGGCATTTTTCGGCAAGGGGCCGGGAGAGCTTGGCCGGCCGGAAGCGCTGGTTCTGGCGGTGCTGCTGCGTGGCCCCAATGCCCGGGCCGAAGTCGTCTCCCACCGTGCCTGTGTGCTGGCTGAACGGATCAACGCGCCAGGCGCCTGCGCCCTGGCCCAGCGCCTCATCAATGCCAGCCTCGACCGCCAGAACACCGGCCCGCGCTGGGATCTGGCGCCCCACGCGGCGCGTCTGCTGCTGCAGCACCCGGGCGAGCGGCTGATCAGCACCCTTGATCCGGAGGCCCAGCGTGTTCTTCTCGGCGCCTTGCGGCGCACGGGCCTGGGTGAGGCTGCCGGGGTGGTGGTGGACAATGCGACCGGCGACATACTGGCCTATGTGGGCGGTGTCGAGGCGGCCCAGCCCGACGTGATTGCCGTGCCACGCAACGTCGGCAACCTGCTGCAACCCTTTGCCTACGGCCTGGCGCTGGAGCGGCGCCTGCTCACCGCGGCCAGCCTGATCGAAGAGCCTCTTTCCAATCATGCGCCGACCCTGCCCGACGAGCGTATGTGGGTGAGTGTTCGCCAGGCCCTGGCTGGCGGTATGGCTGATCCGGCTCAGACGGTCGGCAGGGTGTTGGGAGAAAGCCTGGCCGAACGGCTGCGGCAGGTCGAGGTGGAGTTGTCGCGCGGCAATACCCTCGAGCTCGGCCTCGTCCAGCTGGCCGGCTTGTATCGCAGTCTGCCCGCCGGCGGGCAGTGGGTGGCTCCGCGCCTGCTGCCTGCGTCCGAACGCCAGCCCCGGCGCATGTTGCGGCCCGAGGCGGCATTCATCGTCAGCGAGATACTGGTGGATACCGAGCTGGAGGGGGGCACCCTGCCGGTGGTCTATCGCCAGTACGCGGCAGACGGGCGGGATGCGCTTGGGGCGGGCTATTCGGATCGTTTCACGGTGGTCCTGTGGACATCAGGGCGGGGCATCCCGGCGCTGGCCAGTCAGGCCTGGCAGGACGTCCTGCGGGGGCTGCATCGCCAGCAGGCGGCCCATCGCCTGGTGCCGCCACCGGGGGTGGTGTCGGCCCTGGTGGTCTTCGAGCCACCCATTGAAAGCCCGCGCCGGGAGTGGTTCATCCGCGGAACCGAGATGGAGCGGGTCGGGTTGCCGCGCAGCCTGCCGCGGATTACCTACCCGGCCGATGGTCTCCTGGTAGATGCGATGGCGCTGGCCGACGATCCGTCCTTCCGGGTGAGCTTTGACGCCACCCATGCGCCGGCCGGTGCATGGTGGCGGCTCAACGGCGAGAAGCTGAACGGCAGCAACGGACTGCGCCTGGCCTGGCGGCCGGTGGCTGGCCGGCATGTGCTGGAGCTGGTGTCGGCCGAGGGCCAGATCCTCGACAGCGTGATCTTTGCGGTGCGGGCACCGCTGGACTGAGCCCTATAGCCAGCGGATGACCAGGAAGACCAGCAGCGACATGAGCAGCGTGCTGGTGAGCGGGATGTGGATGTGGCGACCGAACAGGTCGAAGTGCAGATCACCCGGGAGATGGCCAATGCGCCAGCGTCTCAGCGCCAGGCCGGAGCCCAGGCCCGACACCACCGCCAGTACCACGATTGCCAGCAACCACTTGAGCATTGCCCTTGATCCGTTCGCTTCGAAAGCGCGATTTAACCGCGGATTGGGACGGGCCGGCAGGTTTTCTGCTTTCCCACTTGGGTGGCGTGCTGTAAGTTGTGTCCCCACAACAATAGCAATCCAGAACAGCTCATGACCTTGATTTCTCTCCCCGCGTCCCTGCGCCCCTGTCTGCGGGGCATCCCGGCATGAATCGCGCCCGTTTCGGTGACCTGGAGGTCCTGTGCCGCAGCCCGGAAGGCGAAGCCCATGAGACCCCGCTGCTCTTCGTCCATGGTGCCTACACGGCGGCGTGGTGTTGGGACGAGTTCTTTCTGCGCCATTTCGCGGCACAGGGCTATGCGGCTTACGCCGTCTCCCTGTCCGGGCATGGCGGCAGCCGTGGGCGGGCCTATCTCGACAGCTTTTCCATCGCCGACTACGTGGATGACGTCGCCGAGGTGGTGGACAAGCTGGCGGTGCCCCCGGTGCTGATCGGCCACTCCATGGGCGGCATGGTGCTTCAGAAGTATCTGGAGAAGCGTTCTGCACCGGCCGTGGTGCTGATGTCGTCGGTGCCGCCCCAGGGCCTGCTCGGTTCTGCGTTCGGGCTGGCTTTTTCCAAGCCCAACCTGATGGGTGACCTGAACCGCATCATGGGTGGCGGCCAGCCCCAGATGGAAACCCTGCGCCATGCCATGTTCCACGAGGTGGTCGAGCTGGAGCGCCTGCAGCGCTACTACCACTTGTGCCAGCCCGAGTCCCATCGGGCAATCTGGGATATGTCCCTGTTCGACCTGCCCTTCGTGTCGCGCATGCAGTTGCCGCCCATGCTGGTTCTCGGGGCCGAGCACGACGTGCTGATCCCGCCCGATCAGGTGCGCATGACCGCCCGCCGCTATGGGGTGGAGGCAAGGATTCTGCCCGGTCTTGGGCACGGCATGATGATGGAGAGCGACTGGCGGGTAGCAGCCGACCCGATCATTGAGTGGCTGAAAAGTCAGGATTTGTAATCGGGCGGCAAAAAAACGGCAGGTTGTGAACTTTGTCATTGCGACGGATCTGTCGGCAGCCCATCCTAGCGCCATGCACACGGACGATGTCTTGATGGGGACGCTTCCTTGTCCCCCGGCATCACGCCGGAGTCCCTTCAACCTTTGGACGCTGCAGCCGTTAAGAAAATCAGCGGGGACTGATCCCTTCCCCCCGCAACGGAGGCCGAAATGGTGATCTGCATGGATATGGAAAGTGGTGCCTGCACCCCCCTGGACCTGGATGGTGAGTCCGGCCTGGCCTACAGCGAAGAAGTGCTGAACGCCAATCTGTTGCCCCTCGAACTTGCCCTTGGCCTGCAGGAGATCCCGGTGTCGTCTCCCGAGCGACACTTTGTTCCCACTGACGTGGATGCCTTCCTGAACGCGGTCTACCGCTTCCAGGAATAAGCCTCCCGACGCCCGCAGGGTGGAGGATGCGCCGGCCCTTGAGCCGGCGTTTCCTTGTCAGGCGGGTCCGCGCATAGTTACAGTGTGTGCAGCCGGTCGCCGCGCCGGAAACCGATCAGCGGCTGCACGATGCCCTTGCCCAGGGCGATCACCTTGAACAGTTCGCCCATCTCATGGGGCCCCGTCAGGCGTTGCACGGCCTTGGCAGCGCGGATGTAATCCGTGCTCTCCTCCGGCGCCCGCCGCGCCAGACACTCCAGAATTCCGCAATTGAACAGCAGGTTGGCCTGGTCCGCGTAGCCCAGCACGTCCAGCCCCGCCTCGAAGCCGGCCTCCGCGGCCGCGGTGAAATCCACGAAGGCGGTGATGTCGTTGAGCCCCGGCCACAGGAAGGGGTCGGCGTGGGCATGGTGCCGGAAATAGCACAACAGGGTGCCGGTGCTGCGGCTGGCCAGGTAGTACTCGGCCCGCGGGTAGCCGTAGTCCACCAGCAGCAGGGCGCCCTGCTCCAGGCGGGCCGCCCATTCGCCAATCCACGCCCGTCCGGCCAGATTCAGCTCGCTCACGTATTCGCCCTCGTCCGGCAGGGGCAGGCCGAGGGCCTCGGCGGCCGCGGCCACCCGGCCGGTCGCAGGCTGGTCGGCCCACACGAAGCGAGCTTCGGCATCCAGGGCCACACCTCGCTCGAAAATCCCCTCCGGCCGCCAGGCAATCAGATGCACCGGCATCACATCCAGGACTTCGTTGGCCACCATGGCACCCGAGAAGCGCTCGGGCAGCCCGTCCAGCCAGCTGACCCGGCCGGCCAGATGGGGAACCTTGCTGGTGAGGGTGTCGAACTGGCGTTCACGCAGTTCGGCAGACACTTCGAGAATGCCATAGCTTTCCGGCAGGGCGCCGCGATGCTCCAACTCCAGCAGCAGGTCGGCGGCGAGCAGGCCGGTGCCTGCACCGGCTTCGATCACGTGGGGGGCCGACAGGTCCATGATCTGCTGGACCTGGGTGGCCAGGGCCTGCCCGAACAGGGGCGTGAGCTCGGGTGCGGTGATGAAATCGCCCCCCGCACCGAACTTGCGGGCGCCGCCGCTGTAGTAGCCCAGCCCGGGCGCGTACAGGGCTTCGGCCATGTAGGTGGCGAAGGAGATCCAGCCGCCCTCGGCGTCGATCAGGGCGCGCAGGCGGGTCAGTAGGCGCCCGCTCTGTTCGAGGGCGTCCGGGGAAGGCTGGGGAAGGTTCATGGAGAGGGCGCCGAAGACAAAGCCGGCATTCTACCTGCCCCGGCCGGTGCCCCGGCAGGGCTGAGGCACCGTATCATTACCATCCCCGCAGTCGATTTCCTCCTGGGACAAATGAACACACACTCCATTGCACCCGTCGTGCTGGTGACCGGCGGTGCCCGCCGCGTCGGTGCGGAGATCGCCCGACACCTGCATGACGCCGGTGCCCGGGTGGCCCTGCATTACCGCAGCTCCTCTGCCGATGCCGAGGCGCTGGCCGCGCGCTTCAATGCCGAGCGGCCTGATTCCGCCCTCGTGCTGCAGGCCGATCTGCTTGATACAAAGGCCCTGCCCGGATTGGTGTCGGCCGTGCTTGAACGTTTCGGGCGGCTGGACGGGCTGGTGAACAACGCCTCCAGCTTCTTCCCCACCGCCCTCGGCGAGATCGACGAAACGGCCTGGGCCGATCTGATCGGCTCCAACCTCAAGGCGCCCCTGTTCCTGTCCCAGGCGGCGGCGCCTCATTTGAAGGCCAGCGGCGGCGCCATCATCAACATCGTGGATATCCACGCCGAGCGTCCGCTCAAGGGCTACCCCCTCTATTCGGCGGCCAAGGCCGGCCTGCTCGGCCTGACCCGTGCCCTGGCCCTTGAGCTGGCGCCGCAGGTGCGTGTCAACGGGGTGGCGCCGGGCGCCATAGAATGGCCCGATGATGGGCAGTTTCCTCCTGCCGAGCGGGAGGCCATCGTCCGCCACACCCTGTTGGGCCGGACCGGCGCGCCGTCAGACATCGCCCGGACCGTGGCCTTCCTGCTCTTTGATGCCCCCTACATCACCGGGCAGATCATTGCCGTCGATGGTGGGCGCAGTGCCCATCTGTAGTTTGTTTTACACTTCAAGCCGGCCGCGCGGATATTCGGTCGGACTATAATCATCTGAACTGGATTGACATGGAACACGTAGTGGCAGCTCCCGCTTTTCCGCCCGCAGACCCCGCCCCCGAGAAAGAGTCCCGCCACTCGAACACCTTTCTGCGCCTCAAGAAACACCTTGAGCGCAAGGTCGGCGAGGCGATTGGCGACTACGGCATGATTACCGACGGGGATGTGGTCATGGTGTGCGTGTCGGGGGGTAAGGATTCCTTCACTCTGCTGTCCATCCTGCTGGCACTGCGCGAGCGCGCGCCCATCGATTTCCGCATCGTGGCCATGAACCTGGACCAGAAACAACCAGGCTTCCCCGACCACGTCCTGCCTGCTTACTTCGAGTCCATCGGGGTCGAGTACCGCATCGTCACCGAGAACACCTACAAGATCGTCAAGGACAAGATCCCTGAGGGCAAGACCACCTGCTCCCTGTGTTCGCGCTTACGCCGGGGCATCATCTACCGCACCGCGAAGGAGCTCGGGGCCACCAAGATCGCCCTCGGCCATCACCGTGATGACATGATCGAGACCCTGTTTCTCAACATGTTCTTCGGCGGCAAGATGAAGTCCATGCCGCCCAAGCTGGTCAGTGATGATCGCCAGAATGTCGTTATCCGTCCGCTGGCCTATTGTTCCGAGAAGGACATCGAGCGCTTTGCCCGGGGCATGGAATACCCGATCATCCCGTGCAACCTCTGTGGCAGCCAGGAGAACGCCCAGCGCAAACAGATCAAGGCTATGCTTCGTGATTGGGATGCCCGTTTTCCGGGCCGTATCGTGTCCATCTCCACAGCCTTGAAGAATGTGGTGCCATCCCATCTGGCCGACAATGCCTTGTTTGATTTTCAGGGGGTGTCCTGCGATACAGAGGTTGAGCAGGGAGATGTAGTCTTCGACAATCCCGACATGCCCGAAGCTCCGACCGAGTCTGCCGCGATTCCCATCGAGGTATGGAGAAACTAGTGTCGGAGCCCCTTGCGCCTGACCTGTGCCGGGCCTTCCCCGGGGATGCCGGCGCTGTGCCGGGCGAGCCGTCAATTACCGTCGTCGGAGTCTGTGAGAATGATTGAGCGTTCCTCCGCAGCCTGCCTGCTGTATGCCGATGTGGCCGGCGGTGCACGCCTTGCCGTCAAACTCGGCGAAGCTGAGGCCGGCTATGCGGTCGAGCGCTGCCTGAACCGGATGTCCCGATGTGCGGAGGCGTATTCGGCCAGCGGCCTTGAGTTGCACCCGGACGGTTTGCTGGCACGTTTTCCGGAGGCTGATTCAGCCCTGCTCGCCGCCCGGGAGATGCGTGAGCGGGTGCGGGCACTGCCGCCCATGAGCGGCATCAAGCTCGTCTTGCGGGCCGGAGTGGTGCTCGAGGCCGAGGCAGAAAAGGCCGATGAGAAGGCCGAAGTGATGGCCGTCAGGCTGGTTACCAGTCATAACCCGGACACCATATCGGTATCCGAGAGCTTCAGTGAGACCCTGTCTCCGTCCATGCGCCGCATGCTCAGCCGCATGGAAGAAAACAGCGGGGTTCCGTTTCCGACACTTGAACTGGGCGATCTCCCGCCGCCGACCCCGGCAGAGTTGCGCCACGAGGCGGCACAGGCCCTCAAACAGCTGCGGGTGAGCTTCCGCGGGCAGAACTGGGTCATAGACGCAGCCCATCCGACGCTGCTCTTCGGGCGCGAAACCGGCAACGACATTGTCGTGGCCGATCCGCGGGTGTCCCGGCAGCACGCCCGCATTGAGTTACGTAGCGGTCTGTTCTATCTGGCCGATTCCAGCACCAATGGCACCTATCTTCTCGAAGAGGGAAACCCGGAGCACTGCATCAAGCGCGACGAGTTCATCCTGGGTGAAAAGGGGCATATCGGCTGCGGTTTCTCGCCGGCCGAGAACATGTCCGACGCAGTGGCCTTTGCCATCGACTGACAGGTCGCGCGGTGCGCGCAGGGCTGAAATGCAGAAGGGCCGCAAATGCGGCCCTTCGTGCTGATGGAGGCGGGCGGATCAATTCGCCTTCAGGCAGTCGCTCATGAACTTCTTGCGCTCATCACCCTTCAGTGCTTTCTCGCCAGCGTCCTTGTTGCAGGACTTCATCTTGTCCTGCTGGGTGGTCTTGGCAGGCTTGGCGGACAGACATTCCTTCATGAACGCCTTGCGCTCGTCGCCCTTCAACGCCTTGTCACCCGCAGAGGCATTGCACTCCTTCATCTTGTTCTGCTGGGCGCCGGCCGCGAGAGCGGCGGGTGCCAGGCTGGCGGCGAGCAGGGAAACGGCGACGCTCAGGATCATTTTTTTCATCAGGCCACTCCTCGTAGGAAGGATTATCAGGAACTGCGACACCATCATAAACGGAGCATGTGCAATGGCGTTGACGCCCCGCCGTGCCCGGGAGTGATTACACCGCATGCGCCACATTCTTTTGCAGCTTTGTGTGTCCAGTCTTCAGACGCCGTTCTCTTCCATGGCCCGGCGCTGGCGATCCACGAACTCCTGGGTGGAGTCGATGCCACGCAGGAGCAGGATGGTCGAGCGCACGGCGGCTTCGAGCAGCACCGCGAGGTTGCGACCAGCCGCCACGGGCAGGATCACCCGCCGTACCGGGATGCCCAGGATCAGTTGTTCCTCGGCATCCTGGCTGAGGCGCAGAGGGTCTTCCTGACCGGGCTGGCGGCGCTGCAGATGAACGACGAGCTTGAGCTTCATCTTCCGGCGACACGCTGTTTCGCCGAAGATCGTGCGGATGTTGAGGATGCCCAGGCCGCGAACCTCAATCACGTCCTGGAGCAGTTCAGGGCAGCGTCCTTCCAGGACGTTCGGAGCGATGCGTGAAAACTCGACGATGTCATCGGCGACCAGACCGTGGCCCCGGGAAATCAGTTCGAGAGCGAGTTCGGACTTGCCGGCACCGGAGTCTCCGGTGATCAACACCCCCAGGCCCAGAACGTCCATCAGGACCCCATGCAGGGCCACCCGCTCGGCCAGCTTGCGCGACAGGTAGCTGCGCAGGTGGTCAATGACGTTGGCCGCCGGCAGCGGGCTGGCGAACAGCGCCACGTCTTCGTTGGCACACAGGGTGCGGATGATGCTGGGGATATCCTCGTCGTCGGCGACGATGAGGGCCGGGGGGGCGTAGGAGAGGATCTCCCGCACGTGGTGGATGACCTTTTCCCGGGTCTGGCGCCGGGCCCAGGCAATCTCGGAGGCACCGAGAATCTGCAGGCGGTCTGGGTGGATCAGGTTCAGGTGACCGACCATATCCGCCGGCCAGATGCGGTCTTCCGAGACCGCAATGCGGGTGGCGAGGCTGCCGCAGATGTGCCGCAGTCTCAGGCGTTCCAGGTTGTCGTCAAACAGCCGCGCTACTGTCGTCTGGCGCATCGCTTCCCCACTGGGCGAAGAGGGCATGGGCAGCCAGGGCATCCGGGGCGTTCAGGAGCTGCTCGCGGAAGGCGCGGTCGCTGAACATCTGGGCCAACTCGGACAGCAATTGCAGGTGGTGTTCGTTGGCCTGTTCAGGCACCAGCAGCACGAACAGCAGGGAGACCGGGCGTCCGTCGGGCGCGTCGAAGGGAACCGGCTCGGCCAGGCGGATGAAGGCGCCAAGGGCATCCTTCAGGCCTTTGATGCGGCCGTGGGGAATGGCGATGCCCTGTCCCAGTCCGGTGGAGCCGAGCTTCTCCCGGGCAAACAGGCTGTCGAAGACGGTGCTTCGGCCGATTCCATGGTTGTTCTCGAACAGCAGGCCCGCTTGCTCGAAAGCGCGCTTCTTGCTGCTCGCCTCGAGTCCGACGACCACGTTGGCCGGCGGCAGTAATTTGGCGATGAGATTCATGCTTGGACTCTCCTGCATGCGGCAAGGACCGACACAGGTTTCCGATGAAGGGCGATTCAGGGAGGATCCGGAGGCTTCAGCCGCCGGGGCCGTTGTGTCAACTGGGGCGCATTATAGCCACAACGGTCCCGGGGAAAACGGGATTACTTGCGCAGACGAATCAGGATTCGGCCACGTGGTGCTTCAGTGAGTCATGACCATGGTCGGAGACCTTGTCCTTGTACTTCAAAACCTGACGGTCCAGCTTGTCGGTCAGGGCGTCGATGGCGGCGTACATGTCGGAGTCTTCGCTCTCGACATGGATGTCCTTGCCGCGCACGTGAACGGTGACTTCAGCCTTCTGACGCAGCTTCTCCACCGAGAGGATCACGCCGACGCTGGTCACGTTGTCGAAATGCCGGATCACGCGGTCGAGCTTGGAGGTGACGTACTCGCGGATCGCCGGCGTAACTTCGACGTGATGCCCCGTGATGTTGAGGTTCATGGTTGCTACCTTTCTGTCAGATGGTTTTGCGCAGACTGACCGGCGGGATGTCGAGGGACTCGCGGTACTTTGCAATCGTCCGTCGAGCGACCACGATACCCTGCTGGCCCAACAACTCGGCAATCTTCGCGTCGGACAAGGGTTTCCTCTTGTCTTCTGCCCCCACGAGCTGGCGAATCAGCGCCCGAATCGCCGTCGAGGAGGCAGCACCACCGCTGTCGGTGGCGACGTGACTGCCGAAAAAATACTTGAACTCGAAAATGCCCCGCGGCGTGGCCATGTACTTTTGGGTGGTCACCCGGGAGACGGTGGATTCGTGTAGATCCAGCTGCTCGGCGATCTCCCGCAGGGTAAGCGGGCGCATTGCCACATCGCCATAATCGAAGAACTGGCGCTGGCGGTCAACGATCGCTTGCGAGACGCGTTGGATGGTTTCGAAACGTTGCTGTACGTTCTTGATCAGCCAGCGGGCCTCCTGCAGGTGGCTGGACAGGGAGCCGCTGGCGCCGCGGTTGTCGCGCAGGATCTGGGCGTACAACTGGTTGATGCGCAGCCGCGGCATGGCATCGGGGTTGAGGCTCACCGTCCAGGCGCTGCGGATCTTGCGCACCACCACGTCCGGGACCACGTAACGGGTGTCAGCCTGGGAGAACTGGGCTCCCGGCCTTGGATTGAGCCCCAGGATCAGGTTGTGGGCTTCGCGCAGGGCATCGTCGTTGCAGCGCAGGGCCCGCTTGAGCTTGAGGAAGTCGCGGGCGGCGAGTAGTTCCAGGTGCTCGGCAACAATGGCCAGGGCCAGCTGGCGTGCCTCGCTGGGGGGCAACGTACGCAGCTGCAGGCCCAGGCACTGGCTCACGTCGGTGGCACCGATGCCGGCCGGGTCCAGGCTCTGGATCTGGCGCAGGGCGATGTTGAGGTCGTCGATCTCGAACTCGAGCTCCGCAGGCAGCAGGGGCAGGAGATCTTCGAGATCCTGGGTAAGGTAGCCGTCGTCATCGAGGGCTTCGATGAGAAAGCGCACCAGGGCCCGATCCCGGTCGGACAGGGGGGTCAGGGCCACCTGGGCGTCCAGGTGGTCACGCAGGGACGGTACGGCCGCCTGGAACTCCTGGAAATCGGCGTCGTCGTCGTCGTCCCGCTGCCCGTTACCGCTGCCAGCCGCCATCCACTCGCCGGCTTCACCGCTGTTGTCGAAATCCCGGTCGGGCTCCCGCTCCCGGTCGGCCTCCCGGGATTGCTCCTGATCTCGCTCATGGGCGGCCTCGCTGCCCGCCGGCGCCACCGGGCCGGGGGTTTCGATACGACTGGAGCCCAGGTCCCCTTCGGGCTCTTCCCGTTCGAGCATCGGGTTCTCGAGAAGGATTTTCTCGATCTCCTGGTTGAGCTCAAGGGTGGACAGCTGGAGCAGTTTGATGGACTGCTGCAGCTGCGGGGTCAGTGCAAGGTGCTGGGAGAGTTTGAGCTGGAGGCTGGGCTTCATGAGTCGTCTCGGTGCTCAGAGCCTGAAGTGTTCGCCGAGGTACACCTGGCGCACCTGCTCATTGTGGACGATCTCGTCCGGGCGGCCGCTGGCGAGCACTTCGCCCGCATTGATGATGAAGGCGCGGTCGCAGATGCCGAGGGTTTCGCGGACGTTGTGGTCGGTGATCAGGACGCCGATACCCTTGTCCTTCAGGAAGCGGATGATCTTCTGGATGTCGATCACGGCGATCGGATCCACGCCGGCAAAGGGCTCGTCAAGGAGGATCAGGCGCGGGTCGGTGGCCAGGGCGCGGGCGATCTCGCAACGGCGCCGTTCGCCACCCGACAGGGAAATGGCGGTGCTGTCACGGAGGTGCTCGATGCCCAGCTCGTTGAGCAGCTCGTCGAGGCGTGCAGCGATCTGGGCCTTGCCGTGGTGCTGTAGTTCGAGCACGGCCTGGATGTTCTCGGCTACGGTGAGCTTGCGGAACACGCTCATTTCCTGGGGCAGATAGGACAGGCCGAGGCGTGCGCGCTGGTGGATGGGGCGATGGGTCAGAACCTGGTCGTCAAGGGTGATCTCGCCTCCGTCGGCAGCCACCAGGCCGACGATCATGTAGAAGCAGGTGGTCTTGCCTGCGCCGTTGGGGCCGAGCAGGCCGACGACCTCGCCACTGCCGACGTCGAAGGAGACGTCGTGGACGACGGTGCGGGCCTTGTACTTCTTGCGCAGGTTGCTGACTTTAAGCAGGCTCATCGCCGGGGTGTTCTCTCAGGACTCTACGAATGATTTCGGTTGAAAAGCCGCGACCTTGAAGGAATCTCGCCTGCCGTGCCCATTCTCGCCCGTCTGCGGGTGGCGTGGCGAATTTTCGGCGCTGAATTTCGCGGGCCCGGTCGAGTTCGCTGTCGGTATTACTCTCCTCGATGGCGGAGGCGATGAGGTCCTGGGCCACGCCGCGCCTGGCCAGTTCCATCCGCAGCCGGCTGGCACCAAAACGGGTGGCCTTGGCACGGATGTAGGCGTCGGCGAAGCGGGCATCGGAGAGCAGCCCGAGCTCGACCAGGCGATCGAGCTCGGCATTGACTTCGTCCTGGCTACCCAGCCCGTCCAGCTTGCGGGCCAGTTCGACCCGCGAGTGTTCCCGCAGGGCCAGGCAGCGCAGGGCGCGCTCATGCAGACTCTGGGCCATCGACCTGATGCTTTCGCCTGTCGGGCTTTCAGGCTGCGGCTGCGGTGACCGGCGGGATGACCGCCATCTCGGGCAGGCTGCAGGCGACGCGGATCTTGTTCTCGATCTCGCGGGCGATGTGCGGATTGGCCTTCAGGAACTCGCGGGCGTTGTCCTTGCCCTGACCGATCTTCTCGCCGTTGTAGGCATACCAGGCGCCGGACTTGTCCACGAACTTGTGGGTGACGCCCAGATCGATGATCTCGCCTTCGCGGGAGGTGCCTTCGCCATACAGGATGTCGAACAGGGTTTCGCGGAACGGGGGCGCGACCTTGTTCTTGACGACCTTGACCTTGGTCTCGGAGCCGATCACCTCGTCGTTCTTCTTGATGGTACCGATGCGCCGGATGTCCATGCGCACGGAGGCGTAGAACTTGAGGGCGTTACCGCCGGTGGTGGTCTCGGGGCTGCCGAACATCACGCCGATCTTCATGCGGATCTGGTTGATGAAGATGACCAGAGTGTTGGTGCGCTTGATGTTGGCGGTGAGCTTGCGCAGGGCCTGGGACATCAGGCGGGCCTGCAGGCCGGGGAGCTGATCGCCCATCTCGCCTTCGATTTCCGCCTTGGGGGTGAGGGCTGCGACCGAGTCGATGACCACCACGTCGACGCCGCCGGAGCGGACCAGCATGTCGGCGATTTCGAGGGCCTGTTCGCCGGTGTCGGGCTGGGAGATGAGAAGCTCGCCGACGTTCACGCCCAGCTTCTGGGCGTAGGTGACGTCAAGGGCGTGTTCGGCATCGATGAAGGCGGCGGTGCCGCCGAGCTTCTGCATTTCGGCCACCACCTGGAGGGTGAGGGTGGTTTTGCCGGAGGATTCCGGGCCGTAGATTTCGACGACCCGACCGCGCGGCAGGCCGCCGATGCCGAGGGCGATGTCGAGACCCAGCGAGCCAGTGGAGACGGTCTGGATGTCGCTTTCGACCTCGCCGTCGCCGAGACGCATGATAGAACCCTTGCCGAACTGCTTTTCGATCTGGGAAAGCGCGGCGGCGAGGGCCTTGGCCTTGTTGTCATCCATCTGTCTGATCCTTGCTGAAAGGGTTTTGGAGATTATGGCACAGAGTTTGCGTGCGGGTGGACGCGCTGCAGCAGGTACAGAGTGTGCTTGCGCGACACTGATATTTTATACAGTTATCGGCAAAGGTCTACCTTGATCGCAGGGGGGCTCCCTGCTGCCGTTCAGGCGTAGCGGCGCAGCAGCTCTTCGAGGGCGAAGATCACGGCCTGGTAGCGCACGGACTCCCGATCTCCATCGAAATGACAGGTTGCGGTGCCTGGCGTTTCACCCGCGCGGCCCCAGCCGAAGCACACCGTGCCCACGGGTTTTTCCGGCGAGCCGCCGGTGGGTCCGGCTACCCCCGAGATGGATAAGGCCAGGTCGGCCTCGGCCCGTTCGAGGGTGCCCCGCACCATGGCGGCGGTAGTCTGCTCGCTGACGGCGCCATGGCGTGCCAGGGTCATGGGCGATACGCCCAGCAGGGCGCACTTGGCATCGTTGGAGTAGGTGATGAATCCGCAGTCGAACCAGGCCGAGCTGCCAGCGGTGGCGGTGACCACCTCGGCGACCCAGCCGCCGGTGCACGATTCGGCGGTTGCGAGTCGCCAGCCGCGGGCCTGCAGGCGCTCGCCGACCAGGTGGGAGAGGGTTTCCAGGCGGG
>Ga0073899_10000459_pt1 | contig 37474 bp, 35 predicted proteins | sample KloWWTmetaKNB5Ph_FD_88975 | JGI IMG/M metagenome (GOLD analysis project Ga0073899, IMG submission 88975) | Active sludge microbial communities from Klosterneuburg, Austria, studying microevolution and ecology of nitrifiers - Klosterneuburg... | ecosystem: Engineered > WWTP > Aerobic digester >... | reverse complement strand
GACGTCGTCTCGCGCCGCATGGAAGAGCACATTCGCAAGGGCAACGCCGCGAAGTCGCGCTTCGGCGAGCACTTGTGGCTCGACATCACGCTGCTCGGGCGCCAGCACATCGAGCACAACCTGCGCGAAGTGAAGGAGATCTGCCAGTACTTCCTCGGCATCGACCCGGCCGAGCAGTGGATTCCGGTACGTCCCGCGCAGCACTACACCATGGGCGGCGTGCGCACCGACCACACCGGCCAGACGCCCGCGCTGCGCGGGCTGTTTGCCGCAGGTGAAGCCGCCTGCTGGGACATGCACGGGTTCAATCGACTTGGCGGCAACTCAGTGGCCGAGACGGTCGTTGCCGGCATGATCGTCGGCGAGTTCATCGCGGATTTCGTGGCAAGTCCCGAGGGGGAACTCGACATTCCGACGGCGGTGCTGCGTGAAGCGCTCGCCGCCGAACGCGGCAAGCTCGACGTGCTGCTCAAGGGCAGCGGGCGCGAGCAGGCGGACACGCTCAAGGCCGAAATGCAGCAGACCATGACCGACAACGTCGGCATTTTCCGCACCGGCGCCGACCTGCAGCGCGCCGTGGACAAGCTGCAGGAACTGCTCGTGCGCAGTCGCAACATCGGGCTGCGCTCGCGTCGCGACGGCCCGAATCCGGAGCTGGTGACGGCGTACCGCGTGCAGAAGATGCTCAAGATCGCGCTCTGCATCGCGCAGGGCGCGCTGACGCGCACCGAGAGCCGCGGCGCCCATTTCCGCGAGGATTTCCCGCGCCGCAACGACGCCGAGTGGCTGCGGCGCACGCTCGCGACGTGGGGCGATCCGCGCGCCACGTTGCCGACGCTGAACTACGAAGCGCTCGACGTGGGGAGAATGGAACTGCCTCCCGGCTGGCGCGGCTATGGCAACCGGGATTACGTCGATCACCCCGACACGCCGCAGCGCGCCGCCGCGGTGGCGAGGCTGCGCGAGACCCTGGGCGAGGCCGGCCGCCACTCCGTGCAGGCCGCCCTCATGCCGTACGAGCACCTGCTGCCCGCAAGCCTGCGCGGCCGCAACGAACGCATCGACGAGAAACTGCCGACATGAGTTCAGTCACCGTTTCCGCGCCGTCCGTGCCCGCGATCCCGCCTGCCGACGCACCAAAGCGCATGCTGCACTTCCACGTCCTGCGCCACGATCCGCAGGACCCGGTGAGCATCCCGCATTTCGAGGTCTTCGAGCTCGAGGAAGCGCCCGGCATGACGCTCTTCATCGCGCTCAACGAAATCCGCGAGAAGCTCGACCCGTCGCTGGCATTCGATTTCGTCTGCCGTGCCGGCATCTGTGGCAGTTGCGGCATGGTCGTGAACGGCCGCCCGGGCCTTGCCTGCCGCACGCTCACGCAGGACCTGCCGGCGGAGATCTCGCTGGCGCCGCTGCCGGCGTTCGAACTCATTGCCGACCTGTCCGTGAACACGGGCAAGTGGATGCGCGGCATGAGCGAGCGACTCGAGACCTGGGTGCACTCCCTTGGCGCGGAGGTGGACCTCTCGCGGCTCGAGGAGCGCATGGATCCGGAACTAGCCGACAGGATCTACGAGCTCGACCGCTGCATCGAATGCGGCTGCTGCGTCGCGGCCTGCGGCACGGCGCGCATGCGCGAGGATTTCGTCGGCGCGGTCGGCCTCAACAAGATCGCGCGCTTCGCACTCGATCCGCGCGATCAGCGCACCGGCCAGGATTTCTACGAACTGGTGGGCAGCGACGACGGCGTGTTCGGCTGCATGACGCTGCTGGGCTGCCATGACGTTTGTCCGAAGCAGTTGCCGCTGCAGACGCAGATCGCGTTCCTGCGCCGGAAAATGCTCAAGGCAGGCCTCACTTAAGAATCTCTTAGGGTTCACATAGCAAGCATTTAGCTTCCTGTCCCGTCCGGATTGGGGACACTGTGCCCCGACCGAACAGGCACAGGAGGAATGACATGGAGTCTCGAAATCGCTGGGCCGCGGTGGCCGTCCTGGCAACGGCATTCGCCGGCGGCGCCGTGGCAGCGGATGCCAGGCATGATTCGGCCAGCGTCGCGCGCGGTCGCTACCTCGTAACGGTCAGCGGCTGCAACGATTGCCACACCCCGGGCGGCATGGAAAAGGGTCCGGCGGTTCCGCAGGCGCAATGGTTGACCGGTCTGCCGATCGGCTTCCAGGGTCCCTGGGGAACGACCTATCCGTCGAACCTGCGCCTGGTGCTCGGTGCGATGACCGAGGCGCAGTGGCTGCAGCACGCGCGGCAGGAGCGGCTGCCGCCGATGCCCTGGTACAACCTCGAGGCGATGACGGATGCGGACCTCAAGGCCATCTACGCGTTCGTCCGCAGTCTCGGGCCCGCCACGCCCTTGATCATGTATTCGTCACCCACGAAGATGCTGTCGTTCTCGGCGTAACGGCGCACCCGGATCGGCGCGCCGCGTGGCGCCGGTGCGGCGGCCCGCGTCACGGGTCTGTCGGAAGCAGTCGCCTCGCCTTCCTCGAGCATGGCCGCGACAGTGCCGACGTGTCGTGCGAGCACGACGAGCGCGTCTTCCTCGTCATAGCCGAAGCGGCCAGTCTCGGTGCTTTCGGCGAACAGCACGCCAAGCAGGCGCTCGCCGGCCACGATCGGCACCGCGACCTGGCTCTGCGACTCGGGCAGGCCCGGAAACGGTATGGCGCTGTCAATGCCGGCCGTGACGCCGAGACGCGTGGCGCCCGATGCGGCGTAACCACGGCTCGCCACCGTGTGTAGCGCCTCGCCGGTCGGCTCGCGCATCAACACCATCGAATGGCGGATGTCAAAGACGTCGCGCAACGAATCCAGCAGTGTGTCGAGCAGGCTCGCCAGGTCGGTGGCCGTGGACAGCCGTTCGATGCAGCAACGCAGCTGGGCCAGCGAACTCGCGCTGGCCGCGGCCGGGGTGAGCGAGGTGCGATAGACCTCGGTCACGGCGTCGACCCGGTAAACGTCCGCGCCGCGCAAGCGGAACACACCCGTCATGCCGGCGTGGGAGGCAATACCGGCGAGTTTCGCCTTCATGCACTCGAACAGCGGGCCGGAGTCTTCGGTGCGCAGGTAAGCGGTTGCGAGTTTGTACTGGGCTCCGGTATCCGGATGGATCACGAGCACGGTCGCGCGCGGGTTCTCGAGCACGTTCTGCCGCGTCTTGCTGAAGAACTGGTACGACAGCGCCACGTGCCCGGGATCGACGTAGTGCACCTCGGAGCTGTACGAGACATTCGGTGTGCCGTCACCGGCGCAGGTCGCGACGACCGCGGGTACGGCGCCCTGGATGAACGCCGCGTGGTCCGCGTCGAGCTGCAATGCCTTGCCTTGCGGCTGGTCCATGCCGCGGATGATAGCCGGGACCGGCGTCGACGCGCGAAATCCCCGGCTAGGTGCCCGAGCCGATTTCGATGCGGGCCTGGAGCCGTGCGAGCAGCGCGCGCAGTTCGGCGACGTCGGCCTCCAGCGACTGCACACGCCCGGCCAGGGATGGAGCCAAAGCCGCGGCAATCGGCACCGACGCGGCATGCGCAGCCTCCAGGGCAGCGATGTCGACCGGCCCCGTGAACAACTGCGCATAGCGCGACTCACGCCGGCCCGGTTCGCGCGGCAGCTTGACCACGAACGGGCCCTGAGGGCGCGTCTCGAGGTCTTCCAGGGCGTTTTCCACCTCGTCGAGTCCATTGACGGTCGCCAGCCGCCCGGCGTGGGTGCGCAGCTCGCCGGGTGTCTGCGGGCCACGCAGCAGCAGTTCGCAGACGATGGCCGTCTGGGCGGGGGAGAACTTCAGGCTCCCGAACTGCGTGTTGCAGAACAGCTGGTGATACTTCGGCACGCGGCTGCCAAACCCCGATTTCTCCAGCACGATCTGCTTGCGGATGAGTGCGCCCACGACGAGCTGGACCTCGCGTTCCTGCAGGTTCATGACCGGGGCACGGTTGCTTTTCTGGTTGCAGGCGTTGACGAGCGCGTTCAGTGACAGGGGGTACTGGTCGGGGGTCGCGATCTGCTTTTCGAGCAGGCAACCGACGACCCTCGCTTCGAGAGCCGACAACTCGAGCGGCATGGCATGCTCCAGGGTCGTTGACCGGGGCATAATCGTACACCTCGGGTGGTGAGGATCGGCGGAACGTGCAGACACGGCGTGGCTCGACACTGAAGGGCGTCATCACCATTTCGCTGATGGTGGTGAACGTGGTGTTCTGGGTGCCGCTCCTGCTGGTCGTCGCGCTGGCGAAGCTGATCATCCCGCTCGCCGCGTGGCGCCGGTGGACAAGCGCCCTCATGATCTGGATCGCCCAGGCCTGGATCAGCTGCAATGGCGCGATCTTCAGCCTGCTGGGCGCGCTGCGGCTCGAGGTCGAAGGCGTCGCAGGTCTCGATCCCCGCAGCTGGTATCTCGTGCTGTCGAACCACCGGTCATGGGTCGACATCCTGGTGCTGCAGCAGGCGTTCAACCGGCGCATTCCGTTCCTGAAGTTCTTCCTCAAGCAGGAGCTGATCTGGGTGCCGTTCCTCGGGCTGGCCTGGTGGGCGCTCGACTTCCCGTTCATGAAGCGCCACTCGGCCACCTACCTGCAGAAGCACCCGGAGGCCCGCGGCGAGGACCTCGACGCGACGCGCAAGGCCTGCCAACGGTTCGCGCTGCTGCCGACGTCGGTCATGAACTTCGTCGAGGGCACACGCTTTACCGCCGCGAAACACAAGGCGACGAAGTCGCCGTACCGGCACCTGCTGCGGCCGCGCCCGGGTGGCGTTGCCTTCGTGCTGTCGGCGATGGGCGGCATGCTGCACTCGGTGCTGGACGTCACCGTCGCGTACAGCGAACCCAGTCCGACGCTGTGGGATTTGTGCTGCGGCCGGCTCGGGCACGTGCGGATGCACGTGCTGCGGCGCCCGATCGAGCCGTGGGTGGCGCAGGGCGACTACGCGGAGGACTCCAGATTACGCGCGCGTTTCAAGGAATGGCTGGGCGCGCTCTGGACCGGGAAGGACGCGAGGCTCGACACGATGCTGCCGGGGGGCGTGCCGGATCAGGTCGCGGGAGACGGTCAGCCATGAAGTGGGACCTGCCGTCGCCGTTCATCCACGAGCGCATCGCCGTGCACAACGAGATCGACGGTTACGGCCACGTCAACAACGCCGTCTACGTCGCGTGGCTCGACGACTGCGCCTGGGCGCATTCGATCTCGCGCGGCATCAGCCCGGAATTGTGCCGGTCGCTCAACCGCGGCATGGCTGTGTGGCGCACGCAGATCAATTACCTGCGCGCGGCGCTCGAAGGCGACCAGATCGAAGTCGCGACGTGGCCGGTGCGCAACGACTGCAAACTGCGCATCGAGCGCAGGTTTCAGATCCGGCGCAAGTCGGACGGCGAAACCTTGCTGCGCGCGTTGCTCCACTACGTCTGCATCGACCTGCATACCGGGCGCGCGAAGCGGATGCCCGAGGACTTTACACGCTATGTGGTATTGCCCGAAGTGGCGGACGCCGTCGCGGCCGAGTCACAGCCCTACCAGCCGGGCGTCGAGCCCCGCTGACCAGACGAGCGACCAGACGGACAGACCATGCACGACACGTGGACCAGCCCCGAACTCGATTCGCTGCTCGGTCAGCGTTCGCTGACGCGCCGACAGGTGCTGGTCACGTCGCTCGCAACGGGTTTCGCGCGGGCGGTGCAACCCGCGGGCGCACAGACGATCACCACCGACACCACCGGCCTGACCGTGGGTGAGGTGACGATTCCCCCGGCGGATGGCGGGATCCCCGCGTATCGCGCGATGCGGCCGGCTGGGCAGCGCGCCTTGCCTGGTTCCGCCAGCACGGGGTCGGCTGAGGGCTAGTATTTCCACAGCACGCCGACGGACGGCACCAGCGGCAACCAGTGGCGCAACTCACGCTCGAGCGTCGGCGTGCCGTCGACGATCTCGTACTCGAGATCGGTGCAGCAGGGATTGCGCCGGTCGAGCGCATTGGTCAATTCGCCGTGCAGCGTCAGCGTACCGCGCGGCAGCGTCCACTCGTAACTCACGCGGGCGTCGACGGAGCTGTAATCGGCGTAACGCGCGGCGTTGCGATCTCCCAGCTGCACGTTGCCTCCCGCGTCGAGCCCGATCGGTGTCACGGGCCAGCCCGTGTGGTACTGCGCAGCCAGTGACGCCTGCCACGGTCCCGATGCCCAGAGCACGCCCAGGTTGAGGGTGTGGGTCTGGTCCCAGCTGCGCCTGATATCGCCACCGTCGACGGCGTCGTCGACGCGCGACCATGCGTAGCCGAACCAGCCGCTCCAGGCATCGACGGGTTTGCGGGTGAGCAGCAGTTCGCCACCTTCGGCCAGGGCCGACGACGGCGAAATGGCGACACGGTCCCAGCGCAGTTCGGGCGCCAGCGAAAGCGGGTCGTACAGGCTTTCGAAACGCGTGCGCAGGTCGCGGTAGTCCTTGCGGTAGGCCTCGACGCGCAGTGAATACCCCGGAGTGAGGTCGCGCTCGAGTCCGAGGATCAAGTGGTCCGCGCTCTGCGCCCGCGAGAAGTCCTCGATCCCGTCCTCGACCTGCAGTTCCTCGATGCCCTCGAACTGCTGGTAGCGGCCCCAGCTCGCGAGCAGGCGCGTGCTCTCGTCGACGCGCCAGGCAAAATTGATTCGCGGGCCAAGCTGGTCGTCGGCATCGGCTCCATACGTCTGCTCGTCCCAGCGCAGGCCGACTTCGGCGGTCAGTGAATCCGTCAGCCTGCCGCGCACGGTGTAGTAGGCGGCGATATGCTCGCCGGACGGGTTCGGTGCCAGCGCGCGCGAGATGTCCTGCGCCCCGGCGCCGGGGTACGGATAGTCCGGCGCGAAGGCGACACTGCCGGTGTAGTCGTAGGTGGCTTCGAGTCTGCGCAGGTCGACGCCCGCGCGCTGCAGCCAGCAGTCGGTGGCGTAGCGCGCGTCGAGCTTGAGGCCGAGCACGTCGTAGTCGCGCATGTCGTCGACCGCACCCGTCCGCCGGCCCGGCTCGTCGACTGCGGCCTTGCGTTCCGCCGAGACGTCCGTGAACGAGAGGATTGCCGTCGTCGACAATTGCTCGGACCAGTCATGCGCCAGAGTGCCCCAGACGTAGGCGTTCGAATACTCGGCGGTCGCGTGTTCGGTGCCGGCCCGGTTGGTGATCTCGGCCTGGTCGTGGGCGAGCAGGGTCTGCAGGCCGCTGTGCGTGTCGGGCGACCACGCGAAATCGACGCGGGCGAAGCCGTCGAGGTAACTCGACTCGCCAATCTCGGACTCCATGAAGTCCGCCACCTCGTCGAGGTTGCTGCGACGGACCGAGGTGAGCCACTGGCCGCGGCCGTCGGCGAATCTCTGCGACGCGAGCGCGTTCGCGTGGATCAGGCTCAACCCCAGTTCGTAGTAGGCGTCCGCTGCGGGGCGCAGCGTGCGGGCATCGATGATCGCGCTCATGCGGTCGCCGTACTCGGCGGTGAAGCCGCCCGCAAAGACGTCGAGCCCGTCGACGATGCGCTCGTCCAGCACGCTGGACGGACTCTGCAGCATCCTGAGGTGGAACGGCTCGTACAGCGGCAGGCCGTCGAGCATCACCAGCGTCTCGTTGGTGTCGCCTCCACGAATGTGGGCGAGACCCGCAAGACCGTTGCTCGCGGCGCCCGGCAGTCGATGCACGACCTTGAGTGCGTCTTCCGCAAGTCGTGGCAGCGCGTCGACTTCCTGCTGCGAGAGGAAGGTGTGGACCTGGGGCAGGTCCGTGGCCAGGGTATAGCGGCTCGCCGTGACGACCACGTCGGCGATCGCTTCGTCGCGCGGGCCTGCTGCAGCCGTCGCGGCTGTCGCGCGCGAATCGTCTGGACCTGCCTGTGGCACGACCGAATAGATTCGACCTTGGACACGCTGCAGCCTGAGACCGAGCGGGGCGAGTACCTGTGCAACGACTTCCAGCGCCGGACCCGCGGTCGGTTCCACGGCGACCTTCGCTGACGATGGCACGACGGCCGAGGTGTAGACGAGCTGGAATTCGCCGGTGGCCGCGAGCTCGCCGAGCACCGCGTCAACGGGGCGACCGCGATAGGGCGCCGCTGCGTGCGCTGCCGCTGCCCCGAGCAACACGCACACGGCCAGCGCGGCGCGAACGCCGCGGCGAGTTGTATTCGAAACGCGGCAGGGGGCACGTGGCTGACGGGTGGGCATAGGTCTGCCCGGGCCATCGCAGCGGCCGGACGCCGCGATGTTAGCCGAGTACCACCAGGCCGCCTACCGCGGCTTGTGCGTCAGCGGCTTGTGCGCTCGATCCGGATCTGGCCGGCCGCGATCACGTGGTGCAGGGCGGGCTGGGAGGCAAACACTGCAGCCACGGCGGCTTCGGGTGCAAGCCCGCTGGTGGAGCCCTTGAGTTGCGTCTGCTCGGCTTCGCGCGCGGCGTCGGCCGAGGTGTAGACAATCTTGCGGCCGGTTTCCCGGCCGGCCCAGGCCAGGAACTCGTCGAGCGAGCGGCCTTCGATCGCGAACTCCGGTGCGACCGCTGCGGCCCAGTGCCACGCCTGGCCGTGCGGGTCGATCTGCGCGCGCGCCACGCTGCCGTCCGGGTGCACCGCGAGTGATTCGCCGGCACGCGCGACGACGGGCACGCGCCCGCGGTCGATGGCGATGCTGCCTTCGCGCACGGCCACCCGCAGCACGCCGTCATTGACGGACGCGAGATACTGGGTGCCGACGTGGCGGACGTCGCCATACGGCGTGCCGACGACCAATGCCCCACTGCCCGAGCCGGGCGCGCCCGCGTCGACATAGATGCTGCCTGTCGCCAGGCGGGCGCGCGCTCTTCCGGCAAACGCCAACTGCGTGTCCGTGTCCAGGCGCACCTCGAGTCCATCTGGACGCCGCAATGCGACTCGACCGGAGCCCGAGGTACGGATCTCGTCCGAGGTGGCCACCGGCGAGGTCGCGGTCAGCGGCTGCCACGTGCCGTCGGTGGAATGCCGTACTTCGGCGGCGCCGGTGACACGGGCCACCATCGCGACCGGACCTCCGGCTGCCTTCCAGCGCGGCAAGGCAACCGCGACGGCGACAGCCACGACCGCAACGGAAGCCGCCAAGGTGAGCCACGGCTGCGTGAACCTGCGTTTGGGCTGCCGCGCGGCAACCGTTGCGCGCCATTCGGCGGCGACGGCCGCGCGGACTTCCGCTGTGATGTCTGCAGCGGGTGTCGGGCGCGGGCCGATGCGGCGGAGCAGAGCGGCCAGGTCGGCGTCTTCGCCCTGTCTGTCGTCTTGTGGTGTGTGATCGTTCATGGCTTCTTTCTCATGCCTCGAGGCCCGCGAGCACGTCGTCTGCCGACGCGCCGAACACGGCCTCCACCCCTTCCCGGAAGGCGACCCGGGCCCTGGCCAGCAGCGATTGCGCCGCCGTCTGGCCGATTCCCAGTCGCTCGCCGATCTCCTCGACCGAGCGGCCCTCGACGTATTTCCATTCCAGCGCGTCGCCATAACGGCCTGGCAGCCGGTCGAGCACTGCGTGTACCAGCCGCCCGAGTTCGGCACGATCCGCGCCGTGCAGCGGGTCGTCGGTCGATGGCGCCGCGATGAATTCAAGCGCGGCACGGACTTCCTCGCTGTCGTCGATCAGGACGACCTTCGAGGCGTGGCGACGCTCGCTGCGCACGTGATCGGCGATCTGCCTGCGGCAGACCTGGCACAGCCAGGTAAAGAGCGCTGCCTCGCCGCGCCAGTCTCCGACCGCGCGCATCGCCTTGATCAGCGTCGCCTGCACGACGTCCTTGGTGGCGTCGGCATTGCGGTTCATGCGCGGCAAGGCGAAGCGGTAGACGCGCGGGAAGTAGGTCTCGAAGAAAGTCGTAAACGCGCGCTCGTCGCCAGCGAGCATCGCGGCGACCAGTTCGCGATCGTCGTTCATCGATTCGTGCATCGTGGCATGCGAGTAAGACGCGACCGCCGCCGCAAATCAATCGCGCCCTGGCGTGGTTACGATATTTGACTATAAACAATTGAAAATAAAGAAGTTTTATTGACGCGATTGATTTCGATGGCAGCCGTCGTCTCACCACGGTCCGCGCAGCAAGGCGCGGCTGCAACCACCCTGGGAGCGGACTTGGAAGCCACTGACCACATGCCGGACGCCCCGCGCAGGACCACGCTGCGCCGGCGGGCAGCGGACGAGCTACGCACACTGGGAGAAAGCCTCCACCTGCAGCCGGTCCGAGCCGGCGACGCGGATCGTGCAGGCCTCGAGGCCTACGTCCGGACCCGGTTCGCCGCCAAGCACGGTGCCGCCGTCCGCACGTTCATGCCGACGCTGATCGCCTTTCGTGACCGCCAGGGCGAGTTGCGCGGCGTCGCGGGCATCCGTGGCGCCGAAGAGAGCGGGCTCTACCTCGAGCACTACCTGGACCGTCCCATCGAAGAACGACTGACTGCAAGCCTGCGGTCGTCGCCGGTCGATCGCGGCGGCGGGCGTGCCGTCCGTCGCGACGAGATCGTCGAAGTCGGCAACCTCGCTGGTGCCAGCTGCCGCGCCGCGGTGCGCATGGTCGCGCAGTTGCCCGTGTTCCTGATGAACCGCCGCTACTCGTGGATCGTCTTCACGGCCACCGGCGCGTTGCGTCAGATTCTCGAAGGATTCGGTGCACCGCTGATCGAACTCGGTCGTGCCGATCCAGCCAGCGTCGTCACCGCGGCGGATTCGTGGGGGCGCTACTACGAGACCGATCCTCGCGTGTTTGCCGGTAACCTGCCCGACGCGGATCGGCTGGCCGGCTTCGCGCACCGGACGCCGGGTCACTGATGCTGCTGCAGGCGTTGCACTCCGCGCCTGCCGGCGCGCTCGCTCTCGTCGACGGCCGACGCACGATTTCCTATGGCGCCCTGCCGGCGTTGATCGAATGCGAGATCGCGTGGTTGCGCGAGGGCGGCGCCGAGCGTCACGCCGTGCTGGCAGACAACGGCGTGCCGTGGGCGCTTGCCGACCTCGCGCTGCACGTCGGGGAAATGCTCTCGGTGCCGTTGCCGGGTTCGTTCACGCCCGCACAGCTGGAACACGCTCTCGACGACGCCGGCATCGACGCATTGCTGACGGACGACGAGGCGCGTGCGAGCGATCTGCTGGCGGGCTGGCGCGCCGACGGAAGCTCGCCCGTCTCGGGCCTGCGGCGGTTCCGCCGCCAGCTCGACCCGGCAATGCGACCGGTCGCGCCCGCAGGCACGCGCAAGATCACCTACACCTCCGGCAGCACTGCGAACCCGAAAGGTGTGTGCCTCGCGGGTCCGGCCCTGGAGGCCATCGCCGAGTCGGTGGCTGGGGCAACGCGCGAACTCGCCATCGAACGCCACCTCTGCATCCTGCCGCTCGCGACGCTGCTCGAGAACGTCGCGGGGCTGTATGCACCGTTGCTGCGTGGCGCGACGTGCGTCGTGCCGCCGAGCTCAGTCACGGGCATGAGCTACGGCGGACTCGATGCGGCCCGGCTGCTCGGGACCCTGTCGCGCGAGCAACCCAACAGCCTGATCCTCGTGCCGGAACTGCTGCAGGTGCTGGTCGTTGCGGCGGAGCGTGGCTCGCCGCCGCCGTCAGCGCTGCAATTCGTCGCCGTGGGTGGCGCCAGGGTCTCGCGCGAGTTGCTGGCACGAGCCGACGCCGCTGGTATCCCGGTCTACGAGGGTTACGGTCTCAGCGAGTGCGCCTCGGTCGTGAGCCTGAACACGCCCGCGGCACGCCGCGCCGGTACCGTCGGCCGCCCGTTGCCGCACGTGCGCGTGCGCGTCGATGGCTCCGGGCAAGTGCACGTCGCCGGCAACACCATGCTTGGCTACCTCGGCGACCCGCCGCGCGCGCCGCACGACCCGATCGCGACCGGCGACCTTGGCGTGTTCGATGCCGATGGCTACCTGCAGCTGCACGGACGCATGGGCAATCGGTTCATCACCGGTTTCGGCCGTAACGTGTCGCCGGAATGGGTCGAATGTGAGATTTCGCAGCGCCTCGGCGGCCGGCCGGTGCTGGTCCACGGTGAGTCACGCCCATACGTCGTCGCGCTGGTTGGTGCGTCCGCGCACGAGGCTCCCGACGCTGCCGTCGACGCCGCCATCGTTGCGGCGAATGCGGCGCTGCCGAACTACGCGCAGGTGCGTCGCTGGGGGCGCGCGCCCGGGCCTTTCACGCCCGACGACGGCACGCTGACGGCGAACGGGCGCCTGCGTCGCCAGGAAATCCATTCACGTCACGGTGCGCTGCTCGACGACCTGTATCGCGTAGAACTCGCGTCCTGACCTTCTTCCGGAACCCATTGATGCACCTTTACCAACAACTGCAGCGCGACACCGTCGCCGACCGCAACTACCTGCTGGCGGCGCCTGCCATCCAGCGCGCACTCGCCGGCGACATCACGCGCGAGCTGTACGTCGAGTTCCTGACCCAGGCCTACCATCACGTGCGTCACACCGTGCCGTTGCTGATGGCGGTCGGTGCGCGCCTGCCGCAGCAGCACGAGTGGCTGCGCGAGGCGGTCCTGCACTACCTCGACGAGGAAAAGGGCCACGAGCAGTGGATTCTCAACGACATCGAGCACGCGGGCGGCGATCGCCAGGCGGCCGCGGCTTCGCTGCCGTCGATCGCGACCGAATGCATGGTCGCCTACGCCTACGACACGATCGAGCGCCGCAACCCGCTTGGCTTCTTCGGCATGGTGTTCGTGCTCGAAGGCACCAGCGTGGCGCTCGCGCTCAATGCGGCGGACCGTATCCAGAAGGCGCTGCAGCTGCCGACCAGGGCGTTCAGCTACCTGCGCAGCCACGGCGAGCTGGACCAGGAGCACGTCGGCGATCTCGAGGGCATTCTCGGCCGCCTGACGGACGAAGCGGATCGCGCGGCGGTCATCCGTTGCGCCAAGGGCGTGTTCTGGCTTTACGGCCACATGTTCCGTGGCCTCGAGGCCGACGTCGCCGCGACGCGGGATGCCGCCCCGGCGAGGCTGCGCGCATGAAGGCCGCGGCGATGCGGGCGTTGATCACCGGCGCCAGTGGCGGCATCGGCCGTGCGCTGGCGCAGGAACTGCATGGCCGCGGTGCCAGCGTGCTGCTCGTGGGCCGGAATGCGCAGGCGCTCGAACGCGCGGCGCAGGCGCTCGGTGGCCGCTCCGCGCGCGTCGACTGGTGCGCCGCCGATCTGGTGACGGCCGAGGGGCGGGCGCGGGTGGTCGACGCCGCGTGTCACTGGGGCGGCAGCGGCATCAACGTGCTGGTCAACAGCGCGGGCTGCGGTGATTTCGGCATGCTCGACGCGGTCGACGACGCAGCGATCGAGCGGCTGTTTGCGATCAACGCCGTCGCGCCCGTGCAGTTGACGCGGGCCCTGCTGCCGCAGCTGTGCTCGCAATCGGCTGGCGCGATCCTCAATATCGGTTCGGTGTTCGGCAGTCTCGGTTATCCCGGGTTCGCTGCCTACTCCGCCAGCAAGTTCGCGCTGCGCGGCTTCACCGAAGCATTGCGGCGCGAACTGGCCGATTCGAAGGTCGGTGTGCACTACTTTGCACCGCGCGCGACCAGGACCGGCATGAACGCAGCGGCCGTCGACCGCATGAACGCCGAGTTGAAGGTTGCGATGGATCCGCCGGCGCAGGTGGCGGCTGCAGCCTGCGCCATGCTCGAAGCCGGCAGAACCGGCGCCGTCTTCGGCTGGCCCGAGAAACTGTTCGTCCGCATCAACGCGCTGCTGCCAGGGGTCGTCGACGGCTCGCTGCGCAGGCAGCTTCCCGTCATCCGTCGTCACGCCGCGGCCGCCGCCGCCGAGCGTGCCATGCCGTCCTGAGGAGAAACCATGCACCACCTACGTCATTTCGCCATCGTCTGCGCAAGTCTGTTCAGCGCACCGCTGCTCGCTGCAGGAGCGTCCGTCAACCCGTCCTTCGATGCCGAGCTGCTGTCGATCCAGCAGGCCTGGGCCAAGGTGAACTACGAGACCCCGGCAGGCGACGAGCGTACCAAAGCCTTCGACGCGCTGGAGAAGCGGGCCGAGAATTTCACGCACCAGAATCCGACGCGTCCCGAGGCGCTGATCTGGGAAGGCATCGTCGAGAGCAGCTACGCCGGCGCCAGGGGCGGCCTCGGCGCGCTCGCGCTGTGCAAGGAAGCCCGCGGCAACCTCGAAGCGGCGCTCAAGCTCGACCCGAACGCGCTCGACGGTTCGGCCTACACGAGCCTCGGTACCCTCTACTACAAGGTGCCCGGCTTCCCGCTCGGCTTCGGTGACGACGAGAAGGCCGGCAAGCTGCTGCAGAAGGCGCTGGCGCTGAACCCGAACGGCATCGACCCGAACTACTTCTACGCGGAGTACCTGTTCGAGCAGGGCCGCTATCCGGAAGCGCTGCCGTACCTCGACAAGGCTGGCAAGGCTGCGCCGCGTCCGGGTCGTGAAGTGGCGGACAAGGGCCGCCGCGGCGAGATCGCCGCGCTGACTGCCAAGGTCAAGGCGAAGTCGAGCTGAGCGGATCCGCGGCATACTGCGCGCTCAACCGCGCCAGCAGTGCGGCGAATTCAGCAGCGAGCGGCGCTTCGATGCGCAGCGCGGCTGCGCTTGCGGGCGGCTTGAATTCCAGGCGCGTGCACGCGAGCAGCAGTCGCTGCACCCCGAACAGCTCGCGAAACAATCGGTTGTGTCTGCCCTTGCCATAGCTCGAATCGCCCACGATCGGATGCGATTCGCCGGCGAGGTGGCGACGCAGCTGGTGCCGACGCCCGGTGTGCGGCCTGAGTTCGACCAGTGCGTAACGCGAGGTCGGGTAGCGATCGACACACACCGGCAGTTCGAACGTCGCGATGCGCCGGAATGACGTTTGCGATTCCCTGGGTTCGGTCGACGGCGGGCCGCTGCGTTCGTCTTCGACCGCGGCGAGCGGCCGATCGATGGTACCGCCGACGGCGGGCCAGCCGCGCACCAGCGCGACATACGTCTTGACGACGCTGCGCTGCGCAAAGATCGCGCCGTACTCGCGCGCTGTGTCAGGGTTCAGCCCGAACGCCAGGACCCCCGACGTGCCCTTGTCGAGACGGTGAATCGCATAGACGCGCTGACCGAGCTGGTCGCGCAGGATCTGCAGCGCAAACCGGGTTTCATGCCGGTCGATCGGTGAACGGTGCACCAGCAGTCCCGACGGCTTGTCGACCACGACCAGACGCTCGTCCCGATACAGGATCGGCAGCGTCTCAGGCGTGGCAGCTGGCAGGCGATCGATCACTTGACGAGATTCCGCGACGAACCAGCGCTCAGGACAGCACGAACACCTTGACCAGGATGTCGCCGATGCCGACCAGCGCGGCGCCGGCGATCATGCCTGCACAGATCGGCTCCTGCGACCCGACCCAGATCTCGTGCGCGCGCGTGCCGGGTTGCGACTGCAGTTTGCGCGCCGCGTACCAGAACAGCGCGGCGCCCAGGAACATCATGAACGACGAGTCCGGCGGCAGTACCACGCCGAGGCCGATCGCGAGCGGTGAGAGTGGAAACCGGTTGTTCGTGCGGATGCGCAGCACTTCCATGACGAGTGCGGCGAAACCCGCGATGGCTATCGACCAGACGATCGACGTCGTAAGCAGGCCGCTGGCCGCTGGGCCACCGAAGACGGCCGCGACGAGGTCGGAGACACCCTTCCATTGCACCGCGCCGGGAAACGCGAACTTGTCGCTGACCATCGTGTCGGCGACTGACTTGCCGGCAGCCGGGTCGAAGTTGTTGAGCCCGAACAGCACGAAGAACAAGGGCGTGGCCGCAAGCGCGCCCGCAACGATCCCGATGACGTGCCCGATCGCCTGCTGCCGTGGCCTGGCGCCGAGCATGTAGCCCGGCTTGATGTCCATGAGCAGGTTCGAGGCGTTGCTGGCCACCTCCGACGACATCACGGCCGTCATCAGGTTCGGTGCCGGCGTGCGCGCATCGAGTGCGCCGAAGGTGAACTGCGGAATCTTGGACAACGACCCCGATGGGGTGATGCCGGTCAGCGCGGTGCTGCTCGCGGCAATCAGCGCCAGCACGAGAATCAGCGGGATCGCGAGCGCGCCCAGGACCCAGTTCACGCCGAACCAGGCGTGCAGCATCCAGACGCCGATCGCGCCGAACACCGGCACGCCGATCCAGGAGAGCACCAGCGGCAGTTCGATGTCGCGGAGCAGGTCGTTCTGCGCCGGACCGTTCCGGCGCCTGCGCAGGCTCTTGCAGGCGGCCACGAAGATCTCAGGCTTCGCGAACAGGGCCACGAGCGAAGCCACCACCATCATCGTGATGCCGTACCAGAGCGCCCAGTTGTTGAGGATGTGCGCTCGTCCGAAAATTGCGGTGCCGGCCGCGATCGACCCCTCGCGCGGCTGGATTTCGCCGAGCGAGATCATGACCGGCGCGACGACCACGAAGTTGAGCAGCGCACCCAGCAGCAGGCTCGATGCCACGCGGATGCCCATGAGGCCGCCCGCGCCGATCATCGCAAAGTCGAGTCCAGGCGACAGCGCGAGCTGGCGGATGTCCACGCCCGCAAGCTTCGGCAGCGGTGCGTACCCTTTCTCGACCAGCCAGTAGTACCAGCCGTCCAGCTTGACTGGCAGGTGCCACGACGAGCTGAATCCCAGCCACTGCTGCTGGAGCAGCTTCATGTAGCTCTCGCCCGCGATGAAACTGGTGAAACCGGCAATCGCCGCGGCGACAGCGAGTGCCTTCGCCTGCAGCATGCCCTTCGCGGCCGCCGCGCTGTGGTAAAGGGTGTCGAGCACGACGCCGCAGGCGCGGCCTTCGGGGAATGGATGCTGTTCGTCGTTGATGAAACGACGCTTCATCGGAAACGCCACCAGTACGCCCAGGCACGACAGCACGACGTTGAACACCAGGATCTGCCACAGCGGCAGCACCTGGTTGGTCGCCCACATATAGGCGGCCAGGCCGGAAGTGAGCGGCATCGTCATGTAGCCGGCCGCGGTCGCGATCGACTGCACGCAGTTGTTTTCGAGGATGGTCATGTCGCGCGCGCCGAGCCTCGAAAAGGCCCGATACAGCGCGAAGGCCAGGATCACCGAGGTCAGCCCGACGCCGAGCGTCCAGCCGGTCTTGGCGCCGACGTACAGGTTGGTGGCGCTGAGCAGGCCGCCGAGCAGGAAACCGGTGACCGCCGACCGCAGCGTGAGCTGCGCCATGTCGCCGCGGTAGACGTTGGTGAACCACCAGCGGTCTTTCTGTTCGAGGGTCCAGGTGCGGACCTGTTCTGCGGTCAGTTGCTGCAGGGCCATCGTCGGTTTGCCGCGGTCGCCAGGTGGCCGCGGAGCATACCTGACCCCGGCGTCTATGCGCCCGGCAGCAAGGCGGCCCACCATGCGCCGGCAATGCTGGCCAGTGCGCCAAGCCCGGCCAGCCACTGCACACGTGGCCTGGGAATCTGCGACAGGCGACCGAGCCACCAGCCCGTGACCGCGCCCGTGATGAAGCCAGTCAGGTGCGCCAGCACGTCCGTGTTTTCACCGCCGACGCCGGTAAAGCCCAGCAGGAACACCCCGGCGATCAACGGAGACCAGCGATAGGCCCAGCGTTCGCCCGAACTCTCGCGGCGTCGCCACGCGTACGCGGCCAGCAGGCCGAGCAGTGAGAACACCATGGTCGAAGCGCCGGCAGATACGTGACTGACCGGTTGCACAGCAACGTTGAGGGCATTGGCGAGGGTAGCCGCAGCGACAGCGCCGCCGAAGGCCACGCCGGGGCCGAGCAGTTGCGAAGCGAGCCAGCCGAAGAACGCGCCAAATCCCATGTTGCCGAGGAGATGCGCGACGTCGAAGTGCAGCGTCAACGCCGTCACCGCCCGCCAGTATTCACCACTCCGCACGACGGCCGTGTCGAGCACGCCCGCAGCCAGCCAGTTCGTCGCGAATGCCCGGTGACCGGCGAGCCACGCGACCAGCAGCAATACCGACACGTACGCGGCCGGTCCAAGCCAGGCGTGGCGATGCATCTGCTCGGGTCGCGCAAGCATGCGCCGCTTCGGCGGATTCTCGCGCTCGTAACCGCGCAGGTGGCCGATGGCTGCAGCCGCGGTGGGCGACGGCACGACCAGACTCCAGAGTTCGCCGTTGGCCACCACCTGCGACTCGAGGCCGACCGCATGCAGCATGAAGGCGCGTTCTTCGCACGCCGGCCGCCAGTGCGAGCGATAGACCTCTACCGGCAGTTCGGACCGCGGTATGGACGGCGGTGGGCTGCTCACGGCCGGGACTGGCTGCGTTCAGGGCCGCAGGGCGCGGTAGAGGAAGGGCAGGCTCACGTCCATGCGGTAGTCGATGTCCGAGTGGGTGTCGTCGAACTCCTCGTAGTGGTGCGCGACGCGCGCCTTTTCAAGGGCTCGTGACAATTGCCGGGAGCCGTAATGGATGTGGTATTGGTCGCGCCAGCCGCAGTCGACGTAGATTCCCCGCAGCCGCCGCAGGTTAGCGGCGTACTTGCCGACGAGCCGGACCGGATCGTGCTGCAGCCAGCGCTGCCAGCGTTGCGGCAGCAATTCACCCGTTTCCATGTGGAAAGGCAGTCGGAAGCCGTTCGGGACGCCGGGATCCGGGTCGTAGGTCGCGGCCATGCAGACGTTCATCAGGGCGTGGCCTTCACCCGTGGTCAGCTTGTGCCTTTTCCACATCGCGTCGAGGAACCGGCGCACCCGCCCGTCGTCCAGCCCCTGCGTCATCCTGCGGTCTTCGACCGAACCGGCGCGGTTCGCATAGCGCCCGTCCTTGCGCGGCGGGCGGCGGAACCGGCCGAGCTCGTTCAGCGTGTTGGGCCAGTCGGCGCGGTAGATGAAATCGAAGTAGGCATCGCCCGAATGGTTGGCGATCGCGCCCCAGTGCGACGCGTACTTCATGCCGTGGATCATCGCGCCGTAGCCGCCGGACGACTTGCCAAAGCAGCCACGGTGATCACGCGAGGCGAGCGTGCGGAATTCCCTGTCGACCAGCGGGATGACTTCCTCGAGCAGGAAGTCCGCGTAGTTGCCGATGGCCGACGAGTTCACGTACTGGTTGCCGCCGAGCGACGTGAAGCAGTCCGGAAACACGATGATGGCCGGGCCCATGCGCTTGTCGTGCACGAGCCGCGCCGCGCGTTCGGCCACGTTCTCGCTGAACGGTTTCCAGTTGAGGTGCGCAATGCCGGTGCCCGTGAACCCGACGAGGTCGTAGAGCACCGGGAATCGCCGGCCGCGACCGTGCGTGGCATCGCGGTCGTATTCGTGCGGCAGCCACACGCCCAGTTTGCGCTCGGCGGGATCGCCGAGCGGATTGTCGGCCAGGATCTTTGAGCGGTGCTCCAGCACCACGACGGTGCCGTCGGTCCGCGACGGACGTTTCCTGGCCATGCCGATCTCCTGCGCGAGGCGAAGTAGGGGCAGCAGTTTCGCGTATTCGCTAGGATCCTGCGACGGCGTCCGTGGCCGCGCGATCCAGGTGAGACTCCATGCGCACTTCGTTCAGCGGATTCGTCGGCTCCCTGCTGCTGTTGTCGGCGGCCCCCTCGCTGGCTGCCGATCTTCCGGTTGACCGATTCGGGCCCGCCGACCTGGCGCGACTGGTTGCGGTCGGCGAACCCGCGTTTGCACCGGACGGCGGGTCCATCGTCTACACGGTCACCGTGACAAACACCGCCGAGGACAAGCAGCAGTCCGATCTCTGGCGCGTCGGTTACGACGGGCGCGACCGCACGCAGGTCACCAGCACGCCAACGCACGACGAGTGGGCGCCGGCCTGGTCGCCGGATGGGCGCTGGCTCGCCTTCCTCGCGGACCGTGGCGACGAGGATGCGCAAGCACAGGTTTGGGCCATGCCGGCCGGGGGTGGCGAAGCCCGTGCGCTGACGAACCTGCCGGGTGGTGTTGGCGCCTTCCAATGGTCGCCGGACAGCCAGCGGTTGGCGGTGATCGCGTCCGACCCGGCGCGCCCGACCGGCGCGCCGAAACCGAAGAACCCGCCGCCGATCGTGACCGAACGCTGGCAGTTCAAGAAGGACGTCGACGGCTACCTCGATGCGCGCCGCTCGCACCTGTACGTCCACGATATCGCCCGCAGCGAGTCCACGCAGATCACTTCCGGCGATCACGACGAGGCACTGCCTGCCTGGTCGCCGGACGGGAGGAAGATCGGGTACGTCACCCGTCGCGGCGGCGAGCCCGACCGTCACTCCAATTTCGATATCTACCTGGTCGAACCGCGCGCGGGCGCCACCGAGCGCAGGCTCACGACGTTTGACGGCGCCGACAACGATCCCGACCTCGAGTCGCCCATCAGCTGGTCGCCGGACGGCCGGCAGATTGCGTTCGTGCAGGGCGGCGAGGACAAGTGGATCTACTACGCCCCGCACCAGCTCGCGATCGTGGACGTCGCGACGGGCCGTACACGCCTGCCGGCTCCGATCGATCGCTGGTTCACGCAGCCGCGCTGGAGTCCCGATGGCAGGAGTGTGTTCGCGCTGGTCGAGCAGAGCCGCGTCATCAACCTGTCGCGCATCGACGTCGCCTCCGGCAAGGTCACGCCGCTCACGACCGGGCCGCGTTATGACGCGGGATTCGCTGTGTCAAAGCAGGGGCGCATCGTCGTGCTGGGCGGCGATGACGTCACGCCTTACGAACTTGCGGCGCTGGAGAACGGCGGGCTGCGACCGCTCGGCTTGCACAATGAATGGCTCGCCCGGAAAAAGCTGGTGCGATTCGACGACATCCGCTTCAGGAGCGCGGACGGCACGACGATCGACGGGTTCGTCGTGAAGCCGCCGGACTACGTGCCGGGTCGTCGTTATCCCACGATCCTGCGCATCCACGGCGGGCCCGTGTACCAGTTCAGCCACGAGTTCATGGCGGACTGGCAGGCCTACGCCGCGAGGGGGTTCGTGGTCGTCGCGGCGAATCCGCGCGGCAGTTCCGGCCGCGGCTTTGAGTTCGCGAAGGCGATTTACGCCGACTGGGGCAACAAGGACGTGCAGGACGTGCTGGCCGCGGTCGATCACGTCGTGGCGGCAGGCATCGCGGATCCGGATCGACTTGGCGTCGGCGGACGCAGCTATGGCGGCATCCTCACCAACTACGTGATCGCGAGCGACGCGCGCTTCAAGGCGGCAGTGAGCGGGGCGGGCGCCTCGAACTGGGCTGCGCTCTACGGCCACGACATGTACTCGCGGGAATATGAGTTGGAGCTCGGCACGCCCTGGACCCGGCGCGAGGTGTGGGATCGCGTGAGCTACCCGTTCCTGCATGCCGAGAGGATCAGGACGCCGACGCTGTTCTACTGCGCCGAGCAGGACTTCAACGTGCCGTGCAACGGTTCGGAGCAGATGTACCAGGCCTTGCGCTCGCTTGGCGTGCCGTCGCAGCTGGTGGTGTATCCAGGCGAGAATCACGCCCTGAAAGTGCCGAGTTACCTGCAGCATCGGCTGCAGACCCTGCTCGGCTGGAATGAGAAGTACCTGCTGGCGAATCCCGCCTCGCCGCAATAGCTCGCCCCGGCCTGCCACTTCGGCGAAGCGACGTTCGTGCTGGCGAACGCTGCGGGACCGCTGGTGCTCTGCAGCGGCAAGGGCCTCGTCTTCGTCGCGCTCGAGGACGACGTGCCGGACTTCGAGCGCGTCTATGCGGGCATCACCGAGCGCATCGCGCCGGTCGAGCTCGGGGTGATGCAGTTCGTGCGGCGCGACTCGTGGGACGTCGAATGCAACTGGAAGGTGTACGTCGACAACGACCGGGAGTTCACCAACAACATCCAGGAAGAGGGCGTGGACATCTGTGAGCGGGTCCAGGTGGGTCTCGCGTCAGGGCAGTACCGGGCGGGCAGGTTGTGCCCGAAGTGCGAGGCGGGCGTGTGGCATTTTCACCAACGACTGCGGGCGGTGTACGACGCATAGTCTCCCGGACTTGACTCTGGACCCTGGTCCAGACTTTAGACTTGCCGCAGCTGGAGGTGAGTCATGTCAAGTCTTGGAATCGGCCAGCTCGCCAGGCGGGCCGGCGTTGCCATCGACACCGTGCGCTACTACGAGCGCAATGACCTGTTGAGTCCTGCGGGTCGCCTGGCCTCGGGCTACCGTCGTTATGGCGAGGCCGAACTGAAGCGGCTGCGATTCATCCGCCGGGCCAAGGCGCTCGGGTTCACGCTCGCAGACATCCGCGGACTGCTGACATTGAGCGACGAGCGCAGCGTCGCCAGGATCAAGCAGGCCGCTGAAGTCAAACTCGCCGACGTCGATCGCCGCATCGAAGAACTGGAACGCATTCGCGAGGGTCTGCGCACCCTGGTGAAGGCTTGCCCGGGCCACGGTCGCGCCGAGTCCTGCCCGATCCTCAATGCACTGAACGCGGAGGACGCACCATGAACGCATCGCACGATCCAGTCTGCGGTATGACCGTCAAACCGGATTCGCCCCATCGGACGGAACATGCAGGGAGCGAGTTTCGATTCTGCTCGGCGGGCTGCCGGACGAAGTTCGTCACCGATCCGGCGAAGTACCTGGCGCCCTCGCCCGCAGAGCCCGTGAGCCTCCAGCCGGGAGCACAGTACACGTGCCCCATGCATCCGGAGATCCTGCGGGACGTGCCGGGCACCTGCCCGATTTGCGGCATGGCGCTCGAGCCCGTGATGCCCAGCCTTGGCGACGAAGAGAACCCGGAACTCACGGATTTCCGCCACCGCTTCTGGTGGACGTTGCCACTGTCGCTCCTCGTGTTCGTCCTGGCGATGTTCGGCCATCGCACGACGTGGATTTCGACCACTGCCCGAACCTGGCTTGAACTGGTGCTGACGGCGCCCGTCGTCCTGTGGGCCGCCTGGCCGTTCTTCCAGCGGTGGGCGCAGTCCATCGCCAATCGCAGCCCGAACATGTGGACGCTGATCGGCACCGGTGTGGGCGCCGCTTTCGGCTACAGCGTCGTCGCGACCGCGGCGCCGGACATCTTCCCGGAGTCGTTCCGTGAGCACGGGCGCGTGGCCGTGTATTTCGAAGCGGCCGCGATCATCGTGTCGCTGACCCTGCTCGGCCAGATCCTGGAACTGACGGCGCGTTCGAGTACCTCGGCTGCACTCAGGGCGCTGCTCGGCCTGGCGCCGAAGACCGCACGCAGGATCAGCGCGGAGGGCAACGAGGACGACATCCCGCTGGCGCACGTGCACGTGGGCGATCGCCTGCGCGTGCGACCCGGCGAGAAAGTGCCGGTGGACGGCGAAGTGCTTGAGGGCCGCTCGAGCGTCGACGAATCGATGCTGACCGGTGAGCCCATGCCGATCGAAAAGAGGCCAGGCGACAAAGTGGTCGGTGCGACCATGAACGGCACTGGCGCGTTCATCATGCGTGCCGAGAAGGTTGGCTCCGGCACCGTGCTTGCACAGATCGTGCAACTCGTCGCCCAGGCCCAGCGCTCACGCGCACCCATGCAGCGCCTCGCCGACAAGGTGAGCTTCTGGTTCGTGCTCGCGGTGCTTGGCATCGCCGTCGGCACATTCTTCGTCTGGGGGCTCTTCGGCCCCGAGCCGACGTGGACGTTCGCCGTGGTCAATGCCGTGGCCGTGCTGATCATCGCCTGTCCCTGTGCGCTCGGCCTCGCCACCCCGATGTCGATCATGGTCGCGAGCGGCCGCGCCGCACAGGCCGGTGTCCTGTTCCGCGACGCCGAGGCGATCGAACGACTGCGCACGATCGACACACTGATCGTCGACAAGACCGGCACCTTGACGCAGGGCAAACCGGTGTTCCGTGAAGCGATCGGCGTCGACGGGCACACATCCGACGAAGTGCTGCGTCTTTCCGCAAGCCTCGACCAGGGCAGCGAGCACCCGCTGGCCGACGCCATCGTCACGGAAGCTCGGCGCCGCGAGCTGCGGCTGTCGGCTGCAACCGATTTCGATTCGGTGACCGGGCTCGGGGTGCGTGGCCACGTCGAAGGTCGCGCTGTCGTGATCGGGTCGAAGGCGCTCATGCTGGAGGTCGGTGCAGATGCAGGCCCGTTGGCCGACGCGGCGGAACGGTTGCGCGATGCAGGTGCCACGGCGATGTTCGTTGCGCTCGATGGCCATGCGATCGGCATGATCGCGGTGGCCGATCCGATCAAGGACACGAGTCGCCTGGCGATTCAGTCGTTGCAAGCCATGGGCGTGCGCGTGGTGATGGCAACCGGGGATGGCTTGTCGACCGCCCGGGCGGTGGCGCGCGAACTCGCCATCGACGAAGTGCACGGCGATGTCCGCCCGCAGGACAAGGCGCGGCTGGTCAGCGAGTTGCAGGCGACTGGACGACGCGTCGCGATGGCTGGTGACGGCATCAACGACGCACCTGCGCTGGCAGCAGCGGATGTCGGCATCGCCATGGGCACGGGCACCGACGTCGCAATGTCGAGCGCTCAGGTCACGCTCGTGAAGGGCGATCTCCGCGGCATCCTGCGTGCTCGGGAAGTTTCAGAGGCTGCCGTGGCCAACATGCGCCAGAACATGGGTTTCGCGTTCCTCTACAACGCACTCGGTGTGCCAGTGGCGGCGGGCGTGCTGTATCCCGTGTTCGGCCTCCTGCTCAGCCCGATGCTGGCGGCGCTCGCGATGAGCCTGTCATCGGTGTCGGTGGTGGCCAACGCACTGCGGCTGCGTGGCGCTTCGCTGCGCGACGGGTAGCGCCAGCCAGGTCGCAGAAAGCTAACGCTGCAGCAGCACACGCGCCGCGTTGCGGCCCGGCGTGCCGCTGATGCCGCCACCGCCATGCAGTCCCGAACCGCAGAGATGCAGGCCGTCGATTGGAGTGCGGTGATTCGACCAGCCCGGCAGCGGCCGCATGAAGAAGATCTGGTCGAGGATCAGCTGGCCGTGGTTGAGGTCGCCTTCGGTCAGGCCCCACGACTGCTCGAGATCGACCGGCGTGATCGACTGCACTGACTGGATCGAGCCCTTGAACGCTGGGAAGTGCAGCGTGAGCGTGTCAATCGCGCGCTTTTCGAGTTCTGTTCGCATCGAATCCCAGTCGGCACGGCGCAACGCGTAGCTTGCGAACTGGAAGTGGACTGTCACGTCGGTGCCCGACGTCGTTACCTCCAGGTAGGGCTGCTGCGACATCTCGCCATACTTCGTCGCGTCGTAGGCGCGTTCCAGGTACTCGAGGGTCGGTGCGATTGCGATCGTGCCTTCGGGCAGGCCATGACGGCCATCGGTCTGCACGAACACTTTTGCCACCGAGCCACGCATGCGGATCGACTGCGTCTGCCAGACGAACTCCGGCGGCAATTCCGGCGCGCCAACGAGGCCGAGCAGCGTGCGACGGGGATCAGCCGATGACACGACCGTGGAGGCCCTGATCTCTTCGCCCGATTCAAGGCGAACTCCGAGCACGCGCTGGTGCTCGACGAGGATCTGCGCGACGCCGGCGCCCGTGCGGATCTCGCCGCCGTTCGCAAGCACGGCTTTCACCAGCGCATCTGTCAGTCCCTGTGGTCCGCCGGTCGTCGTGCGATGCGCGAGGCCGCCGCGGTTGAGCCAGTTGTGGATCAGGGTGAAACCCGTGCCCGCAGACATCGAGCCCAGCGTGACGCCGTGGATGGCGACACCGGCGATGGCTGCATTGAGCGGCTCGGATTCGAACCACTCCTCGGTGAACTCGACGGCCGACATCGACAGGCTGCGCATCACGCGGAACATGTCCTTACCGCCCATGCGCCGCAGCTTCAGTGCGAGCGAGGCGAGCGGCAGGCCGTCCGCGCGCAGGTCGACCTGCGGCAGGCGCGGCATCGTCGTCGCATACGCAGCGTCCAGGAACGCGGACGCCCTGTGCATGAAGGCGACGAACTCAGGCCAGCGTTCGGCATCACGTGGCGAGAGTCGGCGGATCGCCTCGACGGTCGCCGCATCGTTCGCACTGGAAACCAGCCGCAGCGAGCCGCCGTCCGGCAGCGCCGAAATGTAGGCTGCATCGGCGACGCTGGTCGCGAGGCCGTGCCGGGCGAGGTCGAGTTCCTTGACGATTGCGGGCCGCAGTTGACCCGCCGGATGCAGGCCCGGCACGACGGCACCCGATGTCAGCGTGGCGCCCGCCAGTTGCCCGCCGGCGACAGCGCGCTGTTCGAGCAGCAGTACTTTCCTGCCCGCCCTGGCGAGGTAGGCAGCGGCGACCAGGCCGTTGTGGCCCGCGCCCACGATCAGGATGTCCGGGTTCGTCATCGTGCGCCTACTGCCAGTCCCTGAGAATCTCGGTGGCGGCCATCCTGCCGGCCGCGCCCATCACGCCGCCGCCCGGATGCGCGCCCGCGGCACCGAAGTAATACCCCGGCAGCGGGGTGCGGAAATCGGCCCATTGCGGGGCGGGGCGCATGAAGAACAACTGGTGCAGCAGCAGTTCGCCGTGGAAGATGTTACCGCCGGTGATGCCGGCAATGCGCTCGATGTCCTGCGGCGTGATCACCTGCTTGCCGACGATCACCTGGCGGATGTTCGGTGCGTACTTCTCGATGGTCGCGAGCACCGTCTCGCCGAACGCTTCCTTGTTCGCCTCGGTCCAGCCACCCTCGACGTCGTACGGCGCGTATTGCACGAAGCAGGACATCACGTGGTGTCCCGGCGGCGCCATGTCGCGGTCGATCATCGACGGAATGATGATGTCCATGTACGGCTGGCGCGAGAAGTTGCCGTACTTGGCGTCGTCGTAGGCGCGTTCGACGTAGTCGATGCTCGGGCTGATCGAGATCGCGCCACGGTGCAGCGGGCCTTCGCCCGGCAGGCAGGTGAAGTCCGGCAGGCTGGCGAGCGCAATGTTGACCTTGCCCGACGAGCCGCGGACGCGGAAGTTGCGGATCGCCTGCACGAACTCGTCCGGGAAATGCTGCTGGTCGACGAACTGCAGGAAACTGCGTTTCGGGTCTGCGGCCGACATCACGACCCGGCTCGTGAGTTCATCGCCGTTCGCGAGTGCGACGCCCGTCGCGCGGCCGCCACGGACGATGACCTTGTCCACCGCCGCGTTGGTGCGGATCTCGACGCCGAGCGCGCGTGCCGAGGACGCGATGGCGGCCGTCACGCCGCCGGTGCCATTCTTGGCGAAACCCCAGGCGCGGAAGGCGCCGTCGATTTCACCCATGTAGTGGTGCAGCAGCACGTAGGCCGTGCCAGGCGAGCGCGGGCCGAGGTAGGTGCCGATGATGCCGCTCGCGGCCTTGGTGCCCTTGAGCGGGTCGAGCTCGAACCATTCTTCGAGCAGGTCGGCGGACGATTGCGTGACGAGCTTCGCTATTCGATAGAGCTCGTGCTCGCTCAGGCTGCGCGCATACTGGCCGAGCTTGAGCAGGCCCCGCATGTCGCGCCAGCTCAGCGACGCCGGATCCGGCGGCACCAGACCGATGATCGGCTTGATGGCCTTGGCGGCGCGCGCCATGACGCGTGAATACTCGTCGTAGGCCTCGGCATCCTTCGGCGAATGACGATGGATCTCGCGCCGGGTCAGGTCGTGATCGTCCCAGCCGGCAAGGTAGTCGCCGTTGTCGAGCGGCGTCACCGTGCTCGGCAGCGGCAGGATCTTGAGCCCGTGCCGCGGCAGTTCGAGGTCGCGGATGATCTCGGGCCGCAGCAGGCTCACCACGTAGGAAAACTCGCTGAAGCGGTACCCCGGGAAGATTTCTTCGGTGACGGCGGCGCCGCCGACGATCTCACGCCGCTCGAGCACGACCACCTTCTTGCCGGCGCGCGCGAGGTACGCGGCCGCGATCATGCCGTTGTGGCCGGCGCCAATGACGATGGCGTCGTAGGAATTGCTGGCCACGGCTATTTCTTCTTCCACTCGGGGTCATAGAACGGCAGCTTGACGACCGTCGCAGGCGATTTGCGGCGATGGTGTTCCACCGTGACTTCGATCTCGACTTTCGTGCCCGGTGTGAAATACGGCTGCTGCAGGTGCACCAGCGCGATGTACTTCTTCAGCACCGGCGACCAGGTGCTGGTCGAGGCATATCCGACCTGGCGGGGGCCTGCGTACACGGGAACGCTGCCGCGCACGGCCGAGGCCGGCACCTGTGGCGGCATTCCGACCACGGCGTACTCACGCTCGAGCCCTTCCCAGTCGATCTCGAGGCCGACCAGTTGCCACGACGAGCCTTCGCGGTGCTCGCGCTCCAGCGCGCGACGACCCACGAAGTAACCCTGCTTGTCCAGGTTCACGGTCCAGCCGAGGCCCATTTCATAGGGCGAGGAGCGCTGGCCCGGGATCCAGGCGTGGCTGGCAGAGGTGTAATCGACGTCGAGCATGAACAGGCCCGCCTCGACGCGCGCCATGTCCATCGCGAGGATGCCGGTGGGCGTGATGCCGTAATCGTGGCCCGCGGTCATCAGCGCGTCCCAGATCACGAGCGCATCGGCTGCGTCCATCCAGATCTCGTAGCCGAGATCGCCGGTGTATCCGGTGCGCGAGACCGAGACGGCCTTGCCCGCGACGCGGTTGAACGCCATGCGGAAATACCTGAGCGAATCGACTGGCTGTTCGCACGCAAGGTTCAGGATCGTGCGCGACTTCGGTCCCTGCAGGCTGAGCGCCGCCATCCGCTCGGTCAGTTCGGTGATCTGCACCTGCATGCCGACGGCGTTCATCGAGAGCCAGCGGTACTGCGGCTCCGCGGCAGTGAGGCGGAAGTCCTGTTCGCCGATGCGGGTCACGGTGCCGTCGTCGAGCAGCTTGCCGTCGTCGTCGCACCAGCCGGTGTAGTAGACCTGCCCGACCTGCATCTTGTGGATGTCGCGCGGCGTCAGCCGGTGCAGCAGGCGTGCGGCATCGCGGCCCGCTATCTGGTACTTGACCAGCGGCGAGATATCGATCAACGCCGCGTGGTTGCGGATCGCCCAGTACTCGCGGTCGAGGCCGAGGTCGTAGGAGCCGACAGCGAGGCAACCGCCCCAGCGCCGCCAGTTGTGCGGCAGGCACAGTTGCGACGTGCGCGCGTGGAACGGTGTCCGGCGCAGCTGGTACAGCGGGTGGTGCACGGCGGAAAGTTCAGGCACGAGACGCTCCCGGGGTGTTCTTCCTGTCAGCGGCGATCACGGATGTCGATGAAGGTCAGGAACTCGTTGCGGGTCCGGGCATCGGAGCGGAACGTGCCGAGCATCTTGGACGTGATCATCGACACGCCGCGCTTGTGGATACCGCGCGTGGTCATGCATTCGTGCGCAGCCTCGATCACCACGCCCACGCCCTGCGGTTGCAGCACGTCGTTGATGCAGCGGGCAATCTCGGCCGTCATCTTCTCCTGTACCTGGAACCGGCGCGCGAAGACGTCGACCACGCGGGCCAGCTTGCTGATGCCGACGACCTTGCCGGTAGGCAGGTACCCCACGTGCGCGCGGCCGATGATCGGCGCCATGTGGTGCTCGCAGTGCGATTCGAACTCGATGTCGCGCAGCACGACCATCTCGTCGTAGCCGCCGGTTTCCTCGAACGTCCGGCGCAGGTAGTCGCGCGGGTCGATCGCGTAGCCCGAGAACCAGTCGGTATAGGCGTCGACGACGCGTTTCGGCGTATCGAGCAGGCCTTCGCGCCGCGGGTCTTCGCCGGCCCAGCGCAGCAGCGTGCGCACGGCATCCTCGGCCGAGTCCCGGCTGACCTTGTTGCGCTCCATCACAGCAGTGTCGTTCTTGCTGGCCTTGTCCATGCCGGACGTGTCTCGACGGGGCTTCGATTTCGGATGCATGGCCATCTCTCTCTCCTGCCTAACGTGGCCGTGGCTGGCTGCGCCAGCGCAACAGCAGCACGAAACCCGCCAGCATGCCGCCGAGGTGCGCGAAATGCGCGACACCCTGGCCCGAGCCGGTGACGCCGAGGTACAGTTCGAGCAGGCCGTAGAGCGTGACGAAAACCCAGGCCGGCATCGGAATCGGCGGAAACATCAGCATGATGCGCCGTTGCGGAAAGGCCATGCCGAACGCCAGCAGAAGTCCAAACACGCCGCCAGAGGCGCCCACTGTGGGGATGGGCGCCATGTTCATGTTACTGATTACCAGCAACTGAGCCACTGCGGCGCCCACCACGCACACGAGGTAATAGGTGACATAGCGCTGGGTGCCCAGCAGGCGCTCGATCTCGCCGCCAAACATGTACAGCGCGAACATGTTGAAAAACAGGTGGGTGAGGCTGCCGTGCAGGAACCCGTAGGTGAGCAACTGCCAGACCTGGAACGACGGTGCTCCCGGAAACTGGGCGGAGGCCGGCGGCCAGAGGGCGAACGGCCGCAGCAGCAGATCGCCGGTGAGGAACTGCGCCGCGAAAATGGCGACATTGAGGAACAGGAAAGCCCGCGTGGCGGGCGGCATCGAAACACGCATGGGTGCATCCTAGCCGAATCGTGTGGCGAAGACCCACGGCGCCGTGTAGGTTGCGCGGCGTCACGGTGCGACAGGATCGATATGCCGTCATTGCAGTCCAGCCGTTGCGTTCTTGGCTTCCTCGTGGGCGCCGTCGTGGCCGTGGCCGGGGCGACGATTGCCCAGGCCGCGGCACCCACCGCGGTCAGCGTTTCGTTCGGGAGCCTGGCCTTCACGCCCTGCACGCTGGCGCAGGCCGGGCAGGCGCAGACCGTGCCCGCGCGTTGTGCAACGCTGCGGGTGCCGGAGGATCGTGCCAGCAAGGACGGGCGCACGATCGAACTCGCGCTGGCCTGGGTGCCGAGCAGTGCCAAGTCGCCAGCCAGGGATCCCGTCGTCATGCTGGCCGGTGGCCCCGGCCAGTCGGCGCTCGACGCCTTCCCCACCGTCTATCCGGCGTTTCGCGACATCCTGCGCCAGCGCCACGTGCTGCTCGTGGACCAGCGTGGCGCCGGCAAGTCGAGCCCGCTGCAGTGCCCCGTGACACTGAACGACGAAGCGTTGCGCGTGCTCGACACCGCCAGCGTCGAGGAAGCACGCCGGCTGACGGCAGCTTGCCTGCGGGAAATCGGTGCCAAGGCCGATGCCCGCGCCTATACCACCAGCGCGTACATTGCCGACCTCGAAGACGTGCGCCGGGCGCTGGGGATCGCGCGGTTCAACCTGGTCGGGGTTTCCTACGGCACGCGAGTCGCGCTCGAGTACCTGCGTCGTCACCCCGCGTCGATCCGGACAGTCGTGCTCGATTCCGTCGTGCCGCCGAGCCTGGCTCTTGGCAACGAGCATGCGAAGAATCTCGAGGCGGCCGTCAATGCCCAGTTCGCCCGCTGCGCTGCAGATGCCGAATGCGCGCAGCGCTTCGGCTCACCGCGGGCCCGGCTCGACGAACTGCTGCAGCGACTGCGCGAACAGCCGCAGAAAGTGGCGTATCGCGACCCGCTCACCAACGAGCAGCGCGAGGACGAGGTTACCGACGCCACGCTGGCAGCGGTCGTGCGCTTCCATGCCTATGCGCCGCAGCTGTTCGGCATGCTGCCGATGCTGCTGGCCGAGGCCGCTGGCGGCCGCTACGAGAATCTCATGGCCCAGTCGCGCATGCTGGAGCAGCTGATCGGCGAACAGATCCACGTGCCGTTGCAGTTGTCCGTCATGTGCGCGGAAGACGCGCCGGGGATGCGCGTCGATCCGGCCGACGCCGGGACCATCCTCGGCACGGAATTCGTCGACTACACACTGGCGCAATGCGCGGTGTGGCCGCGTGGCACGATGCCGAAGGACTTCCACGACGCGGTGAAGTCCGACCACCCGGTGCTGCTCCTGTCCGGCGAGCTGGATCCGGTGACACCGCCGCGGTACGCGGAAGAGGTGCAGCGCACGCTGCCGAACTCGCGGCATTTCGTTTTCCGCGGACAGGGCCACAGCGTGCTGGGCGTGGGTTGCGGGCCGCGGCTCGTTGCCGAGTTCATCGCGGCGGCCGATGCCAAGGCGCTGGATGGCGGCTGCCTGGACCAGCTGCAGTACTCGCCGCCGTTCGGCGGTTCCTACGGCTGGGACCCGTGAGGGTCCGCACGGTGCGCCCATGATTCGCGTCGAAGGGTTGCGCAAGTCTTTCCAGACCCGCACCGGCCGGGTGCAGGCCGTCGATGGCGTGAGCTTCGCGGCGGCCGATGGACAGATTACCGGCCTGCTGGGCCCGAACGGAGCCGGCAAGACCACCACGCTGCGCATGCTCTACACGCTGGTGTCGCCGGATTCCGGCCGCGTGCTCGTGGACGGACTCGACGCGGCCAGCGAGCCCACCCGCGTGCGCGCGAGCCTCGGCGTGCTGCCCGATGCGCGTGGAATCTACAAGCGGTTGACCGCGCGCGAGAACATCGCGTATTTCGGCGCCTTGCAGGGACTCGACGCTCGCCTCATCACCGCGCGGACCGAGGCGCTCATCGCGGCGCTCGACATGCGCGACTTCATCGATCGACGTGCCGAGGGATTCTCGCAGGGGCAGCGCACCAAGACCGCGATTGCGCGCGCATTGGTGCACGCTCCCCGCAACGTGCTGCTCGACGAACCGACCAACGGACTCGACGTCATGACCACGCGTTCGCTGCGCAACTTCCTGCTCGAGCAGCGTGCTGCGGGCCGTTGCGTGCTGCTGTCGAGTCACATCATGCAGGAGGTGGCGCGGCTCTGCGACCGGATCGTCGTGATCGCGCACGGACACGTCGTTGCCGACGGCACTCCGGACGAACTGCGCGAGTCCACCGGCTGCGCCAATCTCGAGGACGCTTTCGTCGCGGCAATCGGCTCGGACGAGGGGTTGTTCGCATGAGGGCGCTGTGGATCGTCCTGCGCAAGGAGTTGCTCGACGCGTTCCGCGACCGCCGCATGTTGCTGGTCGCGTTCGTGGTGATTCCACTCGCGATCCCGCTGGTGCTGGCGGGCACCAATGCGCTCAGCGCGCGCAAGCAGATGCAGCAGCTCGAGGGACCGCTGGAACTGCCGGTGATCGGCGCGGAGCGTGCACCGAATCTCGTCGCCTGGCTGCAGGCGCACAACGTGCGGGTGCTGCCCGCCCCACGGGATGCCGACGCGGCCGTGCGTACGCAGGAGCACGACGTCGTCCTGCGCATCGACGAGGAGTACGGCGAGGACTGGCGTTCCGGCCGGCCCGCGAGTGTCGAGGTGATCTTCGACAGCTCGCGTCCGCTGGCGTCCGGCGCGACGGTGGCGCGACTGGGCGGCTTGCTCGACGGGTACGGCAGCACCGTCGGTACGCTGCGGCTCGTCGCCCGGGGCATTCACCCGGCGGTCGCCAATCCGCTGCAGGTCGGCACGCGTGACGTAGCCACTCCCGAGGCCCGCTTCGACCTGTCGCAACAGATCCTGCCGTACCTGTTGCTGCTGCTGGCGTTCATCGGCGGCCTGCAGCTCGCAATCGATGCCACCGCGGGCGAGCGCGAGCGGCAGTCGCTGGAGCCGCTGCTGGCGACGCCGGTCGCGCGCGAGTCGATCATCAGCGCCAAGATCCTGGCCACCGCGGTGTTCTCGCTGCTCTCGATCGCCGTCACGCTCATCGCCTATCGCCTGGCATTCGCCATCGTGCCGGCGCGCGGCGTGGACGCGTCGTTCGATCCAGAGCCCGCCGGACTGCTGCAACTGTTCCTGATCATCCTGCCGGTCGTGCTGCTCGGCGCGACCGTGCTGACGGCGCTCGCGGCGTTCGCGCGCAGCTATCGCGAGGCGCAAGCTTACCTGCCGCTGCTGATGTTCCTGCCGATGATTCCGTCGCTGATGCTGATGGTGGCGCCGGTGCGGACGCAGCTCTGGATGCTGGCGGTGCCGTTCCTGGGCCAGAACCAGATGATCGTGCGCGTGCTGCGCTCGGAGAGGATCAGTGCGCTCGACTGGGGGGTGAGCCTGGGAGCTTCGTTCGCCGTGGTCGCGGTCGTGTGGTGGATCGCGGCGCGGCTGTATCACCGCGAGCAGCTCGCGACGTCGTCCTGATGCGCTGCATTCCTGCGCATTGACACCCGCTCGACGAGTTCGCTAAATGCTTGTCCTGTAGAGGAATTCGAAGCGGAAGTTACAGGGAATGCACTTGGGCAAGCTCCTCATCCACCAGTACCTGAATGATCTCGAACGCCTGAAGTCGGCCAGCGGCAGCGTCCGCGAGGGTGTCGTCAGTGAAGCATTCAAGGATTTGCTCAAGGCGGGCGCGCGCCAGCACGACTTGATCTTCGTCGCCCAGCACAAGCTCGAGACCACGGCGAAGGAGCGACGCTATGTGGATGGCGCGCTGCTGTACTCGTTGCGCGTGCCCTTCGGCTACTGGGAAGCGAAGGACGAGAAGGATGATCTCGACGCCGAGATCGACCTGAAATTCCGGCGCGGCTATGAGTCCGTGCCGACGTTTCCTGTGAAACGTGTAGATATTCTTGATGATAAGGCGCGCAAGGCCGGGCTCGCACCGAAAGCAATTCTCAAGGCAGACAAAGCATCCAGTCGCATCATTCTCGATAGTGAAACGACTCTGTCCGGTGTGCCGACTGCCGCGTGGGACTACATGCTCGGTAATCGCAGTGCGCTCGAATGGGTTCTCGACCAATACAAGGAAAAGAAGCCGAAGGATCCGACGATCCGCGAAAAGTTCAACACCTACCGGTTCGCTGACTACAAAGAGAAGGTCGTCGACCTGCTCATGCGCGTTACGACGGTGAGCGTGGAGACGATGCAGATCGTGAACGAGATGCGAGCGGCACGCCGGTAGGATTGATTGCACTTTGGCGATTGGGGGATTCGATGGCTGTACCCGGGTTTCAGGACATCACTCTGCCTCTTCTGCGAGAGGTTGCAGACGGCCAGGAGCGAAGCACGCGGGACGTCAGGGAGCGACTTGGCAAGACGCTCCACCTGACGGCAGACGAGTTGAATGAGGTGCTACCCAGTGGACACCAGACTCGCTTTGCAAACCGTGTCGCCTGGGCTCACGTGTACCTGAAGCAGGCTGGGTTACTAGAATCCCAGCGACGCGGAATCTATCGCATCACTTCCCGCGGATCCGACCTGCTGAGATCTCCGCCACCGCGAGTCGACATTCCGTACCTGATGCGGTACCCGGAGTTTGTGGAGTTTCGCGCGGCACGCGGTGATAACTCGCAAGGCGACGACGCTTCGGAACAGTTGGAGACGGTTGTAGCCGCCGCAGAATTGACACCTGACGAGCAGATTCGTCTCGGCTATCAACGCTGGCGCGACAGCCTCGCCGCGCAGCTGCGGGCTCGGGTTCAGGAGGTAAGCCCAACATTCTTTGAACACCTGGTTGTCGAGTTGCTGGTGGCCATGGGTTACGGCGGCTCCCACGACGACGCAGCCAGAGTGGTCGGGAGGACCGGGGACGGCGGAATCGACGGCATCATCAAGGAAGATCGGCTCGGACTCGAGAGCATCTACGTGCAGGCCAAGCGCTGGGACGGGGCGGTCGGGCGACCCCTGATCCAGCAGTTCGCTGGTGCCTTGCAGGGACAGCGGGCTCGCAAAGGCGTGATGATTACGACCTCCACCTTTTCCAAGGAAGCGATCGAGTACGCGCGAGGCCTGCAGACGACGATCGTGCTGATCGATGGCGCGCAGCTGGCTCAACTCATGATCGAGTACGGCGTCGGTGTCAGCGATGTGGAAACCGTGCGGCTCAAGCGGTTGGACGAGGACTACTTCGCGGAAGAGTAGTCAGGCTCAGCGTGGGTTCGCTATCGTGCTCCGTGGAGCGCACATTTGTTGGCGATCCCTGCAATTTTGGCTCTGTCGAGCGGTCATTGACGGTGATTGACACCTGACGAGCAGATCCGTCTCGGCTATCAACGCGGGCACGGCTGTATTGCCGCACGGCTGGCGGCCCGGAGATTGACCGATGTATAGTCATGCTATACAGTGCGTGAGTGATCAAGTCGTTCCGTCATAAAGGCGTCCAGACGTTTTTCGAGACGGGCAGCAAGGCCGGCATCCAGCCGGTGCATGCCAAACGGCTTCGATTGCAGCTCGCGCGCCTGGACGGCGCCCGTTCGTCAGCGGACATGGCCCTGTCTGGCTGGCGACTGCACGAACTCAAGGGCGATCTCAGAGGACATTGGGCCGTGTGGGTCGACCAGAACTGGCGGCTGACTTTCACCTTCGAAGGCACAGACGCCGTGCTCGTCGACTATCAGGACTATCATTAGAGGCACCAACGCATGTCGACCATGTACAACCCTCCGCATCCGGGCGAAGTGCTGCGCGATGGCGTGTTCGCGGACAAGGGTCTGACGGTCACGGAATTCGCGAAGCGCCTGGGCGTCACGCGCGTGGCGCTGTCGCGGGTACTCAACGGCAAGGCCGCGATCAGTGCGGACATGGCGGTCCGGCTCGCGGCCGCCCTGGGCGGCAGTGATGAGTCGTGGCTGCACATGCAGGCCAATTACGATTTATGGCCGGCGCGCCGAGCGCTGCGCACCAAGGTGGCGAAGATCGTGCGGATCAACGGCGTCGTGGCGTAAGCGTGAACGCCAGTTAACGACCGACGAACGAGCCTGGACGAACCTCCCCTGGGAGCGCTGGCCTACCAGCCGATGCCGTAGTCCTCACCGTGGTTGCTCGAGCCGCCCCAGAACGTGCCGTTCTCCGGGTCGATCATGATCGCGTTGATCGGGCCGGACGTGCGCGCCTCGAATTCGGGCTTGTAGCCGCGCCCGATCAGTTCCCGGGTGACCCACTGTGGCATCGATGAGTTCAGCACGATGCGGCCCGGCTGCGATGCGTGCTGATCGAACGACGCCTGCATCTGGTAGCTGTTGAAGTTGGCGGCTTCGGCGGCTTCCTGCGGCGTCATGCCGAACTCCTGCACGTTCAGGAAGAACTGCAGCAGGTTCTGGTCCTGCGAGTCGCCGCCCTGCACCCCGAAAGCGAGCCACGGCTTGCCGCTCCTGAGCGCGAGGCTCGGCGTGAGCGTGACGCGCGGGCGCTTGCCCGGCGCCACGACGTTGAACGGGTTCTCCGCCGCGTCGAGCACGAACGACTGCATGCGCTGGCTGAGCCCGATGCCCGTGCGCCCCGCAATCGTCGCCGGTACCCAGCCACCGCTCGGTGTCACCGACACCAGCCAGCCGTTCGCATCCGCGGCCATCACGGTCGTCGTGCCGCTCCTGAAGCCCGCTTCGAAGTCCGCCAGCTGCTGGGCCGTGAGCTCCGCCTTTTCGAGCGCATCGAGCGCAGTCCTGCGCTGCTGCAATTGATCAGAGTACGGGTTCCTGCCGCCCTGGAACGGGTACGGATCGCCGGGCCCTGCGTTGACGTCGTTGCGATCCATGCGGATCGTCGCGGCACGCTGCTTCGCGTACTCCTTCGAGAGCAGGCCCTGCGTGGGCTCTGCGGGCGGAAAATGTGGGTCGCCGTAATAGAAGTCGCGATCGGCGAAGGCGAGGTTCATCGCCTGGTAGAGGGTGTGGATGTAATTTGCGCTGTTGTAGCCCATCGCGCGCACGTCGAAGTTCTCGAGGATGTTCAGCGACTGCAGCAGCGCCGGGCCCTGCGTCCAGACGTCGAGCTTGTAGACCTCGACGCCGCGGTAATTGGT
>Ga0073899_10000457_pt1 | contig 37662 bp, 36 predicted proteins | sample KloWWTmetaKNB5Ph_FD_88975 | JGI IMG/M metagenome (GOLD analysis project Ga0073899, IMG submission 88975) | Active sludge microbial communities from Klosterneuburg, Austria, studying microevolution and ecology of nitrifiers - Klosterneuburg... | ecosystem: Engineered > WWTP > Aerobic digester >... | reverse complement strand
CTCGGTGATGAAGACCCGCTCAATCCCGCGAACATTCTCGACGTCTACAAGAATCATTCGTGCCCGAAGCAATTGAGTGGTGCCAGTTGCTACAACAAAGAACACACTTGGCCGAATTCGCTCGGCTTCAACGACATGGATGATTGGCCGGCCGGCAGTGGCATACCCTACCCGCCGTACACGGACACGCACATGCTGTATGCATCCGATGTCGGCTTCAACAGCCACCGCAGCAATCTTTCGTATGGCAACTGCACCGGTACCTGCTCACGTGACGACACCGAGTCCTATTTCGGCTTCGGCGGTGGCGATGACGACAATCTGTACAACAGCACGGTTTATGAAGTCTGGGATCATCGCAAGGGTGATGCGGCCCGCGCTGCGCTGTACATGGACGTCCGTTACGAAGGTGGCACCAATAGCAATGGCCAGCCGGAACCCGACCTGCAACTGACGGACAATCTTTCCCTGGTGGACACAACACCCTCGGATGTTCCGCAGGCGGTCGGCTACATGGGCGTCAAGACCGATCTGATCGCGTGGGCGAATGGCGACTTGCCAGATACTTACGAACAGATGCGCAACGATGTCGTGTATTCGTTCCAGGGCAACCGCAATCCGTTCATCGACCACCCGGAATGGGTTGACTGTGTGTTCAACTGCAATTGCGGTGCGCCATCGACGCCGCCGGTCGCCGTCGCCGATAGTTTCACGATCGTCGAAGACAGCGGCGCGAATACGTTGGATGTACTGCTGAACGATACCGACGTCGACGCGGGCCCGAAATTCGTGCAATCCGTGACGCAACCGCTTGGTGGCGTGGTCGCAATCACCAATGCCGGCGCCAACATCAGCTTTACACCGAGTACGAACTTCTGCGCGAGCACGAGCTTCAACTACACGCTGAACGGTGGTTCGACAGCAACCGTATCGATCACGATGACCTGCATCACCGATGCGCTGTTCACGGACAGCTTCGAAAACTGAGTGCCCGTGTGCACACGCGCCGCGCCGGATCATCCGGCCGGCGCGTTGTCCTTGAAGAACGGTTCGACCGGGCCGCTGTGTTTGAAAGTGATCGGGTTGCCGCGGCGATCCAGTGCACGCCCGGCAGCGACGCGAATCCACCCCTCACTGACACAATATTCCTCGACATCACTGCGCTCGATGCCCTTGAAGCGGATGCCGATGCCGCGTGCGAGCGTGGCCTCGTTGTAGAACGGGCTACGCGGATTGACGGAGAGGCGATCGGGCGGCAATTCGGACATGGCTTGGACTCGGAAATCGTGGAAATGGAGCGCGAAGGGTAGCGGCTCGGATGGCGGAGGCGAACTTGTGGCGCGACCTGCGGTCACCCTGTCGTTGCAAACTCGGCTTTCGCGGTCTGCCACGCGCTGCCAAGATTGCCGGTCTGAAGGTTTCGAAAAGGTTTCCGGCCCGCCATGAACACATTCGCAATTTGGCCAAGACGACTGTTCGTGTGGCTCGCACTCGCGATCGCTGCCGCACCGGCACTGGCGGTCGACGAAAAGGATTTGCTGCCGGTCGATGAGGCCTTCCGGCTCGAAGCGGAAGCGGTCACGCCGGGCTGGATCGAGTTTCGTTGGAAGATCGCGCCGGGCTACTACCTGTACAAGGAGCGGATCAAGGTCACGCTCGCCGACGACGCCGCCTTCAAGGCGAGTCCGCTGCATTTGCCGCCTGGCACGATCAAGGACGATCAGTTTTTCGGGCGCATGGAAACCTATCGCGACAGCGTGATTGCCAAGCTCACCGGCGCGGCCGATGAGGGCGCGACCTTGCTGCGCTTCAAGGTCAGCTATCAGGGCTGCGCCGATGCCGGCATCTGTTATCCACCGCAACGCAAGGACGTTGTGCTGTCACTCCCGAAGCCGGACAGCACGGCGATCGATGCGCCGATGATCGACCCGACGCCATCCGCTACGCCGAGCTTGTCCTTGCCGGGTACGGCTGCAGCGATTGAAACTTCGGCGAATCAACCCGTCGTCGCCGCCCCGGTCGTGCTGAGCTTGCCCGGTGCTGGCGCCGCAGCGACTGCAGTCGAAGCGCTACCACTGCCCGAGGATGAAGCCTTCCAGGTCGAGACCATCGCCACCGCCGGCACCGAACTGCTGGCGCGCTTCACGATGCCGAAGGACTACTACCTTTATCGCGATCGCATCGGATTCATCCTCGAAGACCCTTCGGTCGGCAATCTCGGTGCGCCGAAGTGGCCGCCGTCGCGTTCGTTCGATGATCCCGAATTTGGTCGCGTCGAAGTGTTCTTTGATCTGGTCGAAGTTCCGATCACACTGGCGCGCAAGGACGGCGCCGCGCGCGATATCGCGCTGCGTGTGAACCTGCAAGGCTGCCAACTCGATGGCATTTGTTATCCGCCGATGACGCGTATCCTGAACGTGTCGATGCCGGCCGCAAGTGTCGACGAACTCGCCAGCGCACGCGCCGCCATCGCACCGACGACGACGCCCGAGTTGCGTGCCGTCGATGCGAATCCGACCCCGGCTGAAGGCAGTGCCGACTTCTTCGCGAACAGTCTGCGCGGTGGCAATCGGATGTTCGCGATGTTGGTGTTCCTGCTGGTCGGCATTGGCCTTGCGTTCACACCCTGCGTGTTCCCGATGGTGCCGATTTTGTCCGGTATCGTCGCTGGTGCCGGCGACAACCTGAGCACGCGCCGCGCCTTCGTGCTGTCGTTGACCTATGTGCTGGCATCTGCGGTGGTGTTCACGGTGGTCGGCGTATTCGCCGGACTGGCCGGACAGAACCTGCAGGCGTTGTTCCAGAAGCCGTGGATCCTGGTCAGCTTTGCGACCGTCTTTGTCGCGCTGGCGCTATCGATGTTCGGCTTCTACGAACTGCAACTGCCGAGCCGCTGGCAGACCCGGCTAACGGCCACCAGCAACAAGGTTGAGGGCGGTTCGCTGACTGGCGTCGCCATCATGGGTGCGCTCTCGGCACTGATCATCGGGCCTTGCGTCGCACCGCCGTTAGCGGGTGCCGTGGTCTACATTTCGCAGACGCGTGACCCGATCTTCGGCGGCTTGGCGCTGTTCGCGCTAGGGCTTGGCATGGGGCTACCACTGTTGGCCTTCGGCACTGGTGCCGGACACTGGATGCCGCGCGCCGGACGCTGGATGGAACTGGTCAAGGTCGGCTTCGGCGTCGCCTTCCTGTGGCTCGCACTATGGATGCTTGAACGCATCCTCGCACCGACCTGGGTGATGTTCCTGGCCGGCATCCTGTTGGTTGGCAAGGGCGTGCACTTACATGCGCTGGAGCGCTTGCCTGACAACCCGACCGGCTGGCAGAAAACTTGGAAGGCGATCGGCCTGATCTTCGTGATTCTTGGTGTACTGCAGTTTCTCGGCATGGCCTCGGGCGCGCGCGACTGGACGCGACCGCTGGAAAATCTGGGCGTCGGTGCAACTGCGAACGCGGTCAGTGGCGGCGACCGTGCCGGCGAACTCGTCTTCGGCGAGAGTGATTCGAACGAGGCACTCGATCGGGCGATTGCATCGGCGAAGGCTGCCGGCAAACCGGTGTTGTTCGATTTCTACGCCGACTGGTGCATCGAGTGCAAGCGCATGGAGCGCACGACATTCCGCGATCGTGCCGTGATCGCGGCGGCGCAGGGATATGTGTTGATCAAGGCCGATGTTACCGAGCAGTCGGCAGCGCACGTCGCGTTGCAACAGCGTTTCGGCATCATCGGCCCACCGGCGACACTATTCTTCGGCAAGGACGGTATCGAAATTCGCGGCGAGCGCTTGATTGGATTCGAAGAAGCCACAGAGTTCGCGGCGCGCGTAGCGCGCACGGCGCGCTAATCAACGCGACGTCTTTCCCAGCTTGCGCACCTTCGGCTTCAGCATGGTGCCGGAACAATGTTTGGCGCCACAGCGGCAGGCCCACGCGGCCTTGAGCTCCTTGGTGTATGGCTCGTCGAGCACGATGCCGTAGTCATAGGTCAGCTCATCGCCTTTTTCGATCGAGTGCTTGGCTTCGATGATGACGCGATCATGCTTCGGATTGCCGTCTTCGGCTTCGATCTTCCATGCACGGCAGTTCGGATCGCAGCTGTGATTGATCCAGCGCGCGTCGTTGCCGTCTTGGTTGCCGTCGATGACATAGTCATCATTGAGCGTGAACAAAAAGGTGTGGCCGGTGATCGAGCTACCACCGTACTTGTGGTCGGCACGCGTGTGGGTGAGGCGCTTGCCGCCGTATTCGATGATCTCTTGATTTTCAGCAATGTCGGCGATTGCGAATACGCCATTGCCGTGGATCGCCGAACTGCGCATTTCGATCAGTGGCTTGCTCATACGTTGGATCCATCGGCCGCGAACAAGGCGGCGCTTTCGGCGTGCACAGCTTCGATCAGTGCGCGCAGATGTTCCGGATCAATCGCCGGGTGAATGCCGTGACCCAGATTGAAGACATGACCAGAATGCGGCCCGAAGCTGTGTACCGCCTTGCGCGCCTCGGCACGAATCGCATCGACGCCCGCATACAGCACGACCGGATCGACATTACCCTGCAAGGCCACTCGATCACCGACCCGGCGGCGGGCCTCGTCGAGAGTGATCGTCCAGTCAAGTCCGAGCGCGTCGGCGCCGGTATCGGTCATCGCTTCAAGCTGGCCCATCGCACCCTTGGAATACAGAATCAACGGCACCCGCGACTCGCCCTCGCCGCGATTCAGTGACGCCGCAATACGCGCCATGTAGCGCAACGAAAATTCGCGATAGTGGTCGGCTGACAACGCACCGCCCCAAGTATCGAACAACATCAGCGCCTGCGCACCGGCATCGAGTTGCGCTTGCAGATATGCCGTCACGCTTTGCGCGAGCACGTCGAGCAAGCGATGCGCCGCGGCGGGCTCATTCCAGAGCAGTGCCTTGGCGCGTTCGAAGTGGTCCGAGCCACCACCTTCGATCATGTAGCAGGCCAGCGTCCACGGACTGCCGGAGAAACCGATGAGCGGCACGCGACCCTGCAGTTCACGACGAATCAGCGCGACGGCATCGGTGACGTAGCGCAGCGTTTGGTCAATTTGCGGCACCCGCAGCGCATCGATCTCGGCGACGCTACGCAGCGGACGCGCGAATCGTGGTCCCTCGCCTTCGGCAAAGCTGAGACCAAGGCCCATCGCATCTGGCACCGTGAGGATGTCGGAAAACAGAATCGCCGCATCGAGCGGGAAGCGCGCCAGCGGCTGCAACGTGACTTCGCACGCGCGTTCGGGCGACTGACAGAGATTCATAAATGAACCCGCGCTCGCTCGTGATGCCCGGTATTCGGGTAGATAGCGCCCGGCTTGACGCATGATCCAGACCGGCGTTCGGTCGACCGGCTGCCGTTTTAGCGCGCGTAAAAACCGATCATTCGCCAGCGGCGCGAATCCATTCGACATGAGGCTCAACGTCCTTGCGTGATTTCGTTTTGCAGTGCGCCGATGCGTCGCGGCCATTGCGCCAGCAATCCGTTCACCGCCGGCAGCTGCGCCTGCGCCACCTTGGCGGCGTTTACATCGGCGAAGGCGCCGTGTGCGAGCAGCCAAGTCGGGCCATTCGCACCGCGAACGCGCAGTACAAAGCAACTGGCGGGATCGAGACCAAGCTCGGCCACCAAGCGAGGAAAGTCGACCGCCGTCTCGGCGTAGGCAAGTTGCAGCGTGAATGCGCTGGCGGGCAAGCGCGCAAAGCTGCTTGCATCGCCGAGTGACGTGCCGTCGTTCGGCGTTGGTGCGACTGGTGCAACTGGCGCAACTGGTGCTTCGGGCAGCACTGGTGTCGCGGCTACTGGTGCGGTGGTTGTTTCCAGCGGCAGATCAGGAACGATTTCCTCGGTCACAGTCAATGGCGCCGACACACGCTGTGGCTGGTCCGTAACTTCCTCGACTGGCGCGTAAGGCGTGTTGCGCATCGGGTCGATCAAGAACGGTGGCGGTGGCGGCGTTGTTCGTGGGCGCGACTCGGTCACTGGCTCAGAATCGGGTAACGGATCGGTCGCCATGACCGCAGCCGGTTCGGACAACGGCACCATCTCGGTCGCCGGATCCGCTGGCGCCGAATGATATTTCGCCGGCGGTGCTTGCTCGGTTCCGCAGTCCCAGCCATCGCCACCGGCGGCAGGTACGCAGACGTGCTGCACGCCAGCCTCGAACACGCCGGTATTGCTGGCTTCGCCAGCCGCCTCGGCGCGTGCTGCGACCGAGGACGCGATCATGACAATCGACCATGCTGCTGTTTTACGATTCATAGCGTGATCCCGAAGGTGCCTCGATGCCTTGGCAGAACATGATATGGAAGCCCTTGCGCAACTGCTGGTCGCGAACGCCCATCATCGCGCCCTCGGCGATGTCGCGCTGCTCGTAGAACTCGCGCTTCATCGACGCGCGGCCGCCGGTCTGGCCCCATTCACGCAGCAGCGACCAGCCACCGAGCAAGTCTTGCTGCAGGATCAGGTGGTAATAGCGCGGCGACTCGTTCGGTACCGGCGGGGTTTGCATGAAGATGCGCATGGGCGCGGAGTTTAGCCGGAACCACGCCTACACCGCGCGTGACATCAGGTGGCAGCGAGACGCATCCAGTCTGCCACGGCGATGGCTTCGGCGCGTGCGCCGGGGTCGATGCCGACTGCTTCCATCTGTGCGACCGTCGCGACCTCATCAAGCGCATTGCGCAACGTCTTGCGGCGCTGCGAAAAGCCATGTCGCACCAACCGTTCGAGACGGCCGCGATCATGCGGCGGAATCTCGGTAGCCGTCTTCGGCGTGAGGCGCACGATCGCAGAGTCAACCTTCGGCGCCGGCGTAAACGCTCCCGGCGGCACCGTGAACAAGGGATCGACCCGGCAATACGCTTGCAACATCACACTCAGGCGACCATAAACCTTGTTGCCGTGTGCAGCGGCCATGCGCTCGACCACTTCTTTCTGCAACATGAAATGCATGTCGCGCACCACGGCGGCGTGGTCCAGCGCGTGAAACAGGATCGGCGACGAAATGTTGTACGGCAGATTGCCGACCAGGCGAATCGTTTCACCGGCCGCGAGTGCGGTGAAATCGACCGTCAGTACGTCGGCTTCGACGATCCGCAGCTCACCATGTTTCGGCGCCTCCGCCAGCAGCCGTGGAATCAGATCACGATCGATCTCGATCGCAGTCAGCGACTTGATGCGATCGAGCAATGGCCAAGTCAGCGCGCCCTGACCGGGTCCGATCTCGATAATGCGCTCGCCCGGTTGTGGATCAACCGCACGCAAAATGCGCTCGATGATGCCGCGCTCATGCAGAAAGTTCTGGCCGAAACGCTTACGCGCAATGTGTGGGCTGTTACTCATATCCGCATGCTCGCACGCTGACGCAGCGCCAGGTCGATGGCGAGGGCGGTCGCCGCAAACAGACTGCCGGGATCGGCGACGCCAAGACCGGCCAGGTCCAGCGCGGTGCCATGGTCGACCGATGTACGGATATAGGGCAGGCCGAGGGTGATATTCACTGCATGGCCGAAACCGGCGTGCTTCAGCACCGGCAGACCCTGATCGTGATACATCGCGAGCACCGCGTCGCAACGTGCCAGTTCGCGCGGCAGGAATGCCGTGTCGGCTGGCAGTGGACCACGCAGATCCAGACCTTGGCCACGCAGGCGTTCGAGCACAGGAACAATCACCTCAATTTCTTCGCGCCCGAGATGTCCACCCTCGCCTGCATGCGGATTCAAACCGAGTACGACGATGCGCGGGTGCGGCAGCGCAAACTTGTCGCGCAGATCAGCATGCAGGATGCGGATCGTACATTCGAGGCGATCGTCGCGGATCGCATCGGGCACCGCACGCAACGGCAGATGCGTGGTCGCCAGCGCGACACGTAGATCGCCGGCAGCGAGCAGCATCACGACCTCGCGACCGACGCGATCGGCGAGGAATTCAGTGTGTCCACTGAATCGGTAACCAGCATCGTTGAGGACCGACTTCTGCACCGGCGCGGTGACGATGGCATCGAATACGCCCCGCTCTGCACCATCCGCGGCGGCCGTCAGCATGGCGATGACAGCGGGCGCGTTGATGACATCAAGCTGCCCGGGGCGCGCCGGTTGCGACAACGCCACCGGGCGCACGAACAGGTGGCCAACGCGATGCGGCAACGCCTCAGTGTCGGCATCGAAAACCGACAGCGTCAGCGGCAATTTCAGTGCACCAGCTACCTGCACCAACACATCGGGGTCGGCAATAGCAATCAGTTGTGCAGGCTGCGCCTGCTGCGCGAGTCGCACCAGCAACTCGGGGCCGATGCCGGCCGGCTCACCGGAGGTCACCGCGATACGCGCGACAGCACCGGACACAGTTGCGGCTCAGCCAGTGAGGCGATTTTCGATATAGGCCTCGGAGCGGATTTCGCGCACGAACTTGTCGTACTCCTCCTCGGCTTTGCGATTGACCAAGGTTTCGCGCGCCTGTTCACGGCGCGTCTCCTTAGTGCGGTCCATCGTGCGCTCGTTCTCGCGAAGCACGATATGCCAGCCGAGATCGGTACGGAAAGGCTCGGACAACTCGCCATCTTTGAGAATCGCCATCTGCTTGTCGATGGCACTGCCGTACTGCTCGCTTCTGAACCAGCCGAGATCACCACCGAGATTGGCGGTGGTCGTGTCTTCCGAATACTGGCGTGCCAGTTCCGCGAAATCGGCGCCACCGACAATACGCTTGCGCAGTGCGTCGATGCGCTCGCGCGCCTTGTCTTCGCTAAGCAGTTCGCTGGGCTTGATGACGATATGGCGGGCCTTGAATTCCTTGACCATCACCGTCGACTCGACGCGAGCATCGGCAAAATTGATCATATGGAAACCATTCGGTCCGCGGATCGGCTGCGAAATATCGCCCTTCTTCATGGTCGCGACGATCTCGCTGAATGCGCTCGGGATCTGGTCGTAACGACGCCAGCCCAAGTCACCGCCTTCAAGCGCCTGCGGGGTTTCCGAATACCGGATCGCGGCATCCGCGAAACTAAGCTTTCCAGCAACGATATCGACGCGGATCTTGTCCGCCTTGGCACGCGCCGTCTCGACCTGTTCCGGAGTCGGCGACTCTGGCAATCCGATCAAGATATGCGCCAATCGGATTTCGCCGGACTGCATCGTGTTGGACAGGAAGTTTTCGACTTCGGTGTCGGTGACGCCGACACGCGACTGCACGAAACGTGCACGCAAGCGTTGGATCAACAGCTCTTCGCGCAGCGACGCGCGAAATTCTTCGAAACTGAATCCGTCGCGAATCAGCGACTGGCGCATTTGTGACACGTCGAGATTATTCTGCTGAGCAATGCGTTCGACTGCGGAATCAATATCAGCGTCTGACACCACGATACCGGTCTGTTCGGCCCGGCTCATCTGCACGCGCTGGTTGATCAATCGCTCCAACACTTGTTTGCGCACGATGTCGACTGGCGGGAGTTCTCCGCCACGCGAACGGTATTGCTTGAACACGCTGTCGGTCGTGCGATCAAGTTCACTTTGTAGGATGACGTCCTCGTCGACGACGGCGACGATCTTGTCCAGCGCATCGCTCGGCAAGGCTTGCGCGCGCAGGGTGATTGGACCAACAGCAGACAGCACGAAGACAGTGGCAAGCAGGATGCGTTTCATGGGGCTCGCGGACTCACGATGAAGAGGTTCAGCCTTGCAGGACGGGGCTGGCGCAGCGCTGAACAACAGGCATTTAACGAATCCCGAGCATAGCACGCGACAGGAAATCCTCGGTTCGTCGGCCCAACGAACCGAGGCCCTTGAGTTCCAGTTCAAGCATGATGCCATTGTTCAAATCACCTTCGAAATTGCGCACATAACGACGCGCCAGCACGCGCACGGCGTAACAACAGGAATCGTATTCGAGACCACCGAAGGCTTCCAGCAACTGGTTGTCGCGCAAGCTCTGGTTCCAGCGCGCGATCAGGCGCCAGTTCGGGCTGAGCGGAATCAGACCGGCCGCATCGATTTGTTCAAGCTGGCCGCGTCGAAAGCGATAAGCAAGACGTGCCAGGCCGCGGTCGCTGTAGCGCCAAGTGGTCGCCGCATAACCCAATTCGGTCCGGTCATCATGCGCATCCCACTGTCCGCCCAAGCTGAAACTGAGCTGGTCGTTGACGATCCATTCGGCTTCTGTTGCCCAGTCGGAGCCGTTGCGGTCTTCCGGCACTTGGCCGGGCAGGACCACGCGTGGCGCATCGAAGTAATGCACTTGGCCGAGGCTGAAGCGCAGACGATCACGACCGCCGCTGTCGATCACGCGCGTGGTCAGTGCCAGCGTGGTCTGCTTCGCATCGCTCTGGCGATCGGCGCCGGTATAGCGGTTATCGCGGAACAGCGAGGCAAAGCTGTAAGTCAGTTCCTGAGTATCGAACAAGGGCAGGTCCGACTGGTCGTCGTAAGGCACGTACAACGCATACAGTCGCGGCTCCAACGTCTGCGTCCAACCGCCACCGCCCCATTTCAGCGCGCGCTCGAAGAACAGTCCGGCGTCGAGGCTGGCGATGCCAACCGCACGCGTCGGCGAGGCATCGCCGATGCGTTCAAGGTCATAGGCGGTGTAGCGATAACCAATTTGTGGGCGCACGAACGCAGCAGTGGACTCGATCGGCCAGCTTAAGTAGGGGTACAGATCAAGACGATCGCCATTGAGTGCGTCATCCTTCTGAAAGCGCACCCATTCCGACACCAAGCCAAACTGCGGCCCCGCCAGATTCGGGCTGAGCAGTTCGAATTGTGTGCGCGGTAGCCGCCGATACGGCTCGACGTCTGGCGTCAGCCGCGGATCGGTGACTTGCTGGCGATCACCGCCGAAGCTCGCATTCCACCAGGCACCGCGACCGCGCAGATAGGCATGTGAGGGCAGCAGGCTGGTCGCGACGGACGTCAACGATTCACCGAAGTCCTCGAAATAACGCTGGTCGGAGACATCGCGCAAGCTGGCATCGACAAACCAGTGCGCGCCTAACTGTGCCTGGTGGGTCCAGTCGAACGCGGAACGCCGGTTCCCGGTGCGGTCATCACGGTCGAGCCAGGTGAAATCGACTTCGCCGCGCTGGGTCGCACCGAGGTAGCGGAATTCACCGCCGAGCATTGCGCCACGATCACGAATGAATCGCGGCGACAGCGTCGCGTCATAGTTTGCCGCGAGATTCAGGTAATACGGCACGATCAAGTCGTAGCCGGCATTGTTTGAATTGCCGAGCGTCGGAATCAGTAGACCGCTCTGACGACGGTCATCGATTGGGAAACGTGCGTAGGGCAGGTACAACACCGGCACGTCGCCGAGCCGCAATGTGACTTGACGCGCGCGTCCGACGCCGGAGGTTTGGTCAAGATTGATTTGGCCGGCGGTGATTTGCCACGCGGGATCGGTCGGCTCGCAACTGGTGAAAGCCGCCGTGGTGAGGCGGGTCTTGCCGTCGGCTTCCAAGGTGGCGTTATCGGCACGACCATTACCGCGACCGTCACGCAACTGGAACTGCATGCCGGTCAATTCGCTGGCACCTTCCTCGTGCCAAGTAGCGGTGGCGGCGCGCGCCAGCAGTCCGTCATTCTGGAAGCGCATCGGGCCAGGGCTCTGCATCGTGCCTTCGGCGGCGTTGTAGTCGAGGCGCTCGCTCCACAGCCATTGGTCGGCACGGTTCACGACCACCTCACCTTCCAAACGGTATTGCTCGTCAGCGAGCACGCGCACGCTTCCAGCGCCGACCTCGGTATTCGCGACGGCGCGCTGTTCCGGCGTCAGTGCGGCACCCGGCACGGCGAGGAACAGTGGTACCGCACAGGCCGGGCAAGGCAGCGCGACCGAACACGTGGTCGGAGCAGCGGACGCGAAGGGCGCGATCGCGATGATGAGTGGAATAAAAACGGCGCGGCGCATACAAGTCCGACGAGAAAGACGCGTAAGCTTGCCAGCGCCCGACCGGTCCCCGCAATGAAACCGGAGAAACTCATGCCTGACGACACTGCCAAAGTCTGCAAGACCGACGACCAATGGCGCGCCCAACTCGATCCCACCCAATACGCCGTCTGCCGCTGTTCTGCGACCGAACCGCCATTCACCGGCCAGTATTGGGATCACCACGCCGACGGGATCTACCGCTGTGTCGGCTGTGGCAGCGCGCTGTTCGACTCCGGCACCAAGTTCGACTCCGGCAGCGGCTGGCCAAGCTATTTCGAGCCAATGTCGAATAGCGTATTGCGCACCATCGAGGACAGCAGCCTCGGCATGCGTCGCATCGAAGTGCGCTGCGCAGGCTGCGACTCTCACCTCGGCCACGTATTCCCAGACGGCCCGCAGCCCACAGGTCTGCGCTACTGCATCAATTCCGCGTCGCTCGACTTCACTGCACGCGCTGCCTGAACGCTGCCAACGACTGACTTTGCCGGATGCCCCCGGAAACGGTACCATTTCTGTCCCATATTGGTTGCCACCACGATGTTGCGCGTTTCCAAACTCACTGACTATGCGACCGTACTGATGGCCGCACTCGCCGAACTACCGGCAGATTTGGCCAGCGCAAGTGACTTGGCGGAACGCGCGCAGATCGAGTTACCGACGGTCAGCAAGCTGCTCAAGCAACTCGCCGGCGCCGGCCTGATCGAGTCTCGCCGCGGCGTCAATGGCGGATATCGCCTCGCGCATGCGTCGCGCGACATCTCGGTGTTCGACATCGTCACCGCGATCGAAGGCCCGATCGGCATCACCGAATGCAGCGTGCACGAAGGTGCCTGTCATCGCGAGACGCGTTGCCTGATCCAGCACAACTGGCGCCGTATCAGCGCTGCGATCGGTGACGCGCTGCGCCACGTCACCCTCGAGGAACTGCTCCAGCCTGAGATGGCAAAACCGGTGCGTGGCAAAGCAGTACCGATCCGCGTCACCGTGGCCTGAGGACACAGCGATGAGCGAAGTCGAAACCCTGATTGCGAACCGCAAGTACGAGGCCGGATTTAGCACCGACATCGAGACCGAGATTGTCCCCAAAGGCCTCGGTGAAGACACCGTCCGACTCATCTCGGCGAAGAAGAACGAACCGGAATGGCTGACCGAATGGCGGCTTGCGGCTTATCGCCACTGGCTGACGATGACACCGCCAGAATGGGCGAAGCTCGCGATTGCACCGATCGACTTCCAGGACATCAGCTACTACGCCGCGCCGAAGAAGAATTTCAAATCACTGGACGAGGTCGACCCGAAGCTGCTCGAAACCTACGACAAACTCGGTGTGCCACTGCACGAGCGAGCGCGCCTCGCCGGCGTTGCCGTGGATGCGGTGTTCGACTCGGTCTCGCTCGGCACCACATTCAAGGACGAACTCGCCAAGGTCGGCGTGATTTTCTGCTCGCTGTCGGAGGCGGTGCACTCGCATCCCAAACTGGTGCGCCAATACCTCGGCACCGTCGTCCCGACCGGCGACAACTATTTTGCGGCGCTGAACTCGGCGGTGTTCTCCGATGGCAGCTTCGTGTTCGTGCCGAAGGGCGTGCGCTGCCCGATGGAACTCAGCACCTACTTCCGCATCAACGCGCGCGACACCGGCCAGTTCGAGCGCACCTTGATTATCTGCGAAGAGCGCGCCGTGGTTAGCTATCTGGAAGGCTGCACCGCGCCAATGCGCGACGAAAACCAGCTTCATGCCGCAGTCGTCGAACTGGTTGCGCTCGATGACGCCAGCATTAAATATTCGACCGTGCAGAACTGGTATCCGGGCGACGAAAACGGTGTTGGCGGTATCTACAACTTCGTGACCAAGCGCGGCGAATGTCGTGGCGCGCGTAGCAGAATCTCCTGGACTCAGGTCGAGACCGGATCAGCGATCACCTGGAAATATCCAAGCTGCATACTCAAGGGTGACGGTTCCAGCGGCGAGTTCTATTCGGTCGCACTGACCCACCACCGCCAGCAGGCCGATACCGGCACCAAGATGATCCACCTTGGTCGCAATACCAAGTCGAAGATCATCAGCAAGGGCATCAGCGCCGGGCGCGGCCAGAATACCTATCGCGGATTGGTCAAGGTCGAACGCAACGCACAGGGTGCGCGCAATTTTACCCAATGCGACTCGCTGCTGATCGGCAAGCACTGTGGCGCACACACGTTTCCGTACATCGAGGTCAAGCATCCCGATGCAGTGGTCGAACATGAAGCGACCACCTCGAAGATTTCTGACGATCAGTTGTTCTACTGTTTGGCACGCGGCATCAGCCAGGAAGACGCGGTCTCGATGATCGTTGACGGCTTCTGCAAGCAGGTTTTCCGTGAGTTGCCGATGGAATTCGCAGTCGAAGCAAAGAAACTGTTGGAAGTGTCGCTGGAAGGAGCAGTGGGATGAGGACGTCGCCAATTCTGCGCATCATCGGTGCCGGCGGGCACGCCACGCTGATCGAGTCAAAAATTTGGGTACTACTCGGCAACATCGACGTTGAGAACGCGAATCCATTCGCATCGATACCTGCACCCACCGACCAAAAACGATTGCTGGAAGGACCGACATGCTGAAGATCGATAACCTCCACGTCCGCGTTGCCGGCAAAGACATCCTCAAGGGACTTTCGCTCGAAGTGAAGAGCGGCGAAGTACACGCGATCATGGGGCCGAACGGTGCCGGGAAATCAACGCTGGGCTACGCCCTCGCCGGCCGCGAAGGCTACGATGTCACTCAGGGAACGGTCACGTTCAACGGTCAGGACTTGCTCGCGCTGGCACCCGAAGCCCGCGCCGCCAGCGGCGTGTTTCTCGCGTTCCAATATCCGGTCGAGATTCCGGGAGTGAACAACACCTATTTTTTGCGCGCCGCCTACAACGCACAGCGCAAATTCCGTGGCGAACCCGAGTTCGACTCGATGGCGTTCCTGAAGCTTGTGCGCGAAAAACTCAAAGTCCTTCATCTGAAGGATGAACTACTGAATCGCGCCGTCAATGAGGGTTTTTCTGGCGGCGAGAAGAAGCGCAACGAGATCTTCCAGATGGCGGTACTCGAACCCACACTCGCGATCCTCGACGAAACTGATTCCGGACTCGACATCGACGCCCTCAAACTGGTCGCCGAAGGTGTGAACCGGCTGCGCTCGCCGGAGCGCTCGTTCCTCGTCATTACTCACTATCAGCGCCTGCTCGATTACATCGTGCCCGACATTGTTCACGTGCTCTCCGACGGTCGCATCGTCCAGAGCGGCGGCAAAGATCTCGCGCTGAAACTCGAAGACGAGGGGTATGCGTGGATCAAAGCACGCAAGCTTGCTGAACAGGCGGCATTCGCATCATGAGCGGACTGCTCGAACCGCTGATTGCCGCAGCGGCGCCGGAACAACGGATCGCGTTGCAGTCGCTGAAGTTGCCGGGCGCACGCGACGAGCGTTGGCGCTACAGCTCGCTGCGGGCGTTGAATCAACGCACCTTCAAACACCAACCAATCGTCACCGCGCAGCATCCTGATTCGTTCACATCGACTACAGCGTCGCTGTCACCGCGCATCGTATTCGTCGATGGTCACTACGACGCCGCACAATCCGACATCGCCGCATTGGGCGATGCGATCACGTTGAATCCTTCCGCATCATCCGCCGACGCCCCGCAGCAGTGGCCGTTCGCGATTGCCGCGGCCGCATGCTCAGCGACACTCGACATTCGGATGGCAGCGTCGACGGCGTCGCCGATCCATCTCGTCTCGATCACCACGGCGATGGCGCAGGACGCGATTGTGCAACAGTCACTGCGGATCGAACTGGCGGCAAACGTCGAGGCGTTGGTTGTGCATCACCGCCTCGGTGACGCCGACAGCAACGCATTGGCCAATCATTGGCGTGCCTTGGTTCTGGCCGACGGCGCCAAACTGCACTGGCTCGAAACCGCCGATGAAGGCGAACGTGCCAGCATCGTCATCGGTACGCGCGCCGTACTTGGCCGATCGTCGCACCTCGACATTGGCGAAGTCGCCACCGGAGCGGCACTGTATCGCCACGATATCGATATCACGCTGGCTGGCGCACACAGCCAACTCGCGATTCGCGGCTGCACCATGGTCGCCAAGCGCCGCCATGCCGATATCCATATCGATGTCCGCCACCGAGCCCGTGACACCCAAGCCGACATCGTTTGGCGCGGCATCGCCGATCAACGCGGCCACAGCATCTTTACCGGCCAGTTGACAGTCGAAGCCGGCGCGGACGGTGCGGACGCCGCACTCAGCAACAAAAATTTGTTGCTGTCGCGGCAAGCCGAAGTCGACACACGTCCAATTTTGGAAATTCACGCCGACGAAGTGAAGGCTGCGCATGGCGCAACCGTTGGCCGCCTCGATGAACAAGCGTTGTTCTACTTGCGCTCGCGCGGCATCGATGAGGCGGAAGCGCGCCGTATCTTGCAGGTCGCATTCGCACGTGCGCCGCTGCTGCAGATCGCTCCCGCCGAACTGCGCGACATCGCGCTTGCTGCACTGGCACGCAGCCTGCCCGAGGACGTGACGTGAGCCGAATCGACGACATCGATGCGATTCGCGCCGAGTTTCCGCAGCTCGCGCGCATCATCCACGGCAAGCCGTTGGTGTATTTCGACAATGCCAACACGGCACAGAAGCCGCATGCGGTGATTGCTGCGGTCAGCGGCTATTTCAGCGAACACAACGGCAATGTCGCACGCGCCGTGCACACGCTCGGCGAGGAGGCAACGTCGCTGTACGAGGGCGCGCGCGACAAGTTGATGCGTTTCGTTGGTGCTCGCTCGCGCGAGGAGATTGTGCTCACCCGCGGCACCACCGAGTCGATCAATCTGGTCGCCTACAGTTTCTTGCGTCCGACACTGAAACCCGGCGACGAAATCCTGGTCTCGCGCATGGAGCATCACGCCAACATCGTGCCTTGGCAGTTGGTCGCTGCCGAAACCGGCGCAATCGTCGTGCCTGCGCCGATCACTGACCGCGGCGAACTTGATGTCGATGGCATGATTGCGCTGATGAATTCGCGTACCCGACTGGTCGGGCTGACGCATGTCTCGAATGCGCTGGGCACAATCAACCCGATCAAAACCATCATCGATGCGGCAGCCGCTCGCGCTATTCCAACGCTGATCGACGGCTCACAGGCAGCACCGCATTTCAAGATCGATGTTGCCGCGCTCAATTGCGATTTCTACGTACTCACTGGCCACAAGCTGTTCGCACCCACTGGCACCGGCGCCCTGATCGCGAAGCGCGCGCATCTCGACGCGATGCCACCGTTCATGGGCGGCGGCGAAATGATTCGCCGTGTCTCCTTCGAAGGCACGAGCTTCAACGATCCGCCGCATAAATTCGAACCCGGCACACCGAATATCGCCGGCTTCATCGGGCTCGGCGCCGCGATCGACTGGCTGGATGCGGTCGGCATGGATGCGATTGCGGCACGCGAAACGCATCTGCGCGATGTGATGCTCTCGGCATTGCACGAAATACCGGGCCTGCGACTGATTGGCGCCGCGCGCGAACGTGCCGCAGTGTTTTCGTTTGTCGTCGATGGTGCACATGCGCACGACATTGCCACCCTGCTCGACCAAGAAGGTGTTGCGGTGCGCTCGGGCCACCACTGCACGCATCCAACCATGCAATTTTTCGGGTTGCCGGCCACGGTGCGCGCATCACTGTCGTTCTACAACACCGAGGCTGAAATCGCGGCCTTCGTCGCTGCATTGGCGAAGGTGCGCAGGATGCTGGCCTGATGAGCGCACATCCGTCGACGCTGTACTCGGAGACGGTGCTCGCGCACAACCGCGCACCGAAGAACTGCGGCAGTCTGGTTGATGCGACCCATCACGGCGTTGCCGAGAATGCGATGTGCGGCGACCACCTAGAGCTGTCGTTTCGGGTGCATGGCAACGTGATCGCCGCAGCGATGTTTGATGGCGACTCCTGCGCAATCACCACAGCCAGTGCGTCGATGTTGACCGAAGCCCTGCGCGGCGCGAGCCCAGCACGCATTGCTGAATTGCGTGAGGAAATGCTGATGATGTTCCGTGCCGGCCCGCTAGCACGCGACGACTTCGCGGCATTCGCCGATCTCTGTCATCACCCGGCACGGCAACGCTGCGCGTTGTTGCCATTCGACGCCGCGATCGCGGCGTTGCAGACAAAGGAATAGGCATGCTGCAGTTCCGTGCCGCGGATGATTCCGACACCGCGGTTATCGTGGCGTTGGTCGAATCGGCCTACCGCGGCGGCGCCAGTCGCGCCGGATGGACTACCGAGGCGGACCTGCTCGACGGACAGCGCATCGACATTGCAGGCGTGCGCGAGGTCATTGCCAAGCCGCAGAGCCGCATCGTACTGGCGGAACGACAGGGCCAAATTATCGGCTGCGTACAGCTCGAAAAGATCGACAACCACGGTTATTTCGGCATGTTTTCGGTACGCCCGACTGAACAAGGCGGTGGCATCGGCGACGCACTTTTGCGCGAGGCGGAGCGCGTTGTTCGCGATGAATTCGCCTGCACAACGATGACCTGCACGGTGATCTCGATCCGGGCCGAATTGATCGCTTGGTATCAGCGGCGCGGATTCCGTAGCACCGGTGAATTCAAGCCGTTCCCCTACGGCGACGCGCGCTTCGGCTTGCCCAAGCGCGATGACCTGCGCTTCGAAGTTTTTGCAAAGGCGGTGCTGTGATGGATGGCTGGACCAGAGTTTGCGCACGCGATGAGATGGCACCCGGCGAGCACCGCGTCATCGATGCGGACGGCACCATGATTGCGGTGTTCAACATCGATGGTGACCACTACGCGATCGAAGATGTCTGCACGCACGATGGCGGTGAACTCGCAGGCGGCGAAGTCTTTGGCTTCGAGGTTGAATGTCCGCGCCACGGTGCCCGCTTCGATGTCCGCAACGGTGCCGTTTGCGCGCCTCCGGCCTACATGCCGACGGCGAGCTTTCCGGTACGCGTCGACGGCGATGGCGTGTGGACTCGCGACGACCGCTGGGATTAATTCAGAGCGCTGCGACGGTGCCCGATCATCGCGCTGAACGCGGCGTAATCACTACGATCAACGCATTGCCACCGCCATCGATGCGCGCAGCGATGCGATCGGCCGCCGTCGGATCCATCCACAGCGTGTCGCCAGCAGCTATCGCGAGGGCAGTTCCTTGCAGATGCGCTTGGCCATCGAGTAGATGGAACACCAGCCAAGCTTTGGCTGGTTGATGCAGGATCATCGAACCGACCAGCGGCCGCACGATCAGCTCGGCATCAAGCTCAGGATCGGCCAGCATCAGGTTGAAATCTTCGCTCGGGCCATCCAGCGGCACACCTTCCACGACGTCGTCGCCGCTGAACGCGCAGAACTCGCCGACACGATCGAGTTGACGCGTCGGCTGGCCGTCGAAACGCAATTCGAGTGCGCTGCCGCGCGCCAGCACCAGCCAGCGGCGCACGCCGGGATAACGCGAGAACGCTGCCTGCCCATCGATGACGGCGCGCGACATGCGGAAGCGAAAGCCGGCTGCGAGCGTGTCGGACGCGACCAATCCGATTTCGCGCGTCAGACCTAGCCCATTCTTCCACGGCAGCGGCGACAAATCGAAGTAACGAATGAACTGCATCGTGCTCACAGCAGCAACCAACTCGCCATACCGAGAAAAGCGCCCATGCTGACAACGTCGGTCGCCGTCGTCAGGAAAATGCCGGAGGCCGTCGCCGGATCGGCACCAAGGCGCTTCATCCCAAGCGGAATGGCGACGCCTGCGATCCCCGACATGACGCACGACAGCGCCATCGCGACTATGCAAATACCTGCCAGCGTTAGCGCATCCGGGTTCTTCTGCATCATCGCCATGACGTACAGCGCCGCCCCGGCAACGATGCCGACGATCAAACCGTTCCACCAACCGAGCAGCGCCTCCTTGCCGACCAGTTTCCAACCCTGACCAGGCTTCAGTTCCCCCAGGGTCATGCCACGCAGCGTCACTGCCAGCGCCTGACAGCCGCTGTTGCTGCATTGCCCGGACAGCACCGGCAGAAACACCGCAAGCAACACGATCTTGTCGATCGCATCTTGGTAGTAGCCGACCACGGCGGCGGCCAGAAACGCGGTGAGCAAGTTCAGCTGCAGCCACGGATGACGGAACTTGAAACTGCGTGTCCATGGCGTCGCCAAGCGCTCCTCCTTCTCGACACCAACCATCGAACCGGCCTGCGCGGAGATCTCGAACGCTTGTTGCTCAAACAGCACTTGGCCACGCACCGAGCCGACCAAGCGATTCTCGCCATCGCACACCGGATAGGCCGGATAGTGGCGCGTGACCACCTCACGCATGGCATCGACCAAGGCCATATCCGGACGCAGCGCGAACGGCTGTTTCACCATCACCGCAGTCAGCGGCTGTCCCTTGCCGGCGAACAACAGTTCGCGAAATGCAACCACGCCAACCAGTCGGCCATCACCTTCGGTGACAAAGACGTAGGTCACGAAGGCCTTGCCAACGACCTCACGCAAAGCGTCGACCACTTGGTCGACCGTGGTCTCAGGTCGAAATACCGCCAGCGGGCGTTCCATCAGGCGTCCGACCGTGCCTTCGCCGTAATGATGATCAAGCAACCACTGCTGGCCAGCACCGAACGGTGTGGCGGCGGCGATACGCTCGCGGCGTTCCGGCGGGAACTGGCTCAGGATTTCGACCGCGAAGCCGGGATTGATGGCCGTGAGCAAGTCGGCGATGGCTTGATCGGTCTCACGATCGAGCTTGCGCGCCGCGCTCTGGGTATCGGTGCTGAGGACTGCGTCGAGCAAAGTGCGATCCATGCGGGACTCCACAATTTTCGAAACGGAATTGCGCCAATGTAGCGATTGCTGGATGCCTCCGCCAAGCATCCAGCTTGAGCCGCCGCCGCTGGCCTGCTAAAAGCCCCGGCTGAATTTTCATTTTGTTGCCAGATCGGACCCGACCATGCCACGACGCTTGCATCCGCCGTATTGCCCGCCGCGTCCACGCGCGGGAGCCTGCGCGTGAATGGCCCGCTGTCCGGCATCCGCGTGCTCGATTTGTCGCGCGTGTTGGCGGGTCCGTTCGCGACCCAGATGCTCGCCGACCTCGGCGCCGACGTGATCAAGATCGAGCGCAGCGGTGCCGGTGACGACACCCGCGAGTGGGGTCCGCCGTGGCTGGTCAATGACGAGGGCACGACCACCGAGGAATCGGCCTACTTCTTGTCCTGCAATCGCGGCAAACGTTCAGTGGCGCTGGAACTGACCGACCCGCGCGCGCAGTCGATCGTACGGGCACTGGCGCGTACTTCGGACGTGCTGATCGAGAACTTCAAACCGGGCACACTCGGGCGCATGGGCCTCGACTACGAAGGTCTGTCGCAGACGTCGCCGGGACTGGTGTATTGCTCGATCAGCGGCTTCGGCCAAGATGGCCCGAACGCCGCCAAGGCGGGTTACGACGCCATGATCCAAGCTCAGGCCGGACTGATGAGCATCACCGGTGAACATGGTCGCGGACCGGTCAAGGTTGGCGTTGCGGTGATCGACATGATCACCGGACTGTATGCCGCGAATGCCATCCAGGCCGCACTGATCCAGCGCCAGAGCAGCGGTCGCGGCAGCTGGATCGATACCGCGTTGTTTGATTCGGCGGTCGCCATCCTTGCCAATCAGGGCATGAACTATCTGATCGCCGGCGAGATTCCGGAACGGCTCGGCAGCGCGCATCCAAATATCGTGCCTTACCAGAGCTTCCCGACCCTCGACGGTGACATGTTCATCGCCGTCGGCAACGACATGCAGTTCCGCCGTTTCTGCGAGATCGCGTCGGCAGACTGGGCCGATGACCCGCGCTTTACCAGCAACAGCCTGCGTGTGACTCACCGCCACCTGCTGGCACCGCTGATCAGCGAACGGATGCGCACGCGCTCAAAGGCAGAATGGCGACGTGCTTTGGATGACGCCAATATTCCCTGTGGCCCGGTACAGGACCTGGACGAGGTATTCGCTGATCCGCAGGTCGATGCCCGCGGCCTGCGCTTCGATCTGCCGCATACGCTGCATACACATCTGCCACAGATTGCGAACCCGCTACGCTTCGATGGCCGCCTGCACCATTCCGAGCGGGCACCGCCGCTGCGTGGCGAACACACCCACGAGGTCTTGCTGGAACTCGGTTACAACGAAGCGTTAATCGACGAACTTGCGGCAACAGGCGCCATCGAACTGGCAATGTGAAATAGAATCGGCGCAACGCAGGAAGCGCCCATGTCCACCGCACTACTCGCCGTCATCGTCTCGATCATCCTCAGCCACAGCATTCCGGAACTCGGCCGGCTGCGTCATTACGGTTGGTTCGAGGCTTGGCTGCGCGGTGATTTCAATCCGCTCGCCGGCGGTAGTTTGTGGTCTGGACGATTCGGTGGATGGTGGTCGGTCGGGTTGCCAGTCCTGATCGTTGCGCTGTTGCAAATTCTTTTTGCCGGCAGAGCCTACGGCTTTCCGTCCTTCCTGCTGGCGATGGTGGTGCTGTTCTATTGCTGGGGTCCGCGCGACCTCGATGCCGATATCGCTGCGGTCACCCACGCCACTGACCGTGATACTCGTATGAGTGCCTTGCAGAACCTTCCGACCGATCCGCCATCACCCGCGCTCGGGCTCGACGGCCGCAGTTTGGTCGATGCCGTGTTCCGCGCGGCACTGACGCGCTGGTTCGGCGTGTTGTTCTGGTTCCTGTTGCTTGGCGCGACAGGTGCGTTGCTGTATCGGTTCGTGCAACTGATCGCACAGTCGGAGACCTTTCGCTCGGCGCTGCCGCGCGCGCACGCCGATGCGCTGCGTGAACTGCATATCCTGCTCGATTGGCCCGCCGCGCAACTGATGACGCTGTCGATGGCGTTGGCCGCCGACTTCGATGCCGTCGCGCAGAGTTGGCGCGATTTTCACCACAGCATCGGCCAAGGTTATTTGGTGCGCGACATCGGCTTCCTGTTCGCTGCTGCGCGCGCCAGTGTCGACGCCGAGGACGAAGATTTCGACGACGAGGCAGCGAACACCACCTTGCTGCCGCTGCATCAGTCGCATTCGCTGATCTGGCGCATCCTCGTGGTCTGGATGGCGGTGCTGGCGCTGTTCGTGCTCGCCGGTTGGATCGGCTGATCAGCCCAATCCCATCGCAAGCTCACGCCGCCCTTCAGCCGAGCGCCTGTTCCAGATCGGCGCGCAGGTCGGCCACGTCTTCGACACCCACCGACAGTCGCACCATCGCATCACTGATGCCGAGTGCCTTGCGCTTTTCGGCCGGTACTGATGCGTGGGTCATGATCGCCGGATGGTTGATCAAGCTCTCGACGCCGCCAAGCGATTCGGCCAGACCGAAGATCTGACAGCGTTCCATCATCTTGCGCGCTGACTTCAGACCGCCCTTGACGACGATCGAAATCATGCCGCCAAAGCCGTCCATTTGCTTCTTCGCCAGCGCATGCTGCGGATGTGATTTCAAGCCCGGATAAATGACACGATCCAGCTTCGGGTGCTGTTCCAGCCACTTCGCCAACTCGCCAGCATTCGCGCAATGCGCCTGCATACGCAGATGCAAGGTCTTGAGACCGCGCAGGGCGAGGAAGGAATCAAACGGACCCTGCACGCTACCGACGGCGTTTTGCAGGAAGGTGATCTTGTCTTCCAGTTCGCGGTGGTCACCGACCACCAGCATGCCGCCGACGATGTCGGAATGGCCATTCAAGTACTTGGTCGCCGAGTGCATCACGATGTCGGCACCGAACTCGAGCGGCCGCTGCAACATCGGTGAACTGAACGTATTGTCGACCGCGAAGATCAAACCGTGCTTCTTCGCGAACGCCGCCACTTTTGTCATGTCCACCAGTTTCAGCAACGGGTTGGTCGGCGTCTCGGCCCAGATCATGCGTGTGTTCGGGCGTAGCGCGGCCTTCACTGCGGCGAGGTCATTCAGATCGACGTAGCTGAAATCTAGCCCGGCAGAGCGGCGCCGCACACGCTCGAACAGGCGGTAACTGCCGCCATACATGTCGTCCATCGCAATGACGTGGCTGCCGGTGTCGAGCGCATCCAGCACGGTCGCGGTTGCGGCCAGACCCGATGCAAACGCGTAGCCCTTACGGCCGCCTTCGAGCGCGGCGACGCAGTCCTCGTAGGCAAAGCGCGTCGGGTTGTGCGAGCGTGAATATTCGAAGCCTTGGTGCTCGCCAGGACTGCGCTGAACATAGGTGCTGGTCGCGTAAATCGGCGTCATTACCGCGCCGGTGCTGGGATCGGGCTTCTGTCCAGCGTGGATGGCGCGCGTACCTAGGCCGCGCACAAGTTTCGACTGGGCCATGGATTCATCTCGAAAATGGGCGCATAGCGTAGCGCGGCAGCTAACATTGCCGCATCTCTTTTTCAGGCGTGGCCATGCGCGTTCTCGTTTTACTTTTCGCCATGTTGGGCATCACCGCGATGCCGGTACTCGCGGCGATACCTCAGACCGCGATGCCCGAGGTGACGCCCGAAGACTATGCGCATGTGCTGCCAAGCGCGCCGCGTATCGGTCTGGTACTCGGTGGCGGCGGTGCGCGCGGGGCAGCGCATATTGGTGTGCTCAAGGTGCTGGAACGCGAGCACATCCCGATCCATGCCATCGTCGGCAGCTCGATGGGCTCGATCGTCGGTGGCTTTTATGCGGCCGGTTACACGCCGGAGGAAATCGAGGCGGTGATTGCGTCGATGAACTGGAAGGACTTCTTCAGTGACGACCCGGCGCGCGCCGAAATGCCAATGCGGCGCAAGGACGATGACTACCGCGACCTGCTCGATTTCAAACTTGGATTGCGTGAAGGCAAGCTGATCGCACCGCGCGGCGTGCTGCAAGGACAGAAGTTTCTGGGCCTGCTGCGGCGCATGCTGATGCCGTATTGGGAACTGGATGATTTCGATCATTTGCCAATCCCGTTTCGCGCGGTCGGCACCGATATCGGTCACGGCGAACAAGTCGTGTTCAAGGACGGTGACCTGTCGCTGGCGATCCGCGCCAGCATGTCGGTGCCGGGCGCGTTTGCGCCGATCCGGGTCAACGGACGACTGATGGTCGATGGCGGCATCGTCAACAACGTGCCAGTCGATATCGTCAAGGCGATGGGTGTCGACCGCGTCATCGTCGTCGATGTCGGCGAACCGCTGATCGATGAAGACTCGCTCAGTTCGCCGCTCTCGATTACCCTGCAAATGATCACGGTGCTGATGAAGCAGCGCACCGATCAAGCGCTATCGCAGATGGGGCCGCAAGATGTGCTGATTCGCCCCGACCTCGGCGATATGAGCAGCGCCGGATTCGACCGCTCGGTCTCGGCCATCGCTATCGGCGAGCAGGCCGCCATGGCCGTGGTCGCACAACTCAAGACATTGGCGTTGCCCGCCGACGCCTATGCCGCCGTGCGTCTGCAGCAGCGTCGCCTGCCGTTCGAAGCGCCGCCGATCGACTTCATCGAAGTTAGCGCCCAACGCACACGAGCGCCGCTGTTCGTACACACCGCGATGCGCGACTTGCTCGGCAAATCACTCGACCAAGCCGAAGTGGAACAGCGGGTCGGCGATGCCTACGGCACCGGCCACTACGAACGTATCCTTTACAACCTTGCCCGTCGCGGCGAGGCCACTGGCCTGCTGGTCACGCCGGTGGACAAGGGCTGGGGTCCGAACTTCGTCGGTTTCGGCCTGCAGTTGTCCGATGACTTCAACGGTCGCAGCGACTACCAACTCGCGGCAGAAGCGACCTTCACCGGCCTTTCCGAACATGGCGCCGAAGCGCGTGTGCGTGCCGATCTCGGGCGCGTCGCCGCACTCAGTGGCGAGTGGTACCAACCGTGGGGCGACCACGGGCAGTACTACTGGAAACCGGAGATTCGCTTCGATGCCCGCAACCAGTCATTTCGCGCCGGGGTCGATTCGCTCCAAGCACGCCTGCGCCGCGCCCAAGCTGGCGCACGAGTCGGCATCAACATTGGCCGCAGTTGGCGCATCGAAAGCGGACTCGAATACAGCCACAACCGCGCACAGGTGCAGAACGGCGGGATCGACGGTGTCGTTGGCTTCACATCGGACGCAGCCAGCTTCGTAGTCGCCGTCGATCACGACAGCCTCGACGACATCGGGTTCCCGACCAGCGGTCGCCGTGGTGCAGCCGAATTGACCGTGACCCGACCCGGGCTCGGCTCCGATGCGAATGGCGAAGTGCTGCGTGCCGACTGGCACCGCGCATTCTCGTTCGATCGCCACCGCCTGCTCATCGGCGCCGAAGCACAGACCAGTTGGGGCAGCCCAGACACCTTCAATTCGTTCGCCACACTTGGCGGCTTTACGCGTCTGTCTGGCTTCGGCGAGCGCGATCTGAACGGCCAACACAGCGCACTCGCCCGCGCCATCTACTACCGCCGATTCGGCGACATGTCGCGCCTGTTCGCCCTGCCCGCTTACATCGGCGGCAGTGTCGAAACCGGCAATGTCTGGAATACCCGCAACGCCGTCAGCCTCGACTCGCTGATCTACGCCGGTTCATTGTTCGTCGGCATCGACTCGCCGCTCGGCCCGATATTCTTCGGCTACGGCATAGCCGAAGGCGGCGAGGACTCGCTTTATCTCAGCTTCGGTTCGTTGTTTGGAGAACGGCGTTGAGCCACGTTGGGTAGGGGCTGACCGATGACGATGTCACGCCCATTGCGATCACTAAGACGAACGCCGACATTCACGATCACGGCGATACTCACGCTGGTGCTGGGCATCGCCGCGATCGGCTCAATGTTCACCATCGTCTACGGCGTGCTGATCGCGCCTTTGCATTACGGTGAACCGGATCGATTGGTCAGTCTTAGTCTGCAGACCGCTGATTTGCGCCCGTCATCGCAGCCGCCGGCGGTCTACTTCACCTACCGGCAATTCGCGACACAACTGGCCGAGGTCGGGTTCTATCGCACCGGTAACACCAACATTCGCAACGGCGGCGATGCCGATCTGCCGCAACGGGTCACGGCAACGTGGTTGACGGCGTCGATGCTGCCGTTGCTTCGCGTGGCGCCGCTGCTGGGCCGATCGTTCACGGCCGCCGAAGAGCAACCGGGTGGCCCGAGCGCGGTGATTCTCAGCGAAGCCGAGTGGCGATCGCGTTACGGTGCCGCGAACGACGTCCTCGGCAAGACGCTCATGGTCAACGATGTGCCGCGCGAAATCGTCGGTGTCATGCCCGCATGCTTCGCATTTCCGGACGCCGACACGCGTGTCTGGCTTTCGGCCAGGCTGCGCAACGACGCCACCGTCGGCGAGTTCTTGTACTCGGGCGTCGGGCGACTACGAGCCGGCGTGAGCGCGACGCAGGCGCAACGTGAACTCGAAGCGCTGCTGCCGGAAATGGCCACCATGTATCCGCGTTTGGAATCGGGTGGCTCGACGGCGACATGGCTCGCCGAGAGCGGCCTCACTCCCCGCGTGACGACGTTGCAAGACACATTCACCGCGGGCATTGCCGGCACGCTGTGGATGCTTGCGGCAGCGGCTGCGCTGGTTCTGCTGGTCGCGTGGGCAAACGTCACAAATCTCATGCTGATCCGTGCCGATACACGCCAGAACGAACTCGCGGTGCGCGCCACGTTGGGCGCTGGTCGGCTACGCATCGCCGCACATTTTCTTGGTGAATCGCTGTGCCTGAGTGCGATCGCCGGGGCGCTTGCACTGTTGGTCATTCATATCGCCGTACGTGCACTGGTGGCATTTGGACCGAACAACCTGCCGCGACTCTCGGAACTGAACGTCGGGCTGACGACCGTGGGCTTCGTCACCATGATCAGCCTCATCAGTGCATTCCTCGGTGCCGCCGTGCCGTCACTCCGGTGGCGTCGCGCGAACTTGTGCAACCAGTTGCATGACGGCGCCCGCGGCGGTTCTGCGGGCAAGTCGCGACAGCATCTGCGCATGAGCATCGCGGCCTTGCAGATCGCGCTCGCGCTGGTGGTGTCTGTCGGTTCGGCGCTGCTGCTGCGCACCGCACAGCGGTTGAGCGACGTTGATCCCGGATTCGATGGCGAGGACGTCACCACGCTTTGGACGCTGCTGCCATTTGCGGGACACGACGATGCCGCCACTGTCGCCTTCCATGCGCGCTTGAGCGAGCAGGTTCGTGCGCTGCCGTCGGTGACCGCCGCGGGCCTGACGATGCACCTACCGCTCACTCCCGGCGGATTACGGAAACAGGCATTCCGGATCGAAGGTGATTCACGCACGCTGGCGCTGCCAGTCAATGTCGTCGATGAGGGCTATTTTTCGGCGCTGGGCATCGCAGTGCTTGCCGGCCGCACATTCAGGCGCGATGGCGGCGAGCGAAACGCAGACATCATCATCAATCAGAGCGCGGCAGCGATCTTGTTCGATGAGGCAGATGGCACGGCGGCCGTCGGGAAGCAGTTGACACTCGCTCCATCGGGATTGACTTGCACGATTGTCGGCGTCGTCGCTGATGTGCGCGAGCAAGACTTGGCGACGGCGCCCGCGGCGATGATTTACCTTCCGCACGCCCTGGCCATCGGCACCGACGTCGATGCGAGGACCCCGCGCATGATGGCGCTGGTCGTGAAAGCGAAGGGATCATCGGATGCGCTGATACCGGCGGTCCGGCGTATCGTGCGCGATCTTGACCCGACCGTGCCGATCTTCAACATCGCGACAATGGACGACATTGTGCGCGCATCGACTGCGCGTTTGTCATTGACGCTGATGCTGATCACCACCGCCGCGGTCATCGCCCTGCTGCTCGGCGCGATCGGGCTGTACGGCGTGATGGCCGCCATGGTCACCCTGCGCACCCGCGAGTTCGGCATTTGCATCGCCCTAGGTGCCAACCCGACCCAGGTCGCCAGACTGGTCGTCACGCGCGGCCTCGCACTGACCGCCGCCGGCATCACTGTCGGCTTCGTCCTGTATGCGATCGCCGCGCCCTTCCTACGCGCATTTCTGTACGACATGACACCGGCGGATCCGCTGACGCTGGTCGCAGTGACGCTGGTGCTCGTCAGCGCCGCGGCTCTCGCCAGTTGGCACCCGGCCCGACGCGCCGCACGCATCGATCCCGCAGAAGCGCTGCGCGCCGAGTAGCACCCACGCTTCCGGAGGCGCGTAACGGCTGCAACTCGATCGGCGCGGACGGTGCGAGATCAGGAAATGTGTTCGGGCCGAAAGGTGGTCACAATAGGCGCATGAACAAAGTCCGCGATCTGTTGCTTGATTGCCGTATTGAGTTGCGCTCGTTGGTGCGCGATTTCCAGAAGACCGAACTGTGTCGGCGCATTGATGATCTGCGTGCCGAGTTGGCGCAGGGCCGTCCGTCGGCATCGGAAGCGGAACCATCCAGCGTGGCGGGTACCGATCAGGTGGCGCAGGCCTGGCGCATGGCGGCCGAGGATTTGAAGGTCACCGCGCCGGCGATCTACGAACTGCTGACAAAAAAAGCCGCGCGTCTGCTCGCGGCCGCATCGGTGCAGAACGCATCGACTGCGCTGGCACCGGCCGATGCCGACACACCGGTTGCGGTGTCCGCGGTGATGGCGAGGCCTGCTGCGGCTGCAGAAAATACCGCGGCCGCCGCAGCCACGCCGATCGATCCACCCGAGCCGGAGGCCGTGGTCGTGACCGCCGCGCCGCAGCCGCCGGCCGCGCCTACCGAACCGCTATCGCACAGTCCGACCCGCGAGGTGCTGGAACTGATTGCGCGTAGCAAGCGCCGCTTCACAGAGGTGCAGCGTGAATGGTGCGTCGGCGAGGCGCTGGTACGTTCGAGTTTCACGGTTCATCCGAACGAATTCATCGCGCTCGGTGACCATGGCATGGCCCGCTACATCCTCGACAGTGAGCCGACGGCCGACGAATGAGCCGACGGCAGCGGCTATTGCACGCGTCGACGCAGGTAATTGAGCAAGTCGATGCGGGTGATCAACCCGAGGAATTTTTCGGTTTCGGTGACGATGGCGACGTGGCCCTTGTCGAAGACCGGCAACAAGGCTTCGATCGGAGATTTCACGTCGAGTTTGTCGAGCTTGGTGACCATCGCGGTGCTGACCGGATCGCGAAACTTCGCTTCGTCGCCGTAGACGTGCATCAACACATCGCTCTCATCGACGATGCCGACCAGATGCTCGCCGTCCATCACCGGCAACTGTGAGACGTCGTACAACTTCATCCGTTGATAAGCGACCGTGAGCAGATCATTCGGGCCAATGACAACGGTGTCGCGCTGCGAATACGGGCGATTGATCAGGTCACGCAAGTCGTTGTGTACGGTGCGATCAAGGAAGCCGTTGTCGAGCATCCAGTAGTCGTTGTACATCTTCGACAGGTATTTGTTGCCGGTGTCGCAGACGAATGCGACGACGCGCTTTTTCGTTGTCTGCGCACGGCAGAACTTGAGCGCTGCGGCGAGGATGGTGCCGCTCGACGACCCGCCAAGAATGCCTTCCTTCGCCAATAATTCGCGCCCAGCCAGAAAACTTTCCTTGTCGCTGATCGCATACGCTTTCTTGACCCGCGAGAAGTCGCTGATTGACGGCAGGAAGTCCTCGCCAATGCCTTCAACCATCCAACTGCCGCTCTTGGTGCTGAGCACACCATCGTTGATGTATTGCGCCAAGATCGAGCCGACTGGATCAGCGATCACCAGTTCCACATTCGGCGCCTCACGCGCGAAATAGCGCGACAGGCCCGTCATCGTGCCGCTGGAACCGACACCGAATACGATCGCATCCATGTCGCCGTCCATATCGGCGTAAATCTCGGGGCCGGTGACTTCTTCATGTGCCTTCGGATTGCTCGGGTTGCCGAACTGGTTGATGAAATACGCTCCAGGCGTATCCTGCGCGATGCGTGCAGCGAGGTCTTGGTAATAAGCCGGATGACCTTTGGCGACATCGGATCGGGTCAGCACCACTTCCGCGCCCATCGCCTTGAGATTGAAAATCTTCTCGCGGCTCATCTTGTCCGGCACCACGAGGATGAGCTTGTAGCCCTTCTGCTGTGCGACCAGCGCCAAACCGATGCCGGTATTGCCGGCGGTCCCTTCCACCAAGGTTGCGCCGGGCTGAATGTGGCCATCGCGTTCAGCGGCTTCGATCATCGACAGACCGATGCGGTCCTTGATCGAACCGCCGGGATTCGCACTTTCAAGTTTCAGGTACAGCTCGCACAAACCGGTGTCGAGTTGCTGCACCTTTACCATCGGCGTGTTGCCGATCAATTCGAGCACGCTGTTGAAATGGGGCATGACAGGAATCCGCGAGTGATTGAGCGCGCGATGATAGCCGAGCCACAAAAACGAACGGCCGGGGCATTTCGCCACCGGCCGCCGCCGAGGAGCACCGTCTGCTTGCGCAATCCGGTTCAGGTGCTCCCATCGCAGGGTCTTGCCCTGCACGATTCCTGCCGCACGTCGTGTGCGGCGACCTCACTCGAGGACTCGATACCTCAGGCCCGGTGCTCCCAGATGTGGGTGAGCTTATCCTTGGCCCACAATTTTTCCTTCTTCAATCGCCCGAGCGTGACGTCATCAATGGGCAATACGCCCAGTTCAGCATCACGGACCTGCTTGTCGAGCTCGCGATGTTTGAGGAACAGACTCCGGAATTCCGAACTCTGGCTCATCATTGCCTCGACTTCACGCTGTTGTGCTTCGAACATCAGCTGACCTCCCTTGCATGCAAAGGCGCCACGGCGCGCCGCGCGACCGGAGGGTCGACGGCGTGGGTGCGCGTGGTTGGACTCGGATCCGAACAGTGGATGCTGGCGTGCACTCGCGCGCGGGCCACACGGTGGTGGTCGGCGGCAGATTCCTCGGAACAGCAACACGCTTGCATCGTCGGACCTTCCTGCCATGCCGTGAAATGGATCGGAGCGGCATGTCGCTTGAACCTACTCCGTTCCCAAAAGCCCGGCAAGCCGAATTTTTCAGCTCGGAAATTCAGTCATTTGCAGGTTAAAACGGTGTTATTTCCCGACCAGAATGATCTCAACGCGACGATTTCTGGCCTTGCCTTCGGTGCGCTCATTCGAGGCCACCGGGACATCCTCGCCACGCCCGATCGCGGTCATGCGCGAGGCATCCACACCACGCGCGACCAAGGCCGCCAGCACCGCCTCGGCGCGCTGCTGCGACAGCACCTGATTGGCGTTGTCGCTGCCACTGGCATCGGTATGACCTTCGATGCGGACCGCGCGCGTGGTATCGCGGTTGACGAACTCGATCACGCTGTCGAGGTTGGCAATCGCGTCCGGCTGTAGTTGCGATCGCCCTGGCGCGAACATCGCATCGCCCAACGTCATCACGCTACCGCGCGCTTCCTCGCGCGCCGACAGCGACTGCATCTGCAGGCGCAAACTGTCGGCCGCGGCCATCGCCAGTTCGGCTTCGCGCTTGGCCAACTCTGCCTCGGCCGATTGCGCTACCGCGACACGCTTGGCCTGATCCGCTTCAGCGCGTGCGGCCACTGCGTCAGCAGCACTTTCCGCACTTTCCGCGCGCGCCGCATCGGCATCACTGCGAGCGCGATCAGCGTCTTCCGCGCGCGCCAGCGATTGCAGCCGCAATTTCTCGGCTTCGAGTCGCGACATCTCGGCATCACGGCGACTGGCTTCGAGCAAGATCTGGTCGCGTTCGCGCTGTAGCGAAGTGAGTCGTCGCTCTTCCAGCACCGCATTCGCCGCCGCGATGGCAGCGTCTAACCGGCGCTCGGCGAGATAGGCCAGATGCGCACGCTCATCGCCGCGCTGGCCAGCCAACTTCATCAGCGCCAGCGTCTCGCGTACCCGCGTGGTTTCCGACGGCGCCAAACTGCCGATATCGGGATCGTTCTCGAACGCATGCAGTTGCTGTTCGATACGCTCGTATTCGAGGTCGCGCTTGGCCGCCAGCGCCGGCAGCGCCAATGCCAGCAGCCACAGGCAAATCAGGGGCAAGCGGCGGTTCATGGCAAATCTCCGAGCAGTTCGGCACGCAATTTTGCATTCTCCGCAGCTTGGGCGTCGGCGGCAGCGCGCAGGTGCGCCACCCGTGCTCGCGCCATCGCCAGTTCAGCATCAGCGGCGGCCTGCGCCGCTAGCCGAGCGGCCCGCTTGTGATCACCCGCAGCCAAGGCTTCGCGCGCCTGGGCGACGCGCTCCTGAGCGAACCGCAACTCGACCGGGGCATACACCGCAGCCTCGGCGGCCAGTGCGCCCTCAACGAGCAGGGCCGATCGATCGACGTCACCGGTCGGCATCGGCGTCGACGCACAAGCAGCCAACAGCAGCAGAATCGGACCGGCAAGATGGATTTTCATTCGCAAAAATGTCATAAGTCGCACGCATCCAAGTTGCCGGCTATTGTGGAAAGCCCCGACGGGGTTTGCAACGGTAACTCGACGAAGATCACGCGAGGCGCGCATGGACATCGGCTATTTCCTTAAACTGATGGCAGAAAAAGGTGCGTCGGACATGTTCCTGACCACGGGCGCACCGGTGAACATCAAGGTCGAGGGTAAACTGTACCCGCTTGGCAACACCGGGTTGCCGGGCGGCATGGTCAAGAAGATCGCCTATTCGCTGATGGACGAAGGCCAGGTTCCGGCGTTCGAGCGCGACCTTGAATTGAATATCGCCATCGCCGTCAAGGAAGCCGGTCGCTTCCGCGTCAACGTCTTCAAGCAGCGTGGCGAAGTCGGCATGGTGATCCGCGCGATCAAGAGCGAGATCCCGAATTTCGAGATGCTCAAGCTGCCCAAGGTGCTGTCCGATCTGATCATGGAGCCGCGTGGCTTGATTCTGGTCGTCGGCGCCACCGGTTCGGGCAAGTCGACGTCGCTCGCAGCGATGATCGACTTCCGTAATACCAATACCAGCGGCCACATTCTGACCATCGAGGACCCGATCGAATTCCTGCATCGCCACAAGAAGTCGATCGTCAACCAGCGCGAGGTCGGGCTGGATACCAAGAGCTATCACGTGGCGCTGAAGAACGCGATGCGCGAAGCACCGGACGTGATCCTGATCGGCGAAATCCGCGACCAAGAAACCATGGAAGCAGCGATCGCGTTCTCGGAGACCGGGCACCTCTGTCTGGCGACACTACATTCAAACAATGCTGACCAGACCATCGAACGCATCCTGAACTTCTTCCCGGAATCGGCGCACAAGAACATCTTGATGAACCTGTCGTTGAACTTGAAAGCGGTGGTGTCGCAGCGGCTCGTTGTCGGCAAGGACGGCAAGCGCATGCCGGCGGTCGAAGTGCTGATCAATACTCCGGTCATTCGCGACATGATGCGCCGCCAAGTGGTGCATGAAATCAAGGAAGCGATGGATCGCTCGCTTGAGGATGGCATGCAGACCTTCGACCAGGCGTTGTTCCGCATGTACAAGGATGGCAAGGTCGAACTGGAAGAAGCGCTCAACAAAGCCGATTCCCGTGACGGTCTGGCCCTCAAGATCCGCCTTGCCGAAGGCGGTGGTACCGCCGATCACGACCCCTACGATCCCAACGCGTTCTGACCTGCCAGAGCGTCAACCCGGCGGCGCATCAACCTGCTTTTCGGGTCTTGCCAGATCAAACGCCGGCAGACTCAGGCAATGGTCGTTGATGCGGCAAATGGTCGGGAATGGCGTGAGGTCGACCTCGAAGCGTCGGGCACTGTAGACCTGCGGCACCAAGCAGCAGTCTGCGATCGAAGGCAGATCGCCCTCGCAAAACTCGCCCGTGGACGGATTGTCTGCAATCAGCTCCTCGAAGGCCGCGAACCCGCGATTGATCCAGGTACGGACCCAGCGCTCGCGCTCGATCTGCGGCATGTGGTCTTCCAATGCCAGATAGTTCAGCACGCTGAGATTGCCGAGCGGCGAAATATCGGTTGCGATCAGATGCGCTAGTCCGCGCGCCCGTGCACGCTCACGCGCAGTGCCCGGCAGCAGGCGATGACCATCGTAGACCTCTTCGAGATACTCGATGATCGCCAATGACTGGCGCACGATACGACCGCCGTCGATCAATACCGGCACGCGTTCCTGCGGATTCAAATGATGGAATTCGGACTGGCGGTGCTCGCCGTCGTCCTTCACCAGATTGACTGGAACAACCTCGTGTTTCAGTTCCTTCAGGTTGAGCGCAATGCGTACCCGATAGGAGGCGCTAGACCGCCAATAGCTGTAGAGCTTGATGGTGCTGTCCACGCTGCTTCTCCTTCGCTGTGTCGGTGAATCTAGCTCACGACCGACAGCGCAACAACTACACCTAGGTCAACGGACCAGTGGCGTCATCGTCTGTTCGATTGCGCCGAAGACGCTGCGCCCATCGTGATCGAACATTTCGATGCGCACAACGTCGCCAAATTTCATGAACGGCGTGCTTGGCTTGCCATCGCGCAGCGTTTCAACGGTGCGCTGTTCGGCGAAACAGGATGCACCGAGGCGGGTGTCCTCGTTCGCGACCGTACCCGAGCCGACAATCGTGCCGGCCGACAAGGGCCGCGTCTTCGCAGCATGTGCAACCAACTGCGCAAAATTGAATTGCATATCAACGCCCGCCTCCGGCGCACCGAACCACTGCCCGTTGATATGCGTGGTCAACGCAAGGTGCACCTTGCTGTCAATCCACGCCGCACCGAGTTCGTCCGGTGTGACGAACACCGGGCTGAGGCCCGAACGCGGCTTTGAATTCAGAAACCCGAAACCCTTGGCGAGCTCGTCCGGAATCAGGTTACGCAGGCTGACATCGTTGATCAGGCCAACCAACTGGATATGGCCCGCTGCTTCCTCTGGCGTCACCGCCATCGGTACATCGTCGGTCACGACCACGACTTCGGCCTCGAGATCGATGCCATAGGCTTCACTCGGCACCACGACAGCGTCACGCGGGCCGAGGAACCCGGCGCTCGTGGCCTGGTACATCAGCGGGTCGGAATAGAAGCTGGCCGGCACTTCGGCACCGCGCGCCTTGCGCACACGCACGACATGCGGGAGGTAGGCGCTGCCATCGACGAATTCGAATGCGCGCGGCAACGGTGCCGCCAGCGCATTCATATCGAGATCGAATGCATTTGCGGCACGGCCGGAATTCAGTGCTTCACTCAACGCGTTCAGGCGCGGAGCGGTGTTGTCCCAGTCTTCCAGCGCCTGCTGCAATGTCCGCACAATGCCGTCGGCAATGACCGCCTTGGTCAGATCACCATTCACCACGACCAGCGTGCCGTCACGGCCACCTTGCTTGAGAGATGCAAGTTTCATTCGTACTCCGGATGCAGCGCGCTCAGTGTGGCGCGACGAAATGTTTCTTCAACCCCTGCCAGCACTGCGCATAGTCGCGTTGCCGATGGGCGGCAGCAAGCGCCTGCGCCGTCGGCGTAATGACCAGACTGGTTTCGAACATGAAGGCCATGGTGTCGACGATGTAATCCGGTTTCGAGAGATCGGCGACGCTCGCCTTCTCAAAGGTGGTGGCATCCGGGCCGTGCCCGGTCATGCAGGTGTGCAATGACGCGCCGCCAGGTGCAAAGCCATCGGCCTTGGCGTCATAGACGCCTTCGATCAGTCCCATGAATTCGCTCGCGATGTTGCGATGGAACCATGGCGGCCGGAAGGTGTCCTGCATCGCCAGAATTCGCGGCGGAAAAATCGCGAAATCCATGTTCGCTGTGCCGGGCACAGCACTCGGACTGGTCAGCACGGTGAAAATCGACGGGTCGGGATGGTCATAGCTGATCGAACCGATGGTGTTGAAGCGGCGCAAATCAAATTTGTACGGCGTGTAGTTGCCGTGCCAGCCGACGACGTCGCAAGGCGAATGTCCGATGCGCGCCGACCACAGCCGGCCCTGGAACTTGTGGACGAGTTCGAAATCACCCTCTCGGTCTTCGTAAGCGGCTACCGGTGCCAGAAAATCACGCGGATTGGCAAGACCATTCGACCCGATCGGCCCAAGATCCGGGAGGCGCAAGGCATGCCCGAAATTCTCGGCGACGTAGCCACGCGCATCACCGTCGATCAGTTCGACACGGAAACGAATTCCGCGCGGAATCACCACGATTTCCAGCGGTGCCGCGTCGATCACACCCATTTCGGTGACGAAGCGCAGACGACCTTGCTGCAACACAATCAGCATCTCGCCATCGGCATTGACGAAGAATCGATCGATCATCGACGCATTCGCAGCATAGACATGCATGCCGATACCGGCCATTGCTGCCGGCGAGCCATTGCCAGCCATGGTGTACAGACCGGCAACGAAATCGGTGCGCTGCGACGGAATCGGACACGGCGACCAGCGCAACGGATTCGGATCTGCAGCCTGTTCGTCGAAACGATTGTGGAACGTGCCTTCCGATATCGGTTCGAAGTGCTGATGCATCGATCCTGGGCGGATGCGATACATCCACGAGCGCAAGTTCACATGCCGCGGCATGGTGAACGCAGTGCCGGAAATTTGTTCGGCATACAGCCCGTGCGCCACGCGTTGCGGCGAATTACGTCCGACCGGCAAGGTGCCGGGAATCGCCTCGGTTGCGAATTCATTCCCGAAGCCGGACTGATAGCGCAGGCTCATGTCACAACACTCCGCGGCGCATTTGGTCGCGTTCGATCGACTCGAACAGG
>Ga0073899_10000455_pt1 | contig 37706 bp, 27 predicted proteins | sample KloWWTmetaKNB5Ph_FD_88975 | JGI IMG/M metagenome (GOLD analysis project Ga0073899, IMG submission 88975) | Active sludge microbial communities from Klosterneuburg, Austria, studying microevolution and ecology of nitrifiers - Klosterneuburg... | ecosystem: Engineered > WWTP > Aerobic digester >... | reverse complement strand
CTGCAATGGATTGCCGATAAGGAAAAGGAACTGGCCGCGCCACGCGCCAACTTTCCACGTGCGGCGCATTACTGCTCGGGCTGCCCGCACAACACCTCGACCGTGGTGCCGGAAGGCTCGCGTGCGCTCGGTGGCATCGGCTGTCACTACATGGTCACCTGGATGGACCGGCGCACCGATACCTTCACCCAGATGGGTGGCGAAGGCACGACTTGGTGCGGCCAAGCGCCGTTCACCGAAGAAAAACACGTATTCCAGAATCTCGGCGACGGCACCTATTTCCACTCCGGTTCGCTCGCCATTCGCCAAGCGATCGCGGCTAAGGTCAATCTCACCTACAAGATTCTCTACAACGATGCGGTGGCGATGACCGGCGGCCAACCGGTGGACGGCAACCTGACCGTTCCGGACATCGCGCATCAGGTGCGCTCGGAAGGCGTGAAGACGATCATCGTGTTGAGCGATGAAATCGAGAAGTGGAGCCGACCCGAGATCTTTCCGGAGGGCGTCGAATTCCTGCACCGCGACGAACTCGATGCGGTACAGAAACGTCTACGCGAAGAACCCGGTGCCACCGTCATCATCTACGACCAGACCTGCGCCGCCGAGAAACGCCGTCGTCGCAAGCGCGGCAAGATGGTCGACCCAGCCAAGCGCACCTTCATCAATCCGGCGGTATGCGAAGGCTGTGGCGACTGCGGCGTGGCATCGAACTGCGTGTCGGTGATGCCACTGGAAACCGAGTTCGGGCGCAAGCGCGAGATCAACCAGAACGATTGCAACAAAGACTTCAGTTGCGTGAAGGGCTTCTGCCCGAGCTTCGTGACCATTGAAGGCTGCGGGCTGAAGAAAAAGAAAGGCTCGGGCGCGCAACTCGATGTCGCCAACCTGCCACCGCCAACCTTCAAGAGCGATCTCGATCAGCCCTGGAACATCCTCGTCACCGGCATCGGTGGTACCGGCGTGGTCACCATCGGTGCACTGATCGGCATGGCTGCGCACCTCGAAGGCAAGGGCACCTCGGTGCTCGACCAGACCGGTCTCGCGCAGAAGGGCGGCGCGGTGACCACGCACGTGCGCGTCGCACGCTCGCCGAACGACATTCATGCGGTGCGCATCGCCGCCGGTGAAGCCGATCTGGTGCTCGGTTGCGACATGGTCGTGGTCAACGACTACTGGGCGATGTCGAAGATCCGTGCCGGTCGTGCGCATACCGTGTTGAACGGTTATGAAGCCATGCCGGGTACATTCACGCGCAATCCGGACATGCAGTTTCCGAAGCTGCAGATCGTCGATGCGGTGCAGACCGCGATGGGTGGCGACAAGCCGGACCTGATCGACGCCACCGAACTCGCCACCGCGCTGCTCGGCGACTCGATCGCAACCAATACCTTCATGCTCGGCTACGCCTGGCAGAAGGGTTTCGTGCCGGTGTCGATGGATGCGTTGATGCGTGCGATCGAATTGAATGGCGCCGCGATTGAATTGAACAAGCGCGCGTTCTACTGGGGCCGTCTCGCGGCACACGACCTCGCCTCGGTGAAGAAAGCCGCTGCCGTGCGGTCGGCACCGGCGTTCATCGATTTTGTCGGTGCATCCGAAGCTGCGACCGATGCCCATGAGCACCTCGCTACCGCCGCTGCGTTCGAAGGCTTCGGCCAACTCGCGCAAACGCTCGATGAAACTATCGCGCTACGTGTGAAGTTCCTGACTGAATACCAGAACGCCGCCTATGCGCAGCGCTACAAAGCACTGGTCGCGAAAGCGCGCGCCGCAGAAGCAAAGTTCGGCCGCGGCAGCGCGTTTTCCGAAGCGGTCGCGCGCTACGCCTTCAAACTGATGGCCTACAAGGACGAATACGAGGTCGCCCGCTTGTACACCACCGGCGACTTCCGCAAACGCATTGCCGAGACCTTCGACGGCGACTACAAAATTCGCTTCAACCTGGCGCCACCACTGCTGGCAAAGAAGGATGCCGACGGCCATCTGGTCAAGTCGGAATACGGCCCGTGGATCTTCACGGTGTTCAAACTGCTGACGAAGTTCAAGGGCCTGCGTGGCGGCTTCTTCGACGTGTTCGGCTACAGCGCCGAACGGAAGATGGAACGCCAGTTGATCGAGGACTACTTCCGCACCATCGGCGAACTGATCGCGAAACTCGACCTCGCCAACCTTGCCGTGGCCGTGCAGATCGCGGCAGTGCCCGAGCACATCCGCGGTTACGGCCATGTCAAGGAAGCGCACCTCGCCAAGGCGAAGGCGAAGGAAGCGGAACTGCTGGCGCGGTTCCGCGATCCGGTGGCAGCGAGTGAAGCCGAGAAGGCGGCGTAGAAGTTCTTTGTTCTTGAATACTTAGCAGCACATCGCTAATTTTGCTTAAACATATTGCCGTGGTTTAAGCAAAATAGAAGTTACCCGCGCGCTCCAAGTCCGGACGAAAGTTTCTGGCGCGACCCGGAACGGGCGCGACGCGTCATTTCACTGACGTCCACCGTTTCGGATTCCCAGTATTACCACTGGGAAGAGTTACGGCATCGGCCGCCACCTGCCGGGTTCGAAGCGCTGGACTGGTGGTACGCCCTCAAGCTGAAGCGCAGCATGAGTGCGCGCGCCTATCCAGAACTTCAGGGATTCGGCAGCCGCGCCCCTCGATGCGCAAACACGAGATCGCTATCTCTCCAGCGCTCTGATGGAGGAGGCCATTTATTCCAGTCTGTACGAAGGCGCGGTCAGCACCCGTGAAATCGCCAAGGACATGCTGCGCGAGCAGCGCGCACCGATCAATCCATATGAGCGAATGATCGTCAACAACCACAAGGCGATGTTGTGTCTGCGAGAACTCGCAAGGCAGCCGCTCACCGTTGACGCCGTACTCAATCTGCACGCCATTCTGGTCGACGGAACGCTGAAGCACCCCGATCAAGCGGGACGTATCCAAAACCCAGCCGACGAGCGCATCGTGGTGTGGGACCAGACGTCCCATTCCGCGGTCCACACGCCGCCCGCAGCAGTAGAACTTCCGGAACGTCTGGAGCGACTGGTCGCCTTCGCGAATGGTGACGACATCGAGGGGGATCGATACACGCATCCAGTGCTGCGTTCGATCCTTCTGCACTTCCAGCTGGCGTTCGACCATCCGTTTGCTGATGGCAACGGACGCACCGCTCGCGCATTGTTCTACTGGTCGATGCTGCGACATGGCTACTGGTTGGCCGAGTTCATCTCGATCTCGCGCCTGATCTATCAACGGCCGGACCACTATCGGCGCGCATTCCTCTTCGTCGAGAGCGACCCTCAGGACGCGACCTATTTCGTGCGCCAACAGCTGGAACTGATCCGTGGCGCCATCGACGAATTGCACGGCTACGTTGATCGGAAGCGACGTGAACTGGACACGATGCGCTCACTGGTTCGCCGTCGCGACGACCTGAACAACCGGCAGCTGGTGCTGCTCGACCACGCCTTACGGCATCCGGATGCGGTGTACACGCACGAGTCACACGCAAACTCGCATCGCATCTCGATCATGGCGGCACGCAACGATCTGCAATCGCTGGTCGCGACGAAACTGCTGTCTCAGGGGAAGCGAGGCAAGAAATTCGTCTATCGCCCGGTGCCGAAGCTCGAGGCCAAGTTGAAGCTCTGAGCGTTCACGTCTCCACGAACCGATACAGCGCCCGCCAAGCCTAGGCCCGCTCGTGGCAGGAACGCGCTCATGGCATGCGACCCGGTTTGCGCTTGGCCTCGTCGCGCGAGCAGAGCACGCGCATCAACTTGAGCTGCAGATCTCAATCGACGCCAATGGGATGACGCGCAAGGATCTGTTCGCCGCCATCGCCGCCAAGGACGAACGCCAGTTCGTATTCACCCGGCTCGCGTGGTGCCCGGAATCGCGCCGGGCTGGGCTGGGCAAGATAGGCGTAGGTCAGGTAGTCGCCGGAATCGCCGCCTTTGCGGATGAATCCGATCCAGTGGTGTCGGCCCAAGGGCCCGGACCAGTCGATCACCACTTCCTGATTGGCAACGACACGCACCGGCGCGTCGATCAGCATCGCCTTGGCTGGCAATACCGTGATCGGCTGCGATGCCGCGACTTTCTCCGATTCGTTCAATACGTAACGCAATTCGTAGTCGCCCGGTACCGACGGTGCCTGCAGCGTCCCGTCGGTACTGCCCGATGCATCGGGGCGCAGGTAATCGCGGTAGCTGCGGGCATCACTGTCCTTGGGCGCGAAGCCGATCCAGTGACGGTTGTCGGCCGGACCCGTCGCATGCACGCGCACGACATCGCCGGCCATGACCGAGCTTGGGCCAGACACCGTGGCCAGTGCCGCAGCGACCGAGACCTTGATCTGCGCCAGCAGCGCCGGCTTGCGCCTGGCGCTGACGTAACGCAACTCGTAGTCACCGGGTTCGGCCGGTGCACGCAAGACCGCAACGCCTTTGGGCATCTTCACCCAGTCGTAGTCCAGATAGGCCTGTTCGTCACTGCCTGGCTTCGCGAAACCAACCCAGTCGCGCGCCTCACCCGGGCCATCGAAACTGACCTCGACAGCGGTCGCGGCGACGATATTCGCAGGTGGAATCAGCGTGGCCGGGACCGCCGGCAACGGCTTTTCCGTGCTCGCGACGGCAATCTGTCCGAGCGCTTTGTCCAGCGACGCGGCATCACTGGCGTTGAAGTAACGACCACCGGTGCTCTCGGCCAGACAACGCAGTTGGGCCTGGTGTGCCGGGTTCGGCACGTCGAAGCCGATCACGTGCGCGGTGAACTCGACGCCCTTGGCTTCCAGCGACTTGCCGACGGCGCAAGGATCGAGTTCGCAGGTTTCTTCGCCGTCCGAAACCAGAATCACGGTGGCCTTGCGCTCGCTGGCTTTGAGCGCGTCGGCGGCGTTGATCACCGCCTGTGACAATGGCGTCATGCCCTTGGCATTCAGCGCATTCACCTTGGCCAGATAGTCATTGGCGTGGAGCGGACCTGCCGGCAGCACGGTTTCGATGTCGGCGCAGTCACCTTTGCGGCGATGACCATAGGCAATCAGTCCGAGATCGACCTCGGGATTCCACGTCTTCACCAAATCGGCCACGGCCTCACGCGCGATCTCAACCTTGCTGCGGCCGTCGATCTGGCCCCACATTGATCCCGATGCATCCAGGACCAGCATCACCTGATCGCGCTCGGCCGCACCGGCACCATTCATCACCATCATCAGGGCACAGGCCCAAGCTGCGTATTTCATCGATGTTCACTCCTGAATCTGCATCCCATACGAGTCAGCGGGCCGAGTCCGGACATTTGCGGATGCCGATGGTTGCCCGCATCGATCCGTGTCGTGGGTCGCGCCACCGGGACAAATCGTCTGGGCGGTGCCTGAATCAGTGACCGATGACAGAGCGCGGCACATCGCACGAGGGTACCGATATGCTCACCCCTTTCCACCTGCCCGGAAATCCTCGCATGTCGTCGCATCGAACGTTGTTTCCGCAAATCGTCCTCACCATCGTCGGCTGGACGCTGGCAGCGGCAGCAGCGACCGCCGGTGAGCGTACGACCAAACCCAAATCCCCGAATTATCCCAGCGAGACGCCGACCGAATTCAAGGCGTCGACGGTCGGCTTCGATCATCAGCGTCGCGAGGTCGAGATCGCGATGCGCGACGGCGTGAAATTGCATACCGTGATTCTGGTGCCGAAGGCTGCGCTACGCGCACCGATGCTGCTGACGCGCACGCCCTACGACGCCGATGGACTGACCGCGAATGCACATAGTCCACGTATCGCATCGGTCCTGCAGGGCTATGACAATGTCGCCGACCTGATCGACGAGGCCGGCTACATCCGCGTCGTCCAAGACGTGCGCGGCAAGTATGGTTCCGAGGGTGACTACGTGATGAACCGGCCAATGCGCGGCCCGCTGAATCCAACGCCCGTTGATCACGCAACCGATACGTGGGACACGATCGAGTGGCTGACCAAAAACGTCCCTGAGAGCAATGGCCGCGTCGGCATCATCGGCATCTCCTATGACGGCTATCTTTCGCTGACGGCGCTGGTCGATCCGCATCCGGCGCTGAAAGTGTCGGTGCCGATGAACCCGATGGTCGACGGCTGGCTCGGCGACGACTGGTTCCACCATGGCGCCTTCCGTCAGTTCAACATGAGCTACATGCTGGAGCAGGTCGTCACCCGCGACAACAGCGCAACCTGGTGGTTCAGCCACGCCGACCAGTACGACGAATTCCTGCAGGCCGGTTCGGCCGGCGCGTTAGGAAAAATCCGCGGCCTCGAACAGTCCGGCTTCTGGAACAAGGTTGTTGCCCATCCCGCCTATGACGCGTTCTGGCAGCAGCAGGCGATGGACAAAATCCTCGCCGCGCAGCCGCTCAAGGTAGCGACCATGATCGTGCATGGGCTATGGGATCAAGAGGACATTTACGGCGCACCGGCGGTGTATCGAGCACTTGAAGCCAAAGACACGAAGAACGATCAGGTCTATCTGGTGATGGGCCCATGGAACCACGGCCAGCAGATCGACGAAGCCAGCAGCCTCGGCCCGATCCGCTTCGATGCCAATACCGCGCTCCAGTTCCGACGCGATGTCCTGCGCCCGTTCCTCGATCACTTCCTGCGCGATGAGGCGCCCGCACACGATACCGCGCCGGTGATCGCGTTCGAGACCGGCAGCAACCGCTGGCAACGTTTAGCGTCATGGCCCGCGGGTTGCGACAGCGGCTGCACGACCACGGCAACGCCCCTGTACCTGCACGCTGATGCCGCGTTGTCGTTCGATGCCCCGACTGCGGCCGAAGCTGTGGCGAGTGAGTATGTGTCGGACCCGGCCAAGCCGATTCCCTATACGCGGCGGCCGGTCAAGCCGGTGCTTTACGGCGACGACGACACTTGGCCAAACTGGCTGGTTGAAGACCAACGCGATGCCGCCAGTCGCACCGACGTGCTGACCTTCGTTTCGGAACCGTTGGCGGAACCGCTGAAGGTTGCCGGCGAACCGATTGCACATCTGTTTGCGGCGACCAGCGGGACCGATAGCGACTGGGTCGTCAAACTCATCGACGTCTATCCCGACGAAGTACCACGTCAGCCTGAACTCGGTGGCTATCAACTGATGATCTCGGCAGATATTTTTCGTGGCCGCTATCGCGAGAGTTACGAGCATCCGCAGCCGATCAAGGCGGACGCGGTGTTGCCCTATCGCATCCCGTTGCCGATCGCGAATCATGTGTTCGCACGGGGCCATCGTTTGATGGTGCAGATCCAGTCGAGCTGGTTTCCGCTCTATGACCGCAATCCGCAGACGTTCGTGCCCAACATCTTTTTCGCATCGCCTGCGGACTATCGCAAGGCTACACAACACATCCATCACAGCGTCGAGGCATCGAGCCGCATCGAACTGCCGGTGGTACGAAACAACTGATCCGCTCAGCCGCCTGGCGCCGACGTGTCTGACAACACGCGCAAGAGGTCGTCGCCATAGCGTTCCAGCTTTTTCGCACCGACGCCGCTGATGCCGGCCAAGTCGCTGTGCGATTCCGGATGTACAGCGGCGATCGCGGCCAGCGTCGCATCATGGAAAATCACGTAGGGTGGCAAGCCGGCCGCCCGCGCCGTTTGTGCACGCCATGCCCGCAGACGCTCGAACAGCGCATCGCCATGCGTTGCGGTACCCGCCGCTACGCCGCGACGGCGGCGCTCGCGGCGCTGCATCTGTGGCGCACGCAGCCACACCGGCTGTTCACCGCGCAGCACGCGGCGGCTGGCTTCGTTCAACTGCAACGAGCCGAATTCGCCGGCGACGTCGATCAGCCCCGCCGCCAGCAACTGGCGCACGACCGCGCCCCACTGCTTCGCGGTCAATTCGTTGCCGATGCCGAAGGTCGAGAGTTCATCATGCTTGAACTGCGCGATGCGCGGGTTCAGATCGCCGCGCACGATGGCGATGACATGCTGGGCACCGAAGCGCTGACCACTGCGGTAGATCGTGCTCATCAGCTTTTGCGCAAGTTCCAGCCCGTCGATGCGTTGCGGTGGTTCGAGGCAGTTGTCGCAATTTGCGCACGCGCCCGGATGCACTTCGTCGAAGGCCGCAAGCAGCGGAATGCGCCGGCAATCTGCTGATTCGCAATAGGCCAGCAGTGCATTCAGGCGCTGATGCTCGAAGCGTTTGCGCTCGTCGCTTGCCTCACCCTGGTCGATCCATTGCCGCAGCAGCACCAGGTCACCGAGGCCGTAGATCAGCAACGCCTCGGACGCCTCACCATCGCGACCGGCGCGACCGGTTTCCTGGTAATAGCCTTCGAGTGACTTCGGCAGATCCATATGCACGACGAAGCGCACGTCGGGCTTGTCGATGCCCATGCCAAAGGCAATGGTCGCGACCATGATCACGCCTTCCTCGCGCAGGAATCGCCGCTGGTGTGCGGCGCGTGTCGTCGCGTCCAATCCGGCGTGATAGGGCAGCGCCGTAAACCCGAGATCGGCGAGGTAGGCCGCTGTGTCCTCCACTTTTTTGCGCGACATGCAATAGACAATGCCTGCGGCGTCGCGATGTGCATCGAGAAAGTCGCGTAATTGGCGCTTGGCGTCATCCTTCTGCACGATGCGATAACGAATATTGGGGCGGTCGAACGACGACAGGAAAACACGCGCTTCGTGCAGCGCGAGGCGTTCGATGATTTCTGCGCGCGTGCGTTCGTCGGCAGTCGCCGTCAGCGCCATGCGTGGCACCTTTGGCCAACGTTCGTGCAAGACGCCGAGTTGGCGGTATTCGGGACGGAAGTCGTGGCCCCATTGCGACACGCAATGCGCCTCATCAATCGCGAACAGCGCGATCTCGCTTTGCGCCAGCAGGTCCAGGCAGCGCTCGGTCAGCAGGCGCTCCGGCGCCACGTAAAGCAGATCCAGTTCGCCATCGAGCAAGCGCGATTCGACCGCGAACGCGGCGCGCGCCTCCAGCGTCGAATTCAGGAATGCGGCACGCACGCCGAGCTGATTCAGTGCATCGACCTGGTCTTGCATCAAGGCAATCAAGGGCGAGACGACGACCGCACAACCCGGCCGCACCAGCGCCGGAATCTGATAGCACAACGACTTGCCGCCGCCGGTCGGCATCAACACCAGCGCATCGCCGCCGTCGAGCACATGCGCGACGATCTCGTCCTGCGGCGGGCGGAAGTGCTCATATCCGAAGACTTGCTTCAGCACCGACCGCGCCAACTGCTCGACTGGCGTTGCCGAGGCGTTCTCGAAAGCGTGCTCGACCAACTAGCGCCCCGGCCCGATATCGATGAAGTTCAGGAATTCGGCGCGGGTGCGGGCATCGTCGCGGAAACTGCCGAGCATCTTCGACGTCACCATGCTGACACCGCGCTTGTGGATGCCTCGCGTCGTCATGCATTCGTGCGCGCCAAGCACCACCACGCCGACACCGCGGGGCTTGAGCACGCGTTCGATGCAGCGAGCGATTTGCGCAGTCATCTTTTCTTGCACCTGGAAGCGACGCGCATAGGCCTCGACGACACGCGCGAGTTTGGAGATGCCAACCACGGCGCCGCCCGGGATGTAGCCAATGTGCGCTTTGCCGATGATCGGCGCCATGTGATGTTCGCAGTGGCTCTCGTACTCAATGTCGCGCAGCACGATCATTTCGTCGTAGCCGGCGACTTCCTCGAAGGTGCGCTTGAGGTATTCCTCAGGATCGAGCGCATAGCCGCTGAACCAGTCGCCATACGCATCAACGACGCGCCTCGGCGTATCCAGCAGGCCTTCACGCGCCGGATCATCGCCGGCATAGCGCAACAAGACACGCACCGCCTCCTCGGCTTGGTCGCGGCTGATTTTTCCGGTCGGCTTGCTCATGCTGGACTCCTTTCGGTGCGCTGATGCTAGCCGAGGTCACGCGGCGCTGTATTTCTGCGGCAGCTCTGCGAAGATGGGCGGTCTTTTGCCTGCCCTCATGACCCTCACTGACTACCTGCAATCGCATGCGGATCGCTTCCCGGTCGAATTCGGCCCGGCCTGGGCACGCGGCACCGCGCTCGCAGAACGTGGGGCAGTGCGTGAGGTGCAACAGCCGGGCGAGCACGCCATCAACGCCCAGGTGCTGGGTACACGCGGGCTCATCTATGACACCTGCCTCACGCTGACGCATCCGCGCGGCCGTGGTCCGACGCTGCTCAGCGATTGCAGTTGTCCGGTCGGATTCGAATGCAAGCATGCCGCCGCATTGATCCAGCAGTTGCTGCGCTTGGTGACACCGGCGCGCGAGTCGATCGGCGCACCGCTGCGTAGTGCATGGGAAGTACTGGCCGAGCGCGCTGCGGCGGGCGATGTTCAGCGCGACCCGACCGAACTGCTGATTTTGGTGACGGCGGATGAATCGACACGGCTGCTGTTCCGACCATTGCGGGCACGGCGCGGCAAGGACGGACGTTGGTCGCATCCACGTCGTGTCGACCTGGAGTCACCGCGGGTCCTGCAATTGCTGCAAAGCTGGCCGATGCACGAGCGTCTGGCGGCGCTGTCCTTGCTTGGTTTCGATGGCATCGAATACATCGACGGCGATTATTGGCTGTTGTTCGATGGTCCGATCGATCCGATGTTGCAGCAGTTCTTCGCGCTCGGCATCGAACTACGTCTGCAGCACCTGCACGGCACCGCCTTGCATCCGGGTGCGGCGCGCGTTCTGCAAGCCGAATGGCAACTCGCCGCCAGCGGCGACCAACAACTGCAACTGCGCGTCGAACCCAGTGGCGTGGCGCTCTCGAATACCCGCTATCGGCGCTACCTCGATGCCGACAGCGGCATCATCGGGCCGGTGCTGAGCGACCTCGATGAGGCCGATCTGGGCCAACTGCGTGAATTGCCCGCCGTTGCGCCAGACGAAGTCGAGTTCGCCAGCGAAGTGATGACGCGCCTGTTTCCACACGGGCAACTGCCGCTGCCGAAAATCTTGGCGACAACGCCGGCGTCGCCGATCGCACCAACGGCCGTGGTGTTGATCGGTGGTGCGCCCTATCTCAATCGGTCGGACCTGCTGACGCAGGCCACCGCCCATCTCGGCTTCCGCTATGGCCGCCACGAGGTGCGCGCCGGTGATCGCAGTACCGAGTTGCGCTGGCGCGGCGACGATGGCCGCGTTCACGTACTTGCACGCGATGTCGAGGCGGAAGCGCGCGCCAGCCAGTTCCTCGCGCGCCACGATTTCAAACCGGGTAGTTCAAGTGGCGCTGGCGGTCCGGCGGAACACTGGTACTGGAACGGACGTCTGAAGAACGGCGAGTTGCAGGCATGGATCGCGGAATTACGTCGCGATGCCGCCATCAACCACATCGAACTGCGCTCTAACGACGAATTCCCGATTGCGCTCGAAGCGGACATCGGTACGCTCGATCTGCGTGTCGAAGAAGATGGCAACGATTGGTTCTCGCTGCGCCTCGGCATCGAGGTCGACGGTCAACCGATTGATCTGGTCCCGGTGCTGCTGGAAGCGCTGTCACGCCCCGAGGAACAACGCCCAGACGGACTGCGCCTGACGTTGCCGGATGGCCGCCGCGTGTTCATTTCGAACGAACGGTTGACGCCCCTGCTCGATCTGGTCGCCGATCTCGACGCCTCCGGCGATGGCCGCATCGGTTTGCCGCGCGCGCGCATTGCATCGCTCGATCCGTCGCCGGACTGGCGCTTTCTGCCAAGCCGCGAAGCCGCCGACTTCATCGAGCGGGTGCGCAACTTCCGCGGTGTCGAAGCGCGCGAGCCGCCGCCGGGATTCCAAGCCGAACTGCGGCCCTACCAGAAGGAAGGCCTCGCCTGGCTCGACTTCCTGCAAGAGTTCCAGTTCGGTGGCGTGCTTGCCGATGACATGGGACTCGGCAAGACCGTTCAGGTGCTGGCACACATTCTGGTGTTGAAGCAGGCGGGCGCACTCACGTCGCCAGCCTTGGTGCTATGCCCGACCAGTGTCGTCGACAACTGGCGGGCCGAGACCGAGCGCTTCGCACCGATGCTGCGCGTGCGCGTGCTCGCCGGTGCCGAGCGCCATGAACATTTCGATGCACTCGGCGATGTCGATCTGGTGATCACCAGCTATGCGCTGCTCTGGCGCGACATCGAGCCGCTGAAGGCGCAGCACTTCACGCTTGCTGTGTTCGATGAGGCGCAATGGCTGAAGAATGCATCGAGTCGCAGTCATGCCGCAGCCGCGCAACTCGACGCCGCGCGTCGCCTGTGCCTCACCGGCACGCCAGTCGAGAACCATCTCGGCGAACTCAAGGCGCAGTTCGATCTCGCCTTCCCCGGCCTGCTCGGCAGCCACGAACAATTCCGCACACGCTTCCGACAACCGATTGAACGTGACCGCGATGTCGATGCTGCCGACCGCCTACGCAAGCGCATCGCGCCGTTCCTGCTGCGCCGGCGCAAATCCGAGGTCGCGCGCGATCTGCCGGCACGCACGTTGATCGTGCAGTCGGTCGATCTCGAAGGCGCGCAACGTGACTTGTACGAAACCGTGCGCGTACAGATGGAGGCAAGGGTGCGTGAAGCGCTGGCCGCGCAAGGGTATGGCGCATCGCAGATCACCATTCTCGACGCACTGCTGAAACTGCGCCAGATCTGCTGCGATCAGCGCTTGATCGAAGCCGGACGCAAAGGCGACGAGTCCAGTTCGGCCAAACTGGATGCACTGATGGACCTGGTGCCGACCTTGGTTGACGAAGGCCGCGCCGTATTGGTGTTTTCACAGTTCACCCGCATGCTCGACCTGATCCAGGAAGCCTTGATCGCGCACGGCATCACCTATGCACGTCTGGATGGCAGCACCAAGCGCCGAGAGGTTCAGGTCGCGCGCTTTCAGGACGGCCAAGTGCCGGTGTTTCTGATCTCGCTGAAGGCCGGTGGTGTCGGGCTAAATCTGACCCGTGCCGATACCGTGGTCTTGTACGACCCGTGGTGGAACCCGGCGGCGGAAGCACAGGCGATCGACCGCGCCCATCGCATCGGCCAGGACAAGCCGGTATTCATCTATGAACTTCAATGTCGCGGCACCGTCGAGGAGCGCATGCACGCGCTCAAACAGAAGAAGCGCGAGATCGCCGATGCCGTGCTCGAACATGGCGAGGCGACACTATCGACGCTGTCGTCGGATGACCTGCTGAACTTGTTTGACGCCTGATCCAAACCGCCGTTGCGGCGACGTTCCGGCTAAGCTCCTACGCGAGTGCGGAGCCGGAGTGATGGGGAACGCGGGCGCAATGATCAGACGGAGTGGCGTCATCGTCGGCGCGTTGCTGGCAGCCGTTGTCGCCGCCGCAGCCGTACCCGCACCCATACCCGTTCCCGATGAAATCGCGCGCCTGAATAAGGAAGCCAAGGCGCTGCTGCGGAGTGATCCACAGCGCGCCCAGCAAGTCGCGCAGCAGGCGCTGCAACTGGCACAGACGCAAGTGAGCCCCGCCGGTGAAGCCGGTGCGCGAATCAATCTCGGCGCCATCGAACGCCAGCGCGGCCGCTATGACCAAGCAGTGGTCGAGTTCGAACGCGCGGTCGCATTGACCAATGACGCCGACACGCAATTACCGTTCGCCGACGCCCTGACGCAACTGGGTGTCACGCTCGACATGAGCGGTCTCCACGCCGAAGCACTCGAAGCCGAGGGCAAAGCACTGGTGATCTACGAGGCGCAGCACGATCCCGCGCGAATCTCGGCAGCGCTGATCAACCTTGGCAACGCCTTGAGTAATCTCGGCGACGAGGTTCGCGCCGGCGATCATTACCGGCGCGCACTCGCGGTCAAGCGCAGCAATGGCATCACCCGCGGCGTCGGGTCGGTACTCAACAACTTGGCCGACCTTGCGCTGGAGTCCGGGACCACGGAACAAGCGATAAAGCTGCTCGATGAAGCCATCGCCGCGCACACCGCCGACGGCGACCGCATCGGCCAAGGCCTGGCGCTGTCAAACCGCGGCGTTGCCAACGCGCGCGCCGGCCGCTTTGATGCGGCACTGTCAGACATCCAGCAGGGTGAGGCGATTGCCCGCGAACTTGAGCACGCGACTGGTATCTCCGCGGCGCTGCGGGCACGCGCCGAAGTCTGGCTACTGCGTGCGCGCAGCTTGGAGGGAGAGTCGCGCAACTATGCGTTGTTGACCGCCGAACGCGAGGCGCGTGCCGCGTTGGTGGCGAGCAGTGAGAGCGACGATCCCGACCGTCGCTTGCGCGCCAAGCGTCTACTCGCCGATGTGTTCGCTGCGCGCGGCGAGGCCGAGCCCGCGGTCGCTCTACTTGATGAGATCGAGAACGAATCAGCATCACTGCGTGCACAACATGACGATGCCCGTGTCGCCGTGGTGCGCGCACGTTACGAACGCCAACAGGCCGACACTGAGTTGGCGCTGTTGCGACAACGCGATGTCGCACAGGCGGCGGAACTGGAGCGCAATCAGCTGTTACTGCATGGTGCGGTTGCGCTCGGTATTGCCGGACTGACTGCGATCGTGCTGTTGTTCTGGATCAGCCGCGAGCGCCGCATTCGCGCCGACGCCTTGCGCGTGCAGGGTGAGGCATTGCAGGAAGCATTGGAACATGCCGAAGCACAGAGCCGGCGCGCACATGCAGCGGCCACGCTCAACCAACGCCTGCTCGCAATGGCCGGCGAAGATCTGCAAGCACCACTGATCGAGATTCGCAGCAGCGCCGAACGATTGCTCGCGGCGTACCACACGAATCCGGATCTGGCGCGCCCGATGGCGACGATCGCCCGCCACGCCAGCGAGCTGATTCAGATCGTGCTGCGCATGCGCGAATCGGCGCATGCCGCCGAGACCACCGATGAAGTCGCAATCCGCAGCGACCTGTCAGCCGTGCTGGGTCGCTGCGTCGACGACGCCGACGCCCGCGCAAGCCAGCGCCAGCAACGGCTACGTCCGACCATCACACCCTCGCTGCACGTTGCCGGAAGGAGCGACACGCTCGCGCATCTGTGCAGCGAACTGCTCGACCACGCGCTGCGCGAGAATCCCGCCGACAGCAATATCGATGTGATGCTGCGCAGCGACGCCACACAGGCGGTCTTGACGCTGTCCGACCACGACGGCGGTTTGCGCGAACAACTGGTCGATGCACAGCGCGGCACCGCCCGCGACATCCCAACGCGGCGGCTCGGCCTCGGCTTGCTACGCGAAACCGTGACGCGCCTCGGCGGTCGTATCGACAGCATCGCGGCAACAGCACCTGACACCGGACAATTGCTGCGCATGGTGCTGCCACTCGTGGAGTGAAGCGCACGGCTCGTCCCGTCCACCGCAGCGGCCTGCGATCACGCTGTTAGCGTGTACGAATCATCCGTTCTGGAGTTTTGTCGATGACCGTGCTTGCGCGTTTTCTGTTCGCCGGCGCCGCCGTACTGACGCTCGCTGCCTGTGCGCCAGAGCGTGTCGCGCCGACCACGGAAGCCGGCGACACAACAGTCGCTGCAGCACGCCGTATCGAGGCCGATGTCCATTTTCTCGCCGACGACCTGCTCGAAGGTCGCGAAACCGGCACGCGCGGCTACGATCTTGCGGCGCTGTATGTCGCCAGCGAGTTTCGCAAGCTCGGACTGGAACCGGTGAACGCCGGCAGCTACTTGCAGCCAGTACCGCTGTTGCGAGCACGCGCGCTGCGTGACGGCGCCCGCTTCACGCTGTTGCGCGACGGCCAGGCCCGAGATTTTCAGTTCGAACAGGACTACCTGCCGTCGGCGAGCTTCAACCAAGCCCAAGACGAGATCAGCGCCCCGCTGGTCTTCGTCGGCCAAGCCGTACATGCGCCAGAACTCGGCCATGACGATTTCGCCGGCATTGACCTCAAGGGCAAGATCGCCGTCGTGTTGTCCAATGCACCCGCCGACTTGCCAGTCGATGAACGCGCCTTCCATGCGTCACGGATGGAGAAAGCCAAGCTGTTGGCTGCACATGGCGCGATCGGCGTGATCAGCATAGGCGATCCGCGCGATGAGGAAAAACGGCCGTGGGCAATTGGCGCGAAGAACTGGGGATCAGCCGGCATGCGCCTGCGCGATGCTGATGGCGAGCCCATCGACAGCTTCCCGGAACTGCGCGTGCGCGTGTCGCTGCGCGCTGCACTCGCCGAAATCCTGTTCGCCGGTTCAGCACACAGCGCCGATCAAGTATTCACGATGATGCGCGAGAGTCGACTGCAGTCGTTTGATCTGCCCGGTACCGCGACGCTTGCGCAAGCCACGCAGATGGAGCGCGCGGAAAGTTTCAATGTCGTCGCGCGCCTGCCCGGTGCAGATCCGACTCTGGCGGCAGAGCACGTGGTGCTGACCGCGCATCTCGACCACCTCGGCATCGGCGCCGAAATCAATGGCGATCGGATCTACAACGGCGCGCTCGATAATGCACTCGGCATGTCGATCCTGCTCGAAGCGGCACGACGGGTGGCCGCTTCCCCGCTGCGCCCGCAGCGTTCACTGCTGTTCGTCGCGCTGACCGGCGAAGAGAAAGGGCTGCTCGGCGCACAGCACTTTGTCGCGGCACCGCCGGTGGCCAAGTCGGGCATCGTTGCGAACGTCAACATGGACATGCCGGTCGTGCTCGGCGATCTCACCGACATGGTGCCGATCGGCATCGAACATTCGTCACTCAAAGGCCTGGTCGAGGCCGCCGCGAAAGATGCCGGCATGGCGTTGTCGCCCGACCCCAAACCGGAAGAAACCGTGTTCGTGCGCAGCGACCAGTACGCTTTCATTCGTGCTGGCATTCCCGCGGTGTATCTGGACGGTGGCATTACCGGGCGCGACGCACAATTCGACGGCATTGCTCGCCTCGACGGATTCCTGAATCAGCACTATCACCGCCCCAGCGATGATACGAATCAGCCGATTCATTACCCGACGGCAGCGCGCATCGCCACATTGAACGCACTGATCGGTACGCGCATTGCGAATGCGCCGCAGCGCCCGAGTTGGAACGAAGGCGACTTTTTCGCCAAGAAGTTTGCTGCGCCCGAGCCGGCGCACTGACGTGCGCAAGCGCGATGGCATGACCGGACTCGTGCGGTGGACTTCGCTTCGCCGCACTCATCATGGTCATTGATCTGATCGCACGTCTCACCCTAGCGGCAGCACCGGCGACAGTGTTTGCGCTCACGCTCGATGCGCACCGTTTCCCAACCTTGTTTCGTGGCTTCGGTCCGATTCCGGCGCTGACCCGCATCAGTCTGCATGCCGCGCCCGCTGTCGGCTGCAGCCGCACTGTCGAGAGTGCCGATGGCGGTCGCATGACCGAATGCATCACCGCACTCGAACCGGGTCATCGTCACGCCTACTCTCTCAGTGGCTTCCGCCCACCGCTATCGTGGCTAGTCCGTGCTGGTCATGCGGATTGGCAGTTCACGGCAAACGGCGACGGCACCACCGTGGTTTGGCGCTACCGCTTCGAACTCACGACACCGTTGGTGTGGCCGCTAGCCGCGCCGTTGCTGAAGATATTCATGCAGGGTGCGATGCGGCGGTGTCTGCTGGCGATGGCGCAAGCACTCGCATAACCGCTTCTTTCCAGCCGCGATACAAGGTGTCGCGTGTGCCATCTGCCATCTGTACGTCGAAGCGGCGTTCACAACCCCATTGTGCCGAGATCTGGTCGAGTGATTGGTAAAGGCCGATGCCGAGCCCAGCCATGTAAGCAGCGCCGAGCGCGGTGGTTTCGATCACGTTCGGGCGATCGACCGGCACACCGAGTACGTCGGCGAGAGATTGCGCGAACCAATTGTTGGCGGCCATGCCACCGTCGATACGCAAGGTGCAGGCGCTGGCTGCGCCATCGCGGCGCATCGCATCGAGCAGATCGCGGGTCTGGAAACACACCGACTGCAGACCGGCGGTGACGATCTCGGCAATACCGGTATCGCGGGTCAGCCCGAAGATGGCGCCGCGCGCGTGTGGGTCCCAATGCGGCGCACCGAGGCCGGTGAAGGCCGGCACCAGATAGACGCCATTGCTGCCGGAAGCATTGCGCGCGATCGCCTCGGTCTGCGCCGCCGCATCGATCACTTTGAGTCCGTCGCGCAGCCACTGGATCGCCGCACCGGCGACGAAGATGCTGCCCTCAATCGCATAGGTCGTTGCACCGCCGATGCGGTAGGCGACGGTACTGAGCAGGCGGTTATGCGAACGCGCGATGTCGGCGCCGGTATTCATCACCACGAAGCAACCGGTGCCATAGGTGCTCTTGATCATGCCCGGTGCAAAACAGGCTTGGCCGACCAGCGCCGCTTGCTGGTCACCGAGCACGCCACGGATCGGCATCGGCGCGCCGAACCACGTCGCGTCGGTCGCGCCATAGTCGCCATTCGAGTCGCGCACCTCGGGCAGCACTGCACGCGGCACACGAAACAACGTCATCAGTTCGTCGTCCCATCGCTGTGCCTGCAGATCGAACAGCAGGGTGCGCGAGGCATTGGTCGCATCAGTCGCGAACGTGTCGCCGCCGCTCAACTTCCACAGCAACCAGGCATCAATGGTGCCGAAGCACAACTCGCCACGTTCAGCCCGAGCGCGTGCGCCGGGCACGGTGTCCAGTATCCACGCGATCTTGGTCGCCGAGAAATAGGGATCGAGCAGCAGACCGGTCTTGGTTGCGACCGCTTCTTCATGGCCGTCCGCGCGCAAACGCTCGCAAACATCGGCGGTACGCCGGTCCTGCCAAACGATGGCGCGATGAATCGGCCGCCCGCTTGCGCGCTCCCACAACACCGTGGTTTCGCGTTGGTTGGCGATGCCGACCGCCGCGATCTGCGCTGCGTCCAATCTGGCTTCGGCGAGTACACGCCGCACCACCGCCAGTGTCGTCGCCCAGATCTCATCAGCGTCTTGCTCGACCCAACCTGGCTGCGGATAGTGCTGCGTGAATTCTTGCTGCGCCGTCGCTACCGCACCTCCTAGCGCATCAAACACGATGGCGCGGATCCTGCTGGTGCCGGCGTCGATGGCCAACAGAAACTCGGACATGGCGGCACTCCGTGCTTCGTCGCGATGAGTCGCGCGTGCTTTGATTCTAGCCTGTGCCGATCCAGCCCGAGGCGCGGTCGCTCGGCCGCACCAATGCCGCCGCATGCCACGCCATGTGCTCAGCGATGAAACTGGCGATGAAGTAGTAGCTGTGGTCGTAGCCGGGCTGCAGGCGCAGGGTCAGCGGATGATCGGTGGCCACGCAGGCGGCCTGCAGGAGGTCGGGACGAAGTTGGGTGGCGAGGAATTCGTCGGCGTCGCCTTGGTCGATCAGCAGCGGCAAGCGCTCGCTTGCATTTGCGAGCAGCGCGCAGGCGTCCCATGCGCGCCAGCTTGCCTCGTCATCGCCGAGATAGGCACGGAATATTTTCTGGCCCCATGGCACTTGAGTCGGTGCGGCAATCGGCGCGAACGCCGAGACACTGCGGTAACGTCCTGGCGCGCGTAACGCGATGACCAGCGCGCCATGTCCACCCATCGAGTGGCCGCTGATGCTGCGCGCGTCGGTCGCCGGGAAGTGCGCTTCGATCATCGCTGGCAGTTCCTGCGCGATGTAGTCGTGCATGCGGTAATGCTCGGCCCAAGGGGGCTGCGTCGCGTTGATGTAGAAACCGGCACCGAGGCCGATGTCATAGCCTTCAGCATCAGCGACACCGGCGCCGCGCGGGCTGGTGTCGGGCGTAACCACGATCACACCGTGCTCGGCGGCATAGCGCTGAAATCCGGCCTTGGTCATTGCATTCTGTTCGCTGCAGGTCAGTCCCGATAGCCAATACAGCACCGGGCAGGACTGCACCGTGGCCTGCGGCGGCAGGTAGATACCGACATTCATCTCGCAACCCAGCGTGTCGCTGCGATGTCGGTAAACCTCCTGCCAGCCGCCGAAGCAGGCGCGATGTTCGATACGTTGCATGGCGCGACTCAGAAGTGAATGACACTGCGAATGGACTTACCTTCGTGCATCAACTCGAAGGCGTGATTGATCTCGGTCAGCGGCAAGGTATGCGTGACAAAGGGTGCAAGCTCGATCTCACCGCGCATCGATTGTTCGACCATGCCCGGCAATTGCGAGCGTCCCTTGACGCCACCGAACGCGGTGCCCATCCACTTGCGGCCAGTGACGAGTTGGAACGGTCGCGTCGAGATTTCCTGGCCGGCACCAGCGACACCGATGATCACGGACTGGCCCCAGCCGCGATGTGCGCATTCGAGTGCCGCGCGCATCACCTGCACGTTGCCGATGCACTCGAACGAATGGTCGACGCCCCAGCCGGTCATCTCGACGATCACTTGCTGCACCGGCTTGTCGTGATCCTTCGGATTGACGCAGTCGGTGGCGCCCATTTGCCGCGCGAGATCGAACTTTGACGCATTGGTATCGACGGCGATGATGCGCCCAGCCTTGGCCTGACGCGCACCCTGAAGAACGGCGAGACCGATGCCACCGAGACCGAACACGGCCACCGAATCGCCCGGCTGCACCTTGGCGGTGTTGTGTACGGCGCCGATGCCGGTGGTGACGCCACAACCGAGCAGGCAGACGTGCTCTGGGTTGGCATCCGGATGGATCTTGGCGAGCGAGACCTCGGCGACGACGGTGTATTCGCTGAACGTGCTACAGCCCATGTAGTGATAGACCGGCTGGCCGTTGTACGAGAAACGCGACGTGCCATCCGGCATCACGCCCTTGCCTTGGGTGGCGCGCACCGCCACACACAGATTGGTTTTGCCGGACCGGCAGAACAGACACTCGCCACATTCGGCGGTGTACAACGGGATCACGTGATCGCCAGGCTGGACGCTGGTCACCCCCTCACCCACGGCCACCACGATGCCGGCGCCTTCATGCCCGAGCACGACCGGAAACAGGCCTTCGGGATCATCGCCGCTGAGCGTGAACGCATCGGTATGACAGACACCGGTATGCGTGATCCGCACCAACACTTCGCCCTTGCGCGGTGGCGCGACATCAAGCTCGACCAGCTGTAACGGTTTGCCGGCTTCGAAGGCTACGGCGGCACGTGATTTCATGACCACTCCTTGACTGGGCGACAAAAGCGCGAGCCAACTACAGTATCGCTCCATGAACGACGACGCCATCCGCGCACCCCAGCCTAACTGGTGCCTTTACCTGATCGAATGCCGCAATGGCGCGTGGTACGCCGGCATCACCAATGACATCGAGCGTCGCTACGCGATGCATCTGGCCGGGCGCGGTGCGAAGTACACGCGGGCGAATCCGCCGCTGCGGTTGCTTGGTACTCGGGCATTTGCAGACCGCAGCAGTGCGAGCAAAGCCGAACACGCGATCCGGCGACTGCCGCGTGCGCAGAAGCTCGCATTCCTGCAGCCATGAGCGACGCCGGCGGCGCGGGTCGGTTGAAGTCGTCGGTTCCATGCCGGCGGACGCAAAAACGCATACCATCCAGAGAGTCCCGCTCAACATTGCGTCGTATTGCTTGATTGCCTGGTGCAAATCGCTGCTGCACAAACTCGTGTCGATGGCCACCACCGGCCGCGCACACGCACCGGAAAATGAAGCCGATGCGGAGCTGCGCGAAGTGTTCTATGCCGAACTCGCCGATGTCACGCGCTCGCTGCAACAGGCGTGTGCGAATTGGCGTCGCCATCCCACCGACGCGGCAGCATTGAAAAACCTGCGTCGCGGCTTTCACACCTTGAAGGGATCGGCGCCGCTGGTCGGCGCGTCGGCACTCAGCGACTTCAGCAGCCATCTGGAACAACTGATTGCTCGCGTGCTGGAGCAACGACTGGTGGCCACGACGGACCTGATCGTGACCGTGGAACAGGCGATCGCGTTGCTGCCGGCCTTCGCGGTCGCGATTCGCGATGCCCGCTCGGCACCCGCGAAAGCACGCAGTGTCGACAGCAAGGTCCAGCGTTTCCTCTCCTGAGCAGAACCCAGCAAGATCAGCGCAAGTAGACGACGCCGAGCACGACCAAACCGAGCACGATGCGATACCAGACGAACGGCATCAGGCCGAGGCGACGCAGGAATTGCAGCAAAAAGTGGATGCAGGCGATACCGCCGATCGCGGCGACTGCGGCGCCAAGCGCAAAATCCACCCAGACCAATGCTTCGCCGCTCTTGTACAGCTCGAGCGCACCATGCGCGCAGGCCGCCGCGGTGATCGGTACGCCCATCAGGAAGCTGTAACGTGCGGCTTCGTGGCGGTCTAGCCCGAGGAACAGCCCCGCCGTCATGGTGACGCCGGAACGCGATGTACCCGGAATCAAGGCCAGCGCCTGCGCCGCGCCGATCACCAACGCGTCCTTGATCGACACACTGAAGATGTTGCGGGTCTTGCCACTGGCGCGATCAGCAATGCCGAGCAGGATGCCGAATGCGATCAGGTTCACCGCGATCAAGGCCGGTATGCGCAGGGTCGCGGCGGTCGCCTCACCCATGGTCAATCCGACGATTGCGGCGGGAATGATGCCGAGCGCCAACCCGAGGCCGAGCCGCTGTTGGGCGCGACCTTGCTCGCTGCGATCACGCGTGAGCATGGCGGTGGCGATGGTGGTCAGGTCGCGGCGGTAATAGATCAGCACTGCCATCAGCGTGCCGAAATGCAGCGCCAAATCGAAGGTGACGCCCTGATAGTCCCAACCGAGCAGGTACCCGATCAGACCGAGATGACCGGAACTCGATACCGGCAGAAATTCGGTGAGGGCTTGAATCAAAGCAAGAATGAGGATGTGGCTGAGTTCCATCGGTTGCGCCGGCGACAAAGAAGCCGATTGTGCCAGTGTCCGCCGCGCTGCCACGCGCGCTGTACCTGACGAAGTCCGGGCGGCATCGCCGCAGCGTGGCCGGCTTCGCTATGCTCGGCGTCGCTCCACGAGGTCTGCATGAACCAGAATCGCGTGCTTGTCGTCGACGACGAGCCGGACATCCGACAACTCATTGGCGACATCCTGCTCGACGAAGGCCATCAGGTCGAAACCGCCGACAGTGTGGCCGCAGCACGTCTCGCCGTGCCCGCATTCAAGCCGGATCTGATCCTGCTCGATGTCTGGCTACCCGACGGTGACGGTGTGGCGCTGCTGCAGGAATGGCAGGCGCACGGCAGCGGCGTGCCGGTGGTGATGATCTCCGGTCACGGCACCATCGAAACGGCGGTGAGCGCGCTGAAACTCGGCGCCTATGATTTCCTCGAGAAACCGGTGTCACTGGCCAAGCTGCTGACCACCGTGCAACGCGGCTTCGAACACGCCGCACTGAAACGCGAGAATCAGGGCCTGCGCGCCCGAGTCGCACCACCACCGCCGATTGGCGGCAGTACCGCGATGCAGATTCTGCGTACACAACTGGAACGCGCCGCGCATGCCGACGCGCCCTTGCTGATCCGCGGCGAAACCGGCACCGGCAAAGAGGCACTTGCACGCTACGTGCATGGCCATGGCCCACGCGCCGCAGCGCCGTTTGCGCACTTCGCCGCGGCAACCATGGCCGGCGAACGCGGGGTCGCCGCCTTGTTCGGTCGTGAGACTGCGCACGGCGAAGAAGCCGGCGCGATCGCTCAGGCCGCGAATGGCACGTTGTATGTCGACGAAATCGCCAGCCTCGACGCGAGCACGCAGGCGCGACTGGCATCGGCCATCGCCGCGCGCCAATACGTACCAGAGGGCGGACAAAAGCCGCGCCCATTCCCGGCGCGCGTGATCGTTTCCAGCACACGACCACTGGAACAAGAATTGCAAGCCGGCATCTTGCGCGAAGACCTGTACTTCCAGCTCAATGTGCTGTCGGTGCATGTGCCGGCGCTGCGTGAGCGCCCCGAGGACATCTCCGCCTTGCTTGGCGTGCAACTGGAACAGGTCGCGCAGCGCGACAGCCTGCCGCCACGCACGCTGAGCGGTGCCGCAATCGAACGCCTGCGTCGACATCCTTGGCCGGGCAACCTGCGCGAACTACGCAATCTCGTGCAGCGCCTGCTGATCATCGGCGGCGACGGCGAGATCGATCTCGACGAAATCGAGGACGCGCTCGGCATCATCGCTCCGAACCCTGGAAAACCGGCCGGCGATTTCCTGCTCGACCTGTCGCTGCCCCTGCGTGACGCCCGTGACCGCTTCGAACGTGCGTACCTGATGCGGCAACTGCGCCTCTGCCGCGGCTCGGTGTCGCGTCTCGCCAGCATTTCCGGCATGGAACGCACCCACCTTTATCGCAAGCTCAAAGACCTCGGCGTCGACCCGAAGGCGCTGGATGCGAGCGAATGATCACCTCGGCATCGCCATTGCCAGTGACTTGATGTTGGCGCCGTCGATGCGATGATCCGGTTCCCCGTCACCGAGGAGCCGTCATGAGCCAGTCCCACGATCCGCGTCGTCGCGATTTCATTGCCGGAACGGCTGCGCTCGCGGCAGCGGCGGCGTTACCGGGTGCGAGCGAGGCAAGCCACGGCGCACATGCACCCGACTTCGCCTACGCCGGCAAGGACCGCGAAGCACTGGCGCTCGGCTTGCGCAACGGTGAATACAGTGCACTGGAATTGACGCGCGCCTATCTGGAGCGCATCCAGGCAATCGACACCCGAACGGTGAATGCGGTGATCGAACTGAATCCCGACGCCGAGGCGATCGCCGCCCAGCTTGATGTCGAACGCAAGGCCGGGAAGACGCGGGGGCCGCTGCATGGCCTGCCGGTGCTGATCAAGGACAACATCGACACCGGCGATCGCATGCATACCAGCGCCGGCTCGTTGGCATTGGCCGACTGGCACGCACCGGTCGATGCGCCGCTCGCCGCCAGTCTGCGCGCTGCGGGCGCGGTGATCCTCGGCAAGACCAATCTCAGCGAATGGGCGAATGCCCGCTCGACACGCGCGACCAGTGGCTGGAGCGCGCGCGGCGGTCAGACCACGAATGCCTATGATCGTGCGCGCTCGCCGAGTGGTTCCAGTTCCGGTACCGGTGCCGCGATTGCGATGGAGTTCGCGGCGCTCGGCATCGGCACCGAGACCGATGGCTCGATCATCTCGCCGGCCAATGCCAATGGCCTCGTCGGCCTGAAGCCGACCGTTGGCTTGGTGCCGCGCACCGGCATCATCCCGATCGCGCATTCGCAAGACACCGCTGGGCCAATGACACGCAGCGTCGCCGATGCTGCTGCGCTGCTTGCGGCGATCGCACAACCGAATGCCGAACCGGGCTTCATCACAGCGCCGGCGAATGGTTTTGATCGCGACTACCTCGGCGCTTTGAAAGCGCGCGCTGCGCAGGGTGCGCGCATCGGCGTCGCGCGCGGGCTGTTCGGCTTTCACCCGGAAGTCGACCGGATCGCTGAAAATGCGATTCGTGCGCTCAAGGACCTCGGCGCCGAAATCATCGACGAGGTAAAAATCGACACGCTCGGGCAATTCGACGACAGCGAATTCGAGGTATTGAGCTTTGAACTCAAGGCCGGCCTGAACGCCTATCTCGCGCGCCTGCCGAAATCAGCACCGGCACGCTCGCTGACTGAACTGATCGAGTTCAACCGCGTGCGGGCGACGCTGGAAATGCCGTTGTTCGGCCAAGAATGGTTCGCGAGTGCCGACACCAAGGGGCCGCTGAGCGACAAGGCCTATCGCGACGCGCTCGCAAAAAACCATGACCTGAGCCGAACCCAAGGCCTCGATGCGGCTTTCGCAAAACATCGGCTGGATGCGTTGATCGGACCGAGCGGTGGACCGGCCTGGCTGATCGACCCGATCAATGGCGACAGCTATAGCGGCGGCAATACCTCGCTCGCAGCGGTGGCGGGCTATCCGCACCTGACAGTGCCGATGGGCTTTGTCCAGCATCTGCCGGTCGGGCTCAGTTTCATCGGCCTGCCGTATTCGGAAGCGAAGCTGCTTGGTCTCGGATATGCCTTCGAGCAGGCGACCAAAGCGCGCAGGTCGCCGTTTCGATCACGGTGACCGCTGCGTTGTGACAGGTTCCGCAATCGAACTGCGTACTCAAGGTCCATTCTCACTAGACGACCCCGGAGTACGCCATGACCTGCCGCATTGCCCTGATGATCACCGCCCTGCTCGGCGGCCTAGTCGGCGCTGACGCCCGCGCCGACGTGTTCGCCGGCAAAACCTGCGAGCCCGGCTGCAACCTCTACCGGGCCATGACGATTTTCGGTGACGCCATGACTGGCGATACCGCGCCACTGTCGCTGCTTGGCGGCCCCAACCAAAGCGGCATGCTCGACGCGACCGACCTCACCTATGACGCCGGCGAACGCACGCTCATCGTCTCCGACTTCTATGGGCAAAAGATCCATATTTTTTCGCGTGACAGCCGCGGCGACGTAGCGCCGCTGCGCTCGTTCTCGAACGTGTTCCTGGGCCAACCGCGCAACGTCGCTGTGGCTGCGGCGCAAAACGAATACATCGTCATCGATGCAAATTTCATCTTCGCCTTCCCGCGCGGTGCCAGTGGCGCAGCCACTGCCTTGCGGATGACCAGCTACGACCCAGCGCTGGTGCAAAACCTCAACGGACTCGCCTATCGCTCAAGTAGCGACGAAATCTTTGTCGGTGACTACTACGACATCGGCGGCGGCCAATACGCTGGCGAGATTCTGATTTTCCCGCGCACCATCGCTGGCGCACCCGTCACAACTCGGCGTATCGCTGGGCCAGCGACACAGATGGGTTCATGGATCGCCGACATCCACTACAACCCGTCGACCGATGAACTTTACGTGCTCACCGGCGCTAACGACGGTAGCGGCAGCGTGCTGACGTTTGCGGCTGGCGCCAATGGCGACGTCGCGCCGATCCGTCGCATCGCCGGTGCAGCGACCGGCATGGTCAACGCTGCTGGACTAGGATTCGACGACAACAGCAATGAACTGCTGGTCGCCAGTGGCAGCTTCAATGCCGCGCCGCCGCACATTTTGGGTTTCCCGCGTACTGCCACTGGCAACGTCGCACCGAGTCGCAACATCAGCGGCCCGAACACTGGGGTTAACGGCACGTCGGGCTGGTATGACGTGGTCTCGGTGCCGATGCAGAACCTGTTCGCCAATGGCTTCGAACAACTCTGAGATCGCTTCGGCCCGTTGCGTTTTCTTTTGTCACATGCGAGCTTGCCGGTCCGGGAAAAACGGGCGAAGGACGGCAGGATGCAGAGTTCCGAGCGAATGGAGGTGCCGTTCCGGCACAGCCTGAGAGCGAAGTTGCTGGTCGGCTTGATGCTGGCTCTGGCGATGATGCTTGTCGCCGTGCTCGTGGTCTTCTATCTGCGCGGCTATGAACTGTTGATGGCGCGCGAGCGCGACGTCGCCAATGCAGCGGCGCAACACTTGGCCAGCGACATGAGCAAGGAACTGGCGCTTGCGGAAGGCGTCGCCGTGGCCTTGGCCAACCTCGGCGAACGACTGCCACACGACGAAGCCTTGTGGCGCGCGGTAATCCCCGGCGTGCTCGATCTTGATGGCCGTTCCGAACTCATCACCGGCGGCGGACTGTGGCCGGAACCCGATGCCTTTACGCCCGGCGTGGCGCGACGGAGTTTCTTCTGGGGCCGCGACGACAATGGCGTGATGCGCTACTTCGACGGTTACAACGCCGCCGAAGGCCATGGCTATCACGGCGAAGAGTGGTACGTGCCGGCGCGCTATCAGCGGGAAGGCCATTGTTACTGGTCGCGTTCGTATCAGGATCCGTACAGCGGCGAGAAAATGGTTACTTGCACCGCCGCGATGCACGTTGCCAAACGTTTCGTCGGCGTCAGCACGGTCGACTTGAAACTGTCCGGACTGCAAGACTTTCTCGATCGCCGTGGCGATGCGTTGAAAGGTTATGCCTTCGCCATCGACCGCAACGGCGTGTTCATCACGGTGCCGCCGATTCAACGCACACCGATCCCCGATGGCACGCAGATCGTGCCGGACGGTATTGTCTTCGGAATTGCCGACTTTGCATCGCATCACGCGGATTTCTCGGCCTTGGCCGATTTCCTGAACCAGCCGCTGGACCCATCCGGTGACTCGCGCCAGAGCGATATCGCGCATCGGATCGACCAAGCCACCGATGCCATCGACCAGGGCGAGGCCGAGCGCATCGCCGCACAAATACTCGATAGTGGCGCGGCCGGCGATAGCGTCCGCCAAACCACACTGCCGCGCGATCCCTTCCTCAAGGAGGCCAGCCTCGTCACGGTCGTACGACTTCCGAGTTCACACTGGCAACTCGTGGTGGTGCAGCCGGCGCGCCTGGTGCATGAAGCGGTGATGTCGGTGATGACCCGCGTGGCCTGGGCATTGGGGCTGGCCGTGGTCGTCGTCGTGCTGCTCGCCGGCTGGCTGCTGCGCCGCACCCTGGTATTGCCGATCCGTCGCATCACGGAACAACTTGCGGCCACCGAGCATTCGATTGTGCCCGGACGCATCGAAGTACATGGCCGCGACGAACTTGCGCAACTCGCGCGCACCTTCAACCGCTACGCCGAGCAGATCGCCGAGAATCATGCCGACCTGCATGCGTCTGCAGAACAGTTCCGCACCGTCACCGAACTGGCGCACGATGCGTTGATCCAAGTAGACGACGACAGTCGGATCATCAGCGTGAATCACGCCGGTGAACAGATGTTCGGCTGGGAGGAGAATGAACTGGTCGGTGAGGAATTCAAACGCTTGGTTCCCTGGGATCCGCGCGGTGCGAGCTTCGGCGAACACGATGGCGTAGCCGCCAGTCGTGCCGCCAGCCAGATGCTCGAACTGACCGCGCAACACCGCGATGGCCACGCATTTCCAGCCGAAGTTTCGGTCAGCTATTGGCGTGGGCCGAGCCATGGTCTGTACAACGTGCAAGTGCGCGACGTGACGGAACGCCAGCGTGCTGATGCACGGATGCGCATGCTGGCCACACACGACACCCTCACCGGTTTGCCGAACCGCACCTTGTTCAATGACCGCTTGAAGCGTGCCGTCGAACGCTGCCTGCTCGAATCCACCGCAATGGCCCTGTTGTTCCTCGACCTCGATCACTTCAAGGTTGCAAACGACAGTCTCGGCCACAGCGTCGGCGATACCCTGCTGCGCGCGGTCGGCGAGCGACTGCAAGACTGTGTACGACCCGGCGATACCATCGCGCGCCTTGGCGGCGACGAGTTCGCAATGCTGATGCCGAATCTTTCCGAGGCCGCTGACGCCGCCAGGATGGCGCAGCGCATCATCGACTGTATCGGCGACGTCTTCGAAGTCGACGGCCATCACTTGCAAATCGGCGTCAGCATCGGCGTCACCCTGTGTCCTGGCGACGACCGCCACGCCGAACAACTGCTGCGCAAGGCCGACTTGGCGATGTATCACGCCAAAGCCGAAGGCCGGAATACCTTTCGCTTCTTCACTGAACGCCTGCATGCCGAACTGGTTGAACGCAAAGCCATGCTCGACCAACTCGCGCACGCGATCGTCAACCACGAGTTCGAATTGCACTACCAACCGGTATTGGCGACAGCGAATAGTGAATTTCACGGTATCGAAGCACTGATCCGCTGGCGCCATCCCACCTTGGGACTGGTCACTCCGGAACGCTTTGTGCCACTGGCCGAACAAAGCGGACTGATCGTTACCCTTGGGCACTGGATCATCGAGCAGTCGATCGCTGATCTAGCGAGCTGGGATGCGGCCGGGCTGCCGCAGGTTCGGCTCGCGATCAACCTGTCGCTAGCGCAGTTCCGCGATCCGGCCCTCGTCGAGCGTCTGCAGGCGGCGCTCGCTCACCATCGGGTCGCGGCCGCACGCGTCGAACTGGAACTGACGGAAACCGTGCTGATGCACGATCTCGACGATGCCATCGAGATCATGGCGCGCTTGCGCGCACTTGGGCTGGGCCTGGCGGTGGACGACTTCGGCACCGGCTATTCCTCGCTGTCCTACCTCAAACGTTTCCCGGTGCAGAAACTCAAGATCGACAAGAGTTTTGTGCGCGGTGTGGCCGATGACAAAGACTCGGCCGCGATCTGTCGTTCAGTGATCGCGCTCGGGCATAACCTTGGTTTGAATCTGGTCGGTGAAGGCGTCGAGAACCTTTCGGACCTGAACTGGTTGCGCCAGCATCGCTGCGATTACATACAGGGCTATTACATCAGCACCGCTTTGCCGATGCCGGCACTGCGGCAATGGTGGCAACAACGCCCGCAGGAACCTCGCTCGATCGCAGCCGAAGGAAATATCGCGATCGACTGAACGGCAGCGAATTGACCTTTCAGAGCGCGACCATCAGTCCGGAGCAAGCGCCATTCAACAGCAACACGACGCCGGCGCTGATCCACAGACCGAGCGCGGTGTCGCGCTTGCCGCGCCGATGCAGCCAGATTACGAGCGGAATAACGAACACGAACTGCGATAGGCCGAAGAGCACCCAGACGCCGATGCCGGCGTAACCAAGCTCGCTATTGAACAGCGGCCCAATCACGGCCACCACGAAGCCGAGCGGAGCCACCATGGCGACACAGGCGAACATCCAAGCCACGCCAGCACCCCAATAACCGCGGTCGCTTGGCGCGGGTGATGATGGCGGAATCGGATCTGGCGTGTTCATGCGCTGTGCTCCTTGTGCTGTGGCGGCCGCCACGCGCGATCGTGGCGCTCGCGTAACTGCTCGAGCAAAGCGCGGCGATCATCGCGGTAGAACAAATTGTAGGTGTCGAACGGAATCAGTTCACCGTTCGGCTGCGCAATGTGTACACAGCTCTTCTTGACCGCACGCAGATCGAAGCTGTGCGCATCGATGAACTGCATGATGATGATGCGGAATACATCGCGATACGACAGTTCCGCCAGTGACTCGACATTTGGCAGACAGCACAGCAGGTTCGATAGGTGATGCGCGCTGGCGTCCGGTGAGTTCGCGGTCGAAAACAGCTTGAACACCTGTTCGCGCAGTGCCGGATCACGCTCGACGACGATCGAGTTGCGACTACCCTCGATCAACACCTTCGGTTCGACGTAGCGCGTCAACGGCACCAGTTCGCCGCCCTGCTTCAAGGCATAAGCCATTGCCAGACAGTCGGGGTTGCACGGCACCGGCACCAGATCCGCAGGTGTGAAAACCGACGACTGTTCGAGAATGCGCCTGCGTACTTCGGTCAAGGTCAAGCGATGTCGGGCAGGGTCATAGCCTTCGAGTCGTCCGGCCGCCTGGATCGGCTGGAAGGTGACGCCACGCACGCTCGGGCGCGACTTCGCGAAGTCGATCAGTGCACCAAGCTCGTCGTCGTTGACGCCGCGCATGACCGTGACCACGAGGGTCGTCGAGATGTCGTGCACGTCGAGTGCATCGAGCGCGCGTAGCCGTGCGTCACGCAGCTTCGCGCCGCGCAGGGTCTGCAGCGCGTCGTCGCGCAACGAATCGAACTGTAGATAGACCTCGAAACCAGCACGATAGTCGGCGAGGCGGCGCACGAACTCTGGTTCACGCGCGATGCGCAGACCGTTGGTGTTGAGCATCAGATGTCGGATCGGCCGACGACGCGCGGCATCGAGCACCTCGAAGAACTGCGGATGCAGGGTCGGTTCGCCGCCAGACAGTTGCACCACGTCGGGCTCGCCTTCGGTCTTCACCACCGCATCCAGCATGCGCTCGATGGTGGCGAGATCGCGGTAGCCAGAACGATGCGGCCCCGAATCGGCGTAACAGATCGGGCAACGCAGATTGCAGTGATCGGTCAATTCGATCAGCGACAGGCAGGCATGCTGCATGTGTTCGGGACACAGGCCGCAGTCATACGGACAACCGTAGCGCTGTGGTGTCGCGAAATGGCGTGGCAGTTCCGGTGGCTTGATCCAGGTCTCGCGGGCAGCGCGGTAGTACGCCGCATCGTCAGCAATCAACACTCGCTCGCGGCCGTGTTCTGGGCACCATTTCTCCAGATACACGCGCTCATCCTGGATCAGGATCTTCGCCTCAACGCGCATCAGGCAAGTAGTGCAGACCGAGACTGCGCTGTCGTAAAACAGGTAAGGACGAACTTTGCTCATGCGGGATGCTCCGGCAGGCCGCGCAACATCCGCGGCAATGAACGCGCGTAGTAAACGATTCCGAGCAGCGCCAGCCACTGCAGGCCGGACAAACCGAGCGCATACACCTGCGGAATCGGTTTCAACGACTCGATGATCAGTCGCCACACACAGTAGCCGAGCATCAGCAGGCGGAAGCGGTCACCGCGTACACGCAGGTGCGGTGCTACCGCCGAGATCGCCCCACCGCAGCCGAGCAGAAATACGATCTCGTACAGCGCCGTCGGGTGACGCAGCACGCCGTCGCCATAGTCGATTCCGAACACCGATGAAGTCGGCAGGCCGGCAGTGTGGTCCGACAGCCCAGCGAGATGGCAGCCGATGCGCCCGATCGATAAGGCGATGATGATCGGCCAGACGAAGGCATCACCAGTGGACGCACGCACACCAACCCGCCATTTCGCGAGTTCAACGCCGGCGACACCGCCGAGTAGCCCACCAAGGATGGATTTGCCGCCCATCAAGTTCAGCGCATTCGGAAACTCTGCGAATGCTGTCAGCGGATCTTCCAGCCACCACGACAGGCGTGCAGCAATGGCCGCACCGAGAATGGCACCGGCAATCAACGCGAGCTGCGCGCTGCGCGTCAGTGCCGCCGTGGTCGGATAACGCCGACGCTCGTATCGGAAGATCTGGAAGCCGAGCGCGTAAGCGATCAGCTCCAGCAGCAGGTGCCAGTACGCAGGGCTCACGCCATCGGCGGCGGCGGCGGCGGAGTTGCCGCAGGTGGCGCAATGGGTGGAGTCATTGCTGCGCCCGCTGGCACCGACATCGGCGCGGATTTGCGACTACTGCGCGACCAGAAGAACAACGCGACCACGCCCACCAGGATCGCGCCACCGAGCAATGGTCGGTAGAACACCCAGGCAATACCGATGGTAGTCAGCGCCAGCAACAGCGAGATCAGGCCGGTGACGAGACCAATCCCCCAACTGCCAATCGTGCCCAGCATCGGCAGCACATCGAGGATGCGACTGATCGGTGCGAACACCATCGACAGCCCCAGCCACATCAGCAAGGTGCCGCCGGCACGCACAATCCAGGTCATCAGCGAATTACGCGACTGCGCGCCTTCGAACATTTTGGCAGCTGGTACCGACCCGTCCTCGACCAGCAACACCTCGCGCCCATTTGATGCGATGTATTGGTCGAGTTGGCCGCCGACTTGTTTGGCGATGATCGAATAGGTCGCTTCCGGCTGATATTCGTAGCGAATGCGCATGTCGCCGACCGCGGGCTGCCCCGAATCGGTGCCTTTGTACAGGCGACCGCCGTCGAGGCGACGGAAGTCGCCGAAGGTTTCCGGCAAGGTTGCGCTGATGTTGGCCGGCAATTCCTGCCAATGCCCGATCGCATTGCGCGCTGACGGTGACAACATGAACGCCCCCAGCATCACCGTACCTGCCGCAAAGCTGTCTGAGCGAATCGACCAGTTCGACGGATTCTCATGGCCGTCGCCGTAGCGGAAGTCACTGGAGTCGACTGCATCGTCGTCCCAGCGCTGCTCGTAGTCGTAGGTGGTCACGGTTTCGCTGCCGCCACCGAGCTTCTTTTCTTCCTTGCTGCTGCGTTTTTCGACCCACTGGTACATCTCGACGATTCGGCGCAACTGCAGCGCGTCGACGGCGATGCCGGTGTCGTTGTCACGCGCTTCCGGGCTGGCATCGACCTGGCCGGTCACGTGCAGGAGTTTGCCCTCATGCTTCGGCTCAACCGCATCGATACCGACATCGATGACCGCACCCGCGCCTTCGGCCAGCGCCCGCGCCTCGGCAATCGCACGGCCTTCGTTCCACCACAGCAGCGCGAACGAGCCCAGGAACATCAGACCGCCGATCAATGCCCCGGACAGTGATTGCCCGATCCGCTTGCCCCAACCGGTGTGGGTGACTTCGGTATATCGATTCGCCATGACGTTCTCCAGAGTGGATGCGTGGAATCTAGCGCGAGGCAGCCAGTTCACGCATCTGGTCGTAATGATGTATGCGGACACCCCGCTCTGGCGCAGGCGTAACGATCAACGCCGTCATCGCGTCGGCGACGTCGGCGGCCGCAATTCCGCGATAGCAACTCAGCGTGCCGGTCAACAGTCGGCTGTAGGCGCGCGCGGCGATCTGCGCCAAGGCTTCCATCGGCCGAGACTCTTCGCGAGCACCAAGCAACTGGCCTGGGCGCATCAGGTCGACACGGGTGAAATCGAGTTGCGTTAGATCGTGCTCGGTCTCGCCCTTCACGCGCAGATAGAAGTTGCGCGACCCTGGGTCGGCGCCAACCGACGACACCAACAACGCATGTCGGGCGCCGAAACTGGCGGCAATACGCCCCCAACGCAGGACCAAATTATGATCAACCGCCGCGAACATGGCTCGACTTCCAGCCTTGCGGATGGTCGAACCAAGGCAGCAAGCATAGGCGTCAAGCTGTTCGACCCCGGCTTCGCGCAAGATATTGATCATCGTCTCGTCGCTGCGGTTCGTCGCGTCAACCACCAGATTGATCAGCTTCGGATGATTGAGCCCAATCGGGCGCCGCGTCGGTGCAATCACACGGCCATCGAAACCGTCATCGCGCAACAGTCGCGCCAATAGTTCGACGCCAATCAGTCCGGTCGCACCGGCCAGCAGGATGGAGCGCATATCGAGTCTCGCCAGAATCAAGCGCCGACCGTAGCGCAACTGCATTGGCGACGCGAAATATGGCTTCCGGCACGGCCGGGTCGCTGAATGGCATGATTAGACTGGCCATGCGCCCCACGGTATGGCCGTCCAGGAGTACCTCGATGATTCGACCTCTGCTTGCCACGATGTTCTGGATATCCATGTCGGCGACTGCGACCGAAGCAGTCATCTCGCCACCGACGCCTGCACAAGTTCTGGCGGTGCCCTCCGATCTGCGTGCGGACTTCCACGAACGCGTCCTCGCTGTCGAGCGCTCACCGCCACGTCGACTGGAGCAATTGGTCGACTATCTGTTCTCGTCAACGGGTCTCGGCATCGAGTACCAAGCGGACGCGACCTACACCGTGGCTGAAGCGTGGGCCGCGCGACGCGCGAATTGCCTGACCTTTACCTTGCTCTCGATTGCGCTGGCGCGCGAGGCCGGACTCGAGGCCTACGGTCAGGAAATTTCCGAAATCCTAGCGTGGCGCACCATCGACAAGACCATCTATCTCTCGAATCACGTCAATGCCGGTGTGCGCATCCGTGGCAAGCGACTGACCGTCGATGTCGCGCTGAACGAAGTGATTACGACCGAGCCGCCGAGAATGATCAATGACGCACGCCTGATCGCGCATTATTACAACAACCGCGCAGTCGCCCTGTTGAACGCCGGCAATCTCGAGGCTGCGATCGTCCACGCCGAAGCCTCGCTGGCACAGGATCGCAATTTCGCAACCAGCTGGAGCAATCTCGGCGTACTGCGCCGTCATGGCGGTGACGAGGCTGGCGCGTTCGACGATTTCCAGCATGCACTGACACTCGACGCCGAACATCCCGGCGCCCTCTCGAACCTGGCGATGTATTTCAGTCGTCATGGCGAACGTCAGCGCGCCGGCATCCTGCTTGCCAAGCTGGAATCGGTGCGGGCGCGTAATCCGCTGCACCAGTTCATGCTTGCGCTCGACGCCGAAATGGGTCGCGATTTCGAGTTGGCCGCGAAACATTTTCGCCGCGCCATCCGTCTGCACGAAGGCGAACACAGCTTTCATTTCGGACTTGCCCGGGCCTATTTCCATCTCGGCCGAACTCGTGAGGCCGAACGCGAATTGCAGCGCGCGGAAGCCCTCAGCAGCGGCGAAGTACGTGAGCGCTACCAAACCAAGCTCGAACGTCTGCGCGCGCTGGCCATTGCGCGTTGACTAGCAGCCTTCAACTGCGCGCGTAGACTTGATCGCCATCGACGCCGGGCTGCGCCGAATAGCGCTTGTAGGTCCACTGGTATTGCGTCGGTGCAAGGCGGACACAGGCTTCGATGCCTTGATGCAACGCTGCGACTGCCGCAACGCGATCGGCACTGGCAATTGCGCCATCGGCAGGCAGGAAATGTAGATCGTAGCCACGGCCAGCCGGCAGTCGCTCGGCGAAACCGAAGACCACTGACGCGCCAGTTTTTTCGGCGAGGCGCGATAGCAGGGTCATGCTCTTGCAGGGCAGTCCAAAAAAAGGTGCGAATTCCCCTTCGCCGCCTTTTGCACGCTGGTCCGGCAGGATGCCAAGCGTCATCCCTTGCTTCAGGCAACGCAGCAGTTCGCGCACGCCCGCAGCATCGGCACGCACCTGCGTCGCGCCGAGCTTGCCGCGCGCGTCGCGCAACAGCGCTTCCCACTCGGCATGTTGCGGCACCCGATACAGCAAGGCCATCGGCCCTTGCGCACACAGCCAAAGATTCAACAATTCCCAGCAACCGAGATGCGGCGCCGCAACGATCACGCCACGGGCTTGCGCTCGTGCCGCATCGAAGTGTTCGCGCCCATGCACGCTGCGGATCAGGGCCAATGCGCGGACCGGCGGCGCACCCCAGATCTTGGCCAACTCGGTCAGGTTTTTGCCGGTCTCGACCAGCACTGCGCGCGTGAACGCATCTCGATCGACCACACCAACTGCCGCACCGACCAGCTCATGATTGCGTCGCGTCACCCGCCACTCGCGTGTTTTCAGCGCACCGGCGAGGCGTCCAACCAGCGCGCCGATACCATGCAGCCACGACAGCGGCAGGCGCGCGGCAAGGCGCATCAGCGCCACTGCGGCACGCACCTTGAAAGGCGCTGTTTCCAGCTCCGCCACGGTTAGCCCTGACACGACGTTCGACACAGGCATTCATCACACATCCTGCGATCATCCCCGATCAGGGCCCTGATCGGAAAGCCGGTGTGATTGCATTGATCCAGCGAGTGAACGAAGCGCGCGTCGATATCGCGGGCAAGACGGTCGGCGAAATCCAGCGCGGCCTGCTTGCGCTGGTCGCAGTCGAGCCGAATGATGGCGACGTCCAAATCGAGCGCACGCTGATGCGCGTGCTCGGCTATCGCGTGTTTGAAGATGCCGATGGCAAGATGAACCGGTCCTTGCACGATATCGCCGGTGGCCTGTTGCTGGTGTCGCAGTTCACGCTCGCGGCGGATACCAAAAAGGGCATGCGCCCAAGCTTCACCTCGGCCGCGCCGCCCGACGTTGGCCGGCACTGGTTCAATCGTCTGGTCGAGCGTGCACGCGCCGCGCACGGCGTTGTCGAGACCGGGCAATTCGGTGCGGACATGCAGGTTCATCTGGTGAACGACGGTCCAGTCACGTTCTGGCTGCAGACGCGCTAAGTTCACGGCTTTAGCGGAGCGATCCATGCGCTTGGACGAATTGAATCAAGCATCGGTCGACGAATTTGTCGAACAACTCGGTGGCATCTTCGAGCACTCACCTTGGGTGGCGGAAAGGGTGGCGGCGCAACGGCCATTCGCCTCCGTCGACGCATTGCATGCAGTGATGTGCGCGGCCGTCGCCAGTGCCGATGAGAACCTGCAAATGGCGCTGATCTGCGCGCACCCACAGCTTGCCGGCAAGGCCGCGATTCGTGGCGAGCTGACGGCATCCTTGACGAACGAACAACATGGCGCCGGACTTGACCATTGTTCGCCCGAGGAATTCGCCGAGATCT